>SDBV01013793.1_pt1 | contig 10246 bp, 8 predicted proteins | sample 2277081 | NCBI WGS metagenome assembly SDBV01 (sample SAMN10402039, study PRJNA504765) | marine sediment metagenome | isolation source: marine sediment core GS10_PC15, 223 cmbsf | place: Arctic Ocean: Southern Knipovich Ridge | collected 2010 | reverse complement strand
ACTTGACAATCCCCGGAGGTATGGGAGGCAAAAAAACAATAAAAAAACTGCTTGAAATCGATCCTGATGCTAAAGTTATTGTCTCAACCGGATATGCCGATGACCCTGTCGTATCCAATTATCTTGATTACGGTTTCAAGGATAAACTCTCCAAACCATATAAACTTGAAGAGTTGAAGAAAGTGCTGAATGATGTATTATCCGGGGAAAATAAATGATTCAACAAAACAGCTGATAACACTCTCAAATTATCCCCGTCTTATCCCGCAAACTTATGCCCGCAAAATATAATGAACCTGACTTATTGAAATATAAATAATTGATACACTTCAATTTAAAAAAAAGACATGGTAATCGAACCCGCGTCTTCGAACCCAGTCGCCCGCTCAGGAATTGTAAGGACTTAGGATATTTTATGAGTCTTTTTTTGTTAAGATTGTTTTTTTGATGTTACTCCAAACATCTTTATGGTTAACCTTACAGGCCTGTAAAAAGCGATAAACATCTTCCTTTTTAAAAAATATTAAACACCCAATAGCATTAATGCTCTTGACTGTCTGCCCTTTTTTCGATACATTTTGCACTATATAATTTAACAAACAATTAATATGACATCATAAATGTACTTCAAAAGGCTGTTATTATGTCATCTGAAAAACTCATTTATTTTAAAGTAATTTTCCCTGTCACCCTTCTTTTAATATTACTCCTCTCCGGTTGCGGACAGGAAAACATAGAGGAATTCTATACGGCTGATATACCTCTTCCTGAACATCCGCGCCCAGATTTTGAACGGGATCTGTGGATTAACCTGAACGGACAATGGGAGTTCTGTCCCGATTCTCTCGATGTCGGCGAAGTGGACGGCTGGCAGGATCTCGACTCTGTCTTTGTGAAAGAGATAACAGTACCGTTTTCATGGGCATCGCCGCTGTCCGGCATCGGTAAAAAGGATTTCAACATCGCCTGGTATGCCCGTGACATACTGATACCCCGCGGCGGCGAATGGAAAAACAAGCATGTATACCTTATCATAGGAGCGAGCGATTTCACAACGACTGTATGGCTCGACGGCGAACTGGTCGGTGAGCACGAGGGCGGATACACACCGTTCGAGTTCGACCTGTCCGGGTTAGGAAAGCAGCGCGGCGCCAACCGTCTTGTTATACGAGTGGAGGATATGCCTGTGCCCGGAAGGCTTGTCGGGAAACAGGTATACGGTCCGGCGAAGGGGATATGGCAGACAGTTTACCTCGAAGGACGTTCGGAGTATTATATCGGAAAGGTTCATTTTTATCCTGATATTGACAATGAAAAAGTATCGGTTAAAGCCGGGCTTTCAAAAGCGAGCGATGAGGATCTGATTATCTCGGTTGCTTTCATGGACGGGATAGTGGAAACGGTTGTGGAAACTTTTCCCGCCGGGCAGGAAAGTTATGAATTTGATATTCCTATCCCGGACCGGCGTCTCTGGAGCCCGGATGATCCGTTCCTCTACGAAGTGGATATCACTTTGGATAGTGTAAATGAATCATTGGATCATGTTTATACATATTTCGGTATGAGAAAGGTCGGCACCGGAAAACTGCCGGGTTCGGATGATATGTATATAACACTCAATAATAAGCCGGTATATTTGAAAATGGCTCTCGACCAGTCATATCATCCCGGAGGATTTTATACCTTTCCGAGTGACGAATTCATGATGGAAGAAATCCTTCGCGCGAAAAATATCGGTTTGAACGGGCTCAGGATACACATCAAGACCGAAATCCCCCGTAAACTTTACTGGGCGGATAGACTCGGTCTTCTAATCCAGGCGGATATTCCAAATATCGACGGCGAACCCGATGGGGACGCTCAAAAGAACTGGGAATACACCGCTCATCGGCAGATCATGCGTGATTTTAACCATCCGAGTATCTTTTCATGGGTGCTTTTCAACGAAACCTGGGGGCTGAAAACTGTCAATGTCAACAGTGTCGGGGTTTACCTGCCGAAAACCAGGGAATGGGTAAAATCCCTTTACCATTGGGCTAAGGAACAGGATCCTACCCGCCTTATCGAGGATAATTCGCCCAACAACGAGGATCATATAATTACTGACATTAACAGCTGGCACAGGTATCTCCCTGCGCGCCAGTGGGCTTCGTATCTGGATTACATTGTCGAGAACACCTATCCAGGCTCTTCATGGAATTATGCCGATGGTTACAAACAGACGGATATTCCCATGATGAATTCCGAGTGCGGGGCAGTTTGGGGATATCAATACGGCACCGGGGATATTGACATAACATATGAATATCACATAATGATGAATGAATTAAGACGGCGCCCGAAGATTGCCGGATTTATTTTCACTGAGTTCCATGATGTGATAAATGAATGGAACGGTTATTACCGTTATGACCGCAGCAGGAAGGTTTTCGGTCTCGGGGAACTGTGCAGCGGCATGAAAATCAATGACTTTCATTCAGACATGTACCTGATACCGGGAGATGATTTTGACATGGTGGTCGAGCCGGATTCGACATTTGACATGCCTTTAACCGCTTCATTTACCACTGACAGGATTCCGCATGAAATGACGGTGAAAACACTGGTTCATGGCTGGAACAGCTTCGGTGAACACCGCGAATATTCCAGTGGGCAATTCACTTTTTCTCCACAGCCATATCAGGTCTTTAATATCGGAACGATGAAAATCAAGGCGCCCAATGAGGAATGCCTCGCAGTTCTCAGCACATTTCTTATCGATGACAACGGGCAGACTGTGCACCGCAATTTTGTCCCGTTCAGAGTGAAAAGGGATGATTCTCAGCGTGTAATAACGGTTATTGATTCCACTATTGCTGAAACTCCGGAAGATTCCATTCGATTGGAAACAAAAGAAAGATTTATACGTGCCGAATCGTTAGACGATAAGACCGAAGTATTCCGTATTTCGCCGAAATATTATTCTGACAGCGAATGGTCTGTCAAGCAGGTCACTGTCATGGACAGCATGAAAGTCTGGGGAACCGGGACCGGCTTTTTTGAATACGAGATCCCATGGCCTGAGGACCTCAGTGCTTCGAGTGTAGAGGAAGTTGAATTCCTGGCCGAACTCTCAGCCCGTCATATCCAGGGCAAATACATGACTTACGGCGCCATTTCAAGCCAAAGTATTTCCAACATCGGCACGAGAGGAACCGATCCCGGTTACAGTCCTAATTCCTACCCGATGACAGATGGTCTTAAGCATTCGAGCAAGGTTGTTATTACTCTGAAGGGTTTGGAAGCTCAAACGGTATCCCTTAATGACGATCCGGCTGACCACAGGGGACTTCTGTCATGGATAAACCAAAAACCAGGCACCCTCGACTGGCGAACATCGAGCTCGTTAAACTGGAGACTCGTTGAAGCCGGTTCTTACGGCTATCTCGTTAGACTTAAATTCGGTGCCGAAGCCATCGAAAAAGCCGCCGAAGAGGGTGTTTTAAGGGTAAAACTAACTGTCGGGGAAGCATCGGCACGTTCCGGCGGGCTTGCGGTTTACGGCGAGCATTACGGGCGGTTTCCCCTCGATCCGAGTGTGATAATAAGGATTCGTTAATTTACTTTTTAATATTTGATGCCAGGGAATAAAATCCTTTTTCAAAGGATATAAAAATGTCGAAAATAATGATTACATCGATAATTTTATTTATGATATTATCGAGCTTTGAATTATATTGTTATGCAGAAGAGACACCTGAGAGTCGGTCTCTCGGTCCCAAAGAAACTTTTAATATGATTTTTTGGATTATTATACTGATTGGATTAACACCCTTTATTAATTGGAAGAATATCAGACCGTCGGGGCCGTCGGAACCGGTATTATGGTCATTCGATAGACGATTTCGGTGGTAATTTTAAAGATAGCAGCGGCGGAATATATTTCGGCGATGGCTTCGGAAGCGCAGGGGGTAGAAATTTTCCCGGAAGCGGCTTATCTGTCCGGGGGAGGAGATAAATGTACGTAAAGAAACTTTTCTTAACAGTCCTGAGTATAATACTTCTGGTTTCTTTTTTATGCATCGGGAATAGCGAAGCCGTCCAGTATCCGAAACCGGTGGGACAGGTCAATGATTTCGCGGGATTAATGAGTGCCGAAGCATCGCAGAAACTGGAGAGTATACTGCGCGAATTCAGGGAGAAAGTCGGCCCCCAAATCGCGGTTGTGACAGTCAGAGACATGGGCGGTCTCGATGAAAGCACCTATGCAGTTGAACTGATGAAGGAATGGGGCATCGGTTCAAAAGACCGTAACGACGGTATCCTGCTCTTTGTTGCGATTGAGGAAAAAAGGGTTAAAATCGAGGTCGGCTACGGGCTTGAGCACATAATAACCGATGCCAGATCCGGCCAGATTCTTGATAAATATGTGATTCCGCATGCAAAAAACAATGACTGGGACTCGGCGCTCAGCCAGGGCGCGCTGATGATTGCTTCACTTATCGCGCAGGACAGCGGGTTGGAGCTGAACAATGTTATTACCGGAGAGTCTGCTCAGCAGATTCTACAGGTCAGGCGAAGACCTCAGGGCGGTTCGTCATCGTTAATAAGATACGTAATATTTATAATTATGTTTTTGTTCCTTTCCAGTTCACGTTTCGGGCGGACAATACTCATGGGGATGTTCCTGGGAAGCATGCTTGGAGGCGGAAGGAGAAATTACGGGGGATTCGGTGGCGGATTCGGCGGAGGATTTTCAGGCGGCGGGGGAGGATTTAGTGGATTCGGCGGCGGATTTTCAGGCGGCGGCGGGGCTGGAAGAGGATTTTAATAAGATTGGGTCAATAACTGTCGGCATTCGGCAACAAAATTCATGCTGAATGCTGAAAGCGGATAGCTTTATCATTCGGAGGAGAAATGGAAAATTTACCTGAAGGCATTAAAAAGAAGTCGGATGAGTTTCTTGGTAATGTCAGGGAAGCATTTGGCGAAAGTCTGCGGTCTATAGTACTATATGGCTCTGCGGCGCGCGCAGAAGGGGTGCCCGGGGATAATGTCCCGTATATAAACTTTATGGTAGTGGTTGACGACAATACACCGAGTGAGCTTGCCCGCTGCGCAAAATTTGTGAAAAAGTGGCGCAAACAGTTGATAACCATACCGCTGTTTCTTGATCCCGGTTACATAAAACTTTCGCTCGATACCTTCCCCCTGGAGTTTATGGATATGTCAAATGCTTATCATACTGTGTATGGGGATGACATTTTTGAGGATATCGAATTCGACAAAGCCGATGTGAGAAACCAGTGCGAACGTGAACTGAAAGGCAAACTTCTTCACTTACGTGCCGAATACCTGAATCTCCGCGGGGACAAAAAAAGGCTCATTGATCTTATTAACCGTTCGCTGAATACTTTCAGACTCGTATTCGAGGGGGCGCTTTTCTTAAAAGACCGTGAACTGCCGAAAGAAACAGGTTCTCTTCTCAGTGCCGTCACGGAAGAGTATGAACTCGACGATTCGCTTTTTAAAAAGCTCAATGCTGTTGCGAAAGGCGATGTGAAAATTAATGAGACGGAAGCGGACGAACTTTTTGACCTGTATGTGGAAGAACTGGATAAGCTGTCAAAAACTATCGATGAGATGTCTGAATCCGGAAATGAAAAACTAACTGAAGATATGTAAAAAAAGGACTTTTCTTAAAGTAGGATTTTAATTTAAAAAGAAAGCTGTTAACTGAATATGGAGAAATAACATGAAAAAAGTACTTATCATTTTAGCCGTAATTTTTGGAATATTTCTGATCATTGCTTTCGGTATTTTCGGCTGGGTAAAAAACACTTATAACATGATAGTAACGATGGATGAGGAAATAAATGGCGCATGGGCGCAGGTTGAGAATGTTTTTCAGCGCAGATATGATCTTATTCCCAATCTCGTGGAAACGGTCAGGGGTTATGCTTCCCATGAGAGCGAGGTTTTCATCAAGGTAACCGAAGCAAGGTCAAAAGTTGCCGGAGCCGGGTCTCCCGGTGCACGTATACAGGCTGAGGGGGAGCTTTCAAGCGCGCTCTCACGTCTGATGGTGGTTGTAGAAAACTATCCTCAACTCAAGGCGAACCAGAATTTCGTGATGCTACAGGATCAGCTCGAATCAACTGAAAACCGTATCGCGGTCGAACGCGGCCGTTATAACAATACTGTCAAAATATACAACCAGCTTATACGCCGTTACCCGGCATCGTTGCTGGCCGGTATGTTCAATTTCGACAGACGTGAATTTTTCGAAGCGCCTGAAGCCGCCCAAACCGCACCACAGGTTAAATTCGAATAAAATAACAGTAATATTCCACAGAATTTTTTTTCAGGATGTTGCTGCCCCGCACTTAATCACAATCTCGCAACATATTGATAATACTACCATTATCCGCGCGTATTACTTTATATGCTATAAAAAAACAAGTGGTTATGTTTAATCCGCCAATCATTATTTAAAAATTAAATAATATATTGAAAAAATCATTAAAAAAGTACTTGACAAGATAAAAGAATATGCTATATCTTGTATCATCAATTAGCAACAGCCACAATATATTGTCAACATTTTATCAATACCTTTTTAACAAGTTTTCAACATTCCTAATCCTGAATAGTGTTTTTTGAAAATAATCTATTAAATCTTTTAACATAATAAGGTCCCCCATGAAAATTGAGTTTTCCCTTCCTTTTAACGATATTTTTAAACGCGATGGTAAAAAGGTCCCGTTCGATCCGGCAAAAATTCAGATCGCAATTGTAAAAGCCGGTAAAGCTTCTGGGGAATTTGATCGGTTCGAAGCTGAACTCCTGACGATACAGGTAATCAAGGTTCTCGCCCACAGTCACCGTTCCGGGGTTCCGGAGATTGAACAGATACAGGATATTGTCGAACATGTTTTAATAACCTCAAATTATATAAAAACCGCCCGTGCCTATATAGTTTACCGTGAGCAGCACAAGAGACTGAGATCCGATAAAAAGACATTTGTCGATGTAACCACATCTGTAAACGAATATCTTGACCGGATCGACTGGCGTATTAATGCCAATGCCAATCAGGGGTACTCTCTGGGCGGACTTATTCTGAATGTATCTGGCAAAGTAATTGCAAATTACTGGCTGAATCATGTATACAGCCCTGAAATCGGGGAAGCTCATAGAAACGCCGATATACACATTCATGATCTGGACATGCTATCGGGTTACTGCGCCGGCTGGTCGCTCAGATCACTTCTAAGTGAGGGATTCAATGGTGTGCCGGGGAAAGTTGAAGCTTCACCGCCGAAACACTTATCGAGCGCAGTCGGACAGATGGTGAATTTTCTCGGAACACTTCAAAACGAATGGGCGGGGGCACAGGCATTCAGCTCGTTCGACACCTATCTCGCCCCGTATGTTCGTATCGACAATCTCAGTTACAAAAATGTGAAACAGCACATTCAGGAGTTTGTATACAACCTTAATGTGCCATCCAGATGGGGGACTCAGACTCCCTTCACAAATATTACTTTTGACTGGATATGCCCTGATGATCTCCGGGATCAGAAGCCCGTAATAGGCGGAAAGGAACCGGATTTCACCTATGGTGAGCTTCAGACTGAAATGGACATGATAAACCGTGCGTTTATCGAAGTTATGAACAAAGGCGATGCAAAGGGAAGGGTATTCACTTTCCCGATACCGACATATAATATAACAAAAGATTTTCCATGGGATCACCCGAATACTATTCCACTTTTTAAAATGACTGCTAAATATGGTATCCCATACTTCCAGAATTTTATCAATTCCGATCTTTCGCCAAATATGGTAAGGTCCATGTGCTGCCGTCTGCAGCTTGATCTTCGGGAACTTCTCAAACGTGGCAACGGTCTTTTCGGTTCTTCGGAAATGACAGGATCCATAGGTGTGGTGACACTCAACTGCGCCAGAATCGGATACCTTGCAAGAGGAGACAAGAGCGCATTGTACAAACGAATCGATGTGCTCCTCGAATATGCAAAGACATCTCTTACCACAAAAAGAAAGATTATTCAGAGGCTTATCGACTGTGGTCTTTTCCCTTATACAAAGCGTTATCTGCAGACGCTTAAAAACCATTTCTCAACAATCGGTGTCAACGGAATCAATGAATGTATACGTAATTTCACAGATGGCGCTTATGATATTGCCGATGAACGCGGGCATTCTTTAGCATGTGAAATGCTTGACAACATAAGAGAAAAAATTATTCAATTCCAGGAAGAAACCGGAACATTGTTTAATCTTGAGGCTACTCCTGCTGAAGGAACGACTTACCGCTTTGCCAAAGAAGATAAAAAACGTTTTCCGGATATACTTCAGGCGGGCACTGTGGATAAACCTTATTACACCAATTCCACACAACTTCCGGTAAGTTTTGTTGATGATCCGTTTACAGCTCTCAGCCTTCAGGAAGAGTTGCAAAGAAAATATACCGGCGGCACTGTATTTCATCTGTATATGGGAGAACGAATATCAAACGCAGAAGCATGTAAAAAACTCGTTAAGAAAACTCTTGAAAAATTTCGTGTGCCTTATATAACAGTTACCCCGGTATTTTCAATATGTCCCCAACATGGATATATCACCGGGGAACATAAATTCTGTCCGGAATGTGATGATGAACTTATTGCAAAAAAATATTCCGAAATAGAACTAAATACTATATCATAAATCTAATTTTAAAGAAAGAGAGGCAGAATCATGGTTCAGTCTTTAATCGGAAAACACTCAATTATACTCCAGGATGAAGAAAGGCAGCAATGTGAAATCTGGACACGTGTAATGGGTTATTACAGGCCTGTAAGCGAATTTAATATCGGCAAGAAAGGTGAACATGCCGAACGTCTGTTGTTCCAGGAAAATAAAACAGTTAATGCTATATAATTATGTATGTAACCGATAAAACAGTAATTGATATCCCTTTTACCGGGATTCAGGGAATGACAACCATTGATTACCCCGGTCATTTATCAGCCGTGCTATTCATCCAGGGTTGTACGTGGAAATGCCGTTATTGCCATAATTTTAAACTCAGGGATTTATCGGAAGCCGGTTCTATATCATGGGAGGATGTTAAATCCTTTCTTATAAGCCGACAGGATTATCTTGAGAGTATTGTAATCTCCGGCGGCGAACCTACTCTCCATCCATCGCTGCCGTTTTTATTGGAATCGATTCTTGAGCTGGGTTATAAAACTGCGATTCATACAAATGGTATGCATCCCGAATTGCTGAGAAAGATGATCAAAAGAGGTCTTCTTAACTTTGTGGCAATGGATATTAAAGGACCGCCGAGAGCATATGACCGTATCACGGGATGCACGGATACATGCAATGCTGTGTCGAGAAGTATTGATATTATCTTGTCTTCAAAAATCGAATACGAATTCCGAACCACATATCATCCGCTCATACTTTCCGAAGAAGAGTTGCTTGAAACCATCAATACACTTTACAGTATAGGGTGTAGAAAATATTATATTCAAAAGTTCTGTAAAGAAGGGGTTGCGGACCAGGAACTCGTTAAATACGAATTAGTCAATTTGCCGGCGAGCGCGGTTAAGCTCGGGAACGAACTATTCCTGGAGTTTGGGGTAAGATAATCATCTTGCAGTCAATGAGTTATATCTCCTGTAAATGCCTGACAGCCTCTTATAAAATATGAGGCTGTTTTTCATTTAATAGGGCGGTGAAAAAGGATTTTTTATGCACCCCGGGATGAAACATATCATTTGTTTTGCTGTCAAGGGGATGTAAATCAGTGCCTTGCACTGTCCCTTTACCGCTTAAATATGAAGTCCGGCAGTTTTTCACGGGACTTTTAAATTATTCCTCCGAAAGCGTATTTATTTTTATATTACCATAATATTTTTATCGTTGTAATCCCATCATACTAAAGTTCCGAATATTTTTTCAGAGACAAATATTAATCTGTCTCTGAAAATTAATATAGGTTTTTCATTAATTATAAGTTATATAAATTTTAATTTTTGAATGAAGTGAGTAAAAATTAAACTCATATCTTTTAAAATTTATCCTCTTTTTCGTTGATATGCAAATACTTTTCAAATCTTGTAGTATTTAGTCGTCCCTGAAAAATAATATAACATATTGATAATAAGGCCTTTACATTTGATTATAATCGTATTATATTACCAATAAACAAGGAGTTACCCTTAAAAAGCCGGTGATATATGCGAGCAAA
>SDBV01013792.1_pt1 | contig 10246 bp, 10 predicted proteins | sample 2277081 | NCBI WGS metagenome assembly SDBV01 (sample SAMN10402039, study PRJNA504765) | marine sediment metagenome | isolation source: marine sediment core GS10_PC15, 223 cmbsf | place: Arctic Ocean: Southern Knipovich Ridge | collected 2010 | reverse complement strand
TGCTTGGCAAGTTCTACAGACTTATGGAGGTGACAAAGAAAAGGCAAGGCTTTGTTGCTCACCCCACTAAGTATCTGCAGGCTCAATTTGAGGCTTTGGCCGCGAGGAGGATGGCGGAGCTTTCTTTTGCAAGCTACAAAGGAGATGTCTTGGCGGCGGCAATTAGTATTTCTTACGGAGATACAGTTTACTATGTACACGGTGCGTCCGTGAGGGGAGATGTCCCTGTTTCTTACGCGCTCTTGTGGGAAAACATAAAGGAGGCTAAAAAAGACGGCCTTTCCTACTTTGACTTTTGGGGAATTGCTCCGGAGGGATCAAGTAAGAGGCACCCTTGGTTTGGATACTCTCTCTTTAAAAAAGGTTTTGGAGGATACCCGGTCGATTATATTGGAGCGTGGGACCTTGCCTTGACTCCCAGGTACCTTGCGGTTTATGCCGCCGATCTTGGTCGGAGGGTTTTAAGAGGTGTATGAAAGTTTACCCAAAAATATCAATCCATACTCCGCCGCCCCGGCGGGTTTTTCTTTTTTCCCGCGTCGCACCAATTGTTCGGTAAATCCTATGCCAGTCTTCCTTAGTCAAATTGGCGGGCCTTTGGTGAGGCGGAATTTGGGAATCTTTTAATACTTCGGCAGGGAACCGATGCTTTATCATTTTGCGCTGTTGACGGAATCCGTGGTGCAAAAGCTTTTCCACTTTATAAGTCTCTTCAATCTTGGGTTTAGCAAAAAGGTCTATATGCAAAATGGCCGAATCCACCTTTGGTGGAGGAGTGAAGGCGCTGGGTTTTATCGTTCGTATTATTTGTGCCTTTCCGAAATTTTCTACAAAAACCGAAAGGTAAGTTGCCTTGGGAGACTTGGCACAGATTTTTTCGGCCACTTCTTTTTGGACAACAAAAGTGATCGATTTTGGCCTATCTTGGGAGTGAAGGATCTTGTGAATCAGCGGGGATGTTATCTGGTAAGGAATAGAGCCAACAATCTTTGAGGGTGAAAACTCGCTAATGTCCAAGGTGAGGATATCCGTGTTTACTATTTCCACGTTTGAAAGGTTTTCTAAGTTTTTCTTGAGGTGATGGATTAAATCGGGATCAATTTCTACTGCTATAACCTTCTTGGCTTTTTGGGCTAGGAATTTTGTCAGGACTCCAGTTCCTGCCCCGACTTCCAGGACAGTGTCGCTTTTTTTGACTTCAGCCGCCTCCGTTAAATCTTTGGTGACCTGTTCGTCGGCTAAAAAGTTTTGTCCCAGAGATTTTTTGGGTTTCGGTTCCATTTTGCGGTTTCTCCCTTCTTACAGTATACTCGCAGGTAACACCTATTAAAGAGAGGAGAGATCGTGAAGAAAGTTCACGTCTACACGTTTGGTTGTGCGTTTGTTGGGAACGAGACGCCTGCGTCTCCTATATCACGACCTTGGGATCTTTGTATAAACGTTCAGCATCTCAAAGACCCTCACGCTTCTGGTCTTGACTCGGGTACACAGGAAGCCTTTCTCATGGAAAACTTTGATGAGGTGGAATTCATTACTGCTTTTGCAGACTTTACTCTCCGCATGGTTTTTAGAAGGTTTGACGAGGCAGCCATCGCCATAAACTGCAAGGCCGGTTGGGCGCGTTCCGTTTCGTTGGCGGAGATCATGGCAGAGCATTGGCGAGAATTTGGGTACGAGGTAGAGGTGGTTCACCTACATCACGATCAACCGCCTCCGGGACCGAGCGATTGCGATGATTGAAGCACTCAAAGGCATCTTCTTGTAAGATGCCTTTTTATTTAACGAAGGGACGAGATCAGGAGATCTTCTAGCTTTTGTCATTCGACAAAGGTGAAAATGTCCGTAACTCTGCGGCTCCACCATCCTTGAGAGACGCTTTCAAACCCTAAATCAATCTTTTTACCCTTTACGGCTCCACCCTTATCGGCAGCTTTACACGTACCGTAACCGGGGACGTAAAAGTATGAGTGGGGGGCGATTGTGTTTTGGTCAACGGCGCAAATTCCCCAGACGACCGGCTCGTTCGTAAAGTGAGTTCTTCCGGAGCATCCTTCGCAGTTTCCGTCATAAGAGGAGGCGATAAAACCGCTTCTTATGCAGTTGTATCGGAACTTTGAGGTTTTGCCGTTGGGTAGCTTTTCTTTTATTACCCGCGGGTAATTTAGTTTTACTCCGTCGCATTCTGCTTGAGCGGAAAGAACCTTTGGCTCTATATCAGTTTTCAGTTTTGGAGCGGCAAAAGCTGCGATGACTGTTGCTAGCCCGATAAGAAGAATAGACTGTACCACTGAGCGGGAAATACTGTTTACAAGTTCTGTACTTTCCTTCGCGTTTCTTTTACTCATTGGCCAAAACTCTCCTGGGGCAGATGGAACACGACGTCTCTGCTTCCAATTTCTGTAAGAAAGCGGGAAGGTGCACTGAACGATCTTGTGCCAAAAAACATTCTATCCTTTGCAAAGCAAAGGTGCAGGTGTCTTTTAGCGCGGGTCATCCCAACATAGCAAAGACGTCTTTCTTCTTCCACTTCCTCCAAGCTTCCCATCGACCTTGAATGGGGAAGGATTCCCTCCTCAAGCCCCGCCATAAAAACCGTTGAGAATTCCAGCCCTTTTGCAGAGTGCAGGGTCATAAGGTTTACACAGTTTCCGCGCTTTTTGGATCCTTTTGTTGGGAGTGCATCTGTTGGCTGTACCAAGGCAACGTGTTCCAGAAATTCTCCGAGGGTGGAAAATGGGGCGGCGACGGAGCGAAGCTCTTTAGCGTTTTCTATTCTGGATTGACCCTGCTCTGTGCCGTCGTTTAGGTACTCAATGTATTTTGTGGCCTTAAGTATTTTGTCCAGTATTACAACAGGTGGTTCGTTTAAGGTCTCCGGTCCGGCAATTTCCAAGAAATTTTTTAACCTCCGCTTTCCAATTTTTTCCGCTCTTTGGAAGCTGACTGTGTCTTTTGAGTTCAAGAGAAGCTTTAGGTAAGCCAGAAGATCCTTGACCTCTTTGCGCTCATAGAATTTAAAACCCCCAATTAAGACGTAGGGGATGCCTTCACGCATAAAGACCTCTTCCAAAACTCGAGATTGCGCATTGGTCCGGTACAAAACCGCAAAGTCGGAAAACTTAGCGATACCTCCACCTGAGCGCATCGATTTGATTTGGGAGGTGATGTAATAGGCCTCGTCAAGTTCACTTTGTACTTCGCTTACCACAATCGGCAAACCGTTACCGTTTTGTGTCCAAAGATCAAGCGGTATGTGGGTCTTATTGTGTTCGATGAGGGACTTGGCCGCGGAGAGAATGGTTTTGGTTGAACGGTAGTTTTGCGAAAGCCTAAAGATTTTAGCTTTGGGATAATCCTTCTCAAACCGCAGGATATTTCTAAAATCGGCCCCGCGCCAGGAGTATATTGCCTGGGACATGTCGCCGACAACGGTTAGGTTTTGATGTTTTTGGGAAAGAAGCTGAACCAGCTCGTATTGGGCGCGGTTTGTATCTTGATATTCATCAACAAGAATATGGAGGAAGCGCTTTTGCCAATTTTCGAGAATTTGAGGTTGGTCTTTCAAAAGCCGTACGGTCTTGAAAAGCAGATCATCAAAATCCAAAGCATCAGCTTCTTTTAATTTTTGCTGGTATTTAACAAAGATCTCCGCAACCATTTCCTGGAAGTAGCCCCCGGCCAGCTGCTCGTATTCTTCGTGGCCGATCAGCTCGTTTTTGGCGTTTGATATGGCCGACTGGATCGAATGAGGGGAGAAGCGCCCTTCCAAGCCAGATGCTTTGATTATTTTTTTGATGAGGCTTTTCCGGTCGTTTTCGTCATAGATGACAAAGCTCTTGGGAATCCCTACTTCCTCACCGTCGATTCGCAGAGTTTTGGCGCAGGTGGCATGAAAAGTTCCAATCCACATGCCTCCAACGTCTTGTCCAATCAGCGCCGCTACCCGCTCGCGCATCTCTTGCGCCGCTTTGTTGGTAAATGTGACGGCTAAGATTTTTTGAGGGCTGACTTCCATTTCTTTAATGAGGTGGGCAATTTTGTGAGTTAGGATCCTTGTTTTTCCGGACCCGGGTCCGGCGGCAACAAGGGAAGGGCCGCCAGTGTGCGAGACCGCTTCTTTTTGCTCGGGATTAAGGGAGAAAGTTAAGGTTTCCACGGTTTGATCTTAGCATGGGCGTGATTCAATTTTTGCCCGCTTTATTTATGATATTCTGGTTTTGATATGGCAGTAAAGGTTATTGACTTCTGGGCCCCATGGTGTCCTCCCTGCAAAATAATGAATCCCATTATTGAGGAATTGGAAGAAGAATTAAAAGGCAAGGTGGAGTTTGTTAAATATAATGTGGACGAAGAGCAGGAGGCTGCTCAAAAGTATGGGGTTATGTCTATTCCAACCTACGTGATTGAGAAAGACGGCAAAGAGGTTGCAAGAACAACCGGTGCCCGCTCGAAGGAAGAATTTAAGAGTTGGGTAGAGGATCAGCTATGACGAGAGTAGCGATTAACGGTTTTGGAAGAATAGGCAGAGCTTTTTTTAAGATCGCCATCGATCACCCCGACTTGGAATTTGTTGCCATTAACGATCTTGGAGACCCTGAAAACTTGGTCTACCTTTTAAGATACGATACTGTTTACGGACCCTACGATAAAGAGGTAAAGATTTCCGATGGAAATCTCGTAGTTGGCGGTAAAAAGATCCAGCTTTTGTCGGAAAAGGATCCCGCCGCTTTACCTTGGGACAAGATGGATGTTGATGTTGTTGTTGAGTCCACGGGCGTTTTTACCCACGCGGAGGACGCGGCAAAGCACCTTAAGGCAGGAGCAGAGAGAGTTGTGATTACAGCGCCTGCCAAAGGGGACGTCCCCTATACCCTGATTGGAGCAAATGATGAGATGTTTAAGGAGGGGCTTTCGCCAATTACTTGCAATGCCTCCTGTACCACAAATGCTTCCGTTCCCGTTGCTGGGGTTATGATCGAGAATCCAGGGGTGGTTAAAGCGATGCTTAACACCGTGCACGGTTACACCGCTACGCAAAGTCTTGTGGACGGGCCGGCTAAAAAAGACCCAAGAAGGGGCCGGGCCGCAGCCCAAAATATAGTACCTTCATCAACTGGTGCTGCCGAAGCTGTGGGCCGGTCTCTTAAAGAAATGGAAGGTGTTTTTGACGGGATTGCGCTTAGAGTTCCTGTCATCTGCGGGTCAATTATGGACTTTACCTTTTTGGCCAAGCGCAAAACCTCGGTAAAGGAAATTAACGATTTTTTTAAAAAAGCGGCCAAAACCCCTCGCTGGAATAAAGTGCTTTCGGTAACCGAGGAGCCAATTGTTTCCTCAGATATAATTGGCAGTCCTTTCGGCTCTATCGTTGATCTTTCCATGACACGCGTTGTTGATGGGGATTTGGTTAAAGTTCTTGCTTGGTATGACAACGAATGGGGCTACTCCGCTACTTTAGTCGAGCACGTTGTTAGGGTAGGTAAGCTGATTAAGTAAACTTTTAGTAGGTCCTGATTGTTTCCGAGATAGTGTTGTCGTAGAGGTTAAAGATTCCCGATAAACTGCTCAGTATCTTTGGTCCGACAGTGTAAATTATTACCCCGATAGTAGCAATTAAGATTATTTGAACGGCAAGATTCTCCCTTACAAATTTAAGCACAGCTCAGTTTACCAAGATTCCTGTTTGTCGGTCGCTTTAGGTATCTTTTCAATGCTAGGATAATTTGGATATTATGCCGGAAAAATCCGAGGAGGAAAAAACGTCAAAACCTGATCCTAAGAATAAGAAAAGATTTAACTGGAGGAAAGTAGGCTTGTGGGCCCTTTTTGCCCTTTCCACCGTTTTGGTTTTTTGCCTGGGCTATTTTAGCGTGTCTTTTTGGGACAATTATTTTAACCGTGGAAGTTATCTAGTTAATGGAGGAACCGATGAAAACTGGCAAGTATACAAAAGCGAGGATTTTGGGTTTGGTTTAAGGTACCCGGTAGATTGGCAAGCCACAGAGGTCAAAAAAAGTCTGGTCATTTTTAAACCGGTTACGGGGGAGGAGGAACAGGCTAGTAAGGAATACGTAAGTCTAAAAATTACCGCAACCGGAAGCCGGGCTGAGACTTCTTGCGAAAAGGACCAAGCAAAATGCAGCTTTTACGCCAACGAAATATTTGGAGACAAGACCGTAACCCCGGACGGGGAGATAATCTTTTTTTCCAATCGCAAGAACGATTTCGTCTTTACGCTCCACAAGTATGGCGGCGCGGACCTAGTGGACACTTTTGAGGACATCAGTCAGAGTCTGCGTTTTGTGAGCGGGTCCGAAGAGGAGGAAAATGCTGAAGCTACTTAAAGATGCCGATCTTAAAGGTAAAAGAGTAATCCTTAGAGCGGATTTGGACGTCCCTTTGCAGGGAGGTAAAGTCTCCGATAACTATCGCCTTAAAGCGCTTTTGCCCACCATAAAATACCTACTCAAAAACGATGCACAATTTTTGATAATCGGGCACGCCGGCCGCCCCGGCGGCAAACCGGATTCCCAGCTTTCGCTCCGCCCGGTGGTGGACTATCTCTCCAAACTATTAAAAAAGGAGGTTGAATTTTTTTCCGAGCTGCCGGCAACAGGTAGCCGGCTTCCTGCTATTGCGCTTCTGGAAAACCTCCGCTTTTGGCGGGGTGAAGAAGAAAACAAGCCCGCTTTCGCAAAAAAGCTAGCCTCGTTTGGTGACCTTTACGTCAACGACGCATTTGCCGTATCCCACCGAGCTCACGCCTCAATTGCCGGTATTTCCAGTCACATTCCGTCTTATGCGGGTTTGCGACTTGAGGATGAAATTAAAGAGTTGGGAAGCATTTTGGAAAGACCAGCTCGCCCGCTGATTTTTATCTTGGGCGGGGCCAAGACGGAAACAAAAATGCCGCTCGTTCCCGGCTTTGCCAAGGTTGCGGATAAAGTTTTGATCGGTGGGCTTTTGATGTTTGACAAGCAGCTTGAAGGGACCTCAAACGTTATCTTTCCTGTGGATGCGGCGGATGCCTACGACATCGGGCCCGAATCGATAAAAATGTTTACCCAAATTATTAAAGACGCCGAAACAGTCGTTTGGAACGGGCCGATGGGTAAATGGGAGGACAACCGCTACGAATTGGGAACCCGTGCCGTTGCGGAGGAGCTTGCAGTTTCGCCAGCAAAGACTATTGTCGGCGGAGGCGACACGATTGCGGCACTGTCTTCCTTTGGGCTTATCTCTGACATGAAGTATGTCTCGCTTGGTGGAGGAGCGATGCTTGAATTTTTGGCTGGTAGAGAGCTTCCCGGGCTTAAAGCGTTGGGTTATTACGGCTAAGTTGTATTTTAAGTCTTAAATTTTCTTATTACGCTATCATTACCCTGATGTCTAAAATACTAAAACCCGCTCGCATGGAGCGATGTATCGGTTGCGGTTTATGGGAGCTTATGGCTTCTAAGATTTCCAAAGAAAAATACTCTTATTCCGAGTCGTTTGTACAAATTAGGAAGAGCTCTTCCGGCCAGCCGTTTTTTAAGGCGATAATTGACTACGGCCAGAAGACGGACTATCCCGAGGTCAAAGAGATATGCCCGGTGGACTGCTTTGATATAGAGGAGGAAGAGTAATCCATGTCCGAAACTCCCACCTTTCTTCAGCTTGATTTGGCATCCGAGGAGTTTTCCGTCAAATCGTATGAGGACATTGTCCCCAAAATTGGAGGGTTAGGCTGGGCTCTTGAACTTTTCGAGAAATTTGCGGAGGAAGACCCGATAGTTTTTTCAACCGGTCCTTTAAACTCTATTTTTCCCGGAGTTTCTAAAACCGTTTGCGTGTTTAAGTCTCCTCAAACCGGAGGTCTTGCGGTTTCTTTGGGCGGTGGATCTTTAGCCCGATTTTTGAGATTTGCCGGATATCAAGGTTTGGTAATTTTGGGCAAAGCATCGGTTCCGACTCTTGTATCCACTGACAGCAAAGATACTGACTTTAAAAACGCCCAGCCTTTGGTGGGGCTGGAAGTTCCTAAAGTTTTTGAAAGGATTTTTGGGTCGGAAGGCGCCCCGTCCCGCCGAAGTGTTTTAGTCACGGGTCCGGGCGCCGACTTAGGCTTTGCGTTCGCACCCCTTTACGTTGACGAGTTTTTCTCTTTTGCCCGCGGTGGCCTGGGAGCCGCTTTTTCGAAAAAGAATTTAAAAGGTCTGGTGGTTTCTGGAAGCAAAAGCGAAAAGATAGAAAACGCTAGAAAATACGAAGAGGCCTTTAACAAGACGGTTAAGAGGCTTAAGGGTTTTAAAGAGTTGTCCTCGGATGGGACTTTAAGAAATCTCGAGGTAGAAAAAAGGATTGCCGCCGTTCCATTTAAGAACTTATCCGAAACGAACTTTCCGGGAGATTCGCTTTTGGCTCCAAACTTTTTAGATGCGGTCGGCGGGAAGAGAGTGTCCTGCGCGGGGTGCCCGGTTGGGTGTATCCATCTTTTGCGCGCCGATAAACAATTTGTTCCTTATGATTACGAAAGCGTTGTTTCCCTGGGTCCGCTTTTGGGCATTACCAAGCCGGAAGAGGTTGCTGAGCTTATCAGACAGGCTTGGAACTTGGGGCTGGATCCAACTTCCTTGGGTGCTGTTTTAGCCCACATTACCGAGAAAGAGGGGTTGAGTTTTGCTGAACTTGACACATATTCGACTATTATTGATGCTTTTTTATCAGGCAAAGAGCGATGGGCAAAGGAGCTTCGATCCGGCCTGCCCGAGGGACCTCAATCGCTGAAGCTTTCCGGAATGGAGTTTTTGCCCTACTTTAACGGTTATGCATCGATTCTATCCCAGGCCTTGATGTTGGGGGCAACGACAGAAGATAACCGAGGATATTTGCTGGATCTTGACCTTATCGGCAAGGACTTTGAAGATGCTGAAGTTGTATCTTTATTGGTTGATGCCGAAAGGAAAAAGACTTTAAGCGAACTTTTGGTGGGATGTGGTTACCTGGCTCCGGTTTTCGAGGATCCCGCATTTGCGTTTTCCGCATTTGAGGCGATCGGATCGCCGGTATCGCACGAAACTCTAAAATCTACGGCTGAGGAGGTTTTTAAGAAAAAGCTGTCTTTGCAAGCCAATCTCGGTTTTAGTCCTGCTCAAGTTAAGTTTCCCGATCGGTTTTTGGAGATTCCTTCTCCTCATGGGTACTTGAAAAAGGAAAGACTTGAGAATATGGTTAATATCTATAAAGATGAAATATTTGAGACGGCAGGTGGATCTTGATTTTTTAAAGGCCCGCAAGCGGCGCATTAGGAAAAAACGGTTGGCCATCTTTGGCCTGGCTCTTTTGCTTTTAGCGCTCGTCGGAGGAGTTGTTTTTTACCGGATTGATTTTATAAAAGCCATTTTTACTCCGGTTTCTTTTTTTGCGCGGCTGATTAACCCGGTTGAGCTAAAGGAAGAAGACGGCCGGGTAAACATGCTTGTTATTGGAGTCGATACTAGAGGAAGCGAAGGGCTAATGAACACCGATACGATGGTGGTTGGATCTTTCTCTCAGGTAGAAGGCGACCCGGTTCTTATATCCATACCGCGGGATCTTTGGGTTAACCTTTCTCCATACGGTTCAGGGAGGATCAACTCGGCTTACAGCAGAGGTGGAACAGCATCCGATGGCAAGTTTGATGAGGAAAAAGGCGTTGCCTTTGTAAAAACTAAGATCGCCGAAATTTTAGGAATCAAAATACCCTACTGGGCAATTATTGATTTTGAAGGATTTGAAGAAATAATTGACATCCTCGGCGGGATCGAGGTTTGCGTGGAGCGCGCGTTTGATGACTACTCTTATCCCGTACCAGGGAGAGAAAACGCAACGCCGCTCTTGTCTCGCTACGAGCACCTGCGGTTTGAGGCTGGTTGCCAAGAAATGAGCGGAGAGAAGGCCCTAAAGTATGCCCGCTCGCGGATGGGGACTAACGGTGAAGGGTCGGATTTTGCCCGCGTTCGCAGGCAGCAAAATGTTATAGCCGGTATTAGCGGCAAGGCTCTATCGGTTGATCTTTTGCTTAACCCCGGCAAGCTCGCCAGCTTATACAAACAAGTCACAAGCACAGTCAAAACCAACGCTTCTTTGGGTGAGGTTCAGCGCGTCTTGCAAATAGTAGGGAAGTTTGAGGATCTTTCGGAAATTGAGAGTCTGGTTCTTGATCCGGATTCAAAGCTCGTTTACCACCCGGCAAACCCGGCTCCCTACGGGGGAGCCTATGTAC
>SDBV01013791.1_pt1 | contig 10246 bp, 8 predicted proteins | sample 2277081 | NCBI WGS metagenome assembly SDBV01 (sample SAMN10402039, study PRJNA504765) | marine sediment metagenome | isolation source: marine sediment core GS10_PC15, 223 cmbsf | place: Arctic Ocean: Southern Knipovich Ridge | collected 2010 | reverse complement strand
GGCAATGTCAAAGCTGCTGAATTTGCGCAGGTTTTGCCGCCCGAAAAAGCAGTTCAAAAGGCACAGGAAAACCCAAAGCCTCGCTGAAAAAATAGCAATATAAGTTCTTATTAAATAAGAAGTTGCGTTAATTGAATAACGTGACCGACGGGGACGGAGTATATCATGCCTCAATTGGCACCAATGGAAAAAACTCAGCAAGTAGATCAGTCAGCAACGAAAACAAGAATATGTCTGCTCGGCGCATCCTTTGAAACAAACAACATGGGCGTAAATGTTCTCGCCGAAGCCAGCGTAAAGTGTATTCTAACGCGCTGGCCGGATGCCGAAATAACACTCCTTGAGAGCGGCCGAAAAAAGGGGCAATACCGCCTGAACCTGATGGACCGGGAGATCACTGTAATTTCACTGCCGCTGAGGTTTTCGAAAAATATTCTTTCATCGGGCCATTTCATAATACTCAGCCTTTACGCGATCCTGCTGAAACTTTTACCATTCAAATGGTTCAAGAAAAAAGCCGCAAACAAAAACGCCTACGTAAACCTTTTGCTGCACGCACATCTCGTCGCCGACATCACTGCCGGAGACAGTTTCAGCGATATCTACGGGATGCGCAGATTCCTGATAAGTTTCCTTCGAAAGTGGCTTGTGATCCAGTTCAACAGAAAACTGGTAATGCTACCCCAAACTTATGGCCCATTTAGATGGTCGAGCGTCAGGTATATGGCAAGATACGTTTTAAGACATGCCGCCGTTGTTTATTGCCGCGATCGCACCGGCGTCGATTATGTCAGGAATCTTATTTGCTCCGAAGATACGAAGGTGCGTTTTGCTCCCGATGTCGGATTTGTTCTCGATGCCAGAAGGCCCGGTCGAATCTATCTAGGCTCGCCGGCTGGAACAAAAGACCGAGACACAACCTTGATAGGCTTAAATGTCAGCGGATTACTGTTCAACGCCGATTGCCCGAAATACAGAGCTTTCGGCCTGAAAGCTGATTACCGCAACGTCGTAAACGGTATCATTGACCTCCTGATGGCAAAACCCCACACCTCCATCCTGCTCATACCTCACGTCTTTGCCGCCGTCGGCTACGTCGAAAGCGACATCCAGGCATGCCTGCAGGTATACTTTCACACCGCACGCCATTACCAGGATCGTATATTCCTCGCCTACGGAGAATACGACCAGAATGAGATCAAGCACATAATCGGAATGACTGACTTCTTTATCGGTTCCAGAATGCATTCGTGCATAGCCGCAATGTCACAGTGCATCCCAACTGTCGGCCTGGCATACAGCAAAAAATTCCACGGTGTTTTTGAATCGGTCGCAATGGAGCAGTTTGTCGCCGACATGCGCCAATACTCACAAAAACAGATTCTGGAAACCACTGACCACGCTTTCCGGCAGCGCCGCCTCATCGCCGAAAAACTCGATAGCGTTATTCCCCAGGTAAAGAAAACCGTCTTAAATATGTTCGAAGATGTCCCATGATAAATAGAACCGTGAATTCAGTACAGGACGTAGCTGCCTGGAGATTGTGCATGGGCTGCGGCGCTTGTGCTGATGCCTGTCCTAATAATGCGATCGCACTGATAGATATCCCTGATCGTGGCATAAGACCGAAAATAGACCCGCAAAAATGTAAAAAATGTCAAACATGTATTCAGGTATGTCCAGGTATAGGCATGCGACATGAAAAACTAAATGGCGTTTTTCTCCCTGAGTTGAAAACTTCCTGGGCCCCGGTTCTTGAGGTTTGGGAAGGATATGCCGCCGACCCTGAAATACGTTTCAAAGGTTCTTCCGGAGGCCTGGCCACCGCCATCGCGTTTTTTTGCCTGGAAAGCCAATCAATGTCCGGCGTGCTGCAGATTCGTGACCACCCGCAAATTCCCTGGCGAAATATACCGGTTTTCAGCAGTACCAAAGAACAGCTTCTGGCAGCTACAGGTTCTAGATATTCGCCCGCCGCGCCTTGTGAAAAACTGCAATGGCTAAGAGATGCCGAAGCTCCCGCCGTATTTATCGGAAAACCATGCGATGTTGTGGCACTGCGAAAATCACAGAAAATGGATGTGTTGATCGATCAAAAGATCGGCCTGGCCATCAGCATCTTTTGTGCCGCGACACCAACCACCCGGGGAACTATGGCCCTGCTCGAAGAGATGAACATTACCCCTTGCCGGCTTGACCGCCTGAAATATCGAGGCTGTGGATGGCCCGGCATGACAGAGGCAAAGCTCAAAAGTGACCACTGCGATATTCGCTCGATCAGCTATGAACAGTCCTGGGGGCGGATACTCAGCAGACATGGTCAACTCCGATGCCGCCTGTGCCCCGACGGAACCGGTGAATTTGCCGATATCTCTTGCGGCGACCCATGGTATAGAGACATCACCCCCGACGAATCTGGCCGGTCGATCATACTGGTCAGAACCAACCTGGGCAAAGCAATAATCCGCAAAGCTATCCAGAAAGGCTGTGTGCACCTGGAAAAAGTCGACCCCGTCGTCTTGGCCCTCTCACAGCCTTCCCTGCTAAGAAAAAGAAGAAATCTTTTTGGCAGACTACTGGCAATGCGTCTCTTACGAATCCCGGTACCGCACTATTCCGGCTTTAACCTGCTGGCAAACTTCAATGTCCTAAGCATTCGAGAAAAAATGCGATCTGTTGCCGGAATGCTTGATCGAATCGTCCGCAAAAAGTGGACCAGACCTTTATCTAATTCGCAAATTTGAAAGCGGTAAATATGAATGCAAACCGTTCTCCAATGATGATAAATGCCGCCAGCAACTGGGCTCCGCTGGTAATAAACATAGCCATTGGTTTTTTGCTGACCCCATACTTGATTAGCAATCTGGGTGACCAGAACTACGGCATATGGGTCGTCGTCGCCTCCTTTCTGGGCTATTACGGCCTGCTGAGAATGGGCGTAGGCTCAGCGATCATGCGATACGTTCCCTTCTATGCCAGCCGAAACGACCAAACTGCTATAAGCCAGATCGTCAGTACCGCGATGGCCTCGTTCATCGCCGTCGGCCTGATAGTGCTGGCAATCTCTTTTCTTGCCGCAGATACTCTCGCCTCATTTCTAAACGGAGGCCCCACCCTGGCTGCTCTGATAAGAGTCATGGGCATAGCCGCCGCGATTGAATGTCCCCTGCGCATACTCGATGCGACAATAAGGTCACAGGAAAAATGGGTGCAGGCCAACGGCCTGACCGTCATGACAGCGGTCCTTCGTGCGGTCGGCTTGGCAACTTGCGCCGCTTTAGGTTATGGCGTCGTTGAAATGGGCATGGTCATGGTCATAGTTAACATCATCGCTTTGCTGATTACGTTGATTCTGTTTAAGCGGTTTTGCCCGACAATTACAATGAGCCCGGCCATGATAAAACCTGCCCGCCTGAAAACACTCGTAACCTTCGGACTGTTCGTAACCATCAGCACCACCGTCTGCACCCTCCGCCTGCCAAGCCAGAACATAATCATAGGCAAACTAATGTCACTGCAGGTCATTACCCTTTACTATCCAGCCGTACTCATTATGAAAAACATTCGCCAGGCTGTTCTGGCGCCTGTAAGAGTCTTCTGGCCGCGATTCGCATACCTCGATGGTGGAAACAACCACGACCAGGTCACAGCCTTGTTCCTGAAAGGAGCCAGGTTCTGCTCACTGTTCGCCGCGGGAATGATCCTGCTGGTCTTCATATCTGGCCCCGCTTTCATCCGTTTATGGCTGGGCTCTCGTTTCACCACTGTCGTCCCAGCCCTTATGCTGCTCGCAGCCGGTTTCCTCATCGAAACTTCATTTTCCATTACTGCCTCACTGCTCGGAGGGATCGGCCGGCAACGTGCCCACGCGGCGATCTCATCGATTGAAGGTGTTCTCGGTATACTGCTCAGCATCATGCTCGGAGCGAAAATGGGGTTGCCCGGCATCGCCGCGGGTTTTCTGATTTCCGTCTTTATTATGCAGGGAATTTTCTGTTCATGGTACGTATGCAGAATTTTAAAGATAAAACTCATGAAATATTACAGTTGCATAATATTGAGACCTTCTCTGCTGCTGATGTTATTCGCCGCTGCCGCTCATGGTCTCCAACTGGATAAAGCTGTCCACTCCTGGCCGTCACTTATAATCCTGACACTCACCTTCGCTTGTCTCTATACCGTCTCAGCCTATCTGGTCGGATTGGATTACCAATCAAAAGAAAAGGTAAACACATACATCAAAGCCTCTGTTAACTATTTGAAAAAAATTGCTGGCTTTTCCGTTTTGACCCAGGACAATGAAGCATACGACGATTGACATTTTGATGATAACCTATAACAGGCCAAGCTACACAAAGCTTTCGCTGAGCCGCCTTCTCGAATCCTGTGATAAGACCATGCGGGTCTGGCTATGGCACAATGGAAACGACATCCAGACCCTCCAGGTCGTCTGGTCACTGGCAGACCACCCACGTGTTCACCAGTTCTATCACAGCCCCGAGAACAAAAAACTCCGCGACCCGACCAATTGGCTCTGGGCAAATGCGACGGGCGCCTTCCTCGCCAAAGTCGACGACGATTGCCTAGTCCCGCAAAACTGGGCCGCGACTCTTCGCCAGGCACACCTTGACGTCCCGGACTTCGGCGTCATCGGATGCTGGGGATACACCGAAGAAGATTTCATCCCCGAAATTGCCAACAAAAAGATACAAAGCTTCAATGGCCGGCACAAACTCATGCGAAGCTGCTGGCTCGGCGGCAGTGGATACATGATGAAACGCAAATGCCTCGATGCCAAAGGCCTGCTTGCCCCCAGCCAGTCCTTCACCGACTACTGTATCAGGCTTGCCTCAGAAGGTTGGATTAACGGCTGGTACTATCCATTTCTTTACCAGGAGCACATGGACGACCCAAGATCGCCAAATTCCTGCTTGAAGACGGACGAAGATTTCCTAAAGGCCATGCCTCTTTCCGCCAGAACCAACGGCGTCACTACCTTAAAATCCTGGCAGGACCAGTTGTCCAGGTCAGCCCGACTCCTGCAGCAGGCCTCCTACGACCCGCGGCATTATCTGGGCCTGGGACGAATTGTGCACAACTCAGGAAAAAGAATAAAAAGACTATTGGGCGTCACCCGTCAGTGGTGATCGCCCATGACAGGAATTTCTAAATTATGATTTACCAGACAACCATATTACTTACTCTTGCAATGGCTGCACTGCTTATCTTCGTGCCCCGCAAATATTTCCTATTGCCGTTCATCCTCACCGCCTGCTTCGTACCCGCTGACCAGCGAATAATAATAATGGCTCTGGACTTTACACCACTAAGGATACTGGTCCTGGTAGGCTTTTTGAAAATATTTATGGAAAAGTCACCCATCACGATAAAGCCCAACCGCCTTGATAAGATGGTTTTTACCTGGGCCATTTGTGGAGCCGTAGTGTACTGCCTCCAGCAGATGCAGACCCAGGCCATCATCTACAAATGCGGCGTCCTGTTCGACGTTATTGGCCTCTACTGGATATTCAGAAAGAACATCAATTCATGGGACGATATCCGTTTAAACCTGAAATTCTTCGCAGCCTGCTCATTGATCATGGCCGTTCTGGTCGCCATCGAACGGGCTACCGGCAAAAATCCCTTCGAGATACTCGGTGCCGTCCAGACAATCGTAAGAGAACAGCGCTTCCGATGCCAGGGGTCCTTCCCCCACTCAATAATGCTCGGACTATTCTGGGGACTGCTCGTGCCGCTGTTCATAGGTCTGGCGATGACCGAAAAGAACAAGTCTTACTATTGGCTCTGCGTAGTCGCCTGCGTCTTCATCGTCGCCGCAACCGCTTCCAGCACCCCGATCCTGACACTTGCTGTAGTCATCTTCGCCTTGTTCGGCTTTCAGTGGCGTCGCGTCACACCCAAAGCCGCTCTGCTGTTCCTATTGATGCTCTGCGCGCTGCATCTGGTTATGAAAGCCCCCGTATGGCATCTGGTTTCAAGGGTCGATATCGTTGGTGGCTCCACAGGCTGGCATCGATACCACATCATAGACCAGGCCGTGAAATACTTCAGAGAGTGGGCGCTCGTAGGAACACACACCGTCGAACACTGGGGCTGGGTCAACTCGGACCTCACAAACCAGTACATACTCGAAGGTGTTCGCGGTGGACTTGTAACACTCATCCTTTTCCTCGTCTTACTGTTCTATGTCTTCAAGGCCATACTGACCGCTTCACTCAAAGACCCTGAACACAAACACCGCTGGCTCAGTTGGTGTTTCTTCGTTGCCATGATAGGCCACTGCGTCGCTTTCTTCGGAGTCTCCTATTTCGGCCAGATAACAATGCTCTGGTATATGACACTCGCCGTTGCCGGCTTCCTCGCCGAACCAAGGCTTCAGCCGGTACCGCCACAATACTCGGTTTTCCCGGTTCACCCGATCGATTTATCTAACATATGACTCGATAGTCTGTAATATTTTTTTAGAGTTGTGCTGTGAATAATATTAAGGAAATGATCAAGTTCGTTTGTGCGAGCCTGTTTTTTCTTTGACGCCTTTTCAATAACAGTCCTCGCCGCATCGTCCTCTACTATCATGGCGTAAAAAATAAAGACGCCGACCGCTTCAAAAAACAAATGAAATACCTCGCTCAAAAATACGCCGTGGTAAAACCTTCCGCCATAAAAACAGCTCCGCTCGATCCCAGCCGGTGCTGCGTTGCCATTACCTTTGACGATGCCTTCGCTAATCTCCTTGATAATGCTCTACCTGTCCTCAAAGCCCTCCATCTGCCTGCTGCCATTTGCACTCCAGCCGGAAATCTCGGCCAAATGCCCCGTTGGCATATCGCCGACAGTTGTGATGACAAAAATGTAAGCATTATCAATGCCCAACAGCTATCACAACTGGACAAAGACGGCTTTGAGATATTCTCACATTCAATGTCCCATCCCGAACTCGCTATTCTCGATGATGCTGTGCTTGCTTATGAACTGACCTGCTCGAAACAGCTGCTGCGGGATATCCTGGCCCATGAAGTGATCGCCATAAGTTATCCCCACGGCTCTTTTGACGACCGAGTTATCACAGCCGCCAAAAAAGCAGGCTATCAACTAGGCTTCACGATCGAGCCGACAATGTTCGATACCTCGACAAACGATTTACAAATTCCAAGAACCTTTGTCTCACCTGCCGACAGCCTTTTAAAATTCAAACTCAAAACCACCGGCGCGTACCAGGTATTAAAATATAAAAAACTATTCAGACCCAAAGCCAATCTTGAAAAAGCCGTGCTCTGCCCACAGCCGATATTCACTGACCCAAAATGACGCAAAAAATCGCAGACAATCCACAGGTATCCGTTGTGATCGTAAATTGGAACACTTCCGATCTGCTGAAAAACTGCCTTGACTCTGTTTATGCCCAAACAGTCCCCGATCTGCTCGAAGTGATTGTGGTTGATAATGGCTCAGCCGACGATTCCTGCCGAATGGTCCAGCAATCCTTCCCCCATGCCATCCTCATCCGCAACAAAACTAACCTTGGCTTTGCCCGCGCCAATAATCAGGGATTCAAAATCGCCCGGGGCCGCTATGTCCTGATGCTGAACAGCGACACCGTCATATTAGATAGCGCCATCGAGAAAACAATAAACTTCGCTGACCGCCACCCCGAAGCCGCCGCAGTAGGCTGCAAACTGCTTTACCCCGACGGTACTTTCCAGAGCAGCAGCTTCAGATTCCCAAGCATACTGGGTTTGTTCCTGACATCCACTTACATTTCACAGATTTTCCGCAACAGCTGCATTCTCAACTGGGACCGTTACGGCTGCCGCGATTGGCAGGCTTTCACCGAAGTTGATTGTGTAATGGGAAGCTTCATGCTCATCCGCCGCTCCGCGATCGAACAGCTGGGCCCCCTGGATACCGACTATTTCATGTTCGGCGAAGAAACCGATTTCTGCTGCCGGGCAAAAAAAGCAGGCTTCAAGATACTCTACTACCCCCACGCCCATATCATCCATGTTCATAGCGGCAGCCAGAAAACCTGGGCCGAGCGAGCCTGGGCTTATTCGGCCAACCAGCGAGCCATAATATTCTTCCTCTGCAAATGGCGACACGCCGCCGCCGGCTATATCGCGAATCTGCTGATCGTCCTCTTCATGATCCCCCGTATAATCGCGTGGTCGATTTTAGATGCGTTTAGCTCTATCATAAACCTGACCGGCCTGCACCCCCAACGCCTGCTCAAGGCCTCAGCTCTTCCCTTTCACATAAAAGCCGTCTTCCAGCCTGTACTGCTTCGTCAGAAATGGACAAAACAAATATGACAATTATCCTGCTTACTCGCGATGACCTTGAACACTGCTACGTTGCCAACAAGCTCGCCGATGCCTGTCCGCTATCTGCCATCGTCGTAGACAAAGGCAAACCGTCTTCAAAGATAAAAAGATACCGCTCGTTGCTGCGAAGATATACAGCCTCTCAGTTGTTCTCGAAATTTCTCAGCCGGGCAATTTCGATCTGCTGCCGAGACAAAACTCGCCGCCGCCGCGAGATTTGCCAGGTCCTGGGCCCTGACAATTGCTTGCGACATTTACATACCGACAAGATTATCTATGTAAACGGATTGAACACTGCCGCCGCCTTCGAAACTATCAAGGACCTCAACCCCGACGTCATCTTAATCTACGGAACCTCGGTGGTTAGCGATTCCGTATTAAACCTCGCCCACCATACCTCGCTCAATATGCACACCGGAATGTCGCCATACTACAGGGGTTCAGCCTGTGCGTTCTGGCCCCTCTACTACGAACAACTCGATATGCTCGGAGCGACCGTCCATCAGTGCACATCCGAAATTGACGGCGGACTTATCTACGAAGTCGCCCGGGCAAAACTGGCCCCCGATGACGGCCTCTTTGCCGTGTTCGCCAGAACCGTACAAGTCGGAACGCAGCTTTACATAAAGACCGTACAAAGCCTGCTCCAGGGCAACCTCCAGGGATACAAACAACACCTTCACCTTGGCCGCGAATACCGCACAGCTATGAAAAGCTGGCGTCGAGAATTGGTCGTAAGGATCAAGATCAGGAAAGGCCTGGTCAGAGATTACGCAAAAAACCAACCAGAGACTATATCCATAACAATATGAACGATAAGAAAATAGATGTCATCTGTTTTGGCGGCGGTGATTGGTGGTATCACAATCGCGCCCACATCGATATGCAGTTGATGCGGCGCTTCGCCCGCAACGCAACCGTCCTCTACGTAAATTCCGTCGTCATCCAGAAACCCAAACTCACAGCCAAAAGCCAACTACCCAAAAAGATCATTCGAAAACTAAAGAGCATCTTCACAGGCCTAAAACCTTCCGGCCAAGGCTTCTGGGTTTTCAGCCCATTGACGCTGCCTTTCCATCACATTCGCTGGGCAAGATGGCTAAACCAGTTGCTGCTGATAAAGCAGATAAACACCGTCATCGGTAAACTGAAGATCAATAAACCGCTCATCTGGGTCGCCTGTCCCGGCGCCTGTGATGCCGCCTTGAAACTAAACTGCGAAAAACTCGTTTGGCAGCGAACCGACAGATGGGAAGAATTCCCCAACGTCGACGCCGAAACAATAAAAGCATACGACACAAAACTAAAAGCCGCCGCCGACCTCACAGTTTTTGTCAGTTCCTTATTGTACGAGCAGGAAAAAAACCAGTGCAAAAGAGCGTTCTATCTCGACCATGGCGTCGACTTTTCTCTCTTTGCCGGTGCCGAAAAGAGCTGTTGGATCCCCCCGGATATTGCTGCCGTCAATAGTCCGATCGTCGGTTTTTTCGGCGGGATCGATGACCACACCTCTGACATCCCATTCATCGGAAAAGTCGTTGACCTGCTGCCTGATTTTTCATTTGTCTTTGTCGGCAATGCTTCCTCAGATTGCTCGAATCTCGACGCAAAACCCAACGTTCGGATGTTAGGCCAAAAACCCTATCAACAAATCCCCCATTATGGAAAATGCTTCGATGTCGCCATAATGCCCTGGAAACAAAATCGTTGGATACAGGCCTGCAATCCGATAAAACTAAAGGAATATCTGTCACTTGGCCAACCCGTAGTAACTACTCCATTCACCGAACTCCGCAAATATCAAAACCTCGTTTACATCGCCCATACACCTGAACAATTTGCCAGCCACATCCAAAAAGCCGTCGCCGAAGACTGCGCCGAAAAAATTGCCGAACGAAGAAACA
>SDBV01013790.1_pt1 | contig 10246 bp, 7 predicted proteins | sample 2277081 | NCBI WGS metagenome assembly SDBV01 (sample SAMN10402039, study PRJNA504765) | marine sediment metagenome | isolation source: marine sediment core GS10_PC15, 223 cmbsf | place: Arctic Ocean: Southern Knipovich Ridge | collected 2010 | reverse complement strand
CCGTACAGGTCTCGAACCTGTGACACCATGAACCTAAGTCAGGGTCTCATATTATCGATTTTATAACCGATTACAACAAGGAGCGCGCCAGTTATGCTATAATTAAATAAATCCCAACACTCATAATCATACTCAACCCACATCTGGAGAAGAGTAATTTGAAAGTACTTCTTATTTATCCACAATACCCGGATACTCTCTGGGGCTTTAAGCACACCTTAAGATTCATTTCTAAACAGGCAAATTTCCCCCCTCTAGGTCTATTAACTGTAGCAGCCATGCTTCCCCCTGAATGGGAGAAAAAACTTGTAGATATGAATGCAGATCCCCTAAATAACGAAGACATCAAGTGGGCTGACTATGTGTTTATCAGCGCTATGGCGGTGCAGCAAAAATCAGCAAGAGAGGTCATTAACCGGTGTAGGATATTGGGGAGTAAGATTGTCGCCGGTGGTCCCCTTTTTACTGCCGGGTACGAGCATTTTGGCTTTGATGATATAGATCATCTGGTACTTAGTGAAGCAGAAAATACACTACCGCTATTCTTAGAGGATTTAGAGAAGGGATGTGCCAGGCATATTTATGAATCTAAGGTACGCCCAGATATAACAACATCCCCTGTACCTTTATGGTCGCTTATCGATAAGAAAAAATACCACAGTATGAATATACAGTATTCGAGGGGTTGCCCGTTTGATTGTGAGTTCTGTGATATAACGGTAATGAACGGTCGTAAGCCAAGAACCAAAACTGCTGCCCAGATATTGGATGAACTAGAAATATTATATGACAGTGGATGGCGATCTAGCATATTCTTCGTTGATGACAACTTTATCGGCAATAGTCGAAAATTGAAATCGGAAGTTCTTCCCTCAATAATTAAGTGGATGAAGGAAAAGAAATACCCCTTTACTTTCTCAACCGAAGTCCCCATAAATCTAGCCGATGATGAAGAACTAATGATGCTGATGACCAATGCCGGGTTTGACACAGTGTTCACTGGTATTGAAACCCCAAATGAAGAAAGCCTCTCCGAATGTAACAAAATAACAAATAGAGGCCGTGATTTACTGGCATCAGTTAAGACACTTCAAAATCATGGTTTTCATGTGCGGGGAGGATTCATTGTCGGTTTTGACAGTGATCCACCTTCAATTTTTCAAAGCCAGATCAATTTCATTCAGAAGAGTGGTATTGTTACCGCTATGGTTGGGATACTAAATGCTCCTCCGGAAACGAGGCTGTATAAGCGTCTGAAAAAGGAAAACCGTATATTGCCCAATACGTCTGGTGATAACACCGATGGTGAAACGAACATCGTCCCCAAAATGCCTCGTGAAATACTGGTTAAGGGTTACAGAGAGATCCTGGATACAATCTACACTCCCAAGCTATATTACCGTCGGATTAAAACCTTCTTTGACGAATACCAGCCACGGAGTAAAACAAGTACCAGTGCAAAACCGCACTATATTATGGCAGTGCTTAAATCTATATGGACTTTGGGCGTGAAGGAAAAGGGACGGAAACACTACTGGAATACGCTAATTTCTATCTTATTTAGGAAACCAAAAGTCTTCCCTTTATTTATTAGCCTTTCAATTCAGGGATTTCACCTCCGTAAAGTGACCCGGACAATGCAGAGTAAAAAAGCGCTATATGAATTAGGGGCTTCATAGCTTTAAATTATGTACTTTAGCTAATAAATCTCCAAGGTTCAAATTTAACCGGTTAGTAATATTTGATATAGTCTGATTAATTCAATTCATCGGTGTGGGGCTAATAATAAAGAGCCGTAACACTCATAAGCGATTGGTCGTAGGTTCGAAGCTTTTTCACTAATATGAAGAGTAGCAGTGTAAACTCGTTGATATTTTATCTGACAAATAGTAAAATCAAGGTGTCAGTTGACCTAGTGTCTTGACACCCTGATTCCTCCAAATATTCCCCGGTAGGGACGGTCTTCTGAAGCTGGTAGGCCGTACAGGTCTCGAACCTGTGACACCCTGATTAAAAGTCTGTTAGACGGTGTCCTGAATGGTACCTTTACATACGATTTAGTCTCTTCCTGTCTACGACGAAAATCTTAGTTTGTGCTTATAGTACCGTTTTGTGTTATCCTGTTTCGTTCCTTCCGTTAGCTATTTGTTAGCTAAAATTCTTCTTTTTTACATTGACAGCCAACGAACAGGATTATAGTATAGTCATACTATCTGATCTGGGTAATCGGAAAACTAGAAGGAAGTACATGGCAGAAGAGTCCCACTCCTACAACCTGCTCGATGCGCTGATGAAGCGCTCTCAGCTATCGTGGTACTGGGCAACCGCCGTGGTCGCTGCTGTATTAATACTGTTCCTCATCTTGGCAGCTTACCTGGATGGTATTTTTAGCGAACTATCTGCGTGGTTGTTCTGGCGAGATTACCTGGATTCACCAGTCCTAATCATTTATACCCTAGTGGTGTATCCATTCATGTGGCGGCTGTGGAAACGTACTATCCAAGTCTTCCAGCCGCTGCTGTCTCCTGAAGTGGGTGCCTTGAACCAGTTGGTGCCCAAAGCGCCTACACCAAAACGCCGCTGGCAATGGGCAGCTGTGTTCATAGGAGCAATCTTCTTTTTATCTCTGAGTCAACCCTGGGGCTGGAATTGGATCTCTGGTGAAATCTGGCTGAACGTGTATGAGGTAGTCACGTTCCCACTATTATTTGGGCTGCTGGGATGGCTATTCTATAATGGGTTGGCTAGTAGCAGATACCTGGCTCGGCTGAGCCATAAGAACCTGAAGTTAGACATATTTGAACCTGGGCTACTGACACCCGTCGCCCGCTGGAGTTTGGGCACATCGTTTGCTTTCATTAGTGGCATCAGCATGAGCTTGGCATTCCAAATCCAAGAGAACCTGCTGGTGTGGCAAAATATCACCATATATGCAGTTCTGATTGGCGTGACAGTACTATTATTCTTTCTTTCTATGTGGAGTACCCACAGTGCCATGGCCAAGGCTAAGAGTCGTGAGCTGGCGCCCTGGCACGAAAACATCTGACGGCAACCACCCGTGAACTAAGAGAACGGTTGGAACAGGATCGACTGGAGGGGATGGAGGGACTCTACTCCACTCTAACCGGGTGGGCAATCTATGAGAGGCAAGGTAAGGAGACCTCAACATGGCCGTTCAATGCTGGTATCATCCGTAGATTAGCGGTATCGGTTTTGCTCCCCGGCCTCGTATACTTGATAAGGTTCCTCTTTGGTTTACGACTTGGACCTTAGATTGGCTGGAACGTTTATAATGCGACAATCACTATTTTAAGTGACCTGCCCATCAAAAACTCCATTAATCATGTCATTGGAATTGAAGTCACGATTACTTGTTTTGTTACCTCAGTTGTATAAACGTTCATTTATTTGTATTGACAACCTTGGATTCATAAATTAATATAAAAGACAACCTTAGTGAACTCTAATTATAGCTAAAAATATCAGGGGGTAAAGTTAATGTTTGAACAGAATACTGGTGGTTATACAGGCAAAATCCTGAGAGTGAACCTGTCTGATAAGAGTATCTCTATTGAAAAACCAGATGATAAGTTCTATAGGCGATACTTCGGTGGTACAGCGCTTATCGGTTACTACCTGCTTAAGGAGCTCAAGCCTGGGATTGACCCCTTAGGGCCGGACAACAAGCTTATCTTTTCCGCAGGGGTAATTGCTGGTATTCCGTGCGCCGGCAGTGGGCGCAGTGGAGTAGGTGCCAAGTCTCCCCTCACCAATGGCTGGGGTGATTCCCAGGCCGGTGGATTCTGGCCTGCGGAACTGAAACGTGCCGGCTGGGACGCTATTATCATTGAGGGTAAAGCCGATAGCCCGGTATACCTTTGGATTAATGATGACAAGGTGGAGATTCGAGATGCCTCTCACCTCTGGGGTAAAGATACCATAGATGTAGAGAGACAAATACAGGAAGAACTGGGTGACAAAAGAGTACGTGTCGCACAGATTGGACCTGCCGGGGAGAAACTGGTGCGGGTCGCCTGTATTCTCAATGACATAATCCATGCTTATGGTCGCAATGGCCACGGTGCTGTTATGGGCTCCAAAATGCTAAGAGCTATCGCTGTGCGGGGGCACCAGGCTCTACCCTTAACCCACCCGGAGAAGGTTCGTGAAGTAGTCAAGCAGCTGTCGGATAGTCTCAAAATCCAACCCCACTGGGGGACCGCTCACGGTACTGCTGGTGGAGTGCCTGCTCTGAACATGGCGGGTATATTGCCCACCCGAAACTTCCAGGAAGGGCAATTTGAGGGCTTTATGGATATAGCTGGGGAAACGATGACAGAAACTATACTCGTCGGTAGAGGTACCTGCTATGCCTGTCCTATCAATTGTAAGCGCGAGGTAAAAGTGGAAGCACCTTACAATGTGGACCCCGTCTACGGCGGACCGGAATATGAAACTATTGGTGCTCTAGGCTCTTTTTGCGGTATCAGTGACCTGAAGGCTATAGCTTTAGGCAGCCAACTATGTAATGCTTACGGTCTGGACACCATTGCCACCGGCAATACTATCGCCTTTGCTATGGAATGCTTTGAAAAGGGAATCCTGACTAAAGAGGATACCGGAGGGATAGATCTCAAGTTCGGAAATACCAAGGCAATGACAATAATGATAGAAAAGATTGCCAAACGGGAAGGCCTAGGTGATATACTGGCTGAGGGAGCCAAACGTGCTGCCGATAAGATTGGTCATGGTGCCATTGAGTATGCCATGCAGATAAAGGGCCAAGAACTACCAATGCATGACCCCAGAGGCAAGGTTGGCCTGGGTATTGGATATGCCATTTCGCCTACGGGGGCAGACCACTGCCATAATATGCACGATACTATGTTCGAAACCGAAGGCCCGAGTATAGATAAGCTCAAGGCCCTGGGTGTACAGGAACCTTTATCGTCTCTTGACCTTAGTCCAGCTAAGGTGCGTATGTTCCAATATGTTTCCAACTGGCAGCATTTCCAAAATTGCGCTACTATTTGCCAGTTCATTCCCTTTAACTATAGCCAAATTATGCAACTTGTCAATGGAGCTACCGGTTGGAATACCAGTGTCTTTGAACTGATGAAGGTGGGAGAAAGAGCCCTGGTATTAGCTAGAGTTTTTAATGCCAGGGAAGGCTATACCGCAAAGGAAGATATATTACCCAAGCGCCTTTACGAAGCTTTCAATAGTGGTCCCCTAAAAGATAAGAGGATAAGCAGAGAGGCCATGCACCAAGCCATACAAACTTACTATGAGATGGCGGGATGGGATTCTGAGCGAGCCGTACCTACAGTAGGGAAACTACAGGAGCTGGACTTAGGGTGGGTGGTTGAAGAGCTGGATAAGTGACCTGGCCACATAAATGACACGTTAAGCCAAAGTCAGGGTATCATAAAGGACTCATAAGTCTTTGATTAGCGGCTCGAATCCACTCGTTGCCACTTAGTTTTATACCTCTAAACTATCTTAGGATTTCTTAACATCGCCCAATTAGCAAGAGTAGTTTTAGGAACAGTAGCTTTGTTGATCACCCTAAAACCTAAGTGCTCATATTTCGGAACATTATGTTCGTCTAGTGTTTCTACATAGCATGGTAGACCATGCAGGTCAATAGGTAGAACCTTTGAATTGGCATTCAGTTTGAATGGATGGGGAGACGGGGGAGAGTCGATCTCTCCCTGAAACAAAGATTCTGTGTTTTGTGTAAACTATTTATACCTGTAATTAATTCTGTTTTTAAGCGTTAGTCAATTGTTATTCGATGGTATGGCGAAATAGTCGTTGAGCATTTTGTGTTGTTAGGTCTTTCCAGTAAGATAGAAGTCCGGGATATCTAGAGAAAAGGTCCTACTTGACAATTCGCCCTTTTATATAACCAACTAATTATCATATACCAATAGCACAACCATCCTTGCGGGGATCTGAACCAGCGATGAAGGCCTTGGTTTGAGGGTGTACCATAATGACCTGTCCTCCTCCAAATTGTTGAGATGGATCATCCTGTTTAACAATGTAGTGCCCTTTGTTAGCCAGTTCTCGTCGAATACTAGGAGAAATACCGGGTTCAAAGGCGCATCCACTTCCTTGGATATAGTTGAACCTAGGTGCATCCAGAGCACTCTGCACACCCATATTAAAATCGACAATATTGAGCAACACTTGGACATGACCCTGCGGTTGCATAAAGCCACCCATAACACCGAAGGTAAGGAACAAATTACCATCCTTAAAGGCCATAGCTGGGATTATGGTATGATAAGGTCTCTTATGAGGAGCGATGCAGTTAGGATGGCCAGCCTCAAGAGAAAACAAGCTACCGCGGTTTTGCAAACAAATACCAGTGCCCTCTACTACAATACCGGAACCAAATCCAACGTAAAGACTATTAATAAAAGAGACACTATTTCCATCTCTGTCAGTCACCGCTAGGTAAACGGTATCTCCTTCGGTGTCCGGAATGCCTGCCTCTACCACTTGTCTCGCTTTATTCGTATCTATAAGGTGCCTTCTCTGCTCCGAATAAGACTTAGAGAGTAAGCTTTCTAAAGGAATGTCCACAAAATCAAGGTCAGCTACATATCTATCAGCATCGGTAAAGGCCAGCTTCACCGCCTCTACCAGGAGGTGCAGATAGTCAGAAGAGTTATGCCCCAGAGAGGGTAAGTCATAACCCTCCAGTATATTTAAAGCTAGAAGCGCAACGAGCCCTTGCCCGTTGGGCGGGCATTCATATATATCATATCCGTGATAATTGGTACTTATTGGTGTTACCCATGTAGATGTGTGTTCATTCAAATCTCGCATGGCGATTAACCCACCGTTTTCCTGAGAACAAGTTACTATGGCCTCAGCGATTTCTCCTCTGTAAAAGACATCACGTCCTCTCTTGACAATCTTTTTGAAGGTCATGGCCAGGTCTGGCTGCTTAAAAATCTCACCTAGCTCAGGTGCTCTCCCATCAATCAGGTAAGTATGGGCAGCGGCAGCATTGGATTGCAGCTTGGCACTGTTCTTTTTCCAATCATATGCAATAACCTCTGTGACCGGAAATCCATTTTCAGCCAACTCAATGGCTGGTGCCAATACTTGAGCCAGACTCATAGTGCCATATTTATCAAGTAATGAACACCAGCCGTCTAAAGCTCCAGGGATTGTTACTGTATGAATGCCCACCTCCGGCATTTTGGGGTAACCTAGATTTCGGAATGTTTCCAAACTAGTAGCATAGGGAGCCCGACCACTAGCATTTAATGCCTTCAGTTCATTACTACTCCTCAGATATACTAAGGCGAAAGCATCTCCCCCCAGACCGGTCGACATTGGTTCCACCACATTCAAGGCAGCAGCAGTGGCAATAGCAGCATCAATGGCATTACCTCCTTGTAACAGCATGCTCACTCCAGCCTGCACTGCTAGAGGCTGACTAGTAGCTACCATCCCCTGTCTACTCATAACCGCAGAGCGACGGCTTGGAAATGAGTGTTTCAAATCTATCTCCTCCTACTTGGAAACTTAGCAAGTCACACTAATATTCTAATCTATTTTCACGTGTTGGTAAAACTATGCAGATTACCCTTTAAAAAGTGCTTCGCTTAGCCAGCTACTTAGGCCAATGTTTGCCAGAACAGACGAAGAGGGGCTTTCCTACTATCTAGAGACAATAGAAGAAAATAACATTTCACTATATGAGCACTTCGGCTTTACGGTAGTAGATGAATCCAATGTCCCTGAAACTAGCTTTACTAATTGGGCTATGTTGAGAGAAGTACAATAACAACCCGAAATTTATATAATAGTTAAGCCTCTTCTGGTTAATACAAAAGCGTCTCTTCTAATTAATCCATTCATTACTAATCCACGGATGAGAGTACGGGCAAAACTTTGATAGAAGTCTCTTAGTCAGGTAGAATAGATGTGGAGAGGAGGTGGTTATGCCCGGTCCGCTATTGTTAGTCTTCGCTCATCCAGATGATGAGAGTTCTTCGGTAGCTGGTACGACTGCAAAGTATACACAACGTGGCGTATCGGTTGACCTAATCTGCGCAACTCGTGGTGAAAAAGGCACCCGCTTAGGTGTGCCTCCAGACGTGGACTTAGCTATAGCACGAGAAGCTGAACTTCGCATTGCTGCAAGGATAACAGGTATTAGAGACATCTATCTCCTTGGTTACATGGACGGCGATCTTGGGCAGGCCGATGTTGGTGAGGTTGCCAACCAGGTGATGAAGATAATGCAAAAGGTCCAGCCAGAGGTAGTAATTACCTTCGGACCGGACGGAATTTCCGGACATCCCGACCATAAAGCTATTAGCAGGGCTACCACAGTTGCCTTTCGGATGTTAACAGAATCTGGTAACGGGCCGCGAAAGTTGTATTACGTTACTATTCCTGACAGTGCACTCACCGAGATTGGGAATGAAGACCTGGATGAGATAAAAACTCGTTCCGATGATGAGGTTACTACAACGATCAATATTACCGGACATCTTGACACTAAGATTCGAGCTCTTGAGGCTCATAGCTCACAGCAGGATGCTCGGTGGCTTGCCGAGATGTTTCGACAAGCGAGAGAAGCAAACTGGGTGGGCAGAGAATTTCTCTACCTAGCCGTACCCACAGATCCAAAAAAGGAGACTGATATTTTCGAGTAGAGATACCACTCTACCTATTGGACAAAAAGGTTCCTTTATATATAAAGTTTCGTATGGTTTGAATTATCTTGTAGAATAGTCTCGTTATACATTTCAAGGAGGCAACTATGGAATGGCATGAGTTAATTACAGATAGCTTTGGGCGTGTGTCTTGGATATTGGAAAAGGCACTAGATGGTCTGACTCCAGAAGACTTGGACCAACAACCTTGGCCGCACTGCAACACCATAGGATGGCTAACCTGGCATCTTACACGGTGGCAGGACTGTTCTATTGCATTATTTATGGGAGAGAAGCAGCTCTGGGTCAGCGATGGATGGTATGTGAAGTTCGATCGCAAACCCGATCCCGAAGATACTGGTCTGGGTCATAGCTCGGAAGACGTAATTGCATTTAAGTCCCCTGATGTGGAGATATTATTGGGATACTACAGTGCTGTCCTGGACCAGACCGGGCGTTACCTCGCCAGTTTGGCAGCGATTGAATTGGGTCGCCAACTCAATGATCGATGGTACGGGAGCGAACTCTGGTACCAGAGTAAGCGATGGCATCAGGGTGAATCACGACATCAAGGACTACCTGTGTTAGGGAAACGCCTGGTCAGTGTAGTCAGCGATAACATTCAGCACGCTGGCCAGGTAGCATACCTGCGGGGGATGCTGAAAGGTAAAGGGTGGTACGGTGCATAATTGATGAAAGAAGCGACTAACCTACCCCCATCGAATCCGCCAGCTACGGTTCTTTTCTTACATAGACAGATTACTAAATAGGTTTAAAACTAAGTCCCTGAATGTGGAATAGTTTCATACAGAAGACTGCATTCGTTAGGTAATATTCTCATCTCTCATAGTAAAGCTGCAAAGCCTTGTAAACTGTATTGGCTCCCAAATTTACTGCTTCTACCGGGATCCGCTCATATGAAATCATGAGCCAAGAACGCGATAAGGCCCGCCAAGCCTATGTTGTCCCTCTAAAGGAAAGAATCGAAGCTCTAGGACGCTTGGTTTTCGATGATACATTGCGAGTGGAGTTAAGTAATGACCTGCGAATTATCAACCGCACTCTACAGAGTGCCACCGTTGACTTCAATGATTTGAGCGGGGGAACCAAGGAGCAGCTTTCACTAATCTTCCGTTTGGCTTGTGCAATGATTGTTGCCAGAGATGGTGGTGCCCCAGTAATGGTTGACGATGAACTCGGTTATACCGACCCAGGCCGACTACATTTAATGGGTGTAGTTCTAGCCAAGGCGACGAGGGAATGCCAGGTTGTTATCTTCACTTGCGTTCTAGACCGCTATAGCAATATCGGAGCTGCCAAAGAAATTGTTATGACTAAGTGATTTTGAAATACCACTGAATTAATTTGAGATGCATTTAATACGCAAGTAGACTATAGCCATAGTTTTTTAACGACCTCTTAAGCACTATAAAAACGTTCCTTTATAATTCTATTTCATTTCATTCATATTCAATAATAGGCGGAGTGCCACTTGCCCGATTATGCACCAGACTATATGGAAGGGATCTGGGGAGAATTTAAATCAGGTAGCACTGCTT
>SDBV01013789.1_pt1 | contig 10246 bp, 20 predicted proteins | sample 2277081 | NCBI WGS metagenome assembly SDBV01 (sample SAMN10402039, study PRJNA504765) | marine sediment metagenome | isolation source: marine sediment core GS10_PC15, 223 cmbsf | place: Arctic Ocean: Southern Knipovich Ridge | collected 2010 | reverse complement strand
CAACATAGCAGCAGCAAGAGAGATATTCGACAGGATATGGGGCAAGGCTCCGCAAGAAGTTGATATAGGAGAGAACACGAGAAAGACCATATTTGATATACTTGCGGTTTGTGGATTGAATAATGATAACGGCGACTAAGCAGGAAGTGAACATAGCGGCGAAGTGGGATAGTTATAGGCAGAACCCGAAAGAGTTCATAACTACCTGCTTAGACGTTAAGCCGGAGCATTACTGGTCGAAGATGGAGGAGATAGCCAATTCTGTTCGTGATAACCAGTTTACAGCCGTTCACGCGTCCCATAGTGTGTCTAAGACGTTCGGTGCGGGCAGAATAGCTACATGGTTCAAAGCTTGTTACAATCCATCTACGGTCGTTACAACGGCTCCCAGTGATAACTTGGTGCGTAATCAGCTATGGCGGGAGATACACGCGGCATTTGCCGGCTCGAAGATAGAGCTTGGCGGTAAGATGACAGCTTTACAGTGGGATTGTAAGCCGAATAAGGGCATATTAGAGGGTATAGAGCCTGCGCAGAGGGCTTTATGGGAAAAGAACTTCGCTATCGGCTTTAGTACGTCCCCTGACAGCGTTACAGAGCATGCAACGAAGATGCAGGGTTTTCATAATACGTGGGTATTAGTCATCTTAGACGAGGCCGGAGGCATACTCAGACCTATCTGGAAGGCGGCTATAGAGGGTTTGATGATTGATGAACGGTGTAAGATACTCGCTATTGGCAATCCAACCGATCCGATAGGTTATTTCTCTGACGTATGCAAGCCCGACTCAGGATGGAACGTTATCAATATCAGCGTAAGGGATACACCGAACTATATTGAAGGTCGAGAGATAGTTCCCGGCGTAGCTGGTAAGGACTATTACAACCGCATGGCTGCCAAGTATGGAATGTCCTCTAATACCTTCAAAATACGGGTTTTAGGTCAATTTCCGAGCTTTAGAGAGGGCACGTTCTACGGACGAGAGATAGCGAAGGCAAGGCAGGAGGACAGGATAGGCGATTATCCGCACGAATCAGGATTGAGAGTTTACAGCTTTAGCGATTTAGGTGATATGTACACCGCTTTCTTATTCGTACAGTTCAGACAGGGCAGGATAAGGATAATCGACTGTTACTGGAACAATCAGGGAGTTGGCTTACCGGAGTACGCAAAGGCTTTGCATTCCAAGCCTTACGACTACATTGAACACTACACCGGCAGGGACATAATCGAGAGTAACGCTAAGAGTGTGCAGACCGGTATGTTCACAAGGGATATAGCGGCTCAATTAGGCATAAACTTTACTCCTGTTATACCCGCAGGATTTGATGATGGCATTGAATGCGTAAGATCGATATGGCCGTTACTGGAGATTAACAAGACGTTATGCAAGATATTCATTCAGGCAACGGACGGCTATCGCAAGAAGAAGAATGAGTCTATAAGTACTGACGACCAGCCGAGTTATCATCAGACTCCTGTTCCGAACGCATGGGAGAACCACATGATGGACGCATTGAGGCATTTAGCTTTAGCGTACAGGTTCATGATAGGTAAGGGCAGGAGTCTGACGGTTGATAAGACCACTTCGACCCGTTATCAGGACGACAAGTCGTGTATTTACGATGTAATGGAGTTATGAAAGGCAAATATATGTTACATAGGGCTATATATAAAATTACGATAATATCTGATGATGACGAAGAAGGTGGCTGGCGCACGCGAAACAGCAAAAATATGGCACAACAAATAAAGCATGTATGTAGTACTTTGAAAAATACCATTGTTGAAGATATAGAGCGTAAAGATATGGTAAGAGTTGTGCCAAATGAACCGAAAGAAGATGAAAACCCTTGATTCTATCGAAATATGCGAAGGAAACTGATGTACAAAGACAAGGATAAACAGAAAGAAGCGGTTAAACAGGCAACCAGGCGCTACAGGGCTAATAAGCAGGGTATCACACCGATAGTATCACAAGAGCGGGGTATCACTGTGATACCCGGTGAAGGAGTAGAGTTTGACTCAGCCGAAGAGTTGATAGCAGACTTACACGAGCCTGAGCCGCAGTCTCACAATCCGAACAATGCCAGTACACAAGCGTAAGCGAAAACCTAAGAAGAAGAAAAGGAGATAACAATGCAGATACCGACAATAGACAAGATTTACGAACGGCTGTTAGTAGCTGAAGCGAAGATAGTCGAATACGAGTCAAGGCTTGCCATGCTAGAGAAGCCGAAGAAAAAGGGCAAGAAATGAAGAAGGTGGAACTAAGAAACGGAAGATTATACAGAAAAGAAGGCGGCGTACCTTTGCTTTGTCCGCTTCACCCAAATTCTACCGACCATACATGCTCTGATAATTGCGCGTGGTTCAATATAGTTAATTATTCAAAGTTCAGGGCTGATATTCATTGCAGAGACGACGTAATAGGATTTCTCAAATGAGCGATTACAAAGCTAAACTGATATGTTCTGACGGCACGGTACTTCTTATTGATCCTACGACGGAAAAGGAGTTGAAGAAGGTATTCGGCAAAGAGGCTTCGTAAATGCTTTTCCGATAGCGATAGGCATAAAAGGTAAGAACTTGCCGGCTGAAATAGGTTCAGGAATGACCTCGGACTACAGTTTCGATTTTTACACTGAAGAAGGGGCCCGGATAATCGCGGACAATATTCTAAAAACTATAGCTAAAGTTGAGGAGAAAGAATGAGTAATAAAAGGATATTTTGTTTAATACTAACTTCACCTATATGGCTATTGTCTGGTTTCTTTGTGAATGGAATAGCGATGATTTTATGGGTAGCGATAATTCCTGTGGCGATTTGCGAATATGGTTTTACCGGGAGATGGGATTTATGAGAGATAAGATACTCTTATGCGTAATATGCTCGATTGTGAGCTTTGTCTTTGCGTGGTGGATAGCTGAGTTGCGTATAGAGAATTTAGAGGCGAAGGTTGAAGGCAACAAACTTATTGGGTCTTACCACATCAGGATAGAGGATAATTGAATGAGAATAACATCATATATAATAGCTTCTTTGGTCATAATGACTATTGGGGTATTTTTGGTACAATATGGATGGCGTGGCGAAGGATGGATGATGAGGTCTGACTCGACCATAGCTATAGACCTTCCTTTTATGGTCGGGCCTTTATTGTATTTGGTTTTTATAGAAATGATAATAGTCGGTCTAATTTTTATTGTTACTGCTCCATTCTTATTCTTGATTGATAAGGAGATGAGAAATGAGAACTAACATATTCTTATGTGTGATATGTATCGTTGTAGCTTTCGCCTTCGCTTGGTGGATTTCCTGTGAGGTTGTGAGTGATATTGAGGCGAAGGATAGTATTATGCGAGGCCATGAGCATTCGTGGAAACGCGGGGTATCGCAGGACAAATACAAGGTATGGTCTGGCGAGAATCCTGCTCAATGCCCGACGTACTTCAGCGAATGCCGGACATGCGGTGAAATTACTACCGACCCAGATACTTATTATACCGCGCAGGCGAAGGATATAGAGCTTGTCCATTTGGTTAGTTTGTGTTATGATCCGAATGAGCCTTTCTTGACGACAGCCCTCGTCCATGAGCAGGAAGTGGAGATAATCGAGCCGAATGAGCCGATAACATATCATTTTTCGAGCCGCCTTGCTCCTGTAGTCTTTTGGCAAGGCGATGACGGCGAGGTGGTCGAGTACGTTCCCATCGGCTCTGAGAAATATAAGATTGAGATAAAAAGCGACGGGAAGATGAGATTATTAATACAGAGCGATTCGCCTATGGAGATAATCGAATGAAATGAAATGTTTCACAGCGACAACTAAAAACTATCTCTCTGGTGGGTTCATTTATGGAGCGACCCATTCGACATAGAAGAAATAAACAAACTTCACGATATGGAGAAATGTGCATGATTTGGCTATACGATTTATTTCAGACTATACAAGACCATATTATTTTGCTGATTGGCATATTAATTACATTGCTTTTGCTCTATACTGTGGCGTTTACTATCTATTGTTTTATATATGCGTTTGTGCAAGTAATGATAGTCGAAAGATTTAGAGCATGGAGACAAGGATGATTTGGCTGTTAAACAAATACATCCACTGGCGATACAGCAGAACATATTGGTCGGTATGGTATGAAGACGATTGAAAGGTTAATAATTAGTGTTATACTGATGGCTGTAGCTTATTTGACTTCGGGAGTATTATGAGTAGAAAAGAAGTGTTAAGCTGGGATTTTACAGAAAAGAAAAACAATAAGTATATTCAGCTTATTTCAAAAGAGTTGAGTACATGGACGTTGGAAGAGAAAATAACAGTCCCAATGCTTATAATTGGAGTAATAGCCTTTATTGTTTATTTGATTTCAATGTGTAGTTTCTGAAGGACATGAAATGAATAACAGGCGACAATTTCTAAGGCATGTATTCGGCGTAGCTGCGGGGCCGGTTGATGCGGATTTGAGTTTAGACAGATTAGACCCGAATGCCAAAGGGCAAATGGGTATGTCGGGGCATGTATTCCCTCCTATGACGGCTACGCAGGTATTGGAAAGCCACAGGCGTTTAGATATGCACAGAAAGAAACTGGACGAAGAAATGAGAAGATATGGCAGAGCTTGCTTTCCAAAGGAAAATATATGAACCGCAGAATATTTCTTAAGTTGTTAGGTATTTCTCCTATCGTGCCGAGTGTGCTGATGGCGACTACCCCATTACTTAGGAAGGACATTACTACTGAATATCTAATTGAGTGGGGTAACGATAAAGTTCATGCTATTACGCCAAGATTGACTTTATTAGAGCGAGCGGAGCAAGATCAAGACTGTCATGCACTTCTCGATATAGTAGATATTATGAGCGAAAAGAACGAAATTATTAAGGGAATGCACGAACTGACATAAACCAAAAGACAGGCACAGTTAGTTAGCTGCTAATGAGATGCCGGAATACATCGCGCCTACCGGGGCTGTGAGGTAACACTTACAGCCTCGTTTTCTTTTGGGTGGAGTAAATATGGGCAAGAACAAAGTAAAACGAACTGAAGAGTATAACGAAATGAGTAAGGTCTTCTTCCAGGAAGTGCCTGACTTGCTGTTTAGCGGTTGTAAGATATTCGTGGCCGTTCCTGAATCTACCGGCATTAACCCGCAGGAGTTAGCGGCTGCGTTCAAGAACGGCTTGGCAAAGATGAAGGCAAGAGCTTCACAACCGAATCCGAGAGAAATGCTGGATATGTCTATAACCGGGATGCCGTCGCTGATTAAGAGTGCATTGGAGAACTAAATGGTAGAGTGTAGCAGAGAAAAATGTAAGTATCGTAAAGCAAAACCTGATTATACAGTGATTGACGAACATCATGGTAAAGAAGGATGGTATGCGTTTTGTGATAAAGTGCGAAAGTTTATTACAGGAGAGATTATGCCGCCTGAATGGTGTCCATTAACTTAATATGAATCCAGGAACAAAAAAAGCTATAGAGGATTACAGGACGAGGGGATATGTAGTCGAATACAAAAAAAGAGGAGATATAGATGACTATCACGTTAAATTATCAGAAAAGCAGAAAGCAGAAATGAAAAGAACTGGCGCCACTACCTGTAGGGATTAAATATGGCTACAACTTATGAACAGAAAAACTTATTCGAGCGCATAATGATGCGTATGGGCGATATGGAACTCATGCGAGAGCCTTTGGAGTTCGACTGCGACCGGATTATCGATATGTTCCGTCCTGATATGGTCAAGTACAGGGACCGGGCGGAGTCGAACGACAGCAGGCAGAAAGGCATTCTCGGCTCGAATATCCACGAAGGGACAGGCCCGTGGGCCATGAGGTTAATGTCTGACGGTATGCAGGGCAATCTCGTATCATCTTCTATCGAATGGGTTCGTTACCTGATGGACGATAAGGCATTTGAGGGCAACGACGAAGTTAATAAGTGGCTCCAGGACCTCGAAGAGCACATGCTGAGTGTGTACCGTGAACCGAACAGCAACTTCTACGCATCTATGGGGCCATATACCAGGAACGGCCTTTCGGTAGGCTCGCCTGTAATCATATCCGAACTCGATACCGATTCGGGTAAGATAATGAGTGTAGTTCCTCATCCGGCTACCAGATACTTTATGCAGAACCGCTTCGGAGTAACCGACGTTGTCCATCTGAAGAACGAATGGACTATCAGAAACGCCGTCAGGACGTTCGGTTACGACAATATGAGTGAGGGTGTACGTCACGCCTACGATAACGGCGACAGCGACGGCAGGGTAATTATTATTCGTGGTATTTACTTCCATCTGGACCGCATTTTCAAGGACCTGCCCGACGACAGCGGTATTGACGGAACCCAGATAATAGTTGACGGAAACGAGCAGAGGCAGCCGACGAAGACTTTCACTCCGCGTTGGCCGTGGGTATCGATTTACATCGAAAAGAGTTCGAGCGGCGACGATATGGGCCGGAAGAAGCCTTTGCGGATAGAGGGCTACTGGACCAAACCTTACTCGGTATGGCATTACGAGAAGGACCAGACCGAGATATATTCGAGAACCCCGGCGTGGTTCTCTTATTACGACGTTACGAGTGCCAATCAGATGCGAAAGTCTCTAATGATGGCCGGTCAGAAGTCGGTAGAACACGCATGGTGGGTTCCTGACTATCTCAAGGGCAAGTTCAAATCTTATCCAAGAGGTGTAAACTTCGCAAGCATAGCGCAGTTCCCAAACAAGCCGGAGATTCTCGACGAGAAGATAGATGCGCCGTTCGGCTTTGAAATTGAAGCACAGTTCCAGAAAGCTATCGAGCGATGGTTCCATACCCGCATGTGGCTTATGATAAACAGATTAACCGAAGAATTGCAGGCCCCGCCCACAGCTACCCAGATACTAACTATGTCCGGCGAAAAGGCGATAGTCCTCGGACCGAGAGTAGCGCCATTCATGCGAAATTTAGAAGAAGTAGATGCCAGATATATCGATATTGAGAACCGCAGGGGCAACCTGCCCGTTCCGCCCGACATAATTCTTAACGAGAGCGACGGTAAGATTAATCCTGACTTCATAGGGCCGTTAGCGCAGTTACAGAAGAGGTTCTTAGGCACTCAGCGGATCGAACAGGCGTTAGCGGCGATTATCCCCGTAATGGAAATCGACCCGATGGTAAAGCATAAGGTCAGAGCCGAGGCTTTGGTAGAGTTGATTCTCGAAGAGAACAAGTTCCCGCAGGAACTTATAAGGAACGACGAGGAGTATCAGGAGATAATTTCAGCCATAGCCCAGCAGCAGGCAATTGCAGATGGCGTTCAGCTTGGCACTGAGGTGGCGAAAGCCGTACCATCGGTCAGCAAGGCCCCGGAAGAAGGAAGCCCCATAGCGGGCTTACAGGAGGCCATAGGATGAGTGTAGCAGATTATATAAATAAATATTACGGCCCGTATATGTGCCGTACAGACAGGCATAAGTGGGAGGTAGAGCGTTATGCAAGCGAAGAGTTGGATGGACTAAAGCGATGTGAATGGTGCGGGGAAAGCCGGATAATACCTTTTCTTACGTTATTGCATTGTTATAGACATCAATTACCGGTGCGTGACGTAGATATTATGGATGAATACAATGAAACATTATCAGACGCGCACTATGAGGCCATAGGATAATGGATAGAAAAGAAAATTGCTCAAATTGTGAATATTGGGATGCGATATTAAAACACCCTCGACCATTGAATAAGGATGATAAACCTTTTGATAAATGGGGTTATTGCCATAGATACCCGCCTATTTATGCTAATGAATGTATGCAGGAAATACCATACGATTGGTGGTGTTGCGAAGGAAGGTTAAAGATAAAGACGACTGAAAATGGATAGTATCAAGAAAAGACGGGCAATGTACAGAATGTTATTCAAGACCGAATCAGGCAGTCAGGTCTTAGATGACTTTCTTGCGTTTACCTGTATGTACCACGGACGATATGAATTGAGTTCGGTAATGCCGGACGAAGAAATCTACATCCGTCAGCAGGTAGGACGTGAATTGTTGCAAATATTAGATTTGATACCCAGCAGGGACGGCAGAGCCAACCCTATAGGGTTTACAAGTAAACTATTTGGAAGTACAGAGAAATCAAGGAGAACAAGAGAATGAGTGAATCGGAAGGAATAACAGCAACCGCACCAGCAGAAATAAGCGCAGATAGCTGGGTCCACGAACAGGAAGGACTCAGCGATGAGGACAAACAGACTTTATCAAAATACAAGAGTTCTGATGAAGTTATCAAGGGTGCGGCAAATGCGCAGCGGATGCTGGGTAAAGCAGTTAACTGGCCGGACGATAATACCTCTGGCGAGGACAGGGAGGCCTTTAATGGCAAAATCAATGCCTACCAGAAGATACCTGATAAGCCTGACGGCTACGAAATAGACCGAACGGGCATTCCCGATACCATTCAATACGACGAGGATATGGAGAAAATGTTGCGAGAAGCGGCTCACGGCAGTAAAGCCAAGCAATCGGTAGTAAGCGCAGTAATGGCAGGCTATACCAAGATGATGCTCGAAAGACACGGGGCAATGGAAAAGTTAGCCAAAGAATCCGAACAGGGACTGAAAGACGACCCGGACTTCGATTTCGATGTAAAGATAGGCAAAGAGGGCGGAGCGCCGGGAACTATCAAAGCGGGCCTGATTCAACTAAGCGAACAGCTTAAGATGGACTACAAGGACGAAAACGGCGACCCGCAGAGCCATTTGATAGATGCTCTGGAGTTCATAAGACCCAACGGCGCTATAGGCAATATGGCCCCGTTAGTTAAAGCTATGGACTATCTTCTCAACTATCGGTATGCGGAAGGCAGGACAGATACGGGTGACCCTGTGGCCGCAGCCAAGACCGGCGGAGAGTTCGGAACATCGGAATTTTACGACAAGGTTGATATTGGGGGCGGGGAATGAGAAATAGTCTCATAACAAAAGAAGGACGGAAGTTATACTATATCATTCGTGATATGGAGGGTAATGCGAACGATAAGAAAAAAGGAACCGTTCCTTATCAAGAGAAGGACAGGAGAAAATACATAAGACCTATTAAGGCAGTCGGTGGCGGTATGTATGTTCTACCAACGACCGAAGGTGATATTATTGTAATAGTCTATGAACAAGCGAACAAGAAACCCGAACCCGCCGATAAAATCGTGGCGGTATTAGGAGAATCTAAATGGCTTAAATAAACCGGCCCGCAGGGATACCCGGTTTTATATATTCTCAGATACCCCGCTCACGCGGGCCTGATGCTTATCGGTAAAGTACCGACTCCGAGCAGGAGCTAAGTGTTAGGAAAGCCCCATTGTGGATACCTTTCCGTTATAACGTGAAAATGTAAATAACAGAGGTAAACACAATGACAACACAATATATTAACGCTCAATTCACTCTGTTAGAGCGGGCTAAAAGGACGGCTGACGGCAAGAAAATCCTGCCTTTGCTTGACGTTATGGACCAGATGGGGGTAGATGAATTCCTCAAGGACGTTCCATACTTTCAGGCGAACCGAGGCCTGTCCCATCAGCACCGAAGAACGACCAGCAGGCCGAAACCGTCTCGCCGAACGTTCTACAAAGGTACGACAAGTACCGCTCTGGTAAGTGAAGTGATAGACGAGCCAATCATTCTGTTCGAGGCACGATCCGAAATCGACGAAGATGAAGTTGATACAGTCGAGAACGGTAACGAGATTCGCTTGCAGGAAGACGGCGCTCAGGCGGCGGGTATGATAGATTCGTTTGCGAACGCTATCTTTAACGACGTTCGCACATCCGGCGCAGAGTATCTAAACGGACTCAAAGCGAGAATGACAGAAGTCAGCCATCCCGGAAACAGCAGTAAGACTACTCTGCCTTACGTCTGGGACAACAAAGGTCAAACATCAACTTTAACGTCAATGTACCTTGTCCAGTGGGGTGCGGACTCTTCATTCGCCATATATCCAAGTGGTAACGTGAAGGCCGGAACAACCCTCGGAGTCGATGCAAGGAACAAGGGCAAGGAAAAGGTTACAGAAACAGCGTCAAGCCTTGCGGTTTACTACGCTTACGTAACTCAGTTCAAGAAATGGTGTGGTCTGGTAGTAAGAGACGACCGGAAGGTCGCCCGTATCGCCAACATCGAAACTTCGACGACCGGAAGTAACAGGTTCGACGAAGATATCTTAATCCGCGCTCTCAGGCACGGCAGG
>SDBV01013788.1_pt1 | contig 10246 bp, 11 predicted proteins | sample 2277081 | NCBI WGS metagenome assembly SDBV01 (sample SAMN10402039, study PRJNA504765) | marine sediment metagenome | isolation source: marine sediment core GS10_PC15, 223 cmbsf | place: Arctic Ocean: Southern Knipovich Ridge | collected 2010 | reverse complement strand
GCGCCAGGTGCTGCTGGACAACGGCGCGCTGGCCGCCGCGCCGGCCGGCTGCCTGTTCATCGAAAGCTCGACGATCGATGTCGAAACCGCCCGAGCCCTGCACGAGGAGGCGCGCGAGGCCGGCATCGACATGGTGGACGCGCCGGTCTCCGGCGGGGTCGCCGGCGCCACCGCGGCGACGCTTACCTTCATGGTCGGCGGCTCTGACGAGGCATTCGCCCGGGCCGAGCCGGTCTGCGCGGTGATGGGCAAGACCATCGTCCATGCCGGCGGGCCGGGCAATGGCCAGGCCGCGAAGATCTGCAACAACATGATCCTCGGGATCAGCATGATCGGCGTCTGCGAGGCGCTGGTGCTGGCCGAGAAACTCGGCCTCGATCACCAGAAATTGTACGATATCAGCTCGAAATCCTCGGGCGCCTGCTGGTCGCTCAATACCTATTGCCCGGCGCCGGGGCCGGTTCCCGCATCGCCGGCCAATAACGATTACAAACCGGGATTCGCCGCCGCGATGATGCTGAAGGACCTCAATCTCAGCCAGGCGGCGGCCCGCGCGGCAAAGGCCGGCACACCGCTGGCCGCCGCCGCCACCGCGCTGTACAAGCGCTATGTCGAGGCCGGCAAGGGAAATACCGATTTTTCCGGGATCATCAGGATGATACGCGGCATTTAATTCAATCAATTAAAAGAATTTTAAGGAGTATCGGCGACATTTGTGGGACGCGGTTCGGGCGTGGGTGGCTACAGCGCCTGAACGCGGCTGGTACTCGGATAAACAGTAAAACGAGAGAGTGCAGTGAAAGAAGAATATCTTGAGGCGATTCATCTGATCGAACGACTTCACCGCCAGTTTCTCGAAGTGGTAAAGGGTGAACTCGATCGGCGCGACGTACAGGACGTCAACAACGTCCAGGCCGTGATCCTGTATAATATCGGCAAGGACGAACTGACCGTTGGAGAGTTGACCAACCGCGGTTATTACCTCGGCTCCAACGTCTCGTACAACGTGCGCAAAATGGTCGAGAACGACTATCTCGTGCAGGAGCGCTCGACCCACGACCGGCGCTCGGTCCGGGTCCGACTGTCCAGCAAGGGGCTGGAGTTGCACCGGGTACTCGACGAGATGTTTACCGCGCAGGGCGAACGGCTCGGCCGCGACATCACCACGCCGGAGGAGTTGAAGGTGGCGAATACGCTGCTGCACCGGCTGGAGCGGTTCTGGATTGCCGCCATGAACTTTCCGATCCGCGCGGCGCTTTGACGCAACGCCGGTACCGGCATCGGGGCCGCCTTTCGGGCGGCCCCTGGTTTTTCACTCGCCGGTAAAGGCCTGCAGGCCGGTCTGCGCCCGCCCCAGGATGAGCGCGTGGATGTCGTGCGTGCCCTCGTAGGTATTGACCGCTTCCAGATTCAGCATGTGGCGAATTACGTGGAACTCGTCGGCGACGCCGTTGCCGCCGTGCATGTCGCGCGCCATGCGCGCGATGTCGAGCGCCTTGCCGGCTGAATTCCGCTTGATCAGCGAGATCGCCTCGGGCGCCGCCTTGCCTTCGTCGACAAGCCGGCCGACCCGCAGGCAGGCCTGCAGGCCAAGCGTGATTTCCGTCTGCATGTCGGCCAGTTTTTTCTGGATCAGCTGGTTGGCCGCCAGCGGCCGGCCGAACTGCTTGCGGTCGAGCGTGTAGTTGCGGGCCGCGTGCCAGCAGAATTCGGCGGCGCCCAGCGCGCCCCAGGCGATCCCGTAGCGCGCCTTGTTGAGGCAGCTGAACGGCCCGCCCAGCCCGGCGGCGCCAGGCAGCAGGTTGTCCGCCGGCACGAACACGTCGTCCATGACGATCTCGCCGGTAATCGAGGCGCGCAGCGCGAACTTGCCCTCGATCTTCGGCGCGCCGAGGCCCTTCATGCCGTTTTCCAGGATGAACCCGCGAATGACCCCGTCCGCGGTCTTGCCCCAGACGATGAAGATGTCGGCGATCGGCGAATTGGTGATCCACCTCTTGGTGCCGGACAGCACGTGGCCGCCGTCCGCCTCGGCCGCCCGGGTCCGCATGCCGCCCGGGTCGGACCCGTGATCCGGCTCGGTCAGGCCGAAGCAGCCAGCAATTTCGCCGGTCGCCAGCCGGGGCAGGTATTTGCGGCGCTGTGCTTCCGTGCCGAAGGCGTGAATCGGGTGCATGACCAGCGAGGACTGAACGCTCATCACCGAGCGATAACTGGAATCGACACGCTCGATCTCGCGCGCCGCCAACCCGTAGCAGACATTGTTCAGGCCGGCGCAGCCATACTCCTCGGGCAGCGTGCTGCCGAGCAGGCCAAGCTCGCCCATCTCGTTCAGAATTTCGCGGTGGAAAATCTCGTGCCGGTTGGCTTCGAGTATGCGCGGCATCAGCTTGTCCTGGGCGAAATCGCGCGCCGTGTCGCGCACCATCCGCTCCTCTTCGGACAACTGGTCTTCCAGAAGGAAGGGGTCTTCCCAGATGAATGCCGGGCGGCCGCCGGCGCCCTTCGCTTCCGCCGATTTCTCGCTGTTCGCTGGTCGGGCTGCGGTCATCATCAACGCTCCTTGGCATAATATAACGCAATTTCTTTTGCGGTGCAGCAGAAACGGCGCGGCGGCAAAGAAGAAGGGCCGGCCCCACCGGGCCGGCCCTTCACACGAAAGGTTGAAGGCATTATCGTGTTTTTATCAGCGGCGTTTGCCGGGCTTGCGGCCCAGTCCGATCTTCTTGGCGAAGTCGGAGCGCTGCTTGGCGTAATTCGGCGCGACCATCGGATAATCCGACGCCAGGCCCCATTTTATGCGGTATTCCTCGGGCGTCAGGCTGTAGGTCGTGCGCAGGTGACGCTTCAGCATTTTCAGCTTTTTGCCGTCCTCGAGACAGATGATGTGGTCCGGCGTAATGGACTTTCTGATCGGTACGGCCGGCGTCGGCGGTTCTGCTTTCGCGCCAATGCCGTCCAAACCGTGCAGCGAGCCGAATACGGTGCTGATTACATCGCCGATCTGAGCTGACGGCAGCGGGTTGTTACCAACATACGCCGCGACGACTTCCGCCGTCATGCGTAAGATTTCCCCTCGGGATGCCGTATCTGTTCCCATGTCAGTCATTTTTTGTTCCAAGGTAATTTTGATTGAACAAGTACATACACTTAATTTAGTCTTAAAGTCAACAAAACAAACGTTTCATTAACTATACCTGTTTACTTATTGCGAATATTGTATACGGCCATAGTAAAATTAACCATAATTTGGCGATATATGGGGAGCAGCGCGAAACCGCGCGCAAAATAAAGTAGCAAGGTGGCCGGGACGTGGGCTGGTGCGCTGCCCCGACATATGGTATCTGTGTGGCCGACAGTTACACGGGGTTGTGCCGGTTAAGGAATTTCCCGGCCGGCGCAAAGTTATGACAGGTAATCGATGTCGCGGGAAACAGTCGCGGTTGGCTCCGACCATGCGGGAGTGGTGTTGAAGTCGGAAATAGTAACGCTTTTGCGGTCGCTTGGCCATGAGGTGCTGGATCTGGGAACCGACGGTCCCGACTCTGTCGACTATCCGGATTTCGCGGATGCGATGGCGGCGGCGCTCGATACCGGGCGCGCCAGTCGCGGTATTCTGATCTGCGGCACCGGGATCGGCATCTCGATCGCCGCCAACCGCCATCGGGGCGTGCGCGCCGCGCGTTGCTGCGACGCCACGGACGCCAGGCTTGCGCGCCAGCACAACGACGCCAATGTTCTGGCGCTGGGCGCGCGGACAGGCGGGCCGGAAACCGCAAGGGACTGCGTCACGGCGTTTCTTGCAACCGAATTCGAGGGCGGCCGGCACCAGCGCCGCGTGGACAAAATGTCCTGAGATGACGGGACGATCGAACAGGGAGCCAGTACGACAATGAGCCAGATGACCGCCGAGGCCGGCGCTTCTTTCGCCGATCGGTTTTTCGCCGGGGATATTGCCGACTGCGACCCGGATGTATTCGCCTCAATCAACCAGGAACTCATACGCCAACAGAGCCAGATCGAATTGATCGCGTCGGAAAACATCGTCAGCCGGGCGGTTCTCCAGGCGACCGGCTCGATCATGACCAACAAATACGCCGAAGGGTATCCCGGCCGGCGTTATTATGGCGGCTGCGAATTCGTCGACGTGGCCGAAAGCCTGGCGATCGAGCGGGCGAAAAAGTTGTTCGACTGCAAATTTGTCAACGTGCAGCCGCATTCCGGCGCGCAGGCGAACGGCGCCGTTATGATGGCGCTACTCAAACCCGGCGACACCATCATGGGCATGTCGCTGGACGCCGGGGGACATCTGACCCACGGCGCGCCGCCGGCCCAGTCCGGCAAGTGGTTCAACGCCGTGCAGTACGGCGTGCGCCGGCAAGACGCGCAGATCGACTTCGAGCAGGTCGAGCGCCTGGCCGCGGAAAACAAACCGAAACTGATCATCGCCGGCGGGTCGGCCTATCCGCGCGTCATCGATTTCGCGCGGTTCCGCGAAATTGCCGATTCGGTCGGCGCGTTGCTGTTCGTCGATATGGCGCATTTCGCCGGGCTGGTCGCCACCGGCATCCATCCCAGCCCGCTGCCGCACGCCGACATCGTGACGACGACCACGCACAAAACCCTGCGCGGCCCGCGCGGCGGCATGATCCTGTCCAACAACGAAGAAATCGGCAAGAAAATCAACTCCGCGGTTTTCCCCGGATTGCAGGGCGGCCCGTTGATGCATATCATTGCCGGCAAGGCGGTCGCCTTCGGCGAAGCGCTGCGGCCCGAGTTCAAGGTTTATTCGCAAGCCGTTGTCGACAACGCGCGTATGCTGGCCGCGACCCTGGCCGATGGCGGGCTGGACATCGTCTCCGGCGGCACCGATACGCACCTGATGCTGGTCGACCTGCGGCCGAAACGCCTGACCGGCAATATCAGCGAAGTCAGCCTGGAAGCCGCCGGCATGACCTGCAACAAGAACGGCGTGCCGTTGGATCCGGAAAAGCCGATGGTGACGTCGGGTGTCCGGCTCGGCACGCCGGCGGCGACCACACGCGGTTTCGGCCAGGCCGAATTCCGCCAGGTCGGCGAGATGATCGTCGAAACGCTGGACGGCCTGGCCGCCAACCGCGAAGACAACGGCGCGGTAGAATCAGCGGTCAGGAAACGGGTCGGCGCGTTGTGCGACCGGTTTCCGATCTACAAGGGCATGAACCGATAGTAACCGGGGGGTTGGCGGATGCGCTGTCCGTTTTGCGGAAATGAAGACACACAGGTGAAGGATTCGCGGCCGACCGAGGACAATTCGGCGATCCGGCGGCGGCGCTACTGTCCCGGATGCACGGCCCGCTTCACGACGTTCGAACGGGTGCAACTCCGCGAACTGACGGTGCTGAAGAAAAACGGCCAGCGCGAAGTCTTCGACCGGGACAAGCTGTTGCGCTCGATGATGATTGCCCTGCGCAAGCGGCCGGTCGAACCCGATCGCCTGGAACGGGTCGTCAACGGTATCGTGCGCCGCCTGGAAAGTTCCGGCGAGAGCGAGGTGCAGGGCGAGGCCATCGGCGGGTTGGTGATGGAGGCGCTGGCGACGCTCGACCAGGTCGCCTACGTGCGTTTCGCGTCGGTCTACCGGAATTTCCGTGAGGCCCGCGATTTCGAGGCCTTCATAACCGACGAGTTCAGTGTCGAAGACAACTGACGCCGCTCATATGGCCGCGGCATTGTCGCTGGCCGCCAGAGGGTTGGGCCGGGTGTGGCCGAACCCTGCCGTCGGCTGCGTGATTGTCGCCGCCGGTGGCGCGGTCGTCGGGCGCGGCTGGACCCAGCCCGGTGGCCGGCCGCATGCGGAAGCGGAAGCCCTGGCCCGCGCCGGCGCCGCGGCGCGCGGGGCGACCGCCTACGTAACGCTGGAACCCTGTTCGCACCACGGAAAAACGCCGCCCTGCGCCGATGCCCTGGCGGCGGCCGGCATATCGCGTGTGGAAGTGGCGCTGGAAGATCCGGATTCGCGGGTTTCCGGGGCCGGGCTGAAGCGACTGGCGGATGCCGGCATCGCGACTTCGTGTGGCCTGCTGCACGAGGAAGCCGAAGCGGTCAATGCCGGCTATCTGATGCGCCAGCGCGGCGGGCGGCCGCTGGTGGCGCTCAAGCTGGCGTCGACGCTGGATGGCCGGATCGCCACCCATGCCGGCGAAAGCCGGTGGATTACCGGCGCGGCGGCGCGCGCCCGCGTCCATCTGATGCGCGCCCGCCACGACGCGGTGATGGTCGGTATCGGCACCGCGCTGGCGGACGAACCTTCGCTTACCTGCCGCCTTCCGGGGCTGGAGGACGCCTCGCCGGTCCGCATTGTCGTGGATGCGCGGCTGCAACTGCCGCTGACCGGCCGGCTGGTAATGACGGCGAAGGCTACGCCGACCTGGCTGATGACCGTCGCCGGCGGCGATAAAGCGCGCCGCAAGGCCTTTAAGGATTGTGGTGTTCGTGTGATCGAGGTCGACCAGGCGGACGACGGCTACCCCGACCCGCCGGCGGTGCTCGACGCGCTCGGCAAGGCGGGGCTGACCCGGCTTCTGGTCGAAGGCGGCGGGCATATTGCCGCGGCCTGGCTGCGCGCCGACCTGGTCGACCGCCTGTACTGGTTCCGGTCGGCCGGCGTCATGGGCGGCGACGGCGTGCCGGCGGTGGCGGCTTATGGTGTCGGGGAACTCGCGCTGATGCGCCGGTTCCGCCGGCTCTCGGTTCTGCCGATTGGCGAGGACGTGCTGGAAAGCTATGCCCGACAGGCCTAAGCTCACGGCATGTTTACCGGGCTGATCATCGATGTCGGCCGCGTTCGCGCGCGCAGCGGCGGCGCGGAAGGCGTTCGATTCGAATTCGAAACGAAAATGCCGATGAACGGGATCGCAACGGGTGCGTCGATCGCCTGTTCCGGCGCCTGCCTGACGGTGGTCGAAAGGGGCGAAAACTGGTTCGCCGCCGAGGTGTCGGCGGAATCGCTTTCGCTGACCACCCTGAATTCGTGGCGCGAGGGTAGGCGGGTGAATCTGGAACGCGCGCTGAGGCTGGGCGACGAGCTGGGTGGCCATATGGTGTCCGGCCATGTCGACGGGGTGGCGCGGATCACCGACCGCCGGCCCGACGGAGACAGTTTGCGTTTCACCGTGCAGCCGCCGGTTCCGCTGGCCCGGTTCATCGCGCCGAAGGGATCGGTGACGCTGGACGGCGTGTCGCTGACGGTGAACCAGGTCGACGATGCCGGGTTCGGCGTCAACATCATCCCGCATACGGCGGAAGTGACCACTTTCGGCGCGTTGAAGCCGGGCGATGAAGTGAACCTTGAGATCGACATGCTGGCCAGATATGTTGCGCGTCTGATGGAAAGGGAAAGCAGCTGATGGCCAAGCCTAGTACCCACTATCATAACTCCGTAGTGCGTGGGATCGCTTTTCGCGCTTCCCCGGCAGGAGGGGCCGCGAAGGCGATGCCGGCGCATCGGCGAGCGGTCCCGACGCACTGGGGAAGCGCGAAAAGCGACCCTTCGGGCGGCGTTGCGAGGTCTCCGGCCGCGTTGCCCGGCGCCTTGCGATGTGCCAACATCGCGGCGCGCCGGGCGCCTAACCGGAAACCTCGCAACGCCGTCCCACGTACTACGGAGTTATGATAGTGGGTACTTTGAAAGAGCCCTGGCGCGCGACGTTCAAGGATCTGGCTTCACCGGTCGAGGATATTATCGAGGAAGCCCGGAACGGCCGCATGTTCGTCCTGGTCGACGACGAAGACCGCGAAAACGAGGGCGATCTGGTAATCCCGGCGCAGATGGCGACGCCGGAAGCGATTAATTTCATGGCCCAGCACGGCCGCGGGCTGATCTGCCTTGCGCTGACCGGCGAACGGGTGCGCGAGCTCGGGCTGACGCTCATGGAGCAGCGCAATTCGAGCCGCCTGGAGACCGCGTTTACCGTCTCGATAGAAGCCCGCGAGGGCGTGACGACAGGAATATCCGCGCCGGACCGCGCCCGCACCGTCGCCACCGCCATCGACCCGAGCAAGGGTTCGCACGACATCGTCACGCCGGGCCACGTCTTCCCGCTGATCGCGCGCGACGGCGGCGTTCTGGTGCGCACCGGCCATACCGAGGCGGCGGTCGACCTGGCCCGGCTGGCCGGCCTCAACCCGTCCGGTGTGGTCTGCGAAATCATGAACGAAGACGGCACCATGGCGCGGCGCGACGATCTGATCGCCTTCGCCCAGCGGCACGGTCTCAAGATCGGCACGATCACCGATCTTATCGCCTATCGCCTGCGCCACGACCAGATCGTCGAGCAGGACGGCGAAACGATCCTGGACTCCCGGTTCGGGGGCGAATTCAGGATGTTTATCTATACCAACAAGATCGTGCACGCCGAACATGTCGCGCTGGTCAAGGGCGATATTTCGCGGGGCGGCCCGGTGCTGGTGCGGATGCATGCGCTCAACGTGCTCGACGATGTGCTCGGCAGCCAGGGGACGGGCCGGGGCGGTGAACTGCAGGCGGCGATGGAGATGATCAGCCGCGAGGGCAGGGGCGTGGTGGTGTTGATCCGCGAACCGCAGCCGACCGCGCTGTCGGATCTGGTGGCGGCGCGGGGTGGCTCACCGCGCGGCGAACCGCCGGGCCCGCCCAGCGAATTGCGGGATTACGGCGTCGGTGCGCAGATTCTGCTGGACCTGGGTGTGCGTGAGATGATTCTCCTGTCCAACACCCCCAAGACGATCGTTGGCATCGAAGGCTACGGGCTGTCCGTCGTCGAACAGTGGCCGATAAAGCAGCCCGATTGAGCCGGGCGGCAAAACGGATAATCATATGGCCGAGGAAACCGAGAAGGACAGACCGCTGCACGTCATGGTCGTCGAGGCCCGCTTTTACGACGATATTGCCGAAGAACTGGTCCGTGGCGCGCTGGGTGTCATTACCCAGGCGGGCGCCACTTTCGAGCGCTACCAGGTGCCCGGCGCGTTCGAGATACCGGCGGCGATCCGGTTCGCCATCCGCAGCCTCGAATTCGAATCCCGGCTGCGGCGGATCGACGGGTATCTCGCGCTTGGCTGCGTAATCCGGGGCGAAACGTCGCACTACGACTATATCTGCGGTGAAAGCGCCCGCGCCTTGCAGAACCTGGTCTGCACCTACAGCATCGCGCTTGGTTACGGAATCCTGACGGTCGAAAACCACGATCAGGCCATGGAGCGGGCGGCCGTGAACAAGCGAAACAAGGGCGGCGACGCGGCCCGCGCCTGTCTGGAGATGATCGAATTGAAGAAACGCCTGAAGCTGGTCCGCGAATGAGTCGGGGAGGGACCGCGTCGCGTTATAGCCGGCGCAGCGCCGCCCGGCTGGCCGCCGTCCAGGCGTTGTACCAGATGGAGGTTTCCGGCGCCTCGGCGGCGGAAGCCTTGCGCGACCAGGCCGAACGTCAGCCGACGCCGGAAGATGACGGGGCGGATTCCGTCGAGGCCGACGCCGAATTTCTCGCCGGGCTGGTGCGCGGCGCCGCCGAGCGTCTCGAGGAAATCGACCGGGCGCTGGTCGGCGTGCTGGCCAGGGACTGGCCGCTGGAGCGGCTGGAAGCGGTTTTACGGGCGATATTGCGGGCCGGCGCCTACGAACTCATCGCCCGCGGCAAAATCGACGCGCCGGTGACGATCAACGAGTATGTCGAGATCGCCAAGGCGTTCTTTTCGGACCGCGAGCCGTCAATGGTGAACGCCGTGCTGGACAAGCTGGCATCGACTTTGCGCCAGGACGCGGCGGGCGAGGACGCGGGGAATGGCCGGGAAAAGCAGTGAATTCGAGCGTATCGCGCGCATCTTCGCGCCGCTGGCCGAGGGTTTCCCGGGCGCCTTCGGGCTGGCCGACGACGCCGCATTGGTTACACCGGGCGCCGGGTGCGAACTCGTCGTCACAACGGATACCATGGTAGCCGGAATCCATTTTATTGGCGACGAGGATGCGGGCGAGATCGCCGCGAAGCTGCTTTGCGTCAATCTGTCCGATCTCGCCGCGATGGGTGCCGCGCCGCTCGCCTACATGCTCAACATCGCGCTGCCCGGGGACATCGACGATACGTGGCTTGAAGGCTTTTCCGCCGGCCTGGAGCGGATCCAGTCATCGTTTGCCGTCGCGCTGGCTGGTGGCGACAGCGTGGCGACGCCGGGCGCTCTCACGCTGACGATCACGGCTTTCGGCGAGGCCGCGTCGGGGCAGGTCCTGCGC
>SDBV01013787.1_pt1 | contig 10247 bp, 8 predicted proteins | sample 2277081 | NCBI WGS metagenome assembly SDBV01 (sample SAMN10402039, study PRJNA504765) | marine sediment metagenome | isolation source: marine sediment core GS10_PC15, 223 cmbsf | place: Arctic Ocean: Southern Knipovich Ridge | collected 2010 | reverse complement strand
TTTTTTAAAAACAAGCTCTCCAAGAAAAGCTACTATTATTAAAGCAACGCTGCCCGCAATACCCCCTCCGATTGAAGCTACTACCGGATGAAAGTTAGTCTCCAAAATCGGAAAACCTTTAAACACAAAGGACGTAACTATAAAAATTGCGCCGGTTATCAAACCAAAAATAATTAATCCGTTCGGAATTATCCGGTGATCTAAATCGATTAAAAATACGAGCAGTAGTAAAGAAACTAAAACCAAAGCCGGAATTATCTGCCACTTCACGCCAATAAACAAATATGTAGTCAAAAACAGTAAGCCGCTCACAAGTTCAACGATGGGATATCTGACCGATATGGGTTCAGCGCAATCACGACACTTACCCCTTAACAAAAAAAAGCTTATCAGCGGAATATTGTCATAAAACTTTATCGGATGCTTGCAGCTCGGGCAAAAAGAGTTTGGAAAAGCAATAGATTGTTTTTTTGGTATGCGGTAAGCTCCGACATTAATAAAAGAACCAACGATTAGTCCGTATAAGAATACAAAAAATCCCGCAATAGGCGCCGCATCCATTAAAATTATGATAGCAGAAATAAACATCAAAAAAATAGTCGCATCGGCAATTGTAATACCATCCTTGATGTGCTATTGATTTTATAAGCAGAAGTAATTGCCGATATACATACTTAGATATTTACTTGAACGAGTTTAGGGTGTAATAATGCTAATACTATTTGTGCTAAAAATAATAATTGCTTTCATATTTATAACAGTTCCTACAGGTTTTATCTTCAACTATTACTTATTGCCCGATGATTTCAAAAAACATCAATTACTTATTGCACCTATCACCGGCTTGGCAACCGTTGCCGTAATCCTTGCTCTGGTGGATTCTTTTGGAATTGCCGTGGGAAGATTTATAATCCCTTACTCTGCCATCGCTTTTATTTTCATGCTGGGTTTGATCTTTATAAAAAAAGAAAAATTAAGATTTCCAAATATGGCTATTTTGGCTGTATCACTCACTTTATTCGTAATAGCCGTTTTCCCCGTATTCAAAGCTGGCTACATAGGTATTTACAAGCTTACGGTGAATGATGCCGTAGTCTATACGAGCTTAGCAGATCATCTTAAAGAAAATAGTTCAAAACAGCCGCTTCAATTCAAAAGGGAAAGAACCTATGATGCATATATCGCGGCCAGGCTAAAAACCGGAATTAGGCTTGGACCGATGTATGTCTTGTCATCCGTGAACAAACTTGTCTCCGCTGATTCTATTAAAACGTTTCAAATATATGAACTCATCTTGTACGCCTTGGCCACAATAAGTATGTATTTATTTTCACTACTTACCTTAAAATTTAAAGAAAAGACCGCATTGTTGTCTGCCTTTCTATACGGCATTAATACTTTAGTATTGCACGGCAGCTACACCGGATATCTGGCCCAAACAACCATTTTACCGATATTGCCGGTAGCTGTTATGTTAGGCGTACATTTCTTCAAAAACATGAACATAAGACTTGCCGTTGCCTATATAATATTTATTTCCGCCAATATCACGCTTTTTCCGCAGTCGATATATTATAGCTTGATGCTCCCGGTGGTTTTTTTCTTACCAAAAATTTTCGTTAAAAAAGAAAGAAATATAAAGTTGGCTGCTACATGGTCATTGGTGTTAGTGCTTGTAACAAGCGCCATATCTTACCCTTCACTCATCAGAACTTTAACGGTTACAAAATGGCTTACGGCCTCAAAAACTCGCGCACTAGCCGGTCCAATTGCCCAAAACACACCGCAGACCCAGATGCTGGGAATAGGAGATCATTATCACTTATTTACCAGTGATGCCAGCCTTTCTTTTAATTTATTTACTTGGCCATTTTTCGGCCTGGCGATAATCTTAATGCTCCTTTATTTGTTTAAGGAAAGAAACCGTTTACTTATAACAGGCTTCGCCTTATATATAGTCTTAGCGGCATTACTGGTGTCGATCGGTTTTCCCTACGGCCTATATAAACATATGGCACTAAGCGTTTTTTTGTTTGCCTCAACGCTGGCCGGAGCAATTGCTTATTTTTACCGGAAAACAAAATCTTTGTACATTTTAGGAATGGTCGCTTCTATAATCACCATAGTTTTTGTGTCTTTTATCACATTTAGCTATAGCAGAACCAATCCGCGCCCATATAATTTGGTAAATAAAAGAATTTTTCAAATTAAGCCAAATATCTATTCTTTTATCGGCAAAAAGGAAGATCTTGCTGTCATTGCCGAAACTAGCGTTGTTTTTGAATGGGTGATGTATGTACTTAGTGACCACGAAGTACCGATCAAATCTAACATGATCAAAAATCTGCCAAGCAGGTTTTTTGAAGCCAGCAATGATCGCTTTAAGATAAACAAAGACACCCGCTACTTCATACTTAATAAAGGGCCGTATTATCACATGCTAAGCAAAGAACTTCAAATAAAAAGAAGAAAAGAGATTAAGAAAACCGGAGTTATATTGTGGGAAAATCATGAGTATATTTTTCTTAAGCGCTTTTTAGACAGATAAAAGCTACCTAGGCTTTAATATTTTAGCTTTACCATACACTTAGCGATTTCCCGCTCATCGGATAAATGTGTTTAAGAAAGATTTTTTGGTCAACATAAAAACCCGTACACACATAAAATTTGCTTTTTTCAACATTCAGAACCCGAATTAAAATTATTAATGTCAGAGATCTAATTGTAAATCAGGACTTTTATAATGAATGACCGGAAGTTCCTGTGCTGCAGGTAGGATTAGGGATATTTCCTGACTCATCTATAATTACAACCACACCGCCCGTAGCGTATGAACCCCCATCGGGTTCATCCAGCGAAGAAAACCCGCTGTCGATATATCCGTCAACGTCTGCGGTCGTTATAGGATAAGTAGCCACAGCATCACCCGGATTGTCGAGTGCCCATTCCCTTGTCGCAGACCTAATTATCTCCAGATTTGCTGTGCAGGCATTTGCATCTGCATTATTTCTAGCGCTCAAAAAAGTCGGCACAGCGACAGCCATAAGAATGGCTGCAATGGCCACTACTGTCATCAGCTCAACTAATGTGAAAGCGTGCTCTTTTCTGTAAATCATCTCACTATTAATATCGGCAAAATATAGTTGAAACTAAAATAAGGGAACCTTTAGGAAGCTTTTTATCAACTGTTTTTCAGGGATTACCGAGGCTAATCTTGCCGACAATACCATTGGCTACTTCGATCTTAAGAATATCATTAACATCGCCGCCGGCCAATATTATATGATAGTTTTTATTGGTGCTCACATATATTGTTGGAGGACTCGTCGGCGGCGCCAGTGCTTCGTCGCCTAAGACATAATCATACGCAGGTTGCTCTATTTTCATTTGAGCCGCACTAGGCAAGACCTGTGATGCGGAGTAGTAAGCAGCGGCAGACCTTGCCGAATTTGTTAGCGCTTGCTCAGCCGCATTGTTGTACGCTTTATTTTTTGTCGCAAAATAAGTAGGAACCGCGATAAGCATCAAAAGGCTTATTATGAAAACTACAATTATTAATTCTACTAGCGTAAATCCTTTAACTGTTTTCATAATATTAATATCGACATTTATTAATTTAACTTAAGACACAAAAAAGCAAGGCATAAAATGCCTTGCTTTTTTTCTTTAACATCGCTTACAGTTATTGTACTTGTCCAAGTACGCCGGCAGAATCACCCACAACGGTAAAAGTAGTATTGGACAGACTTATACCGGTGATTGTCATCACGCCTGACGCAACTGCGTATCCCAAAGTACCTTCTATATCAGAAGAATCGGTACCAGCAACAGCGTTAGCCGAATACGTATAAGCAGTTTCAACCCCACCCATAGCTCCAGCATCAGCAGGATAATTATCGGTTGCTGCTCTTTCAGCCGCAGCCGCCCTGCCTGAATTCATCAACGCTTGCTTTATCGCATTGTCTTGTGATCTAGTTCTTGTGCTTAGAAAAACAGGAACCGCAACAGCGATTAATATACCAATGATTAATAGAACGACCATCAATTCAACGAGAGTAAAGCCTTTTTGGTTTTTGAGTCTCATTAACATATGTTTCACCTCCCTTACTAAAAGAGTTGTTGTAATTAATATCGGCACATACAAGCAATTACTTTAGTTTATTTGCAAAGAAATATTTGAAGGACGAAAATGCAGTGTACCGAGTTATTTGATCATATTGACGACTTGGAACATCGGCAGGTAAAGAGAGACTATGATGCCACCGACTATGACTCCTAGGAAAACGATTAGCAGAGGCTCTATCATAGAGGTTATTGCCTCTACTGCATTGGTGACTTCTTTTTCGTAAAAATCGGCTATTTTCTCGCACATGGTCTCAAGCGCTCCGGTTTCTTCACCGACATTTATCATCTGGATAACCATAGGCGGAAAGACCTTGCTTTCACTTAGCGGTTTAGCTATGGTCTCCCCTTCTTTAATGCTTCCCCTGGCTGCCAAAACACCTTTAGAAACAACGGCATTTCCGACTGTATCTGAAACAATGTCTAGTGCATTTAATATCGGGGTACCGCTAGCCATCAGGGTTCCCAGGGTCCGAGCAAATCTAGCCAGGGCTATTTTTCCCACTAATCCTCCGAAAATTGGTACTTTTAATTTAAACGAATCCCAAATATAGCGGCCTTTGTCAGTTTTTATAAAAGCCCTGAAGCCAAGAAAAGCACCTATTATTGCTCCGAACAAAAATATGCCATAGATGCTATTTACAATATCACTCATGCCTATTAGCATTCTGGTGGCAAAAGGAAGTTCGCCCCCCATGTCTTTAAACATCTTTGCAAATATGGGGACTAAAAAAGTTATCATCACAAAAGTGATAACGATAGTTATTCCAAACATGACAACCGGATAAGCCATAGCTGATTTTATTTTGCCTTTTAGCTCCATGTCCGCTTGCATGTGGTCAGCTATCCTTAATAGTATCTGGTCTAAGACACCGCTTGCTTCACCGGCTCGTACCATACTCACAAACATGGTCGAAAAAGCCTTGGGGTGTTTGGACATAGCCGTTGATAGCGCTTGGCCGGCCTCGACATCACCCTGTACTTCCATAATGATTTTGGCCAGATACGAATTCGTTGTCTGCTCTGCTAAGATTGACAGGCAACGAGTAATAGGGAGTCCCGCATTGATCATTGTTGCAAATTGCCTGCTAAATACAGCTAAGTCTTTGGCTTTTACCCGCTGAAACATCTGAAAACGCTGGAACAGCTCTTCTACAGTCGGAGCCTGTGTCTTTTCGGCAATTGATATTATAGTGTAGCCCATTGAACGCAGCTTTTGAGCTACGGCCGCTTGGGTATCAGCTTCCAGTGTTCCGCTTAAGATTTTCGCTTGTTTGTCTCTTACTTTGTACGTAAACGTTGCTGCCATTTTTGTCTCCCGATATCAAAAATCTATATCCCGCTTTCTCCGATAATCTTTTTCATATGCAGGGGATCATTAGCCTTGATTAACGCGGACTCAAGCGATACTTTTCCTTGTCTATATAGATCGCTCAGGATTTTATCAAGGTTTTGCATGCCTTCCTTCTGCCCCGTTTGCATCGCGTTGTAAAGAAGATGGGTCTTAGCGTCTCTAATGATGTTACGAACAGCCGGTGTTGCGATTAAGATCTCGATTGCCGGAATTCGTCCCTTAGAGTTTTTTAAGGGCAAAAGTTGCTGAGCAATAACAGCTTGCAGGGAACTGGCTAGCTGCACTCTTACCTGCTCTTGCTGATGAGGTGGAAAAACGTCTATTATCCTGTCAACCGTCTGCGGCGCATCCTGGGTGTGTAGAGTCGCCAATACCAAATGCCCCGTTTCAGCCGCAGTAATCGCCGCGCCTATAGTCTCAACGTCGCGCATTTCGCCTAAAAGAATTACATCCGGATCTTCCCTTAACGCATATTTTAAAGCACTGGCAAAAGACTTAGTATCTTCTCCAACTTCTCTTTGATTGACCATCGATTTCTTATGGCTATGCAGATACTCTATCGGGTCTTCGATTGTGATGATGTGCTTAGATTCGCGAGAATTTATCGCGTCGATCATTGTTGCCAGTGTCGTAGTCTTTCCGGTTCCGGTCGGGCCGGTCACTATTATGAGCCCTCTTGGTTTCTTGGTAATCTCCTCAAGAAGCGGCGGTAAGTTTAATTCTTTAAAGCTGAGGATCTGATCTGGTATTACCCTAAAAGCGGCGCCAACGCTTCCACGCTGATGGTAAACATTGACCCGGAACCGGGACTTGCCGGGAAGCGAGTAGCTTAAGTCCAGCTCCAGATTTCTCTCAAATTTTTCTCTTTGAGCTTCATTTAGGATGCTGTAGACAAGCGTTTTTGTGTCATGGGGCTTTAAGATTTTATCACCCAAAGGTTGCAGATCTCCGTCCAAGCGAATCGTTGGCGGCAAACCGGTAGTAATATGTAAATCCGAGCCTTCTCTTTTAAGAACTTCCTCTAAATATTTATGCATCTCGTGCATAAGTTCCGCTCCCTCACATAACTAACTACAAAAATCACGTATTTTTAATGATTCGTCATAATAGACCTAGTTTGCTTATCGGATAATTACCGTTTTTACTTTAATAAAATTAGTAAAAATCTAACCGGGGAAGAAAATAATAATGATTGTTAAGCGCAGACTCTAAGCACTTCCTCAATAGATGTTAGTCCGAGCAGGACTTTCTTGAAACCGTCATGCTTGAGAGTACTCATACCTTCTTTTATTGCAACTGCTTTTATCTCATCAGCAGTTGCACGTTCGATTGTAAGTCTTTCTATTTCGTCACTCATAAGCATAATCTCGTACAAACCAACACGGCCTTTATATCCCGTGTTAGCACATTTCTTACATCCTTTTGGTTTGTGAAGTTTTGGGGTCTTGTTTCCTTCTAAGGGAAATCCAATATCGATTAAGATCTTTTTTTCGGGTTTATATTCTTGTTTGCATTCTTTACATAAACGCCTGGCTAGCCGCTGAGCTTGCACACAACTAATCGCTGAAGAAATAAGAAACGGTTCGACTTTCATCTCGGTCAACCGGCTTATTGCCCCCGGCGCATCGTTTGTATGAAGAGTAGACAAAACCATATGTCCGGTAAGAGCCGCTTCTATAGCTATTTGAGCAGTCTCACCATCTCTAATCTCTCCCACCATCAATATATCCGGAGATGCCCTTAAGATAGAGCGTAGACCTTTGGTAAATGTAAGGCCGGCTTTGGGGCTTACCTGGATCTGATTAAGCCCTTTTAGCCTGTACTCAACAGGGTCTTCAATAGTTATTATGTTTTTTTCGTTAGTGTTCAAAATATTTAGCGTTGCATAAAGTGTCGTAGATTTTCCTGAACCTGTCGGGCCGGTTACTAAAATAGTACCATGTGGTTTTGTAAAGACTGATTTAAATTTTTTGAGATCTTCTTTCATAAATCCCAGGTCATCAAGCTTTAAAAGAATACTTTCCGTCTCTAAAATCCGCAACACTATTCGTTCGCCATAGACCGTAGGCAGAGTTGCTACTCTAAAATCAATATTGCTTTTTCGAACATTTAGGCTGGTATGACCATCTTGAGGAATTCTGTTTTCTGCTATATCCATCGAGGCCATGACTTTAAACCTCGACAGAATGGATGGCTGGACGTTCTTTGGCAATTTCATGACTTCTTGTAAAACACCGTCAATCCTATAGCGCACACGCACCGACTTTTCCTGCGGTTCGATATGAATATCGCTGGCTTTTTGTTCTACAGCTTTCACGATCATCAGATTGACTAGTTTAACTATCGGTGCATCTTCATGAACTTCTTTGAGCTCGAGCGATTCATCTACATCATCGATACCTGTGTCATCACCTTCTACTTGAAAGCTAAGCCCGTACTGATAATTGATAGCTTCAACAATGTCTGATTTCGTGCTGACCATTGCTTTTATTTTATAGCCGGTCCTAAGCTTAAGTTCATCAAGCGCCATCACGTTAGATGGATTGCTAATAACAACCGTAAGCTCATTTTTATCTACGCTTATGGGGATCAAACCCCACTTTCGGGCAGTTTTCTCACTTACTAAAGCGACTGCCGCTCGGTCTATCTCTATGTCGGTTAGGCCAAGATAAGGTACGCCTGCTTGGTGTGCTAAGATAGCGACCAATGCTTCTTCTGATACAGCGCCCATATCTACCAGTATCCGTCCGACTTGGTGGCCGTTTTCTTGTTGTTGCTTAAGAGCCAGATCCAAATCATCACGGGTTATCAATTTTTTGCTTATGAGTATCTCTCCAAGCAATCGTTCTCGTCTCATCGCACCATTCCTTTATGTAGTCCTCGAGATTGCTTCGTGATTTTATTCCTCGCAATGACTTTTCTTTTGATTTTTACGTCGTTCGCAATTCTCACGTCTCTCACAACTCTCAAATTTCTCACATCTTCATGTATTTCATTTTTTGTCATTATTCTCTTGCTTTTGGTTTTCTCCGAAACCTGAGACCCCGGCCCCCGGCCTCCTACCCACTACCCTCAAACTGTGACCCTCACTACTTCTTCTATAGTCGTTAAACCTGCTGCTACTTTTGAAAATCCGTCTTCTCTTAAGGTGACAAGCCCGGCGCTCTCCTTGGCTTCAGCCTTTATCTCGTCAGTGATGGCTCTTGCTACCGTCAAACGCTCAAGTTTTTCATTCATTTTCATGACCTCAAATAACCCCAGCCTTCCACTGTAACCCGTTTTTGAACATTTTTTACAACCTACGGCTTGATAAAATTTGATATTTTTTGGATCCATATTAAAACCCGATAATTTTAGCGTAGCTTCTGACGGTTTTTGCTCTTTTGCGCAATGCTTGCATAAGCGTCGCGCTAACCGCTGAGCAATCACACACTCTACAGCTGAAGCCGTTAAAAATGGTTCGACTTTCATCTCAGTCAAGCGCGTCAGCGCCGCCGGAGCATCCTTTGTGTGAAGCGTAGAAAGTACCAAATGGCCTGTAAGTGCCGACTCAATAGATATTTTAGCGGTTTCTATATCTCGAATCTCACCTATCATTACAATATCGGGGTCATGTCGTAGAATCGAACGTAAGCCCGCTGCAAAAGTAAGTCCGGCTATTTCGTTAATCTGAACCTGATTTACACCGGCCAGTTTATACTCTACGGGATCTTCAACACTTATCAGATTTTTAGAAATATCGTTTACAGTTCTAAGAGCCGCGTATAAAGTAGTCGTCTTTCCGCAACCCGTAGGTCCGCAAACCATAATAGATCCATATGGCCGTTTTAAAGAACTTTCGACTATGCTTAAAGCTTTCTTTTCAAGACCGAGCTCTTTGAGTTCAATCATAATGCTTTCTTTTTCAAGCAACCTTAAAACAAGCTTCTCTCCGTTAACAGTCGGTAACGAGGCAACTCGAAAATCTATTTGTTTTTTATCCACTGTGAGACCAAAGCGGCCGTCTTGAGGCATTCTACGCTCCGCAATATTCATTCCCGCCATTATTTTTATCCGAGAAATAATCGATGCCTGGGTTCTTTTTGGCGCCAGCGTTACATCTTTAAGAACACCGTCAATACGATATCGGATTCTAACACCGTCTTCTTGTGGCTCAATATGAATATCATTTGCCCTCTGCCTTGTAGCTTCTACCAACAATGAGTCGATCATCTTTACCGTTGGCGATGATTCTTCTTTTCTTACTTCTAGCTCTTCTTCCTGGACTTCCTCTACGCCTACGTCTACATCATCAATGGCATTTTCAACTTGATTTTCTATCTTGTAGACTTCTGATATAGCATTTTCAAGGTCTGTTTCAGTTGCAATAACTACAATGATTACCGCACCGGTGATTATTCTAAGATCATCTATTGCAAAGATGTTTGAAGGGTCAAGCATTGCCACAATCAGCTTGTCATCCTCAAAATCTATGGGGAGTAGATTATACTTTCTAGCTAGATTCTCGGATATCTTCGTAGCGGCGTGCGGATTAATATCATATTCAGATAGATCAACAAAAGGGATCTTGATTTCTTTAGAAAGAGCGGTTGCAATTTCTGACTCTGATAGTATTCCTTTTTTTGCAAGAGTTTTTGCAAGAGGTTGCCCGCTATTTAGAGCTTCTTTTAATTGCTCTTCATTTACCAGGCCCGCTTCCATGAGGATCTGACCGATATTTCGTTTTTCCTTTTTCATTTATAGATAGCACCTCGTCCAATGCTTTGCGCAT
>SDBV01013786.1_pt1 | contig 10248 bp, 10 predicted proteins | sample 2277081 | NCBI WGS metagenome assembly SDBV01 (sample SAMN10402039, study PRJNA504765) | marine sediment metagenome | isolation source: marine sediment core GS10_PC15, 223 cmbsf | place: Arctic Ocean: Southern Knipovich Ridge | collected 2010 | reverse complement strand
GCAAACGGAACAGCACCGAAGGGAGCAGCACCAGTGACCAGGGCAAAGAACTCACCTTCAGTGTCACCAGCAACAACTTTCTTACCACCACCACTCCATGCCGCCCATAAATCAGCAGCAGTGGTGTCGATCTCCTGAATCTGCCAGTTGGTGTCGAAGTGCGGCGATCCGTAGAACGGCGTCGAGCTTGCCGTCTTGCCGCAGAGATACTCCTCATAGCGTCCCCAACGACTCTGATGGATTCTGAGCCACTCTTGAATCCCGGTGTCTACCAGAAGTTCGTTGTGTATGGAGCTTATGTTGACATCTGTATGCCGCCTAATTCTATGTAGCAAATCAAGATGGTTATGCGTTATCAAAGACTGCTCAAGCGCTTCTTGATCTCCATCATCTTTGTGCTCCAACAAGACCACCGCGATCTTCAGTAAACGTTCCAGGCCCACTGATAGGTTATAGAACACTTCAAAGATCTCATCAGTGTAGTCAAGCTTCTGCAACTCATGGAACCTACGCAGGCCATTATAGATAAATGTTCCCGAGATGCTCAGCCCCTCTCCGAGCCTAAAGTTCTTCCAGAATTGCGCACGGTTCATTGATGTCTCCGATGCGTTCAGTGCGATCTCACAGCGCTGCCAAACGCCGCAATTCACCGGCGCGCAGCGAAGCGAAGAGTCCGTGTGAAATTTCCTTGTTATGTTGACTGCAATTCAAGAGCAAGAAACGTCTCCAATTTTGGTGAGAAAGAATCTGCATTCTTGATAATCTCTTTCTTGTCTTCTGGCGATAGGTTGTGAAGATAGCCATTTCTTAGCTGCCTTGCAGATTTCTTACCTTTTGTTCCGCGGCCGCCCTTGAACAACATGTTAACATGATTTCCTGAGAAACAAAGTCTGAAGTGTTTGATTGCTGCCTTTAGGATATCAATTCGCAACTCATCTTTTCCAGCCTTTTTTGCATCGATACGGTAGTAATGCTGTAGCTTTTTTGCAAACACTTCTAATTGAATGTACAAACCAACAAGCTTGCCAACTTTGCCCTGGCAGGAGAATCCGGGATCGAGACAACGCACTGACTTCAATTCTCTGTTTCTGACACTCCTCAAGGCATAGAGTTGCTTGCCAGATTTTTTTTTCATGACGGCTGTCTATTCTTCAACATGACGCCTCCCATCACCAGCGCGCCACGCCGCGATCAGTGCATGCGATAGTCGTGTCGCGGCCGTACGAAGAGGCAGAAGAATCTGTCCTTTGCGCACAATGGCATCAATTTTGGCTTTCATCGCGTCATCGAACGAGACCTGATTGTTAAGGACCAGAGCAAGGTCCTCTCCGGTCATAAGTACGATGCGCGGCGCGTCTCCCGAAAACTTCGCTATAGCATTTTCGTCAAAACCGTTTGCTGAAAGAAAAAAACCTCGGGTGCTCTGGGCTTTACCGCGAATTTTCCCGTCGAAGATTGACAGATCAGGCTGTTTCGTCAATCCGTCCGTCCATTTTGCCTCTACAAGATAATCGAATTTCTCATATCTAAAGTGACCATCTATTTGTTCGCCTGCGCCGGTGCGATAGGGTTTCGTATGGTCAAACTCATAGAAGGCGAGTAAATCGAAGAATAGTGCTTCCAAGTCGAATCCGCGTTTCTGAGGGCTAATGTCGGATGAGGAAACGAGTTCTATGAACCGACTATTCAATCCGTTCAACTGTATTGTCCGGGCTCTGCTTTCTTCAACCGAAACCTGGTACGCTGCACGAGTCTTTTCTTGGGTTTGACGCCGGATTTCAGCCTCGATAGGATCAGTACCTACCATTCTGCGGAATTCGTCAAGGAGCCTTTGCGCTCTTTTCACATCAAGATTATCCACATCCACCGGACCGCGCATCCTGTAGAAATTCGACACTATGGCATCTATGATGTTCGTCTTTTCGGCGTTGTCTGTATCGGTCAAGATGTTTCGCATCAACTGGTATTTGTTATAAGCCTCACGAGGATAGCGCTCTCGGACTTGTCGAGGAACGCCGCACGAGTCCAGGAAGCTGTAGAAGCTATTCCAAAACCAGAAGCATGCTCCAGAAAGCGCAACCATCTTTTCCTTCGCTTCAAAGCTCAATCTCTTCTTCATTTCCGACCGCAGACTCCCTAACGGGCAATTCGGTAACATAAAACGACGCGGATGAGTTGCCGCGCCGAACCGGATTCGCCCCCCCTCTTCGGCGAGACACCGTATCTTGATAGACGATGCTCGCGGTCAACTCAATCCGCATGTTATGCGTCCTCATTGCTCCCGCGGATGGTGGCCCGGCCAATCGATCCGCCACCAGGTCGCTGAGCGACGGTCAGCCGACTGCTACAGAACTGGCTATTCTCGATCACAAGTCACCGGTCTCCAAGGATGTCGCGAAAGAGATTCTGCCACTGCCCCGTTTCAGCACGAGCGATAGCGCCTCTAATTCGCTTCATGTCTGTTGCGAGCACGACTGCGATTACTTGATCGTTCTGCCTCCTCGCCCTGTAGACAATACGTTTGCACAGGACTTGGTGATCGCCCGCCTGTCTGCCGAGACTGCGAAGCTGCTCGAATTGGCCATCGGTCATACTTATCCTTGTTGGTCGGGCACTCTGAGGTGGACCGTCAGCCACCATCTGTACGGTCGTTCCTGCAAAGCTCAGGTTGAGTTCTCCGTCTTGGTCAACTGGTACTGAGGTCTGCACATGAGCAACACCCGACAGGGTCCGATGTACGTACGTTGATGGATTTCCAAACACAAGCTCATCCTCAAACATCTCCCGAGGGAATTGGTCGATGATTGCCCTGAAAACGATTCTCCCGAGAACATCAACGATCTCGTCGCGGCCCATGTTGAGCTCCGGTTCGATCTCGCGCAGTGTCGCTCCGTGCATCAGAGCATTGCGTGCTTTAGCCAGGTTTTCTAGCGTCACGTCATCGCAATCCTTGGCTACAGCCCGCATCAGTTCGCGGATAGCCTGCTTCTCGTACGGCCTATGAACAGGGTGTTTCTTGCACTTCTCGCAGTAAAGCGGGGACTGACAGTGGGGGCATCGATCGTAAACCTTTGTCGTCTTCTTCCGCGACGCTGCAATCAACTCAATTGCGAACCAGAAGCACTGAAACTGGTCGTCCGGAACTGCTGAGTCGATCCCAATACGGTACCAGCGTAGTGCTCGCCGCAGCGGAGGCGAGGGATCGAAGCTCAGCAGGTGGTTGATTGAGTCTACGACTTGCGGATCAAGAAAAGGCGTTGGATCTTTGTGCCTGAGTGAGTCTGCCCACATCAGACAGGACCGCATTTGAAGGCTGGGCGTTTTGTCAACAATTTGCTGGATCCGGTAACGCTTGAAGCTCGAACCGGTGACGAAAGCAAGTATGTTCAGACATTCAGATAGCCGCTCCTCTGCTATTTCCGCGGCGTTGTCGAGGCTTGGCGTCTCGAACGTGATGTTGAGGGACAGGAGGAACGGGCTCGAAAAGTCCGTTCGTACAATGTTGCGGATTCTAGCGCGGAAGCGACCACTAGGGTGCTGTATGCTCAGCCACCTTCCGTCTTCGAAGACCGACAATTCAGATTCGATTTCGTAATTGGCGACGCATTCCATTGACTGTTTACCTTCGAGCTATTCCTCTCTTGCGGTAGGCATAACGACGCGGTTGAGTAGCCGCGCCGAGTCATTACCAAGCATGCGCTATTGCGACTGAATTCATCCGCTCAAAACAAAGTCCAGCGGTCTATTCCAACCGCATGTTATGCACCTTCTGATTGCTAAAAATCGACTATTCTATTTGTCTGGCAACTTATCATGCAATACTCGAAAGAACTTCGCTACTTTATCTAATGCCAATTGAATAAATCCTACCTGCAATTGCACTGAATTTGTGTCTGTAATCTTGATGTGATCTCTATTGTCTGAAACGAAATCATAAATATCGTTAGCGCTTCTATTCTCATCAAGGATCCCATCATTGTGCGCAATAGCATTTCTTATTTTGTTTAGAATCAACATATCTTTCCATTCATTGCCTTGGTCAGGGAATTCGATAAGTAGTACTTTCTTCAAATACGTTTGGTATTTCCTAATGCCTTTTCCCTGTATGTCATTTACAGACAGAGCAATCTTTCTCTCTCTTTGGTAGCTCAAACATAGTCGCATTAGGCGATGTTCAAGCAATGAGTATGTTGTAAGGAGTAATGAATTTCTGAATATCCTAGGAGATATCTCAGATAGTCTCCAATATTCATCTGAATGGAAATCATAGCAATCTTCTTTGTCCTCATCCGATAGCTTTTCCGCCATTTCGTCGATACTATCTTGGAATCTTTGCTTTTCTTCTATGAGGTGCTCCTCACTCGTTTCGGAATACTCTTTCAAATGGATTAGTTCAAACTCCAACAAGGTATAGAATACATCCCTGACTGATGTGAGAGACTTCAACATGGATTTCCTCCTTTACATCACACAACACTTGAATATTTATAATTCTCAAATCACTTGTGCTGAGAAGCCAAACGTCTGGATGAAATCTGTACAACGCCGGGCATAATCTGGACCAAAAGCTGCAAGGCTTGGGGTCAGAGCAAATGCTCTTGTTACGCGTATATGTCATGAATTGCATCCAGCAGTCCATAAACCAATAGCGAACTTTGAACTCTCGCTTCAGGATGAGCAAAGGAAACAACATATTTGTGAATATCCCGCTCATACCACCAGATGCCCCTCTTTGTTGTTCTCCATTCCTTTGATTCATGCCCTGCCACCCATTTAAACAAATCCCCAGTACCGCCACAGATCGTTAGATCGGGATCGTAGATTGAGTATTGGCTGCAAATATAACCTCTATCTTCATTCGCGACAGCATTCAAAGATGCGTGATTGGTGGTGTGAGTACCTGGTGATTTCTTTAGATTGAGTGCACAGATGCTCTTAAGTGTTTCGATTCTAAATGCGTTTGTTATCTCCAAATAGAAATCCCAACCAGGTATTGAATCTAGGTTCCTGATTCCATGAACCCATCTGGCAATGTTGTCCCAAGTTTGCGGCCGACCCCCTTTTGAAATGAACTCTCTTAGATCCCAACCGCCGCCATCCGGATCATTCACTTCTTTGAGGATGAAGGAAATTTTCGGACGTGACGATAGATAGTCCGTTTCTGACACGACCCCATCCCGAACAAATCCCTCTCGGCTTCCCTGCCATTGTTCGAAAAGCTGTTCCTCTGCTTGGTAAATACTCATGTCTTATCCTCACGCATAACGCCTGAGTTGACCGGCCGCCCCGATTATTCCACCAACTCCCGGTCCACCTTACCCCGGACTCCGCGCGCAGAGCTCGCATGGCGGTCCGGTCCAACTTTAGGTTATGTGGATCACATGGCGGTCATCTCTATTCAGTTTCCGTGAATGCCTGTTCGACGGCCTCAATAATAGTGTTCAACGCAACGCTCCACCTCTCGAAGGCTTCCTTGAGAGTATATCCTCGTTCCTTGATCCATCTTCCCAAAACGCCAGCAATCTCCCCTTCACGGACATAAGAGGTAATTGTACGCGGTGCCATCGCCAGCGCCCAGATGGCTCTTGATAGAAAGGCGAATCGAACTTGATCCGCAGTCTCGTTGGATCCTGCCGCGCGCAGACCTTCCATGTAGGCCTGAAATGAGGATTCCGCGTAGTCAGAAGCCTTCTCCGGCAGGACATTTAAGAAGTAAAGATTCTGCCACACCTGCGAACCGACGTCATCACCAACTGCCGCTACACCCACAAAACCCCAGTCGATTGCTACGGTTTTTACTGCTCCGTTGGAACTGATGCGGGAGAAAAGATTTCGCCGGTCCGTGTCCTGGTGGGAAAGTGCCCAGGGCATTGTGGCTAGACGGTCCATGAGTTGCCCGCTGCCATTCAGCATTCTGCGAACTCTGTCGCAAGTGCCGCATGGCAGTAGGTTTGCTACCTTATCGTGCTGCCACGTGTCAGTCTCTGTAATGGATTCCCAGCCAACAGCTGGAGTGCAGAGCAGGATGTGAGCGCGAAGAAAGTTCTTGATAGGTCTGAACTCGGTGGCTGTCTCGCGCTCGAGATGAGCACCGTTGAATTCGCCTAAATGTCTCGAGGTTTGGATGTGCCGACTCTCCGGCCAATCGTCATTCTCTTCGCCAAGGTCCTCTAGCCACAGCCGAGCGAATTCGTCACCAATCATTTCGGCATGATAGCACTTTGCTGGAACGAACGAGCCTTTGATGATTCCAGGCAAGGCGGACCGGTAGAACAATAGCCCATGCCGCCATATATCCAGAGGATCAAAACTGTCGGCATGTTTGTCTCCTAGCCGGTCAAGAAGGAACTTGAAGTCGATGCGTTTGAGGGTTTTGACAATCATAGACAATGAGATTAGCTGACCTCCTGAACGCGCTGTACCCATTATGCGAGCGATGCTGGCAGTCATGCTTGCCCCGCCAAGAGGTATCGGTGAATCAGACCAAGTCACTAGTTCAGCTGAGTCGTCGTTCAGCTTGCCACGAATCAGCTCCGTGATAAGCGCGGGATTAATGGATTCAATCTTGTCGGAAGATACGCCTTGCTTGCCCATAAATGTCTACCCCATTCGTACGTTCCAAAACAATAAGTATGCGTTCAGTGACCAGCGGTTGTCTCTGGGAGTGAGCCACATAACATATTATGTTCACCGGTTTTCTCTATAATTATTGAATCCTATGCGTTCGTCTTGAAATATACAAGTAAGAGAATTTTTTAGAAGCCTAAAAGCGCCATAACTATCCCCAGGCAGGAGTTATGTGGAAAACCTGATAATAGAAGGCAAACAATTTTCAGCCGCTTTAGTTGCTATACTCAAGTGTTGATCTGGACATTCCTGTAATTCTGGTGGGAGGAAATCGGGAGGTCGAACGGCTTGAGAAAATCGTCCATGGCGGCAGAATCGACTTCATTGCTCTATGTCGGCCTCTGATAGCGTAACCTGATCTCCCTATCGATGGCGAGAGGGTAGGAACAGCAGTTGGGCAGACTGCATTTCCTGCAACACTTGTCTCCGCTCACTTCGAGTCGGCGAGCCGGAGCCCGACACAGCGCAGTGCCTGTACAAACACTATCGGGATCGCTACCGAGGAGCCTTGGGGGAGCGTCGCAACTTCTATTCATATAAGGTAACCCAGGAGCACTATTTCTGCGGATCGCTGATCGCCGTGTGCGCTTCGGGCACCTTTACAGGAGGAGAACCCAGTTCGTCCTCAGTTCTAACGAGGCAGTCATGCGTCCCTCCGCTCACTTCAATTGCATAGACTCCTGTCGCCTCAATCTCCTCTGCTATTTCGGAAAAGCCGTACTATCAAGCCCACCTTCGACGTTGTCGGTGCAATTGAGCTTGATTAGGATGGGAAAATCTCCAATAGCTGAGCGTGACGAACCTATTTGTCCAGGAAGTCAGTCGTGACACGGGAATCCTACCGGATGTTCCCGCCAGGCCGTATTAGCGCCATTACGCTCAAAAACCGGTCTGGTCCCGCGAGTAGCGCCGCAATCTTGCATTCGGGACATGCGCAGCGATATTAAGGCAATCGCAATCGCGGTTTTTATGAAGTATGTCAGTGCTAATGGCCATGATATTCTTTGGCAATCACGATGATTCCGGACCGTTCACCTTTCCCGTTCTAGGCTTCAGGTTTATAGCTCGTTGTCTCTCTGGGATGACACAAGCTATGCACTTTCTTTAAATCGGTTATGTCAATATGCAAATACTGCTGCGTTGTTCTCAACGACGCATGTCCCAATAGCTTGGCGATATGAGCGATGTCCGCTTTATTATGCAGTAGCTGACTCGCGACCGAATGCCGGAATGTGTAGCAAGAAATGTGCTTGTCGATCGGCATGTCGCGGGATACGCTTTTGATAACAGTCCGATTTATTGTAGATTTGTTGAAAGGATTGCCCCTCTGGGACAGAAACAGATGGCCTGGATCAGATAGTTTTCCTTTGAGCAAATGCTTTCTTGCCTTATCAAGGAAGAGCTGGATGTAATAAGCGCCATACTGCCCGATCGGCGCTTGTCTTGATTTTCCGCCCTTTCCTTTCAGGATTGTCACCGTCTGCTCTTTCAGATCAACATCATGGATTTTGAGGTGGCAGAGCTCAGATGTCCGTATGCCGCAAGCATAGAAAAGCTCTACTATGGCTCTGTTTCGGATGCCCACCGGGTCATTCATGCGGATGCTTTCAAGCAAGGCAAAGACTTCATTTTCAGAAAGGATATTGCGGGGCAGAGTTTGCTCTTCCTTGGGCATCACAATGACTGTGGTGGGATCCTTGAGAATCAGATCCCTCTTCATCAAATAGTTGAAGAACTTTTTCAGGGCTCGCAATATAAGGCCCTGGGTTTTATTACAGAGTCTTCGTCCCTTTGAGCTCTTGTACGTAGACAGATAGTGTTGGTAATCCAGGACAATGTCCTTCGTTATTCTCTCGAACGACCGAATGCGCGGATAATAGGTTTCGAGAAAATGGCAGAATCTAGTAGCATATGTCGAGTAGGTTTCAATCGTTCTTTCGCTCAGCCGGATCGCTGAAAGGTAGCTTTCGAAGTCAGTCAAGTATCGTTCAAAACTCATCTTTTTTCTCCTTTTGTCCTTGGAAAATGATTTCTCGGGTGCTTTCTGGCGATCTCTTCCCTCAATTCGGTCTGGTTGATTCTCAGATAGATCTGTGTCGTCCTGAGCTCAGTATGCCCTAGAAGTTTCCCAATATACGCCGCGTTCATTCCGCCGGCTAGAAGCGCAGTCGCCGAAGCAGCTCTAAGGGAATATGTGGGAAAAGGCTCAAAGCCGCTGCGCTTCAAGGCGGTCCGGATTGCTGAGCGAAGGCCCCAGACGGTAAGCGGCTTTCCTGTCTTGTGGCTTATGAATACACATCCATGCTTATTATTCTTGATGTATCTGGGCCTGACTTTTTCGATGTACTCGCCGATCCAGCAGAGGGCTTCCTTTCCTACAGGAACGAGACGATCTTTTCTGCCTTTCGAGATGCGGATAAAAAGTACGCCTCGCGCGAAATCGATATCAGTAATCTTCAAGCTGTAGATCTCTCTTGGCCGTAAGGCCGAAGAATAAGCGAGCTCCAATATCGCTTTTGCCCGGATGAGAAAAGGGCTTTGAGGCCTAATGGCTGCAAGAACGGCTTTTATCTCCTTTGTACCAATACGGGTGTAGGATCGCGGCAGGAATTTCGGGCTCGGATATTCTCTTAATGGTGAGAGAAAGAGAAAACCCCTTTTCTCGAGAAATGAAAAGTATCTCTTCAGGCGCAGGATCTGCACGTACGCGTACTTGCCAGCCGGATTCCTTTCCTCGAGCCTCCCGGCATACTTCTGTATCTGCCGATCGGAAGCCGATTTTATCTCGGAAACGCCGTGCTTCTCGAGGTATTCCTTCAGATGATTGATAAGCGACCTGTAAGCACTGATCGTCTTTTTGCTATAGCGTTGATCGCGTAAAGATTCGAGAAACTCGTCTACATAGAACATGGTCGTCCTCCTTGGAAATCGAGAAATCATCGGTCCGGCATAATGCCACTTGCTCAAATAGAGGGTTCAGCTGTTTGGGTAAGCTTAAAAGTTTGTGAGTAAAGGAATTGCTCTCTGTTTATCCTGAATGTGCGGGTACGTTCGTTATGTTCTGGTGTATCTTACTAACACGACGCAGCGATCTTTTTCTCTAATTCTTGCGGAGAGAGAATCTGCCCCAGGAAGTTAAGGTCGCTATAAGTTCCGCTCAAGCGGTACTGATTAGCAAGGCCGTTATTGGCTTTGATTAGGTGGATGTACTCATAATCCCGCAAGATCCGAAAGTTATTGCGTACCTGGGCGAAGGACCAGGAGCTGTATTCCCGGATTTCTTTGCGCTCGAAGATTATCTTCTCTGAAGGGATGGCGTCTCTTTCAGAGCGTTCGGATATATACTTCTTGATGATATCGAGGAGCTTTCTCGCAGGGCGAGGTAGATCATCCAGGGTGCTGTCGAGGACGCCGTCCGATAGCAGCTCATACGCTATCTTGTAGTCGTAAGGGGTGCACTCGATATATTCTGCGCTTTCTTTACCATCGAGCCGCATCCGTTTTCTCTGATACTGATGAAGGAAGCAGATGACGTTGATGAGCCTCAAGAATTTGTCGTTATCCCGGCGGGTTTTCAGTTTGGATGAGGGAAAGCAAAGCTGCTCAGCGTAGGGATTGAAT
>SDBV01013785.1_pt1 | contig 10248 bp, 8 predicted proteins | sample 2277081 | NCBI WGS metagenome assembly SDBV01 (sample SAMN10402039, study PRJNA504765) | marine sediment metagenome | isolation source: marine sediment core GS10_PC15, 223 cmbsf | place: Arctic Ocean: Southern Knipovich Ridge | collected 2010 | reverse complement strand
CGGATGGTTCATCCTGCTGGCAGCCTTTAATGCGCTAAACGCAAAAAGTTGGACACCTGCAAAAAAAGCTATAACCACTTGTAAGAACAAACACTTACAAAAACACCAAAAAATATTGTGCGCGCCACGGGCTCAATTATAATCTTAAGAGACTATACTATCAAGTTGCGGGATGCCTGCCCGTTATCTTCGCTGTGCGATGGCGCTGACAAGAGGGCTTACGAAACCGGGTATTATCTTATCAACCATCATGTTTTCGGCTATGGCACACTGGAGCCCAAACGACTTCATCGAGTCGAATTTCTCGTCTGGGCTGGGATACCGACGAATAGTAAAATACAGGCTGATTGGTTCGTCCGGTTTGTATCTTTTATTGCGAACCTCATAGATCGACGTCCGCGATTCGACGGCGATTCGTGCCTGGGTATAACAGCCTTCATCCAGTGCGATGATCGTCGTCGGGGAAAAACCCAACGGCCTGGCATCGGGCATATCCAGCAGGCCTGCAAAAGGCGACGATCCATACAGGGCCTCGGCTACAACCTCGTTGTGGTTGCCGCGGCAGTCAAAGTCCATAGTAAAGCTCACATCAAGCGATTCGATGTCCAGGTGGCTGACGCCAAGCATGTATGGGGCAACCTCCAGAACAGCTCGATGCAGCGAGTAGGCCTCTTCGATGTTCGTCGGGTTGGCACAACCCGCGCATATCCGGTCCATCTCCAGCGACACCCAGCGATACTTCTGGCCGTCGCGCTCTTCTTCTATGATAAAATCGCCGTTGTCGCGACGACGAAAATTGCCCATCGTCGGAAACTGCCTTTCGATTCGCTCAAAGAAGCTCAGAACCGTATCCCGCTCACATGGCAGATCAAGCTCGGTATTTATGTGAAGATCAACGTAAAAATCGTCACAAAGTGAATTGAAGCCGTTTATCATAATTCTCCCGCATTTTACACACGACATCCATGCTCAAAGCGCGCCATTCTCGCATAAACGCGGCTGTTTGACAAGCCCCAATATCCCACAAACTTTCGGTTTTAACGGAGGGGGGGACGGAGGGGGGGGCGGAGTGGGGTATGAAATACCCCTTTCGTGCCCGACCCATCTACCGCAAATCAGGGTCTGGCAGCTTCAATTCGGTTATAACCGCCCCAATTGTGGCAAGAACCGTCAGGGCAAATGCCCTCCACACCGTCGCCCAGGCCATAACCGTAACCGACAATTCAGCTCTCTCAGCCATGAATATCGCGGTTGCAGCGGCAAATATCAGCGCCGTCGCCACACCGCCGACCGATGCCGCGACGATTCGTTTCCAGAGAACAGCCCCTTCGCAGCCCAGCGTAATCGCTCCGCCGCACAGCAGCGGCACCGCCGCCGTTATGTACCAGATATCCCGCAGCGTGGGCATTTGGCCGATTTGACGGAAAAATATCCGCTCAGCGACCACGAATACCGCTACCGCAGACAATGCGCACAGAGGCACATGCCAGTATCTCGGCTTCAGAGCAGCCCGAAGGTCCGCTATCTTCTTCATCCGACGACGAATCGTCAACGGCCAGTTATAAAACAGGCAGAACACCCACCGTTCAAACAACGCCCCGCGTTCGCCAAAGACCGGCACGATATGGGCCGCGTCCGTCGCCCAGTGCCCCGCCATGAAACGAGCCATCGCCGGGTAGTGATGGCTCATCTGGATAGGAAACGCCAGGTAGCCGATGTATTTGAAATAACTGAGGAACAGGGCGATATTGTAGTCCTTGAAGTTACGGTCATGCAGAGCCAGCAGCGTAGTGTAGAGTCCGCGGCAAAAAGAGCCCGGCGAAATCGGTATGACCTGGAACAGAAGAAGGATCGCCGCGACCTTCAGGTCCCTTTCCACCGGGTCCATCTCCGGATGTTTGACATAGTAAACGCCCGCCACGATGACAGAAACGATCTGGGTAATCGGCAGCGTCATCAAATGCACGACCAGGCTGACGAGATATTTCTGGATATACGGTTCGTCCAGTTGTGAAACGATTGTCTGGGCGTCCTCGTCGGTCAGGATATGCTTTTCCTGCCCCTGGCGGACCATATCGCGCATCCATTCTTCACGACTATGTCGGTTGAAGTACAGTTTGAACGGGCGGATGAAGATATAGTGAAGTTTATCCCTGCGGAACTCCCCGTCGGTGATAAATCGATGCAAACCGGCGAATGTTATCAGCGACAACAGTTTGTGGCCTATGAACAGCCGCATGTCCATCGCTGCCCGCAGTGACTGGACACTGTTGAGTCTGGAGGCCCCGTGCCAGGTGATTATTCTTTCGGCAACGCGTCCCCTGAAGGCCCGTTTGAAATAATCCACGCCGGTCAATATGGACGCATAGTGTCTCCGCCAGCCGTCATGGCCCCAGCACTTGCGGATAATCCCGCCCAGAAACGGTATCATGCCGAGCAGGAAGAATATCGTCGTTCGCAATTTGCTCTGACGCAGCTTCTTCTCGAAACCGGCGTCGATCAGGCCTCGCACCCTCCATCCGGTAACGGCACTGTCGAGCATGGTCCGCCACAGCTTCGGGCTATAGAGCAGCCTAAGGTGATTGTGTGTGATGTCCGGCACCGAATCGCGGTATATCTTTTCACAGGACTTCAATTCTTCCAGCAGTCCGCCCATATCGGTAAAATGCTCGGCGTGTTCGCCCACGAAGGCTCCGAGCCTGTCCAGGTCGCCACGGTCGAACTGTACGAGTGAACCGCGTTTTATGCCCTGATATATCAGTTTGAAATCTCCCGGGCTCATCGGCAACACCGGCAGAAGCGTCAGTCCCGCCCGGAAATCCACCGCAACAAGTCCCGCCCCCGGGTCATGGTCGAAGCCGTCGCGTTTGAGACAATTGGGCTGGCTCTTGCAGGTAGCCCATTCGTACTGACGGGCAAATTCGTGGGCACCTACATCGTGCAGCAGGTTGACCATCTCAGACATGAAACGCTTTTTGGCCCGGTATTCGGGCGAACCGAGCAGGGCGGAGTCAACGTCTTTGCCCTTTTGCCAGCGCTTCAGGGCGTCGAGGTTCTGGTCCACCTCCAGCCGCCACGTTCTGCCGTCAACCCAGTCGGACAGCTCGCCGCAACTTCCCAGCGCCTGGTCCACGAACGTGGCGTGTATATCGTTGACAGTAGCTTCATCGCCGAATCGCAGCTTTGCAGCCCGACGGATAAATTTCTGCCATATCGCCCCAGCCCGTGCAGCGACGGGGTTGACCTGTAACTGGAACGGCCCCTGAAAACCGATGTAATACAGAAGGTTGCGGAAAAACACAGAAAAGCCCGCCGGCGGTATCAATATCTTCATGGCATAGACGCTGCCCAGAGTGATGTCGCCGAATTCCTCGACGCCGCCTGTGTCGGTGATGATTGATTCGACCCTGACCTGATAGACCTGGCCGGCGAAACCGCCCCCGACGAATCGTTCAATCGTCACAGCGACCGCGGCGGTCTCTTTGCCATCGACGCCGGTCATGTCGTAGCACAGATGCTCTCCTGGCTCGTACCGCGCGATGCGCCCTGGCCGATGCAGACGCTGCTCGGCAAACCTGCCCCTCAGCTTATTGCAGGTTTCAACTGAATAGTCTTTTGCCATCTACACGTCCTTAGCTCATCAACCAGAATCTTATACAAAGCTGCAAAACCACCGCCGCATAGACGCTCGCAGCCAGGTCATCGGCCAGGATACCCCAGCCGCCGGGCAGATTTTCCAACTGTCTGCACGGCGTCGGCTTGATAATATCAAACACCCTGAACACAACAAAACCGATCGCCGCTACCACCCAGACATCGCCTGACGAATCAAGTTGCGGCAGCATCAGAAAGGTTACAGCCTGGCCGGCCACTTCATCGACGACCACCTCGCCGGGGTCTTTTCTGCCGCACGCCTGTATCGCCGCCGATGAAAACGCCACGCACACAACCGACGCAACGACAGCCAGTGCCGCCATCACCACCGAAATCGCCCCGGCAGTAACGCCCAGCGAAGCGCACAGACCGAATATAATCGGCACGGGAAGCGAACCCCAGCTACCGGGTGCAACCGGCAAAAAGCCCAATCCGAAAAACGATGTCAATATACGTTTGCAGCTAACCATCGTCATCCCCCAGAATGGAAAGACAGTACCGGTCCGTCATACCAGATATATAGTCGCACACCACGCGTTGTATCGGTCGGGCGCCAGCCATCTGCTGAAAATAGCCGGGCATTATCGCGGGCTGTTTGCAGATTTTATCAAAAAGCCGTCCCAGCCATTGTTCCACCTTCCCGGCGACCTCCAGCAGCGACGGGTGATTGTACATATTTTCAAGCAGGAACTTTTCGAGCCGACATAGACTCTGTTCCGTTTGTTCGCTTAGCACGACAAGGCTCCGGCCGTGTGAATAGACCTCTTTAACGCTGTTGACACCAGCCTGACCGATGACATCCGTGCTGGTTTCGATAACGTCGCTTACCAGCATGTCAATGACGGCCTTTGCTATGCGTGTCCGGCGGACAACGCGGTCCTTCATCGCCGGGGCGTTGATCTTTTCACCAGCCTGGGCAAACAGGCACACATTGTGCAGTTGCGCTTCTTCGAGAAGCCGTGAGTGCAGGCCGTCTTCGAGGTCGTGGCAGTTGTACGCAATACGGTCGGCGATATCGGCGATCTGGCCCTCCAGAGAGCATGTTTTTTCCGGAAAATCGTCCGCCAACGGCTTGTCATAGGGGCTGTGATGACGTGCCAGTCCCAGCCGGGTTTCATACATAAGATTCAGCCCCGCGAAATCCGGATAGGGGTGTTCAAGGAAATCGACGATCCGCACCACCTGCCGGTTATGCTCAAAACCGCCGAATCCGGCCATCAATTCGTTCAGGACGTGTTCGCCGGCGTGTCCGAACGGGCTGTGCCCAAGGTCATGCGCCAGACAGATCGCCTCGGTAAGATCTTCATTAAGCCCCAGCACACGTGCGATAGTTCGACCGATCTGGGCCACCTCGATACTGTGGGTCAGACGCGTTCGGTAGTGGTCATTAACGCCGGGCGTGAAGACCTGCGTCTTTCCTTCGAGCCTGCGAAACGCCGAACAGTGCATGATGCGGTCGCGGTCACGCTCGAAGGCCCCCCGGTACGGGTGCGGCTTTTCGTCGAATTGGCGACCCGAACTCCGGGCCTCGGTCACGGCATAACCTGGGGTAGTTTCGGACATGTTCACTTCTTCGGACACGTTCACTTCTTCGGACATGTTCACATTTACAAATTCGGCAGATTGTCCCGTTCGGTTACTTGGCGCAGTTGCTCGTACAGTTCGGCAAGGCCCTGGCTGATGACATCGGTATCGGCGCAGACCGCCATATAGTTTGTATCGCCGTCCCACCTGGGCACGATATGGATGTGCATGTGTCCTGGCAGACCTGCCCCGGCGCATCGTCCGAAATTTATCCCCACATTAAAACCATGCGGTTTGATCGCCGCGGTAAGGGCCTTCTGGCAATCGCGCGTAAGTTTGGTCATCTCCAGAAGCTCCGCGTCGGTCGCCTGGTCCAGGTCGGGAATATGCCTGATCGGGGCGATCAACAAGTGACCATTATTGTAGGGAAACCGATTGAGGACAACAACACATCTTTCGGTCCGCCAGAGGACAAGATTTTCCTTGTCTCTTTCGGGTGTGTTGACATAGTCGCAGAGAAAGCAGTCGCTTCCTTCAGCCAGATCGCGGATATATTCGATACGCCACGGCGCCCAGAGATTCTTTTTTTCCAATTACCCGGGCCTCCCTATTGTCTTTCGCGCAGGGGTTTTGCCGCCGCTGCCGGCTCCAGCAGATTGATCTTGACCTTCTGGTCAATCGTGATGCGCGGCAGTGACGTCCCCAGCGGCAGCATAAACGACGCGTTTACGACCAACTTCCAGTCCTGGGTTTCGCTTTCTATCAGGCCCCTGTCAATGTCGAATACCTGTTTGCCGCCGCCCTGAATGGACTTGGGAACATAGTTTCGCATCACGACGAACAGGCTGCCCTTCAGGTTGAATTTGCCATCGTACAGCTCGGGGCGGTTTTTGATCTCCGCGTCGCTGAGTTCGTAGTCAGCGGTAATGACAGCCTTGTGCACGTTTTCAGCCTCGATGACCTCCGAAAGTTTATAGGTTGTTCGTCTGGCAGCCGGTATCGGTACAGGCAGCGGCAATATCTGGTCACTCTGCCATGTCCTGCCGACAGCTACACCGCCCTTGGGATTTTTCATCGTGGCTATCGAATCCCACATATGCCACTGCACCGTCATAAAGTCATAGAGCATGTCCGGGTTCTTGGCCCTCATACCGCCGCGGGTGTTCGGGACAAAGGCTTTTTTACCCAGTTCGGTGAGCAGCCCAGCCAGCTCGGAATAATCGGCTACTTTGCCCGTAGGCGAAACCTTGAAAGTGAAGCTCCTGCCAGCCATCTGCTCCATAACATCGGCAGGCGGTTTGCCTCTCGAGGTGAATGCACTGCGAGTGACCTTGGCCGATTCGCATGTGGCCCGAACGGTCGTCAGCCCAAACGGGTTTTCCTCAATCGTCCGGTAGCTGATTACCATATCCAGTTTTTCGGACATCTTGTGCGACTGACGCTTCTGAACAACGTTGGTTTTGCTGTCAACCAGCTCGATCAGGATGTCTTTTTCGACGCTGATTTTATACCTCAGCGGATGACCGAGCCTGAAGTTGACCACGCCCAGCCCGATATCTGAATCCATCTGGCAGCCGCCCGGAAAAACCAACAGGACACCAGCGACAACTGTAGCGACAACTGTTATGATCTTAGGCAAAGCAAGTCCTTTCAACACCCGGCTTTCATAATTTATATCCTTGGGGGTATATTATCGTCCCAAAAGCAGGGTGCATAATACACCGTTCCAGTTTCTGGAACCACACCCATGATTTTATCCAACCCCGCTCAGGTCGGTCATTTGAGCAATTTCAAGCCGATTATTTGCGTAAATCGTATGGTAAGCGTGTCCGGACCGACGTCCGGTTTCTGCTTTGCGGATGGTTCGGCGACCAGATAGGTTACGACGAGTTTTTCGTCATAGTTTTTGACCTTGCCCGATGCTGGGTCCAGTTCCACCGTGCCCGTATAGTCATCTCTGCTGTCGAACAGATTGGCAAACGCTCCCATACCCACAGCTTTGGACGAGTTTTCAGCGGGAATGGCGCTTTCGGAACCGTTCATCTCGATTTGGACAGTCTGGCTGCCCTCCACCCCGGATATACCCTTAACGGTATAGACCTTTTCGTATGACTTTGGCGCCAGAAGCTGAGACGGCGAGGCCACGATTCGGCTCCACGAGTCACCCACCGCCAGGGCGCCCGCGTCCAGGTCGGGCAGAATGGGTAGGACGTGTCGTTTTATGATCGCCTCGTCGCTGAAGAAGGCCTTTACAATCCTGGCCTGATAACCGATAGTTCTGACGGCACTGCGAGCCTTGTTGGCGCCAAGAACCGTAACCTTACCGTCCCTGCCGATATTTATCTTGTACGTCTGCCCAATGATCTTGCCAAAGGGCTGCTCCATGTCCTTTTTGTTCTTGCTGTCGAAATCAAGTTTTACATCGTCTTTATCCTTGGCCATGTATTCAACAGCCTTGATGGTAATGTCCGCGATGGCATTACCTTTGTCATCGAGGCTCTCGATCTCCTGCAGGAAATCGATCACGACGATGGTTGCGGTCTGGTGCTCCTGAAGTTTGGGCGGCTCAAGCGAGGGCTGCTCAAACTTGTAATCCTTGATCATCTCATATCTGGCGCGATACGTCGTAACATCCCCGGCGGAAAACTTCATCGTCAGGTCCGCCTGGGCAGCACAGCCGGCCAGAACCAACGACAGCGAGACACTCAGGGCCATTAATACCAGTTTAACTTTTCGTGTCATAACTCTCTCCTGTGATCCTATGTTAATTCGGTTTCCCATTACGTCCTGCACGGCCTTGGAACCGACCGCTATATTTTACGTTCCTGACGGGCACGAAAAAGCCCTCCATCCCCCCGCAAAGATTGTATTGTCCGATCACCCATGATGGTATTATACTCGCCGGGGTTATTGTGGCAACTGTTTTTGTGCCTTAGTGGACGATTCCGCGTAAACTGCGAGTCTGCTCAATACTTCCGCAGAGGTCCCTGGCCGAGTCGCGGAAATCGCGGCAGCGGGCGGCAGCGGGCGGCAGCGGCATTAACTCTACACTCGGTAGATATCGGAAAAGGGCGGGGCATACATGAAAATAACGCCGTATTCGTGCCGGTTTTGGGCGTATTTTCGAAATTTTCGGTTTATGACACTCCGACTGAAGGCTATAATCCATATAATCGCCGTTTCTTCCGGACGACCGGGGGCGAAGGGCAGTTTAGTTGTCCAGGGAAACAGAATTTTGGAGAATAAACATGAATAGCGACACTGTTAAGCAGGGTTTTCAACGCGCACCGCACCGTGCGTTGATGCGTGCCTGCGGAGTGAAAAGCGAAGACATCGACAAGCCGTTCATCGCGGTGGCCAACAGCTTCTGCGAGATCGTACCGGGTCATGTGCATCTGGACAAGGTCGCCCGGACGGTCAAAGATGCCATCCGCCGAGCCGGCGGCGTACCTTTCGAGTTCAATACCATCGCGGTATGCGATGGCATCGCTATGGGCCATAGCGGCATGAAATATTCGCTCGCCTCGCGTGAAATCATCGCCGACGCGGTCGAAACCATGGTCCGGGCGCACTGCTTTGACGGCATGGTGTGCATTCCCAACTGCGACAAGGTGGTTCCAGGTATGTTGATGGCCTCGATGCGGCTGAATATCCCGACGATTTTTGTATCGGGCGGACCGATGGCCGCCGGCAGGACCAAAGACGGCAAAGTAATCGACCTGATAAGCATTTTCGAGGGCATCGCCGAATACAACGCCGGCAAGATCAGCCTGGATCAGTTGACCGAGCTGGAATGCGGCGGCTGTCCGGGTCAGGGCAGTTGTTCCGGCATGTTCACCGCCAACAGCATGAACTGTCTGTGCGAGGCAATAGGCATGGCGCTTCCCGGCAACGGGACTATCCTGGCGATCGACCCAAAACGGCAGGAGCTTTACAACCAGGCTGGCAGTCGAATCGTCGAAATGGTCCGCGAAAACCTCCATCCGCTGGATATTGTCACGGAAAGCGCTATCGACAATGCGTTCGTGTTGGATATGGCGATGGGTGGGTCAACCAACACAGTGCTGCACACACTGGCGATTGCCAGCGAGGCGGGCATTGCTTACAGCCTGGACCGCATCAACGCCATCAGCCGCAGGTGCCCCAATATATGCAAGGTTTCGCCGTCCAGTTCGTGGCATGTCGAGGATGTCGATTCAGCCGGGGGTATCGGCGCGATACTGAAGGAGATCAGCCGGATTGACGGGCTGTTGAACACCGACTGCATGACTGTAAGCGGCGTAACACTGGGCGAGAGGATCGCCGCCGCCGAGATCCGCAATCCCGAATGCATTCACAGTATTGATAACGCCTATTCCGTTACTGGCGGGCTTGCGATATTGCGCGGCAACCTGGCCCCGGACGGGTGCGTCGTCAAGAGTGCCGGCGTTACCGCTGGAATGTTGACTCACAGCGGCCCAGCGGTCATCTTCGAGAGTCAGCAGGAGGCCTGCGACGGCATCCTCGCCGGCAAGGTAACCGCTGGTGACGTGGTTATCATCCGCTATGAAGGCCCAAAGGGTGGGCCGGGTATGCAGGAGATGTTATCGCCGACCAGTTATATCATGGGTGCCGGGCTGGGCGAGTCGGTGGCGCTCATTACCGACGGGCGGTTCTCCGGCGGAACGCGCGGAGCCTGCATCGGGCATGTCAGCCCGGAGGCTGCCGTGGGCGGTCCCATCGGGCTGATACAGGCCGGGGACATCGTCGAGATTGACATCCCGAATAATGCTATCAATGTCAAGTTGACCGACGGGGAGCTGGCCAAACGCAGAAAAAAATGGCAGCCGCGAAAACCGGAAATCACAAAGGGCTGCCTGGCGAAGTACGCCTCCATGGCCACCTCAGCCGATACCGGGGCAGTCCTGAAGTGGTAGTGTTTGCCGGTGCTTAAAGGCAAAACGTATTTGTGTAATCCCTGCTGGGAGGATTTATTCGAAACCGAAGATGCCCTTGTGTCATTCCTGCGAAGGCAGGAATCCATTGTATGCGCCAAGACAGTGGATTCCAAATCAAGTTTGGAATGACAGT
>SDBV01013784.1_pt1 | contig 10248 bp, 5 predicted proteins | sample 2277081 | NCBI WGS metagenome assembly SDBV01 (sample SAMN10402039, study PRJNA504765) | marine sediment metagenome | isolation source: marine sediment core GS10_PC15, 223 cmbsf | place: Arctic Ocean: Southern Knipovich Ridge | collected 2010 | reverse complement strand
AACATTCATCTTCCGGAAACCAGGGACCATCTGAAGCAGTTCCTGAACAGTTACCCGGAGGACAGGCCTTTGGCCGGAGCAATCGAGGAGGTGTTTGACGGCCTGAGGAATGTCCAGGAGATCGGCACCCTGGCGCAAATCGAAGAGCCGATCGAAAAGGAGCTTAAAGCGATTAAAAGGCAGTCAGAGAGCTGGACGAAGTCAGACAAACAGCAAACGCTTTTTGCAGAGATGAGGACGGATTTTCAGGGTGAGCTGCCCCTGGAAATGGAGTCATTTGAGGTTTGGCAGACAACGGTCATCGATAGACTTCGCTCCCATTTCGACTCCGAAGCGAAGAGCGCCGACCCTCTTCAAGCCTTCTTTGGACGGGAAGCCGCCAAAGGGATCGCGCTTTTCAACCTTTTGTCCCGAAGATACGACGTGGTGGCAACCAATCCGCCCTACATGGGTAGTAAGAACATGGGACCTGAGCTGAAAAGGTACGTGGAGAACCGTTACCGCCCCGGAAAACGTGATCTGTATGCCGCCTTCATCCTGCGCTGCCTCGAGATGACCGCGCCTTCGGGCAAGCTGGCCATGGTCACCCAGCAGTCCTGGATGTTCCTGCGCTCTTTCGTAGAGATGCGGGCTGTTGATGAGGACAAGCTTAAGGACCTCGGAACCGGCGCCTTCAAGGGCTTGCTGCGGGATACTACGATCGAGACCCTGGCGCATCTGGGCGAGCATGCATTTGATGATACAGCAGCGGCAGGTGCATTTGTCGCCCTCTTTACGCTGGCCAAGGCTGTGCCGTCTACTGAACACCGGCTGACCGCTTTCCGACTGATAGGCCCGAAGAGCCCGAAGGAGAAAGACAGGCTGCTGCGTGAGTCTATCAAGGCTTGAGATTAAAACATGTATTAAACAATTATGGATGTAAGAAATGGACGGCTGTCATGACTTTACATGCAAGATGAATTTGTTCTACCCATTAGCCCAAGATGAGCACCGATATCCCAATATATCCCATTCTTTCTCCGAGAGCATCCGAACAAAATTTTTGGATTTAAGGGAAAGAATTAGTTCTACAAACACTAAATAAGCTGTAAGTTCAGATGCGCCCATAGAATTCTAACATGCTATTTTCAGTTATGAATTAAAAAGATACAATAATTATAAAAGATGGTAATATGAAAAATACATCGGTTAAAAAACCTTCCAGGTCGGATTTGAAATTATTTCTTAATCTCTTTCAAGGTCGGGAAGGAGTATTCGCAAGGCAATGGGAAGGTGGCCAAGGATACTCTCCTGTCCGTCCAGAAAGATCAATAAATACAGATGACATTCTTTTGCACATACAGGGTGCAAAAACGTACGGAATCTATCCTTTAAGGAAAGATAATACCGTAAAATTGATATGTTTTGATGTCGACCTTCCTAAGAATTTTTCAGAAGTAGAAGAAGACGCTTTAGTTATTGAAAAAAGTAGTCTGTTGTCACAGGTAAATGATATTTCCATTGCAGCTGTAGACGCGTTCCAAGACTGTTCCTTTAAAAGTAAAGCTATATTGATTGAAGATACTGGGGGTAGAGGTTATCATGTCTGGTTATTTTTTGAATCTCAGATCCCAGCAGCAAATGCCAGTGAATTTGCCTATTCTATTCTCACAAAAGCAAAGGTGCAGTGTGAAGTTTTCCCAAAGCAAGGTAAAATTGTCGAGGGACAATATGGCAATCTCATTAAACTTCCTCTTGGTTTGCATAGGAAATATAAACGGTATAGCAACTTCATAGATATCAAAGAGAGAAAAATTTTGAACATAGAAAATCCCTTTGCACATTTGGCCGAGATTGTCCCAATACCCCTATCGATAATTTCTTATATCACTAAAGAAAGAGTTAAAGACAAGAATCTGACACATAGTAAGCCAAAAGAAGCAATTATGCTTGCCAAAGTAGCACCTAAAGAAATTACTGACGAAATTAGCGAGAAGCCTCCGGTTGGAGATTTAATCGAAAAATGTAAAGCGTTTTCAAATCTAAGAAAAGAAGCAACAAGTCAACACCATTTGGTTCACACAGAGAGATTGGCTTTGGCATATATTATGATTAATACCGAAGATGGAGAAGAAGTCTTACATCAGATATTGAGTAATTGCTTTGACTACGATAGTGGTCACACTCAAAAGGAAATTAATTATCTAAAAGTAAGAGGAATTAAACCTATTAGTTGCCGTAGACTTATCGAGCAAGGTATCTGTGACAAATTCTGTAGATCTGAGATTCGGGAGCAATCTATAGATCCCAACCGTCCTGAGCCTTCTCCTATTCGCTTCGCTTTGTGGGAAGATGTTACTGAGCCTGAATCCATATGGGAAACTGACGTTCTAAGTTTTGAAAATGTATATAGGAAATCTAATCTTTACCGAGCTTGGGAACAGGTGAAGGATTATGCAAGAGTAGATGAAGCTTTTTTTGATATATATTCTTTTGAAAATTTTGAGGAGCATTTGGAAGAAAACATAGAAACCATTCGTTTTGAACTCAGGAATCATACCTATTCGCCCAATCCATATCGCTGTTATTCGATACCTAAGGAAAGAAAAGGGGATGACTTTGAATATAGACACATGGCGTTTGTACATCCAAGGGATTATGTAGTCATACAAGCAATAATTAACGTTATAGGACCAACATTTGAAAAATTGTTCTCTAATAATTCCTGCCTCGGTTATAGGCTTGATACAGAAGGAAAGACTGGCAATTCTATTTTTTACAAATGGCAATCTGCTTGGCAAAATAGGAAAAGAAGGATTACGAGTTTTTTGTATTATCCTGAATATTATTATTACATCAAAGCCGACATTTCAAGCTTCTATGACAATATAAATAGGGTAAGATTGTATGAATTAATATTAGACAAAATCGGTTCGGCAACCGAGATTTGCCAGATTATCAAAAGTTTCTTAGAAAATAGTTTCATAAAAGATTCAAATGGCATAGAAGAAAGCTGCAGTACACCAACTAAAGGTATACCCCAAGGGCCTGCCTTTTCTGCCTTCTTTGCAAATATCTACTTAAATGAACTGGATCATCTTATTGAGAAGAAATCGTTTGACTATGTAAGATATGTGGATGATATGGTAGTCCTCTGCAAGAGCAAGAAGGAGGTAGAAGGTATTAGAGAATTACTTGATGACTATCTATCTTCAATAAATCTCGAATTAAATGCTGATAAAACTAAGGATCCTTGCCCTGTAACAAATAGTGAGCCTCTGTTAGATTTCCTTGGGGAAATGAAGTATGGAATGGCTGGGTTATTTGTACGAGAATATTATTCTGAACAACTTATACCACTTCAATTTTTAAAAACAAAGCTGGATGACTTGCTTAATATCAGGCACCTGAATATTTATGATCTTGAAGAAATATCTAAAGATCTTTCATACTATTTAAGAATGCGTGAAAAAATAGAACCAAAACTTGACGATTTAGCAATTTCACTTGGCAAGAAAGTAATCGAGGAATATCCATTAAAACCTCACCATTTAGTTATAATTCTTGAAGTGTTGATTAAAAATCAGGTTGACCTTAGCACAGTCATTTCGAAATGTCGATATCCTTACGTTAAAATTGTACTATGCATAGTGCTTACCACTCTTGAAAAAACCCCACCTTGGGCTGAATCTCTCTTGAGTGATTTCATTAAAGATGAATCATCTTATATTCTGAGAGGAACTGCCTACTCTGTTCTCTCCAAATTAAACAGGGAAAAGTATTTCCATGCAATACTTAGGGTTATTTCACATGAAGAAAATACATATGTAATAGATAGATCTCTAAATTGCTTAATCACAATACAAAATGATAAGGCTAAAATGTGTTTCCTTGAATTAATGAAAAGGCATTTTGATGTCTCCCTTAATGAGATGATAAATATTACAATAAAATGGGGAGACACGATGTTGGATACTCTTGTTAAAAATCAGCTAAAGAAAATTGTTAAAGTGAATACATCAGATCTTTACATTATCTTGGAATTTATTTTCACAACATGTCCAAATGATTTTGAAGAACTTTTACTCACATTATTTTCTAAAGATAAAGCAGTACTTATGCACCAATTATTGTTTTCTTCTATGGATGTGATAAAGAAAACAGCGGCTAAAAGAGGATATCTTGCAATTGCGCATCAATTGACAATTTACGACTACGTGAAAAACTTGAAGTCTGGTTGGTTACGAAATACACTCCTTAAGGCAATTGAGGAATGGGGAATAGGAACAGAAGAATTAGGCCCTTCCACTGCCCTAAGTGATATTAATTATTGGTTGACGGATGGTGATCCTAGTAAGAAATATCAAAAGAGACAAAATCTTTCCAGCAAGGAACATCGCAGGCAGGGTGGATACCAAAGCTTACTTGTAAGAGACGAAAAAACTAATGAGAATTTTGTACTCGAGGCTGTAGAGGAAGACATTCTTAAAGAAAATAAAATAATTGTAGATGGGACAACAACGAAAGATATTAAAAATCAACTAGAAGTGAATAAATTAAGCACTATTATTGATTGCTTTAACAATGTTGAAGGTGGGAAGAAATATTGGTGGTTTAAATATATAATTCCAGATGGCTATGAAATTCTATGCAACGTATGTAAGAAACAAAAAACAATATTTGATGAGCAAGTGGCACTAAATATAATCTCTAGTCTTTTTAGCCAGGCAGAGTGTATCAAGCAACATATTGATGTGGAGCCAATAGTAAATCCATATACTGTAATTCTGGGCGAAGGTAATCAGGTTCGGTTAATTAATCTTTTTTTTGGCATCCCCCGAAAATTATATATTTCTGCAGACAATAATTCTATAACTGATGCCAGCACCACTACTAATGCTCTTTTTAATGGATTATTATTATATGAATTAATTTCTTTAAAATGTCCAATAGAAAGTTATAAAAAACTACAATCAAAGATAGAACGAACATCTCAACTTATAAGCGATTCTTTACCGGATGCTACTGTATCCCTTCATGTTGCATGGATCTTGGACCGTTTATGTTATCCTACGAGACCACAGCACAGGTACGTTAGTTTAAGTACATTAAAGAAAGATATCAAGTGTTTCCAAAACTTTAGAAGACACTTCCAAGATAAAAATTTAATAGGCTTATCTCAAGACAATAAATACTGGTCTGAAGTTTTAGATGTTCTCAATCTCAGAGTAGCAAGGTTTTTAAAACTTCCTAATAAGATTCACGATTATATTCATGAAAATGTAATACAGGTATTTACCCTAACAGTCTATTGTGTGGCTAGAGAATTAAAGAACATCCAGAATAGTTCTATGTCGGATTTAAATTGGCAGTCGAAGAACATTATTTTAAAGAAAAGCGTAAATAACTATTTGCATGAAGCTGGATACAAGTGTGGTTTTTTTGCAAATGGTATTAGACAGAAAATTCTTTCAATATCTAAAATCACTAAGTGGCCAATTGTCACGTCAGTACCTCTGATATTACTTTATATTCCATTGAAATTAGAATTAGTAGCTTTAGCCAGAGCAATAGGGCTATTTGATATACATAACAAAGAAGAAATAAAAAACACTATAATTCATCTTATACAATCCCAAGAGCTATCACAAGAAGATGTTATAAGCATATCTTTTAAACAATTTCCAACGGCATCTCGAATTAAGATACTTGATTTAATGAATCAATTCATTGATAAGAGATTCCAAGACGTGATTAATGCTGATGGCTCAGACATAGCCCTTCTGATTCTGGTAGTGCTTATACTCATGAAAAATCACAGAGAATTGTTTAAAAAGTGGTGCGCTTGCACGGGTTTATCAGAGAAAATTAAGCTGACTAAGGCTGTAAATCGACTGGAATATATCACCGAAAATTCCATAATTATCGATGATTTAATAAAAAAACTCCTCAGTGAACCACTTGAAATGACATTGAAAGATGAAAAAAAGTTGATTGATTTATACAATTTTTGTCTACAAGATATCGTCAAACTGCGCAAAATCATGAGAATAAATCGCAAGAGAACATTTGTTGTGCAAGATTTTCATCATATAGAGAGGGAGGTAGCCGTTAAAATTAGGCGTACTATAAAGAAGATCTCCCATGATTTAATTATTTCCTTTACTCGTTTTTATGAACCAATATGGAAAAAGGAATCTGTTACAGTTGATACGGTTAAGTCAGGAAAAAATAATAGGATAAAATCCTTATCATTAACTCCTACCGGATTGAAGAATATTATCGGGTGGAAATACGATAGTTTTTTAAAGAAATATTGGAAGCGAATGAGAAAATATTCCAGAAAGTTTCTTTGGAAGATAATTACGGTAGGATTATTTCTTTTTTGTTTAGTATTATTTTATTTAGGAGTCGAAGTTGGTGGAGGAATTTTATTGGCGATTAGTTGCTTATTATTTAGTCCATTGATAGGAGAGTGGTACTTGAAAGCGGGTAAAGAACAAGAAAATAAATTGCAGGATGGTCTTTAGGGTTAAAACAAGTGAATTGACTTTTTTGAAAGGATTTTTTACATATCAATTTCACAATAGAAAAAACATCCTGGAGCAGACATTTTAATAATTAAGAGTGAATAATTAAACATTTTAATTAAAACGGAAATGGATACGTTGCTTGTTTTTTCCGTTTTCATAGGAGACAGTGTTGTAAATCTTCGTCCCCCGTGCTACCTCCGGCGGATGTTTGCCGAAATACTATTAATGTAATGAGGCATAATATCCTCGAAAATGTACCTACCCCTGTATGGATGGCTTGCACTCAGAAAAAAGCTTATAGTGTTAAGGAGAACAACTGTTAAAAGATAAAAGCACGAATCGCCAAATTCCTGTCAACTATATCCACTCTTTAGCGAAGGATGTACTCGGCACGATACCTTTTTCGGGTGCTGCTACTTGCGAACTTCTATCATCTAATGTCACCACACCACTTGAGAAAAGAAGAACGCTTTGGTTAAAAGAGATCGGTGTTCGTCTGCGACAGTTAGAAGAACAGAAAAATCTTGATCTTGAGGCCTTAAGAAATAACGACGTCTTTATCGACGCAGTGATGCAAGAGCAAGCCAAACAGGCCGCGATCCGAACAAGCCAGACCGAAAAGCTGAAGTATCTTAACAATGACGTCTCGAACAATCCGGACATTTACCGACGGATATCCCAAGGTCACAGTTTAACAAGAAAGATGGACCGATCCCAGAATCTTTTAACACAAATCCGATCTCATGGCATATCTTTCTCATCGCAAATCAGTTAACTATGGTTACGCTGGATTTACCGTCGTCTGGACGGAGCGTCACGGAAGCCGGTATAATCGGCGAGCACTACCCAATAGGATAAAATCTAGAAGGGTCAGGTTTGCATATAGTCTCTTTCTTTTATAATTCCTCTCTGGAGGTAGGTTATGATGAAGAATCCCTTGCCGCATTTCCGTGCTGTCTTTCAGTCGCTGCTGGTCACATTTCTTTGGTCAACATCCTTGGTTCTGATTAAGATCGGTCTGAAAGACATTCCCACAAGGCTTGCTACTAATATTTTTTTCAAATTTTCCTACTAAAAAACCTTATAATTTTGGGAAAAAGCCTAATATTTTAACCTATCAGGTAAAAAAGTATTGACTTTTTTAAAAAATGATTCTATAATATAACTTATGAGGTAATGTTTGCAGGTCAATTTTGAAAACAGGGATCTGGTAAAGCTATATGAAACCGGCAAATGCCGTAAATACAGAATCCCTGGAAAATTAATCCGGCGTTTTGTGATTGTCGTAGAGATGCTCAAAGCCTCGGACACGATCTATGATATATGGAAGGAACCCTCACTCCATTTCGAAAGGCTGAAAGGCCACGAACATCGTTCTTCTGTCCGGCTGGACCGTAAGTATAGGCTTGAAATGGAAATTGAGTGGGAAAATAAAGAAAAAACTGTTGGTGAGATCTTTTTGAAAGATATTTCACTACATTACGGAGACTGACATGGCTAAAGAGATTAAGCCCTTTATCAATATAGGTCCGGGAGAGGTGATTAAGGAGGACCTGGAAGCGCTCAATTGGACTCAGGAAGACCTGGCTAAAATTGTGGGTATGTCCGTAAAAGCGGTCAATGAAATCATTAACAATAAGACATCGATCACCTTTGAAACAGCCCGGCTTTTAGGCAAGGCATTCGGGCAATCGCCCCAATTCTGGATGAACCTGGATACGGCCTATCGTTTATGTGACCAGGAAGAGAGCCTCAGAGGAAGGGAAACCCAGATACTTGCCAAGATATATCGTTACATGCCTGTCAAGGAGATGACTAAAAAGGGGTGGTTAAAAAACTATTCAAAACCTGATGGACTTATAGAACAGGCAAAAGATTTCTGGCAGATCAATGATTTAGATTTCTCATTCATGCGCAAGCCGGCTGCCTGTTTCAAAAAGTCCGGTGCTTTTGACTTGTATGAAAAGTATTATGCTTTAACCTGGCTTCAGATGGCAAAACAGAGCGCCGGTTTATTTAAAACCGGAGCATATAGCAAATCAAGGCTTAATAAACTGACAGATAAGTTTACTCAGTACACCAAGGAAGCGGAGGGAATCACAATATTCTTAAAAGAGCTCGAGCACGCAGGGGTGGTGTTTTACATCCTGAGCCACTTGCAAAAGACATATCTGGATGGTGGAGCATTTGTACATGAGGGAAGGCCCATCGTTGTCTATACTGCCAGGCACGACCGGGTGGACAATTTCTTGTTTACCCTAGCCCATGAAATAGCGCATGTGCTGCTTCATCTTTCTGACGGCAAGGGTGAATACCTGGACAGCATGGATCAGAAACGCTCCGGACGTAAAGAAGAGCAGGCTGATGCGTTTGCCTTAAAAATGATTAAAGCTCGAGAGATTATAGATTACTGCGCCCCGTTCAAACAGTATATTTCGGTGTCGCGGGTGAGACAGTGCGCTCAAGCCATACAGGTAGGTGAAGCCCTGGTTGTAGGCGTGCTTCAGTATTGCGGAGTTGTGCCCTACAGGAATCTCAATCGGTTTAAAACAAAGGTTTCACCGCTTATTCCCGATCGATACTTCGTCGAGAGACGATTGGCAAATGTATAGCAAAAACAGAGGCTAAAGTATGGAGGGCAGGCAGAAACGTTTTTCGGATCATTATGGGTTCGTTAAGCCGAAATAGGCTGAGGGAATAAGATGATATGAAGAATATGGATAATAAGTCTATTAATGATTTAACTTCTTCTGAAAGAAAATATGATTCTTGTATGTATTTGAGCGACTCTGCAATGCATAACGAAGATTCGTTTGGCATACATACCAGTATAAGCGACACCCTTTTTAAGATAATAGAGCAACATGATGTTTCGAGTGAATCATTTACTATCGGCCTTTTCGGACAATGGGGCTCTGGAAAATCCTTTATTATCAACCAACTGAAAAATAGAATTGAAAAGGAATTGGCTGACAGAGTTGTCTTGTTTTACGTAGATGTGTGGAAATATTCGGGATTTCCTCTTTTGCGAAGCATCCTTTTCGCATTAAATGAACAATTAACAATGCTTGCCAAAAATCATAAAACAGAAGATAAATTTAAGGCGTTTGTCGATGGATATAAAAGAGAAGGCAAAGATTTGCAATCGATCCTCTATTACGATGAAGCATTTGAGAGCGAATCCAGCATTGATGCGAGAGAATTCAAAGAAAAACTGAGACATATTCTATCCAAATACAAAGTGCCTTTTGGTTTATTATTCTTTGTTTCTATTATTTTTATTTTCTTTCATTTAATTCCCGATGAATTGAAAAGTTCAAGTTTGTATTCAATTATTAACCCATTTCTTTCCGGTATGGCCGCGCTTGCTAGTTTTATTGGCATTGGAGGATTATTTCTTGGTTTATTACATAAACCACTTAAAGATTTAGTAGCGTCACATTGAGTGGACCTGGGGTCAGGTAAAGGTAAGATAAGCCGGGTCATAGCGTGGTTGTATACTTTCCGGGTAGATAATTTGAAAAAAGACAGTAGTAGCAGGGTTTGTGGTAATGTGGTAAACCCGTCGTGACAGAAAGGGAGTTTAAGTTTTCCCGGGGTATTGCCTGGTTTGTTGTTACCTGCCAGGTTAGATTTCCAAAACTTGAACAGAAGCTATTCCTAAACCTGCCAAAAGGCAACGGACATAGCTGCCTGCTTAAACTACAATTTTCTGTCAAAGAACAGCTTAGAAAGT
>SDBV01013783.1_pt1 | contig 10249 bp, 14 predicted proteins | sample 2277081 | NCBI WGS metagenome assembly SDBV01 (sample SAMN10402039, study PRJNA504765) | marine sediment metagenome | isolation source: marine sediment core GS10_PC15, 223 cmbsf | place: Arctic Ocean: Southern Knipovich Ridge | collected 2010 | reverse complement strand
CTTCATCAGCACCAATATCAGCAGCATTCCACAGGTGGAGCTTTTGTAAGTACGCCCACCTTGTTCTGCTGAACGAGGCATTTAGTGGCTCTGTCCACTTAGCAACAGTTATCACACAGGGGTAACTGTTCAGGGCTACCGTTTCGGTACCTCTTCTTGTTATCCGGCCAACTCTCAGACTCCCATTATCAAAGCTGAAAGATGTGGCATAAGCTATATGTGCTATGCCAAGCTCTTCAGCGGTTTGGCTGGGAACCTGGGCAGTATCCCCGTCGACTGACTGCATGCCACTGACGATCAGATAGTTCTTGTTACCATTGAATATCTCTTTTTCAATTTTTCTTATTGCTTGGCCCAGTGGGTAAGCTGTCGCTGCTGTATCAGCACCTCCCAGCTTCCTATCAGTCAGCAGCACACCAACGTCTGCACCAATGGATAAAGTATATCTCAAAACTTTCTCGGCAAAAGGTGGCCCCATTGTCAGACTGACTACCTTGTCACCCATTTTCTCCTTCATCCCCAGGGCAAAGGCCAGTGCCTGTTTGTCAAGCTCATTACAAACGTTATCTAGCAAAGCTCTTTTCAGCGTGCCCTTCTCCCAATCCCAGGCTTCGTCAGGGATGTTATTGATGTCGGGCACCTGTTTCACCAGGACTATGTAATTCATCTTTTCGCCACCCGTAGGATTCACTCGATGTAGCTGACTCAAGGCAGTTTTTTGGTATCAGGGCCAGGACAGGAACGGTTAGTGCAAATAGGGAAGGAAATGTCGCCGCAACGGGCCGTAACATTTCTACCCATTTAAGAGCGTCTCTTTCGCTACTGTCTCCCAGCCTGCAAATGGAATTGCCACCATATCAGTGTAGCCGAATCACTATGGTTACACAAAGGCTGCATCATTATGTTTTCCTCCAGTGCTGGTTTAATTAACTGGCTATCCTCGCAATTAGCAGTCTTTGAATATTGGCTCTTCATTTATTATATACTGGTTCAAGAAGTCAAAGAAAAAGACGTGAGCCTGGGAGATATACCACTATCTTAGTGAATATGGTATAGAACCGAAGAGCGAGATGGGCTACTGGCCAGGAGAAGGTTTGAAGTATTCGGACCCCCTTTTCTACAAAAGGATAGGGAAGCGTAAAACTTTATATAAATGATTTCTATATAGCCACATTGCAGTAAACCCAAGCTATTCTGTAGACTAGCGGCAACAGCTTGAGTTGCTCCACCGCCGAATTATTTGAGTCCGTGGGAAAACAGATATAAGAACGCTCTTAACATCTTTGGCACGACCATTAAAGGCATTAAAATAATAAAGGCCGGGCCGGAACCTGATAAGATGACATGATATAGCTGGAGCACGTATAGCAAACCCCTCATAAGTAGGTGCGCGCACGTTTCCATGTTTTACGGAGCGCCACACCGGGAGATGGTACCTGTCTGAAAGAGAAACTATTATTTCATTTCTACAAGCTCAATCTCAAATGTCAGGGCTTTTCCTGCTAGAGGGTGGTTCGCATCCAAGGTTATCGTCGTATCGGAAAAATCAGTAACTACAACCACATCCATATGACCATTTTCCTGTTGCTTTTGCAGTCGCTGTCCGACCACAGGGTTCAGGTTCTCAGGTAATTTGTCTCGCTCTACTTTGATTACCATGTCCTCATTATGCGGGCCGTAGGCTTCCTCTGCCGGAATGGTGACCGTCTTCACCTGTCCGACCTGCATTTCCCTCACCGCTTCTTCAAAGCCTGGAATTATCTGGCCTGTACCCATGGTAAATTCCAGCGGTTCACGCTCTACAGACGTATCAAATATGGTACCATCATCGAGCTTACCCGTGTAGTGAACTTTAACGGTATTGCCATCCTTTGCCATTGCTAAACCTTCCTTTCCTGCACATCCGGTAACTAATAAAATTCCTGACAGCACGATTATCGGTAAACCGACATTTCTCATTTCAATTCACAATGAGGCATCCTGACCCTCATTGCTTTTATCAGCAATAATATATCTATGGCATCTGGTTGTCAATATCCATCCCGGAGCCTTGCAGCTAAACAATCAGGTTGTTATGCGTAGCAGCTTTAACAGCGATCCGGTTTTTCTTTTATATACGGAACCAGTTCAGGGACTTGCAACTTTTCTACCTCTGCCCCTTCAACCCCCGCGCCCCTTCCGCCACCGCCTCTGCCATCCTGTAGGTATGACCGTACATGCTGTAAAAGACTATCTTTATTTTCATCACTACCACCTTTCCGGTAAAATTGTCGCATCATGCTAGGGTAACGCTCATAGCAAAAGTCTTACCTCTTAGCCAACACCTTCTTCCCGGGAGGATAAGGAGATACGCTCTTCCCTCCCGCCACTAATACTTTTCAGCGATGAATCCCGTATGTGAACCAATCAGAACGGTATACCCAAATAAGCAATGCCGAAGATGGCGTGTACAAATACTGATGACCAAAATACTTTCCAGATATAGCAATGATATCTATAAAAGCGCTGGTATGCTCGATACTTCATCAGCTTAACACCTATTTTTAAGCCGGGGATGCACCTGCAGGATAAAAATATCAGCGTACCGGTTACTAAATTGATAATACCAAGGATGAATATCAGTCTTGGGGCTATTGATTGAAATATATCCATATATACCTCACTCCACAATGACCTCTCCCTTCATGTAGGGATGGAATTTACAGTAGTATTCGAAACTACCATTCTGGTCAAAGGTGTAGCTGAAGGTAGCTCCACCGGACAAGTTGCCACTGTCAAACACACCCTCCCGACTGGATACAGTATGAGCTGCTGAATCTTTATTGAACCAGGTGACCGTGGTTCCCACCGGGATGGTGATAGTTGCCGGTACGAAAGCGAAGCCTGCTATCTCCACTTCAGTGATAGTTGGCGTTGGACTAGGTGCTGGTGCTGGTGCCGACTGGTAACAGGATATGCCGAAGATGAGCAGCGTGAGGAGTACCACCAGTCCGCTTACCAGAAGTGTCCCCATCCGTTTCTTAGAGTTTCGTCTAGTCATGATTACCTCCTTGACTTAGTGTTGTTATTGATTCATTGCCACTACCTGTTTGTAATAGAGGGTTGATTTTTCTGATACCTTTCCTGAGTGCTTAACCGCCATTAGTCTGAGGAAAGGCGACTTCGGTATATAGAGACTCTACCCTATGCTTATGCTCCAGTTCTTGTGCTGCTAGCTCTTCCATTAGTCTTTTCGCTTCTCCATCAGGATGGATTGTGGCGAGACTGATATAGAACTCATGAGATGCTTTTTCACGGTTAGCTGCCAGCAGGAAGACATCCGGGAGTTTCATATCAGGAGATATTTCCGTCTGGTCAAGGTGTTCAGCAATCTTGTAATCTACAACTTGTCCTCTGCTTAGCATTCCCCCTTTAAGCTCACCTCGTGAATATTTTTCTAGTAAATTCTGGTGTCTCTGCTCCTGTCTGCCTAGTTCTTGAAAGGCATCTTTGGCAGCTTGGTCATCCATTTTCTGGCCGAGGTCGCTGTATAAGAGCTGCGATTCGATTTCTTTCCGGATAGCCTTATCCAAAACCTCGTTGAGAGTTAACTGCGTTGTCATCGCCTCACCTCCAGTCTATGTTAATAGATTTTGAGGCACCTTCTCCTGAGCCATGAAGTTGATAGTTACCAACCTTTACTTTGCCTCCTCCGCTCTTTTGAGTTCCTGATAGCTCTTAATTACCTCTTCGACCGAAGTTTCATCTTCCAGGGTGGTGAGGTCACCGATACTGGTATCGTTAGCCACCGCCTTTAGAACTCGCCGCATAATCTTACCGCTCCTCGTCCTGGGTAGCTTGGCGGTAAAATAAACCTCGCCAGGGGTTGCTATCGGCCCTACCATACGTCGCATGTGATTGGACAGCTCCTTCTTCAGAGCTGGGGATGGGCTAAACTCCTCTTTAAGTCTGACAAAGATGACGATGCTCTCGCCCTTTATCGGGTCAGCCTTGCTCACCACCGCCGCCTCAGCCACCTGCGGATGGGAGATGGCGGCGTCCATTCCAGCACCTTGTCCCAGGTCTTAAACCAATCCAGCTGGCGTGCCTGTTCCGCCCAGAACTCTTCCGGTTCCTCAATAGACCTCTGGTAAACATCGTGGAACTTCTTTAAAGGGAAATACCTGGATTCAAAGGGTAGTGATAATTCAGCCATAGCTTAATATCCTCTCATTATTCCGCCTTCCTGCTCTGGCCTGTATAGCCCGTTTGAGTATTGCCAGCGCGGTATCTACCTCTTCTGTCATGATTCATTCCTTTATTATGATGAAAGCCGGATACTCATGCCTGCTCACAGGAACTCGTTGAGTAGCCCTTCTACTTGTCCGGGTTCAATCTTTTGCTTCACCAGTGGCCCTTTGCTCAAGGCTGGTAGCTGCTCTTCAAAGGTGAGTAGTTCTTTCCGGTAGATAATCCCGATGGGTATTCGCTCTCCCCACTCCTGGGCTTTATCGAAGGCTGCTGCCTTGTTGCCAGGGTCATAGTTAGCCTCTTCATCCAGTTTATACACCCTCTTCTGGTACCAGCCATAGGTATTCTTATGGTTAAATGAGGGACAGGGTTGGAGGATATCAATCAAGGCAAACCCCTTGTGAGTAATGCCCTTTTTAATCAAGTTGACCAGGTGGTCTGCATCACCGGCAAACCCCCGGCTGACAAAGCTAGCACCAGCGGCTATGGCTAGGGCGATAGGGTTTATCGGTGTTGCTGCTCCGTCAGGCGTAGTCCTGGTAACAAATCCTTGGTCACTGGTAGGGGAGGCTTGTCCTTTAGTGAGACCGTAGACCTGGTTATTGTGTACCAGGTAGGTGATATCATGGTTACGGCGCACAGTGTGGATGAAGTGGTTTCCCCCCTCTCCATAGCCATCCCCATCACCACCGACGGCAATGACGATAAGCTCTGGATTAGCCATTTTAGCACCGGTAGCGGGGGGAAGTGCCCTGCCGTGAAGAACATTGAGCATGTTACATCTGGTATAGTGGGGCAATTTTCCTGCCTGCCCGATGCCAGAGACCATTAATACCTGGTATGGCTCAATCTCAAGCTCAACCAGTGCTTTCTTAACTGCGGTCAAAATACCAAAATTTCCACAGCCGGGACACCAGGCGGGAGTGAGCCCGTCATAATCAGTCATCGTTGCCATGCCTAACAACCCTCCTTTCTCACTTCTTGGGCAATGTATGCTGGTGTGAATGGACGACCGTCATATTTGAGGATTTTGCCGCTACCTTTTCTGCCTGTCTCCGCTTGGATTAGATGAGAAAGCTGTCCGGTGGCATTATTCTCAATTATGTAGCTGTGCTGGGCATTGTCCAGGGCATCAGCTACTGCCTTGTTGGGGAATGGCCAGAGTTCATTCAAATGGAATAAATTGACACTGGTTCCTTCTTTATGCAAGATGTCCACCGTTTCACGAATAGCGCCATAGGTGCTCCCCCAGCCAATAAGTAATGTCCCCGCCTTTTTGGGACCATATAACGGCGGAGGACTAATCTCTTGCTTGAGGCTGAACAGCTTCCGCATCCTCTTCTGCATCATCCGGGTTCTGGTTTCAGCATCCTCGATGAGGTGGCCTTCTTCATTATGTTCATCAGCGTCAGTTACCACTAACACATCCTTTCGTCCGGGAAAGGCTCGGGGCGAAATGCCAGACTCTGTTATTTCATGCCTCCGGTACTTCCCTGGCTTACTGGCTCCCTCTTCGGCAAAGAGAAGCCCCCGGTCAATGGTTACCTTAGAGATGTCAAACAGGTCAACTGTAGTGTAGGAGCTGGCCAGATGTTGGTCAGTGAGTATAATGACCGGTAACTGATACTTTTCTGCTAGATTGAAGGCTTTGATAGTTAGCCAGAAGGCGTCTTCAATAGTAGCTGGGGCGAGGACGGCTCGGGGGAACTCACCGTGAGAGGCATAAAGGACAAATTCAAGGTCACTCTGCTCTGTCCTGGTAGGTAAGCCTATAGCCGGGCCGGGGCGCTGCCCGTCCACTACAACCACTGGCGTCTCGGTTATTCCGGCCAGTCCCAGGCCCTCTACCATGAGGCAGAAACCTCCACCGGAGGTAGCTGTCATTGCTCTGACACCGGCATAGGCGGCCCCAATTGTCATATTCATCGCTGATATCTCATCTTCAGCGTGTACCATCACCAAGTCCACGTCCCTGGCTTTAGCTGCCATATACTCCATGATGGAGGAAGCTGGTGTCATGGGATAAGCTGCCATGAATTTACAGCCGGCGGCTATAGCGCCCAAAGCTATAGCGTCATTACCGGTGAGCAGCATTCTTTTCACGTTGCTGATAGGACTGAGACGGCAGTCAAAAGCACCATTAAAATTCTCTTGAACGTATTCATATCCTGCCCGAGCTGCTTTTACATTATTTTCCCCAACTTCACCACGGCCGAAACGCCCTAGTAAAACCTGCTCCAATATCTCAAAATCATATTCCACCAGACCCAGAGCCGCGCCTACCGCGACAGTATTTGCCATTATCTTATTCCCAGCCCTTTCTTCAGCCAGCCTGGTCAGAGGTACGGCAAACAGGTGGCTGTCGCCGCCAATATCTCTTATCTTCTCCCCATCAAATACGATTATTCCTCTTTTGGTCAAACTTGCCCGGTGCAGGTCTATGCTTTCCTTATTGAAGGCAATCAGCATATCCACTGGCTCAGTGATGGCGCTTACCCTGGAGTCCTTCACCCTGACCCGGAAGAAGTTATGGCCACCCCTTACTCTGGATTCATAATCCTGGTCAGCAAAGACATGAAAACCGCCTCGAGCGAACGCCTTAGCCAAGATGAAACCCACCGATTGCACTCCTTGACCGGCTTCTCCTCCAACCATAAAATTGACATCTGTAGGCATCCCTTCACCTCCCTATATTCTGCTTTTGCTAATCACAATAAGACAACTGCTCAATCCTCTACATAGAAAAAGTCGTCGTAGAATATCTCAAATCTCAGCTTATGCTTGAGCTCTCCGTGGACCAAATCTTTCACAAAGACTCTTGGTAGCCTGGTCTCTCAATTATTCCCATCATTCTGGAATAGAAGTCCACAGCTTGCTGCTTGCGTTTCACGGCGAAAATAAGTGTATCTTGCAGGCTAGCACCTCCCACCGTTTCGCCACCGGTCAAATACTCGCTAATCATCAAGGTTGGCACCTTCTCCCGGTACCAACCTAGCTTCCACAAGCCTTTTTCTTTAGGATTCTTCAGCAGCTGCGAATGCTTCGGTTCATCCTCAGCCAGTTCTTTCATCAGAGCCTTAGCACCAGGGCCCTGAGTTTTCTTTTCTCCAGCTATGTAGAAAGCTTGCGAAGCAATTTTCTTGTATATCGTAGTATCCAATAGGTCAGTCTATTCGTCTGGCATCCGTAAATCTCCTGATTAATCACTGGTGGTGGGAAAACCGGCGGCAACCCATGCCTTGACGCTGCCCAGAACATTATACACTTCTTTATAGCCAGCCCGGAGTAGAATACTGGCACCAAGCTCGGCCCGGTGCCCAACCGTACGAATCACTGTCACAGGTTTATCTCTCGTGCTACTGTAGCCAGTCTATGCCTCCTTATATTTTACTGTTCTTGCTCTTCGACGAGATTGTGCAGCAACCACACGCACACTGCCCCTCCCCGGTAGCACAGGGCTCACAGCAGTATGTTACCTCCTCTTTCTCATAGGCTTCATCGCCGATACTGCAACCACATACCGGGCAAAGCTGTACTGTCATTCTTAGACATCCTTCTCCGTTTATTTATTTAGCTAATTTACTTGCCGAGCGCATTTCTGAGGTCCATGGCATGCTCCTGCTCAACACTGAGGATTTCCCTTAGCTTCTGAGCCAGAGCCAGTTCCATTAGTTCCTCAGCCTGTACAATACGCTGCTTGTACCGGGCAATGGCGTCTTCCTCACCCGTCAGGTCCTGCTGGAGCATTTCCCGGTTGTCCTTCGAGGTAGCTGCCGGCGGTACATTGACGGCGGGAAAAGCGTCGAGGTAGTCTATCTGCTCAGCTAGGATGATGGCGTGCTGGAGTTCCTCATTAGCATGTATTTTTATCTCCTTGATTATGTCCCCATACTCAGCGCCCGTTAAAACGCCGCTATGCTGGACATACTGCACCATAGCAGTATATTCCAGGCCCAGATCCTTATTGAGCAGCTCGATCAGTTCGCTCAACTCGATTGCCATAATGATGATACCTCCTTGTATGTTTATTGTTTTAGGCGAGCCTCCACAGCATCGCGGTTGATATTTTTGAAGAACGCCGTGATATAGTCGGCTCGCTTCAACCCGTAGTCGGTGATGAAGGCATGCTCGAAGACATCCATTACCAGGATAGGTCTACAGCCAGCAAGATGACCAACCTCATGCTCGTTGATCCATTGGTTGAAAAGCCAGCCAGTCACATCATCCTGATAGAGTATCGCCCAGCCAATGCCGCGCATGGCTCCGGTAGCCCTAAAATCCTGCTCCCAGGCATCATAGCTACCATAGGCATCAGTCAACTTTTTGGACAAGATAACCGATTTGTCTATAGATGCTTTCCCTCCCAGGTTCTCAAAGTAATACTCGTGCAGCCGCATACCGTTGAACTCAAAGCCGAACCGACGTTTGAGTTCCGCGTATTCGGGATTTGTGGCATCTTTTGGCTTGCTGCTCAGCAGTTCATGGAGCTTGTTGGTATTAGTCACATAGCCCTGGTAAAGGGTAAAGTGATTTTTGAGCAGAGTTTCACTAAAACCCTCCATTCCGATGAGAGAACTGTAATCCTTTGCTTGATAAGCCATTGGTTTTCCCTCCTTTAGTTTGTTAGTTGCATAGGTTGCAGACTTAGCGGATCTTCCCAATGAATTCCTTAACCTGATAATCCCACTCCCGGGACAACAGTTCCACGGAGGTTTCTTTTTCATCGGTACAGCCGGTAACCTCAACTCCACCACCGCCTCCCTCAAAGTAGGCACAGTCAGGGAGTCTGGTTTTTAACCTCCAACCCATAGCCACCGGGGCCGATAGTATCCGACACGTGAAATCCGGCCGCCTCTAGTTTGTCTTTTAATTCCCACAGATCATCCTCCGATTCAACACCGAAGGAAACGTGGTTAGAAAATGAATGGGCCCTTCACTGGCCGACCGTGGTCCTTCTTGGATACAGGCTCAGCACCTGGCCACTCAAAAAAGGCAATTAGATCGTTGTCAGAGAGCTGAAAGAAATAATGTCGGTAGCCGGGTTGGCCAAGCCCGGCAACGAGTCTCATACCCAGTAGGTCTCTCCAGAAACGGATAGTCTTATCCATATTTCCGGTAGCCATGGCGAGATGGTTTACTCCATTGAACTTAACCATTTCTATTCCTATCTATGTTTAAGGTTGTCGGGAAGCGGAACAGCAAAGACTCTATGACGAAACAGCTATGTCTATTTAGACCTTCTCTGTAAGAGGGCGCGACCATCTTGGACAACTCGCGTCTCTGCATGTCCTAACTCGAACCCCGGCGCCAGCAGTTCCTCGAGTTTTTGAGAAGAGTCAGTTTCAACTACGATATACACTGTATGGGCCGGAGCGTCAATCCAGGCGCCAACCAATGTCACTCCGAGTGACTCAGCGCTGCTGAGCATCTTGCCGAAGGTAGCACGGGCTTTTTCCGGGTCATGATAAGGGCATGTCTCTGGTGTGTGGACATGAGTTATGTGGAATAACATTTCCCCCTCCTTTATTTATTTTGTATTTTGAATTTGTGGCCTTTCTTTTTATACCTGTTCTTCGATAATAACGGGTAATCAATAACGAAGTCATAAAATGGGATGGGAAAAAGTTACAAAACTATGACATTATGGGACGCGGTCTCTAAGGCAGGCTGAAAATATGAGTAGGATCCTGGAGATGCGAAGCCTTAAAGCAACTCAGGTCGAGGGACGGTCTATGATGCAGCCTGTCCTGGAGATAATGCGAATCAGGTCAGGATTGTGAGGCTCGCTCACGGTAAAAAAGAGACGGTGGAAGACTAATGGGACTGTTGCTGTTTGGACTCTTCTTAAATTTCTGGATGATTCCGGCTAGGTCAACTATGGCTCAAAGGTAGGGTGAAGAAGAATGTAGAACCCTTACCGGGTTTCGATTCAACCCATATCCGGCCGCCGTGCGCTTCCACCAGTTTACGACACACTGAAAGTCCCAGTCCAGCTCCATTAACTCTATCAGGTCTGGAA
>SDBV01013782.1_pt1 | contig 10249 bp, 9 predicted proteins | sample 2277081 | NCBI WGS metagenome assembly SDBV01 (sample SAMN10402039, study PRJNA504765) | marine sediment metagenome | isolation source: marine sediment core GS10_PC15, 223 cmbsf | place: Arctic Ocean: Southern Knipovich Ridge | collected 2010 | reverse complement strand
TTTGAATAGAAGTAGCCATAGTGTTAGATCCTATTATGGGTTTTAACCTAAATTACTGCCCATTGAGAAACGGGTTAGTAACTTAGGCGTTAATGTGTAAGGAGACATATTCGAGCAAGCAAGATTTTTTTTCAATGGAATAAAGTACAGGAAAACGGCTTTTTAAAAGGAGGCGCTCAAATTTTTTAGCTGCGACGAGTTGCAGTGTTCATAGACACGGAATGAGGAGCAGATGAAAAATTTGAGAAGAAACCGACGCCGTGAAAAACCAATTCTTTATTCAAGATGTGTATATTTTCGGAAAGAGAGGGATTCGAACCCTCGGTACCCGTGAGGGTACTCGTCCTTAGCAGGGACGCGCCTTCGGCCACTCAGCCATCTTCCCAGGGTAACTCAACTTGCCTCCTATCTCTCTTTTTCGCTATCTGCGCGAAAGACCTACTTCGCTTTCCTCGTCGGAAAGGTATATTTCACCGTTCCTTCCTCGGAAATTTTGTATCTCTTCCGCTCGAAAGCGCCCAAAAAAGAGATAGGAGACAAGTCGAATTACTGAGAAATAATAACACTTAGAATGCTTTCTTGCTACTGATAAAAGCGGGCTGGTGGGAGTTCTTTGCCGGTTAAAGCATTGAAGTGTGAGGTCTGGATCGACCCATCGGGTTTTTGGACAATGATCCGATGGATCGGAAGATAGATCTCGGTTTTGGTCCGTATAGAAAATTTTTCACCAAAGGCCATTTTGGCTATCCGCTCTACTTGGGCAGAGGTAAAATGTTTTTGCGCTCGCTGGGCTTTTTTGTGGGCCCTTGTGGTGAGTTGCTCATGGAGTTTGGTTTGAGGGATTGTTGTGAGGCGAGGATTTTCAAGATGGAGGCGATATTGGCTAGTGGCTGTCTGGATAATGAGATTTTTTTTCACACAGCTTTGCATGAATGCCTCGAGAAGGGGTGTCTCTATATGGAATTTGTCGAGGAGGGTCCCAAAATCACAGCTGCCGCCTTTGTCGGCAAGGGTATGCAAAATTTTCAGTTCATGGATTCCTGCATGACTCAATATACAGTCGGCAAACCCATGGGTTTTTTCCCAGCTTTTGGTGTCGAGTATCATTTCTCCATCGGTCAGATCCCATAGGATTAAGCTCTCTTTGGTTTTGCTCTTGGAATCGCAATATTTGACTTCCATGAGGAGAAAAGGGAAAAACTTCAGCTCGGGATCGAGAAAACGAGCTCCTTTCTCTTTGAGGAGTTTTTTTTGGTGTGCTTCCATGATTTGAGAGGAATCAAAGCGGGTTTCTAGAGCGGAGGTCGTGCGGAAATTAAGAAATTCTTCAGCTTTTTGTTTCAGATCGGGATTTTTGTCAGCGAGCCAATAGAGACCGCAGCCGCCTACCGCAAGAGTGAAAAGTGTATATAAGAGGCGCATACTCTTAAGGATATATGGATGAAGGATTTTTTTGGAAAAAACTCCAGATATCGCTAAAATGGATTCGATGAAATCAATATTGTGGTTTTTTTGCATTGCGTTTTCTTACCTTGGGGCAAATGAACATGTCTTTGAAGGAAAGCATTTTTTGGCGAGCTATTGTGAATGTGATCCCGATGCGATTTCGGATGTGATTGCTCTTGAAAAAGTGATGCATGAAGCGGTATTGGCTTCTGGAGCCACGATTTTAGATTCTGTTATGAATATTTTTCCTCCAGATGGATTGACGCTTGTGATTCTTCTTTCAGAAAGTCATGCCAGTATCCATACATATCCCGAACACTGCTCGTGCTTTGTTGATCTTTTTACTTGCGGTAGAGGCTGCAAAGAAGAAGAATTTGATCGTGTTTTACGCGCCTATTTACAACCAAAAAAGGTGGATACGCGTATTCTTATTCGTCATCAGGAGATTCATGATTTTTCAAAATCGCATGGAAGCAGGTAAAGAGCTTGCCAAGCAGCTAGCTTCTTATCAGGATAGTAAAGATGCCATTGCTGTGGGACTTGCAAGGGGAGGAGTTGTCGTTGCGGTCGCTCTTGCACGAGCTCTCAATATCTCTTTGGATGTGATAGTTGTGCGCAAAATTGGGGCTCCTGATAATCCTGAATTGGCTCTAGGGGCTATAGCGGAAAAGGGAAGAGGGGCCTTCAATGATGAGTTGATTGCGCTTTTGGGTGTTTCCAAAGAATATATCAAAAAGGAGACGGAGCGCCAAAGGGAAATCGTCAAAATGAGAAAGGAGCTCTATCTACAAGGAAGAAAAAATCAGGACTTTACAGGGAAGACGGTCCTTCTCGTGGATGATGGCATTGCCACTGGAGCGAGCATGAAAGTAGCCATTGAATCGGTAAAGGAGCAAAATGCAGGGAAAATTGTCGTTGCAACTCCTGTAGCACCTCCAGAAGCACGTCAGGCTATAGCCTTACTTGTAGATGAGGTTGTTTGTCTTTCTGAGCCTTCTCGTTTTCCAGCGGTTGGCGCGTTCTATAAGGAGTTTGGACAGGTCTCTGACGAAGAAATTATAAATCTCATTCGTACGAAATGAGTTTTTGCAAATCTTCTAAGGAGAGTTTGTTGCTGAGGGCGATTTTTGTCCCCTCTGGAAGTTCAAGTGCATGCAAACGGATATCGATATCTCGCAGACTATAGGAAGTTTCTTTCACAAGTAGTTGCAAAATTTCGACTCGCTGTAAAAAAGCATTCAGCGCGTCGTCCATTTCATAGAGGTGGATCAATGCAGTGATTTCTTTTATAGGAAGTGTTTCAATAATTTTACAGATCCTCGGCGATGGGGGAGATTTGGCATGAGGGAAAAAGTAGAGTGCATTGAGTAAGTGAGAATTTGTATCGGGGAATGTGAGGCCATTATCAATTTTGAGTAAATGAAATACTCCTTTGGAGTCTTGTTTGGCATAGAGATTTCCGGCATGGGCATCTGTATCATAGAAAAGCCAGATGAGAAGGCAAAGATTTTCGAAGCTCTCGTAATCGATGAGATGAAGAATTTCATCATCGGAGAGTTCATTTTTTAGGCAATCTTCTACAAGGTCATGGAGATTTTTTGTCTCTGCTAGATAGGTCTGTACACTGCAGAGTTTTTCCCGGTCAGGGGGGCCCATTTTAGGAAGATAGATGTTTCTTTCTTCTTTTTTCAGATTGTCAGTGATATCGAAGAATTCTTCATGGGAGAGGACCGCTAGATGCGTGGGTGGGGTCAGATGTTCAAAACCCAAAAGACGAGCAATGGCAAAAGAGAGGGTTTCAGCTTGCGCGCTGCGATATAAGGGAATTCCATTTCGAACACGGAAACTTCGATTGTTAAAAGGAGAGGCGAATTGTTTTCGATTGTTGAGGCACAAGATATCTTCGTCTATCGGTTTTAAAACATATTGAGGTATACCTTGCTCATTAGAGAGGAAATATGCAGCTCCACAGCCATGATTGGAAGCTTGCAGGGTGCCTGTTTTCAAAAGAAATAAGAGCTGTTTTTGGAGATCGGGGGATTCAATGAAAGGAATTTTGGCTTTCCAATATTCTTTTATAGCCTGAATTTCTTCTCTTCTTTCAAGGATCATTTCATAAAGGACACCTCTTTGCTCTAAGCGCTTAACCTGCTGCCATAATCTCCCAAATTCGAGATTGTCAGATGGTTGTACGGAATAAAAAGGTGGGATATCACAGCAGTACATAGACTCTGGATGAGCATCAAAAGGGATAAAAAGAATAAGGAGGAATAACTTAATGTAGAGTTTGTCTTGCTTCATTGTCGATAAATACGCGGTCGAAAAATCCGTTGCCAATAGGGGCCTTGCCAAAGCTCTTGATATAGGGTTTTACAATATACGCTGAATTCCAATGAAAGATGGGTGCGAGAGGCATCTGATCTAGAAAGAGGGCTTCTGCTTCCTCAAGAAGAGCAAACCGTTCATTTTCTGTTTGCGCTTCGCTTGATTCATTCAAAAGTCGAATAAAGTTTGCATTTTCCCAGTCGGGATAGTTTTTGACATTGTCCTTATATTTAAAACGTTCAAAAATATTCATGGGATCTCTATATTGAGCCATCCAAAAACAATGAGCTACCTGATAATTGCGGGTTTTGAGTTGGTGCATCAAGATTTTTCTATCGACGTTTTCAAGTTCAATGATTACCCCCAAAGCTTCTTGCCATTGCTGCTGCAATGCCTGTGCAATTTTGTGGTGGGCTTCTGATGTGGAATAAAGGTATTTGATTTTAGGAAATTCTTCTTTTGTTATTCCTAATTCTTGGAGTCCTTTTTCAAAGCATTCTCTTGCTTTTTCAATATTGGCGTCGCTAAAGAAAGCTTTGGTTCCCATGTTCTTTTTTAGTATGGGAGGGATAATCCCAAGAGCCGGAGGTTCATCGAGCTGTGTAATGTTTCGGACAATTTGTTTTCGATTGATCGCATAAGCAAATGCTTTACGGATATTGACATTGTTGAAAGGGAAGATATTGACGTTAAAGCTGCAAAATGTTGTAGCAGGAATAGGATAAATAGTAAGCTGCTCATTTTTTATAAGTTGAGGGATCGCATCCTTAGGAAGAGGGATGAGAGGTTGGCCGATGATATCTACTTGTCCTTTCTCAAACATTTGCAAAGTTGTCATCTCACTGTCCACAATACTGAAAGAAATTTCTTCCATCAGCACTTCATTAGCGCGAAAATAGTGAGGATTTTTTGAGAGGACCATGATGTTATTGCGCTTCCATTCTTTCAAATAGAAGGGGCCGCTGCAGACAAAACTTTTCCCAACTTGGCTGTCCCATTCCGGATGAGAATGGTCAATTTCAGTATTGATGGGGTAAAAAACACAAAATGCAATGAGTTCGAGAAAATAGGGCGTGGGTCTTTCCAGTGTGACTTCTAGGGTTTTTGCGTCTAAAGATTTAATGCCTACTTCAGAAAGAGAAGCATTCCCCATCTTTGCCCCTTCGGCATTTTTGATTGGATATAAGAGATGGGCATTCATTGCTGGGAAATCGGGATGGAGAATATCTTTCCAAGACTTTTCAAAATCCCAGGCTGTAATGGGAGAGCCATCTGACCAATAGGCATCATGTATGTGAAAGGTATAAACTTTTCGGTCCTCGGAAATATCGATCTTTTTTGCAAGAGAGGGAGCGGCATTGCCGTCATCATCTAGACGCATCAAACCATCGAAGAGCAAGAAGTGAAAAAGCGAAGATATGATATCTCCCCCTTTCCTTGGATCAAGGGTGGTTGGATCAGAAGGTACATTCAAGTTGAGGTATTGTTCAAGAGGACGCTGGGGGGCTTTTTGGCATGCAGAAAAAAGAATGCCAAGAAAAATAAAAATTAAAATAGTATTTCTCACTTGAGAGAAACCTCCATTGACTTGAGAGAAGAAATTTAAGATGATTGAGAATAATTGTAAAGGAGGCACTTTGTGAAGAAGATTGTTGTCTTAGTGGAAAATATATATGAAGATTTAGAACTTTGGTATCCAAAAGTGCGTCTGGAAGAGGCGGGACACCAGGTGACTGTAGCCGGGCCCGAAAGGGGAAAAACCTATTTTGGCAAACATGGTTATCCCTGCAAATGTGATATCCCATTTGAAGAGGCCAAAAGCAAAGATTTCGATGCTCTTGTCATCCCGGGAGGCTTTTCTCCAGACCGATTGCGCAGGCGAAAAGAGGTGTTATCTCTCACAGCGGAAATGGACCAAGAGGGGAAACCCATTGCTTTTATCTGTCATGCTGGATGGGTTGTCATTTCTGCAAAGATCTTGAAGGGTCGGAAAGCGACAAGTGTTCGTGCGATTAAAGATGATATGGAAAATGCAGGAGCGATTTGGCTCGATGAGCCCTGTGTGGTAGATGGAAATTTGATCTCTTCTCGAACGCCTGCTGATTTGCCTCAATTTATGCAGGCACTGCTTGCACAAATTTAATGGCCTAGCACTAGTAACTGCTTGCATCAATTTTCACTTTTCCACGGAAAATACGATAGACGTAAAATCCGTATGCCAAAACAAGTGGCACTCCGATTGCAACAATAATGAGTAAGATTTTTAGCGTTAATTGGGAGGAAGCAGAATTGAAGATTGTCAAGCTGTTTGTTTCGGTTTGGATGGTTGAACGGATCATGTAAGGATAGGTTCCGATGACTGCAAGTGAAAGAAGAAGTGCGATGCTAAGACATGAAGAGAGAAAAGCCCATCCATCGCGTTTTTTCTTCATCAAAAAAGGGACACAGACAATTGCAATTAAGGCGATGAGAGGCACAGTGTACAAGATGGGATACTGTTTCATAGGTGCAACCATGTAGGGTTTATAGTAGAGCACTACAATGGTGACAATCACATACATTGTAATGAAAAAGCCAATACAATGAGGCACAAAGCGGCGGATTTGATCATGGAGCTCTCCTTCTGTCTTCATCACGAGGAAAATGGCTCCGTGCATGGCAAAAAGAGCGACGGTTGTTACACCTATGAGTAGTGCGTAAGGGCGGGTGAAATCCCAAAAAGTGCCTGTGAAATTGTAATCGGCATCGAGGGGAATGCCATGGATGAGATTGCCCAGTACGACTCCAATTCCAAAAGAAATGACGAGACTTCCCAAAGCAAAGATGACATCCCAAGTTTTTCTCCACCTAGGCGACTCTCTTTGACTCCGGAATTCAATGGAAACAGCGCGGAAAATGAGACCCATCAAAAGGAGCATCACAGGAATATAAAAAGTCGAACAGAAAGTAGCAAAAACTTCGGGAAAGCCGGCAAAAAGAGCGCCTATTACAACCACAAGCCAAACTTCATTGCCATCCCAGACGGGTCCGATAGCATTGAGAAAGATACGGCGGTCGCTATCTTTTTTAGCAAAGAGGTGCAGGAGTCCGACTCCCAAATCAAAACCATCGAGCATAGCATAGCTGATAAGACAGAGGATGATAACGAAGTACCAAATGATTGCAAGTGTCATTCTATTTTTCCTCGGTAGATGGCTGCTATATCCATTTCTTCGGAGGGACCATGCTTGATTTTGCTGTCGAGGAGAAAGAGGAAAACTGCAAGAAGGGCAAGATAGATCGTTGCAAGCATAATGAGTGATCCGATAACCTGGCCGGACACGATATTGGGAGAGACACCATGCGTGGTGCGAAGCATTTTCCAGACGACCCAAGGCTGTCTGCCAATTTCTGCTGTCATCCATCCGACCATGTTCGCTATTTGGGGAAAGGCAACAGAAAACACGAGAAAGCGCAGGAACCATTTTTTGTTTTCAAGCTTTTGTCGCCATAAGAAGTAAAAGCCCAAAAATGCCCCTAGAACCATGAGTCCCCACATATAGATCATCATGTGATAGGCTTGGAAGACAATACCAACGGGGGGTTGTTCATCTTTTGGGACGGTGTTGAGTCCTGGCACAGGTGTTTTGAAATTGCGATAAGTAAGGAAACTGAGCAGGCCGGGAATTTGAATTCCCTTCACCGTCTGAGTCTTCTTGTCGACCCACCCAATCAGCGTCATGGGGGTGTAGTCTTGGGTCTTATAAACTCCTTCCATGGCAGCGAGTTTTGAGGGCTGGTTTTTAGCAACGCCGCGTGCTGTGGAGTCTGCTGAAATCAATTGCATAATCAGCACAATGCAAGAGAAGAAAAGAGCAATTTTCATCGATTTACGTGCAAAATCGAGATGTTTTTGCTTGAGCATGTAGTAAGCAGAAATACTGATTATGAGGAAAAGGCCGGTCAGCCAACAGCCCTGGATTACATGTACGAGGCGATCTACGCTGGAGGGATTGAAGATCATGGCCCAAAAATCCGTCACCACAGCACGCGCTTTGGTGCCAGTTCCGACGATCTTATAGCCTGCTGGTGTTTGCATCCATGAGTTTGCAACGACAATCCAAACAGCACTGAAATGTGCTCCTACAGCTACACAGATGGTGGAAAAATAGTGCATTTTTGCGCTCACTCTCTTCCAGCCAAAGAGCATGACTCCCAAAAATCCAGCTTCTAGAAAAAAGGCGAAAATCCCCTCTGCTCCAAGGGCACTGCCGAAGACATCTCCCACAAAGCGCGAATAATTGGCCCAATTCGTTCCAAACCCAAAAACTTGCACAAGTCCTGTTGCGACACCAAGTGCAAAGGTAAGGGCAAAAATTTTGACCCAAAATTTTGTCATTTGCAGGTAAATAGGATTTTTTGTCTTGAGATACATCCCCTCGATCATAACGAGATAGAGCCCAATGCCAATGCTCAAAGGGGGATAAATATAGTGGAACGAACTGGTCATCGCGAATTGTATCCGCGAAAGCATCACAACATCCATGGGGGCGAATTTTGTATCAATCCAAAATTATACTCAAGCAATTCCTGCAAAATCTTTCAAATATTTGGAAGGGCAATAGAAAAAACCATGCGATCCAGCGCAAGCGTCTTGTCGGAATTTTTTCCACTAGCCAAGTTGTCAAGGGGGTACTTGGAAATACCATTTTGAAACTAAAATCGAATTCTTTTTTTGAAAGAATTGTTGAGAGTAGGGGATAATTTCCCCTGTCTATGATCTGAAAAAGATTTTGCATGAAGCCTTTGCTCTTTGAAAATTCAGGAGCAAATTTGCGTTTTTCTGTTTCTTGTACAAAACGCCAAACTTCTTCGATCAATTGTTTTCTAAGAAGTCCTTTGGAGGCACATCCTTCATGGTTCATAAAAGTGAGGAGTTCTTCGCGAAATCCATTTTTAGGTCCAGGACCCATTGGGAGGCGCATGATGTCTAAACAATCTCCTGATTGGGCAAGGAAATATTCGATGGGATATTTTTTGTCTGTGCCATCTTTGACAATGATGTTTGCTTGCTTGTTTGCTGTAAAATATCCCACTCCTTTTTTTCGGAGATGACTCGCAAGAATTTTTGCAGAGTCTTTTTCCCAGATATCTTCCCCGTTTCCTTGTCTTCCTGCATCGTGAAGTCCTATTGCCCTGCGGAGGAGAGGAAAATTTACTTCGATTCCCATTACGGTGTAATACCGAGCCATTACTTCGCAAAAAATGAGAGCACGAGCGACATGCATCCGGCTATGAACACGGATGTTATCAAAGGTCTTTTCATGTTTTTCGTAAAAGGGAAAAATTTCAGTCTCATATTCATCGAGAAATTGATGAAAGGACTCGGAAATGACTGATTTCTTTGAAGAAACTTCTAAAGAAGAGAGGCGATCAATTGTAGCTTCCTGTTTCCAAGAAGGTAGGGAAATCTCACACGGCAAACAAATCCAAGAAAAGGGTTCTATTCTCATTAATCTTTCATGGCGAGCAAGAATTCTGCATTGGAATTGGTCTTTTTCAAACGATTGCGCAAAAGATTCATCGCATCGAGTGGAGTGAGATCGGCAAGTGCTTGCCGCAGGAGGTAAATTTTTTCCAATTCACTGGGATGATAGAGGAGGTCTTCTTTGCGTGTGCCGCTCTTGATGAGATCGATGGCTGGGTAGCAGCGCCGATCGGCAAGGCGCCGATCGAGGACGAGTTCCATATTTCCCGTCCCTTTGAACTCTTCGAAAATGACCTCATCCATTCGGGAGCCGGTCTCGACGAGGGCTGTTGCTATGATGGTGAGCGAGCCTCCCTCTTCGATGTTGCGGGCTGCACCAAAGAGGCGTTTTGGTTTGTGCAAGGCATTGGCATCGACACCGCCCGAGAGAATTCTTCCAGAATGAGGTTGTACGGTGTTGTGCGCCCTGGCAAGTCGAGTCAAAGAGTCGAGCAAGATCACGACATCATGGCCATATTCTACGAGGCGACGGGCCTTTTCAACGGCCATTTCAGAAATCTGTACGTGGCGTTCTGGGGGCTCATCAAAAGTGGAAGAGATGACTTCTCCTTTGACGCTTCGGACCATGTCTGTTACTTCTTCAGGTCTTTCATCGATCAGAAGAACAATCAGCGTGACTTTTGGATTGTTGATGGAAATCGCATTCGCAATCTCTTTCAACATTACTGTTTTTCCTGTTCGAGGAGGAGCTACGATGAGTGCCCGCTGTCCCATACCAATTGGGGCTGTGAGATCGATTACGCGAGTAGTGAGGTCTTCTTTTGTGGTTTCCATGACCAATCGTCTATTGGGAAAGAGGGGGGTGAGGTTTTCAAAGAGGATCCGATCTTTCCCTTTTTCAGGGAGCTCATCATTGATTTTCTCTACTTTTTGCAGTGCAAAATACTTCTCTTTTTCCTTAGGAGGGCGAATAGAGCCATATACTGTGACCCCTTTTTTCAAATCAAAGCG
>SDBV01013781.1_pt1 | contig 10250 bp, 7 predicted proteins | sample 2277081 | NCBI WGS metagenome assembly SDBV01 (sample SAMN10402039, study PRJNA504765) | marine sediment metagenome | isolation source: marine sediment core GS10_PC15, 223 cmbsf | place: Arctic Ocean: Southern Knipovich Ridge | collected 2010 | reverse complement strand
ATCCAGCAACCAGTCCTCATCGTAGTCTTTGACGTGTTCTTTTGTCTGTTCGTTGTTGGCGACGAATGCCCTGAGCCATTGGTCTTCGCTCAGTTGGTTGAACTCGGGGATATCGAGCCGCTCAGCCATGGCGCAGGCGATCTCGAGGTCGGATTTGCACTCGCCCAGGGGTTCGATGGCCTTGTTGATGTAGGTGAAGTATGGGCCTGAAGGCCAGGGCCGCGTGAGGTCGTTCTTCTCGGCGGGGCTGGTCACGGGGAATATGATGTCGGCGTGTTTGGCCGTGGGCGTCATGAACAGCTCGTTGACGGCGGTGAATGGGACTTGCTTCATGGCTCTTGAGGCTTTGTTCGAGTTCCCATATTGATTTATGTAGTTGTTGGTGAGCGACCAGATCATTTTGATGTCGGCGGGATAGCCGCCCGCTTTGCCTTCTAGTAGGCAGTCGGATATTTTGACCTTGTGCACGCGGCGCACGACGCGCAGGTCGATGTTGAGCGTGCCTCGAATGGATGGCGCGCCGGCTTCGACGGGGTTCTTCATGCCTGGGATGCCGGGGCTGCGGAACATGTGGCCGATGGGGACGCCCATGAGGCCGCCGGCCGCGCTGCCGCCGTGCTTGCCGATGTTGCCCGTCATGGCGGTGAGTGCGATGGCGCAGCGGTTGTATTGCTCGCCCATGGCGCTGCGGGCCGGGCCTTGGCAGTCCATGAGGCATGCGGGTTTGGTGGTGGCGTATTCCTTGGCGAGTGCCTCGATGACGGATGCTTTGACGCCGGTGATGGACTCGGCCCAGGCGGGGGTCTTTTCGACGTCGTCTTCATCTCCCATGACGTAGTCCCTGAACTTGTCGAAACGCTCGGTGTATTTGTCCAGGAAGGCCTGGTCTTGGAGGTCTTCTTTGAGTATGACGTTGGCCATGGCCACCATCATGGCGGTGTCGGTGCCGGGGCGGACGGGGATCCACCTGGCCTCGAGGGTGGCGGTGGTGTCGTCGTAGCGGGGGCCGATGGAGATGATCTTGACGCCGGCTTCCTTGGCCTTGATGAGGTGGTACATGGTGTTTGTGCCGGAGATCATGCGGGCGGGGTCCCATCCCCAGAGGAGGATGAGCTTGCTGTTGAGGAAGTCCTCGCGGCTGTGCCCGACCATGACGTCGCCGTAGGTGGACATGACGGCCCAGACGGAGCCTTCCGAGGAGATGTTCCCGTAATCCGTGGTGTATCCACCGAACATGGCCATGAGTTTCGCAGTGGCCGCGGCGCCGTGCAGGTGGCCGTGATAGCCACCGCCCGCGAGAAGGAAGATGGCTTCGTTGCCATACTTCTCTTTGGTCTCGATAAGTTTGCCGGCGACGGTGTCGAGGGCCTCGTCCCACGAAATGCGCTCGAACTCGCCCTTGCCCTTGGGGCCGACTCGTTTCATGGGGTGCATGAGGCGGTCTTTGTGATGGACGAATTGCCGGTAGGCGCGGCAGCGCACGCATGCCCGGAGCTGAGTGTCCGGCCCGGCGGTGTCGTCGCCTTCGACTCTGATGATGACGTTGTCTTTGATGTGCAGGCGGAGCGGACACCGCCCTCCGCAGTCAAAGGCGGAGGTCGCCCTAACGATCTTTACCTCTGATGCTGCATCTACGGCGTCTTGATTAGCCATGAGTCCTCCCAAGGAATTCTGTTGGCCGGTTTCGCCGGCATGCCGTCTGGCACCCCCCTCCGACGAGTCGGCCAGCGCCCTGACAGCATAGCAAATTATTTCGTGACGAACAACGGTTAGTCGCAGTTGCAGCCTATGTGCGCGCTGTTTGCCGCGCCCCGTAAGACCAGAATATTCGGCATAACTCGGAAGCTCGTGTTGGTTAGGGCTCTGAGTTTGCTCCATGCAGGAAGTATCGGTTGGTTGATTTCCCGCGCTTCGTTTCGGATGCTGCTCGATGCCAGTGCGTACGCCAGGGGTGCCCGCTTCAAACTTGTTTGGAGCGGCGGTTCGAGCGGGATGTTGTCATGGCTTATGTTGGCAAACTTACCGCTCCTAGCCTGATGGCTAGAAGCGGGCACCCTTGAGTTTCCAAACCTTCAGCATCGTCAAGAGCTTAGGTATCCGATCAGGCCGATGTGTCTTAAGTTGCTCTGCTGCGGTGCCTTGGCCGCCACCTGACAAGTGGTGTTCTGTAGGTAATTTGGTTGCGGCTCTGCCGCGATGGGCTACAACTCTTTCGCCCCTTCGGGGCTTGTGGCACCGCCTGCTGCCGTCCAAGATGCGCTACTACATCAGAGGTGTGGAGGGTTCAGCCCTCGGGAAAGACCGCAAAACCATAGTCTGGAACGCCAAACGGCGGCGTCGATTCGGCTTGACCTATGGAGGGCGCAGGAGTAGCGTTGTAGGGGTGGCACGGCCCAGGTGCCTTTGAAAAGGAGGATTGTCATGAACGCTAACGCTGGCTCGGTTATTTCTCTCTTTCTTGTCCCCATGCTCACCGTTATTCTGTCCGCTACGGAGGCGGTCTCCGAGGGCGAAGAGGGATCCCGCTCCAAGGCGCTTGACGAGCGACGTACGTCGTCGATCCGGCCTTCGGACGGCTATCTCGTCGACTGGGTCGTGATTGGGCCCTTCTCGGCGCCAGAAGAGAGTGGCGTTAGCTTCGCGGCGATCGACGTCCGGGAAGTCACGGCGGCCGATTCGGTGCAGCACGCGGGCAAGGAGCACTTCTGGACCTATACCGTCGCAAAGAATGGCGCCCCAAAGATCGATCTCTCCAAAGAGTTCGGCGCGGACGCGGCGGGGACCGCATACGCGGCCGCGGAGGTCTACGTCAACCGCGACATGAATGCCACACTTCGAGTCGAAACACGGGAGAAGGTCGCCTGTTGGCTGGACGGCGAGGCGGTCAAGCTTGGGCCCAAGGCCAAGAGGGGTGAGCGCGCGTATGTAGTGCCCATCCGGTTGCGCATGGGCCACAACGAGATCGTCATCGGACTTCGACACGTCAAGGGAAAGTGGTCGTTCAGCGCGCGTGTGCTCGACGAGAAGGGCGAGCTGATCGACCCAAAGCGCCTGCGCCTCCTTGCCGATGGCATCAATATGAGATCGCCAAAGGTTCACTTCGATGTACGCGGTGGGAGCGACATCTTGCTCGAGCCACACAGCCCTTAGGCCGCCGCGCGCTCCCCAGAATCAAGGTTCGGCGTCGGGCGCCTTTGGAAGCGAGGCGGCGATGGTCAGCGGTAGCGCGGTCGCGGCGGCGATCAGGAGGTAGGCGGGCGTGGAGCCGAGACGCCAGTAGAGCAGGCAGGCGATGAGGGGGCCGATGCCGCGGGCCAAGGCCCCCAGCGAGCGGAACACTCCGAGGACGCGGCCCTGATCGTCGGGCGGGGCGTAGGTCGAGACGAGTGAGGTGAGGCAGGGGATGATCTGTGCCGACCCGGCCGCCATGAAGAACAGCGCGACGTAAAGCAGCCAGGTGCTGTTCGCGAGCGCCAGCAGCCCGGTCCCCGGAATGACCGTGACGAAGCCGTGCAGCGCCATCCTTCTCGGTCCGATGATGGGCGCGCGCCGCTGCACGTATCCTCCCTGGACAAGCGCCAGCACCACGCCGATAAACAGGAAGAGGTAGGCGTTTTCGCGCGGGCTATAGCCCAGCCGGTCTGTCGCGAGAAAGGTCAGGCCGAACTCGGTCCCAGCGAAGGCCGTCAGGAAGAAAAAGTTGGCCAAGTTTGTCTTCCTGACGCCTGGGTAGGTCTCGCTCCCGAACAGCGCGATCGGATTCATGGATCGTTGTGTCCGGCTCGATTCCCGCATGCTCTCCGGCAGCGTCTCCTTGAAGCTGACAGCCACATACGCGAGATTCAGCAGCGCGAGCACGAGTGCGATCAGCGCCGGCACCGAGAAGGGATTCACGCCGTAGTCGGCCAGCCCCGGCCAGCGTTCGGTCAGATCGATCGATGCGGAAAAGCCGCCGATGGCGGGTCCCACGACAAACCCGACGCCGAAGGCTATGCCGATGATGGCCATTCCCTTTGGACGGTTGTGCGCGCTTGTCACGTCCGCCACGACGGCGCTCGCCGTCGAGATATTGCCGGCGGCGATCCCGCCGAGGATGCGCGCAAGTACCAGCACGATGAAGGGTCCCGCGAAGAACCACATCACATACGAGAGCACCAGCCCGGCGATGCAGACGAGTAGCAGCGGCCTTCTCCCGTGGCGGTCCGAAAGGCTCCCGATGATGGGCGAGAACGCGAACTGCAGCAGCGAATACAGCGAGGCAAGGACGCCGCCGAAGAGGACAATGACGCCCATCTCCTGCGGGCCGCCGGCTGCCTGCGAGAAGTCCTCAAGCGCGGACACCAGCCAGCCCACGAGGCCCGCGTCGCCCTCGCGGGCGACATAGTAATCCAGCATCGCGGGAAAAAGGGGGAAGATGATCGAGAAGCCGACGAGGTCGAGGAAGAGCGTCACAAAGACGACCCTCAGGACGGACTGCGTCTGGGGGCTTAGGGGTTCGTCTTGCCGATGTTCTTGAGCGGGCATGAATTAATGAATCCGGGGGAATTGGAAGCGGAAGAAGCCACCAGAGGCCCGCAAATAATAGGGATCTTGCATATTTTTTGCAAGGCGGGGGCGCATAATCCCCAAAAGCATGGTAATCTCTATATGTGTCTGTTTCTTAGCAAGTCACAGACTATTTACGGGGGAGAAACACCGTGCAAGTGAGGGTGTCGCCACAGGTGGGCGCCTTGCTGGATGAGGCCGTGGCCATCAGCGTCAGGCGTGCGGGGCGCTACGTTGGCGTCGAACACCTCTTCGAAGCGGTCCTTGCCGAGCGCGAGGCGCTGCCCGCCGAATTGAGCGAATCGGACTTCTCCACGCTGCACCAGGCGGTCGAGCGGGTGTATCGTGACGCCTGGCGCGGGGCCCTTCCCAATATAGGCGGCGAGATCTTCTACACGCCCCGGTGCGCCGAGATTACGCATCAGGCCGCACACCTCGCCGGACGTCTCCGGAGCGGTTCAACCACGGCCGCCCACATCTTGCTCGCCATCCTCGCCGATGCCCATGCCGCGCCAAGCCGCTCACTCGACACTATATCCGAGTGCCGTATCGAACTCATCACTAAACTCCGCAACGCGCTCACGGGTCCCGCGGCGAAATCCGCGCCGCCTCAAGAGCGAAGCGGGCCCGCTTCCGAGCCGCCGGCACTTGGGCCGGACCCCGAAGCCGCGGAAAAGAGGGCCGCGTCAGTTGAAGAATTCACGCGCGATCTGACAGCGCTGGCCCGCGAAGGGGCCATTCAGCCCGCGACTGGCCGTGACAAGGAACTGATGGAAATTGTCGAGGTACTCGCGCGCAAGGGCAAGCACAACGTCATGCTTGTCGGCGAAGCTGGGACGGGTAAGACGAAGATCGTCGAAGACCTTGCCTGTCGGCTTGCAGGCCGCTCCTTTGATGGCGTCCTTGAGCAGCACCGCATCCTCGAGCTTAACCTGTCCGCCATGATGAGCGGCACGCAACTGCGCGGCAGTTTTGAGGAGAAGGTCTTCGCCCTCATTGAGGAGCTTCACCGTTCGCACGACACCATTCTCTTCATCGATGAGGTACATCTCATGATGGGCGCAGGCGCGACGGACGGCGATTCCATGGACCTCGCGAACCTGCTCAAACCGGCGCTGGGCAGCGGCGAACTGCGCTGCATCGGGGCCACCACCCTCAAGGAATACCGCCGTTTTATTGGGAAAGACCCGGCCATCGAGCGGCGCTTTCAGATGATTCGGCTCGAGGCGCTGTCGCCCGCCGCGACTATGCAGGTACTTCGCACGCTTCGGCCGTCTCTCGAGGAGCACCATCGCGTGCGTATCAGGAGCGCGGCGCTTGAAGCGGCAGTGCGCCTCAGCGAGCGCTATCTGCCGAACCGCTGTCTGCCGGACAAGGCGATTGATGTCGTCGACCAGGCATGTGCACGCCATCGTATTGCCGCGCTCATGGATGGGAAAGACAACGGCCGGCCCGCCTCGGGCGACAGGCCCGGCACGGGCGACAGGCCCGGCACGGGCGACAGGCCCGGCACGGGCGACAGACTCACCGTGACGCCGCACAGTGTCCGGCAAGTCGTCAGTCAGCTCGCGGCCGTGCCGATAGAGGAGATCACGCAGGAAGAGCGTATGCGCTTGTCCGACCTCAACGGCCGCCTATCGCGGAGGATCATCGGACAGGATGAAGCCATCGCAAAGGTCGTTGCGACGATCAAGAGATCGCGTGCGGGCCTCGCGGATCCGAAGCGGCCGGATGCGGCCATGCTTTTTCTCGGCCCAACGGGTGTCGGAAAGACGCAGCTTGTGAAGGAGCTTGCGCACAACCTGTTCGGATCGGAAGACCACCTCATCACCTTCGACATGTCCGAATACAGCGAAGCGCATTCCGTCTCCCGATTGATCGGCGCGCCCCCCGGCTACGTCGGGCATGAGCGCGAAGGCCTGCTCACCGCTGCGGTCCAGAACACGCCCTTCTCGATTGTCCTCTTCGACGAGATAGAGAAGGCGCATCCGAGGATCTTCGATCTGCTTCTGCCTCTGCTCGACGAAGGCCGCCTGAAGGACGCGGACGGCCGTATCGTGAGTTTTAGAAACTGTATCGTCATTTTTACTTCGAACATCGGCGCGGAGAAGCTCTACCGCTCCGATGAGGGCCATGAGGGCGCGCAAATGCTCGATGCGCTGCGGGAGCATTTTAGGCCCGAATTCATTAATCGAATTGATGAAATCGTGCCCTTCTACCCGCTCTTGTTCGAGGACGTCCGCGCGATCCTGAAGAATATGATCGACGGGCTCCGGTTGCGGCTGGGCGAGAAGAAGCTCGGCATCAGGATGTACCAGCGCGCCTACGAGTTCCTCGCCGAGCAGGGCTACAGCCAAGAGTTTGGAGCGCGCGAACTCCGGCGCGCGGTCGAGCGCCACGTTGCCAATCCCATCAGTGAACGCATTCTCGATGGCGGCTTCGCTCAGGGCAACATGATCGACGTGCTCATTGAGGACGGCGTCCTGTGTTATCGAAGGGGAAAAGCGCGGACCAGGCAGAAGAGTGAGATATCATGAAAGCCGCCGGATTGCACGACACGCTGACCGTCATTAACGGGCCCGAAGACGGGACGGAATTCTCCCTGACGCAAGCCGAGTTCATAATCGGTTCCGACGCCGCCTGCGCGGTGAACCCTCGCTTAGACACGGCCATCGAAGCCAACCACGCCCGCGCGTCCGCTGTTGCGGACGGCTACCGCGTGCGTAGCTTGGGCAGCAGACCCATATACGTGAACGGCAAAGCGGCGAGCGTCGTACGATCGCAGATTGCGCACGCTGGCGACGTCCTTCGCGTGGGAAGCACGGAGTTGGTGCTCGAGTGCTCTGCTGATGGACGGGCAAGTCGAAACCGCGGCATCGCGATCGAAGACGATTTCACCTGGGCCCTTCGCTGCGGCGTCCTCCGCGCAGGGCGATGCGCTAGGTTGGCGGTACGTCTTATGATGCTGGCGTGCCGATCGCTCCTCAAGCACAAAGCGATTGCAGTCCTCCTTGCCGCACTCGCGCTCTACCGGTTTGTGCCCGGCTTTCGAGAATGGGCAACTGAGGCCTGGCACCGCGTCGGTGGACTGCTCTAGTACCTTGTGGGTGCGAGTGGTTGAGCTTAGGCCGTACTAGGCACTGGCGCGAGCGCCGAAATCCCAAGATCGTGCCAAATCGCCCATCTTGTTGCCCCCGGGAGCTCCTCCGAACCTATGATCGGGCCGTATCGAGGCACGCTCGACCGCAATAGGTAGATCTTCACCCATTCTTTCCCACCCTGTATATATTGAAATTCCATATTCTTCCGAGACCTACATCTATATATTGAGTCTTGAATCTATCTTAACCACAATATATGGTGGTACGGGAATAAGACTTGTGCAGGGCTGCAATATCCTAGGAGAAATGAGTTGACAACTTGGGCTCAAAGTGGTAAATTATAGCTACTAAGTGGTAAAAAATGGGTGGAAAGGGTTTCTGTTGTACTTCGGGGAGGCACAAACGGTCCTGGACGACAAGGGCCGTGTGACCGTATCGCGGAGGTTTCGCGAGACCATGGACGTTTTGGGGCACGTCCTGTGGTACATGACCCGGGGCTATGACGGCTCCATCTTCATCTTTCCTAAGGAGCAGTGGGACGGGATCCGCGCTCAGGCCGCGAAGCACTCCTCGATGGAAGCGCGCGCGGTCGATTTCCGCAGGATGTTTTTTGGCAGTGTGGCTGAGGTGCGCCCGGACCGTCAGGGCCGGATGAGCGTGCCGCCTCATTTGAGGGAGCACGCGAAGTTGGAGAAAGAAGCGGTGTTGGTTGGGTGTGATGACCATCTTGAGCTCTGGAGCGCAGATGGTTGGCGGCAGTACCAGGAGGGTATGGAAGCCGCCTATAAGGAGATGGGGAGCGAACTTTTCAGCGCGAATCCAATCGGGGGAAATGCGCAGAATGAAGAGTAACTCGCCACTCAAGTATCGCCGGTTGTGGGAAACGCAGCATTGGGGATGAGCGGAGGAGAAGGGTAATGCTCAATATTGAGACCCGGAGGGCAGATGACATCACCGTCGTTCGTGTAGACGGCGAAGTCGACGAGGACGGCGTGCGGCAATTGCGCATCGCCCTCGTCAACTGCCTTCGGAACAACGGGTACAACGTCGTCGTAAATCTGAGCGGCATGAAGTTCATCAGCTACATGGGCGTGGGGGTGCTCGTGGAGCGGTTGCGCCAGTTCAGGTCTTACGAGGGCGACATGAAGTTGGTCGGACTGAACCTTTACACGCAACGCTTGTTCAGGATGACCGGCGTCACCTCGTTGTTCGATGTCTACGAGAGTGAAGCGGACGCCATCCGGGAATACCGGGAGGCCGCGTAGGCGGTGGACCATGTCCCTGTCCTTGCAGGGCCTGCATTGCAGTACTTGCAGGTTTTGGCGGATGGGATCTACGTGGATTGCACCGCCGGCGCCGGGGGACATTCGGCGTTGATCGCGGCGCGTTTGGGCGAGCGAGGCACGCTCATCGCACTTGACAGGGATCCGGCGGCGGTCGAACTGACGCGCGAACGGCTGAGGCCGTATCCGCAGGCGCAGGTGGTTCGGGGGAACTACCGCGACCTCGCCGCCACGCTGTCGGAACGTGGCATAGCAGAGCTGGACGGCGTCCTGATCGACGCCGGGGTATCGAGCATGCAGCTCGACGATCCTGAAAGGGGCTTTAGCTTTCAGGAAACCGGCCCGCTGGATATGCGCATGGATCCGGCGGCCGGTCTTTCGGCAGCGGAGTACCTGGAGCGGGTGGAGGAGTCCGAATTGGCGCGCGTCCTTCGCGAATACGGCGATCTGAAACGGGCGAAGACCATCGCGAAGGCCCTATGCCGCCGTAGAGAGACTCTGCCCTTCAAGACCACATCCGATCTCGCGGACGCCGTCGCGGATGTCTTCGATTTTGTTCAGGGTACGCCCGAAGAGACGCGGACCGTGTTCCAGGCCATCCGTATCGCCGTCAACGAGGAACTCGAGGGACTCGAGAGCGGTCTGCATCAAGCCATCGGTTTGCTGCGCGCGGGCGGCCGGGTGGTTTGCATCACGTTTCATTCCGGTGAAGATCGGATCGCGAAGAACGTGCTTCGGGCCGCGGCGCAAAAGCGCAGGCTCCTGCATCCCGACGGCCGCGTTAAGGAAGTGCTTCCGGCGGTGATGAAGGTGCTGACACGCAAGCCTGTGATACCGGCGAAGGACGAAATCCGGATGAATTCGCGTGCGCGTAGCGCCAAGCTGCGCGCGGCAGAGAAGTTGGCATAGGAACAGAGGGGAGCGGGGTGATGCCGAGACGCCGCCGGACGAGGACGACACTGCGCGGATGGATGCGCGGGCTGCCTCCTTTGGGGATGTGCTTCGGCGTGATGTTCCTCTTTACTTGGCTCGAAGTCGAGCGCCTGAACAATGAGTACCGCGCCCAGGAATTGGCCGGAGAGATAACCGGCGTAAAGGCCGGCATCGCCAAATTGCAGGAACAGAGCGCTCACCTGGAGCGTATGGAGCGGATGGCGCAAGAAGCGCCCTCCTTGTCCCTGACGGAACCGGACCCCCACCAGATCGTCATCATAAGAGGGGGGGCCAGGCGCGAGACACCCACGCCGGCGAATTCGCAATTCGCGGGGCGAACGCTTCCGCCCGCCCGCTCAGTCTTGTTCCGTCTCGAGCCGCCGGATGA
>SDBV01013780.1_pt1 | contig 10250 bp, 10 predicted proteins | sample 2277081 | NCBI WGS metagenome assembly SDBV01 (sample SAMN10402039, study PRJNA504765) | marine sediment metagenome | isolation source: marine sediment core GS10_PC15, 223 cmbsf | place: Arctic Ocean: Southern Knipovich Ridge | collected 2010 | reverse complement strand
TTTGATCCGAGATTGATCTTTACCTTCCCTCTAACCCTCATAGCCACAAATCAAAGAGTGCTCAATTTAATATAATAGATGGATCTTCATAGCCGGGCCAACCATCACTGAATCAAGTTCAGTACAGGCTTAAATGGTTCACCCTGTGGAATCCACGAAGTGGTGCGGAGCAATTCCACAGGGTTCATAGACTCTCGCCATTTTCATGAGGGGCCCCTTGGCTGGGCGGGCCCCTGGAAGGCCTCTGTACCCAGAGGCCTCTCCGAACCAGAGGCTCTCTGAGCCGGCGGCAAGATGTTCAAGAATATGGCGTATTACGGGCGGATCAGCCGCGGCTTTATGTCGTCGGCTGAATCCGCTCGTTAGGCTAAGTCCTCATGAATACACTGAATTTCTGGCTTGACCTGAGGCAAACGTTCTTTGATGGTCGTCCAAACAAGCTTGTAATCCACGCCAAAATAAAAATGAATGAGTCTGTCCCTCATTCCTGCCATTTCTTTCCAGGGAACAGTTGGATACTGCTGTGGAATTTCATCCGGAATATTTTTTGTTGCCTCCCCAATGATTTCAAGTTTTCGGATAACAGCGCTTGCGGTCTTGTCGTCTGCACGGAATTCCTCGAAGCTCATCCCTTCCACAAAAGCCTCAATGCTATCCATTGCTGATAGAATATCTTTCAGATATAGCTGGTAATCTCTCATATTGCTACAGCCTCATCCAGAATCGATTCCTGAAGTTCCTCCCTTAGGGCTCGCTTAGGAACGACATCTACTTTCTGTTGGAATTCATTCTCTAGAAAAATTGCCAAACCGGTCAGGTCGAAAAGGTCTGCACCATCTTCAAAGTCTACAAGAATGTCTATATCACTTCCGGGATCTTGTTCTCTTCGAACGCTAGAGCCAAATAATTGAATTTCCTTTGCTCTGAATCTTTGTAAGATTTGAGGTTTTAGTTCCCGCAACCTTACGAGAATTTCTTCTGCTGATATGGTAGCCATTTTCTTACCCCATAAAATGATTGAAATGGGCCTAATGCATATTTCGCGCAGTTAGGTTACAAGATACTTAACTGATCGTATTTGTTGACCTCAGAGGAGCATTTTATCCATAAATTTGGAAAAAAGCAAGAAGGAAGGCAAAACATGCATGAACACCAACGTATTGTGATACCCCATGGGAGGAGACGCTGGTTCTAAGACAAGTTACCAGCACATACCGAAACATATAATTGCATCATAGCCGTGCCCAAGGATTAGACGAAACAATAGCATGCTATCACGTTAGGAGAAAAGGCATCAAGTGAATAAGAGTATTTTGGGATAGACCACATTAAGATGATTTCGTGACCCTTAAGTTGCTTCAGAACTCACGTCCCCCTTTTCTTTGATCTAAGTACTTAATTACTTAAGCCTGGCCCCATTGATAGAGCCCGACATTAAGGTAATGCCCAGCGTGAAGCTGAGGAAGATGAAAGTGATTTCTCTCATAGTCATTCTTCTCTTTTCGGCATTGCGCCTAACATTGAGGTAAGGAGCCGAGTATTTGCGGGACGGCCATTGTTATATTGGATTAAATCAATAGCCCCGAAGCCCCTTATTTGATTTCAATTAATCCAATAATCCAATGGACGACCCCGTAATCCCTACATTTCACGGGATGGCGAGAATGAGGAAAGAGTCCACGGCTGTAGTCATTCGCTGGGTCAGCATGGAAAAATCGATATCAGCGAAGAACAGGTAAGTTACTGAATTACCCCCAACGCCCATCTTTTCTTCGTTATATTGCCTGGTACACGGCAAACGACCTGATCAACGAATTCACTTATGGGTCGGCTAAATATTCTCTATAAGCCTCGGAGATAACGTCGGAGGCGGTTTCCACCATTTGCCTGCCCGCTTCAGGATTGGCTACTGATGGATCGGATTCGATACGGCCATCAGGAAAACGATTGCGATAGTCCATAGAATTGTAAAAAACATGGTCATGGCTCGGAGCGAAGGGTGGTTCCATCTTGGCCGTTTTAATATTGGCTTCGTGGACGTACTGGGCGATCGAAACCTCGGCAGCCGAGGCGTGGCCCTTGGCTGTGTGTCCGAACAACCTGCGGCTGAGGGTTTCACAAGGTTCGTTCTCGAACCACTTCATGGTCTTGCAACGTACATCGGGGGCATTGGTTCCACCAAGACGGCGGATATCTCCGTAGATCTCCGAAAATGCGGCGTTCAGTGAGGCAGTGTTGCCCCCATGTCCGTTAATCACGAAAAATCGCCTGAAACCGTGATCCACCAATGACAGGATATAGTCGCGGATTACAGCGATATAGGTCGAAGGGCGAAGAGCCACACTGCCCGGAAACGTCATGTGGTGTTCCGATATGCCGATGGTGAGAGTCGGGCCGACCATGGCCGAGGTGAGTTTTCCCACCCGCCAAGCAATGGTCTGAGCACAAAAAGTGTCAGTGCCGAGAACTCCCATGGGGCCATGCTGTTCGGTCGAACCAATTGGCAAGATGATACCGGCATATGTTTTCAGGTAATCACCAACCTCTTTCCAGGTGCTTTGTTGGAGCTGCATCTCAATTCTCCTCTTTGGCCGTGCTCACATCCAAATGTTCCTTTCGGTTATTGACAATTCGCTCAGTACATTTTGGATTTGTCGAGTACGTTTTTCATCTCGTCTATGCGGTCGTCGAGATAACACCGAAGGTTGTGACAAAAGATATCAGTGATCTTCGCATTCTCGCTGGCTACTGTACTTGCCGAATGGGGGCTGACGAGAACATTGGGCATATCCCATAGCGGACTGTCTTGGGGAAGCGGCTCAATGGCAAATACATCTAGTGCGGCAAATCCGATCCGTCCCGATTGCAAGGCCTCAATCAAGGCGGGTTCATCCACAACCTGACCGCGAGCGATATTGACAAACACAACACCCTCCTTCATGGCGCCGAAAGCTTGAGCATCGATCAACCGTTCAGTGTCCGGAGTATGGGGTACGCTCAGGACCACAACGTCAGCCTGTGCCAACATTTGATGCAGGCCGGTACTGGGAAAAATTTCTTCAAAACCCAGTTCCGCAGCACGATCCGGTGCCAATTCGAGGTCTAGCGCTATCACACGCATCCCGAGGCATCGGCCCACTTCTGCAATGTGCCGGCCGACTCTTCCGGCCCCCACTATCGCCAGAACCTTGCCGTTTAGATCGTCTCCGCAATAGCGTTCCCAGTGATGGGTTTTCTGTTCGCTTTTGAGGTGTGAGAGTCGTTTGAAATGCATCAGTACGCCCAGCAGAAAAAATTCAGCTAATGGGCCGGCATGAACGCCGCTTGCCGTGGTGACAATAATATCCTTGTGCTGAAGGCCCAGGTTGGCGACCAACTGGCCGACACCTGAGCTGGTCGTCTGCACCCATTTCACGTTGAGTGCGAGATCGATTCCTCCGGTCCCGTCTGCGCTTTTCGGAGGGAAATCCCAAAAAATATCGGTCCGCGCTATGTTTTCACGCCACCGATGCTCTTGCTCCGGTGATCGGTAAAACCCACCTTTCCCATGGTGATCGGCGGTGTATCGGGTCGGTGGTAAAAGGTCAGTTTCGCAAATGACGTTAAGTCGGTCAGGAGCAACGGATCGGATCCGTTCGACATGTTCTGATTCAAGCGGTGTTGAAATGAAAATGGTAAGCGGTATGGCTTCTTTATGCATTTATCTTGGTTCCTCCTTTAATCAGGGGTAACTGTACTTATGAATGATATTTCATCGGATGAATTGCTTCACACACATTATTGTCTCTTAATTCCGCACAGATGCAATTCGTCTGCTAAGTGACAGCTCACGAAGTGCTCATCGCCGAGATGCCGGTAATCCGGAGTTTTTGTGCTGCAAACATCCTTGGCGTACCGGCAGCGCGGATGGAAATAGCAACCCGAAGGCGGATTCACCGGACTGGGGACATCGCCTTCTAACGGGATACGGTTAAGATAAAAATTCGGATCCGGTACCGGCACGGCCGACATCAGCGCTTCCGTGTACGGATGTTTGGGATTGACAAACAACTTCTTTGTCGCGGCCAATTCAACGATCTTTCCCAAATACATAACTGCCACACGATTGCTGATGTGTTTCACCACGGAGAGATCGTGAGCGATGAACAGATAGGTGAGGCCAAATTCCTGTTGAAGGTCCTGAAGCAGATTGATAACCTGTGCTTGGATGGAGACATCAAGGGCCGAAACAGGTTCGTCGGCAACTATAAATTGCGGATTGAGAGCAAGTGCGCGGGCGATGCCTATGCGTTGACGCTGTCCGCCAGAAAATTCGTGAGGATAGCGTTTCAAATGATCGGTATTCATTCCCACCGCATGCAACAAATCCAGCACGCGGGACTCCCTCTCACTGCTATTTCCTACCCCTTGAACTTTGAGGGGTTCGCCGACGACATCACTGATAATCATTCGCGGATTTAGTGAGGAATATGGATCCTGGAAAATGATCTGCATATCACGCCGTAAAAGTTTGACCTGTGCGGGTGTTGCGGAAGCAACATCAATCGTTTTCACTTGCCCCTCTTTTTCGAGATGTTTGCTTCGAAATAAAACCTCACCACTCGTCGCTTTGGTCAGACGTATGATGGACCGTCCCAAAGTTGTCTTTCCGCAGCCGCTCTCACCAACTAGCCCTAAAGTCTCCCCCGTCTTAATGAATAGGTCAACGTTGTCCACCGCCTTGACCTGAGCGACAATACGTTGCAGGAATCCTTTACGAATCGGAAAGAATTTGCGAATGTGCTTGACCTCTAGCAGCATATCTTCAGCCGGGATCATGAATTCTCCTCGACATCGGAATGATGCAGAAAACAGGCAACCGAGTGCCTCGTGGCCACCGTCTTTGAGGCAGGAATATGATTCCGGCATGTATTCATCACCTGCGGGCATCTCGCTGCAAAGCTACATCCCTTGATCTTTGAGAATGGTGAAGGAACTACGCCTTCTATCGTCTGAAGCCGATCCTGCGCAGAGTTGTCGGTCAAGGAAGGAATGGAGCGCATGAGTCCCTGAGTGTAAGGGTGCAGCGGGTTTTGGTAAATATCTCGGACGGAAGCACTCTCGACGATCTTTCCGAAATACATGACAATGACATCGTCAGCCATACCGGCTATCACACCGAGATCGTGGGTAATGAACATGATCGCTCCGCTGAACTCTCTGCGAAGATCATTCATCAAGTCTAAAACCTGTGCCTGAATGGTAACGTCGAGAGCCGTCGTCGGTTCGTCGGCGATTAACAGTGCAGGATTGCAGGAAAGCGCCATGGCAATCATTGCGCGTTGGCACATGCCCCCGGAAAGCTGATAGGGGTATTCACCATACCGCTGCCTTGGGAGTGGGATTCCTACCGCATCCAGCATTCGGACCGCAATTTCTCGGGCATCCTTTTTGTCGACGTCCCTGTGCAGAAGAACGGCTTCGACGATCTGATCACCGATGGTGAATACGGGATTTAAGGATGTCATCGGCTCTTGAAAGATCATCGCAATTTCGTCGCCCCGAATCGAGCGCATCTCTCGTCCTTTCGGATCGAGTTTGGTGAGGTCGATCACCCCTGCCTCTCGGTGGAAGAGGATCTCACCGGCTTCAATCCGCCCCGGAATTTCCACCAACATCATAATGGCACGGGCCGTGACCGACTTGCCGCAGCCGCTCTCTCCGACCACGCCGAGTGTTTTCCGGGGTTCAATGGTGAAATCGATCCCATCCACTGCCCTGGCCGCACCATCTTCAGTATGAAAATAGATCCTGAGGCCTTTGATCTCTACGAGCGGCACCTTATGTCACCTCCCCGGCAGTGCCTGTTGATTTAATGCTCCTTTTCATTTCCGTTTCTTTAGTTTGGGGTTCAGGGTTTCCTGGAGTGTATCCCCCACCAGATTGGCCGAGAGTACAAACAGAAAAAGTGCGATCGAAGGCCCAACAATTAGGTATGGTGAGGTAAACAGGAACTCCTTGGCCTCATTGAGCATCTGTCCCCATTCCGGGATCGGAGGCTGTACGCCCAACCCGAGGTAGCTAAGCGCCGCTGCGTTCAATACAAAGACCGGCAGCGTCAGGGTCGCCTGTACAATGATGGGTGTCGAAATGTTGGGCCAGATGTGATGGACGATGATATTCAACCACCCGGAGCCGGCGGCGATAGCCGCCTCCACGTATAGTTCTTCCTTAACGGATAATGTTACGCCCCGGGCGATTCTGATGAACTGGGGTGACCGTGAAAGTCCAAGGGCGATGATTACCCCGTTTCCAGACGGCCCCGCCACAACAACCAATACGATGGCCAGCATAATGATTGGAAAAATCAGCAGCATATCGGTGATGCGCATCACTATAGCCTCTATCCTACCGCCCCGGTACCCCACAAACATTCCGATGGGAACGCCAGTTATCACTGCAAAGAGAATAGCTGCACCCGTAATCTTTGCAGTGACCTGAGTCGCCAGGATGACCCGGGAAAGCACGTCCCGACCGAACTGGTCGGTTCCAAGCCAATGCGCCGCTGACGGTGGATTGAAACCGTGGCGGAGGTTTATTGCAAAGGGATCGTCAGGGATAATCCATTGGGCGGTGATGGCAACGCCGTAAAGGAACAGCAATATAAGACCAAAGAAAACGCCTGTTTTGTCTCGGCAATAGCGTTTAATGAAATCCATAGGTTATTCGCCCGCTGTCACGCAGGTAGTGCGACAAGGGGCCTTTCTATGCTGGCCTTTTTTTGATTTTCAGTCATATTTGATTCTCGGATCCACCCAGGCATATAGTATGTCGACAATCAAATTCACAAAAATAAAGATCATAGCGAAAAAGAAAAGAGCTCCTTGGGTGATGGGTAAATCACGCGTTAGGATCGAATCGACCATAAGACGACCAAGGCCGGGCCAGTTAAAGATTGTCTCCGTCACTACCGATCCCCCGAGCGTGTGGCCGAGGCCGAGGCCGAATATGGTGACGATTGGTAGTAGAGCATTACGAAGAGCGTGCTTGAAGACAATGAGATACTCGGAAACGCCTTTGGCTCTGGCAGTGGTGATGAAATCCTTGCCGAGCGCATCTACCATACAGGAGCGAACCATTCGTGTGAACATCGCCGCCTGGTACGTGCCCATAGTAATAACAGGTAGCAGGAAATGCTTCCACGAAGTCATGCCTCCGATAGGCAGCCACCCCAAATGGACCGAAAAAAAATAAATCCCCAGCAGACCCGTGACGAATACGGGGGTGCAGATCCCGACCAGGGACAAGACCGTAACCAACTTGTCCTGGGGACGGTTCCAAAACATCGCCGAAGTGCAACCGAAAACCAAACTCATGGTCATTGCAAATAGCATTGATAACGTCGCCAGCTTGACAGTGTTTATGATTCTGGGAATTACCGTTGCGATCACAGGATCACGGCTGTAATTGGATACACCAAAATCTCCATGCAGCACCTTGATCATATATTTTAAATACTGGACATGGATGGGTCGATCAAATCCATAAGCCTTACGAATGCTTTCAATGAGCTCAAGTGGTGCGTTGTCACCTGCAAGTAAAGTTGCTGGATCACCGGGAATAATGTGAAAAAGCCCAAAAAGGAATGTGAGCAACAGCAATCCGGCTGGAACCATGAAAAAGATTCGTCCAACAATCAGTCTCAGCATACCGGGCCTCCGCCATTAACAAGGGTGGAACCGGTGACTCGATAATAAGAACTCATGCAACTAAGGCCTCGTAAAAACAGGAAGCCCGCCTTGGGTTGACAATGAACCGCATTCCCAGTCTTTCGGGGCGGGCTTCCCTGGATTTATTTCTAGTTCGCATGCTGTGTGTTGTGAGCCGGCGTTTAGCGTTCCACACCCTGACGCTTCATCTCCTCTTTGTCGATCCAGGCGAACCGTGCCGGATAGTTGTCGACCGAAAGGATACGGCCGCCGTGCAAATAGGATCGTTCGGCAAGCGTGAGATACAGGGTCGGCAGGTAAATCACCGGCGCATCCCTGAGGAGTTGAACCATCCATGACTTGATGTATTCCTTGCGTTTGGGCTCATCAGTTTCCGTGTGCGCAAGCATTGCGAGTTCGTCCAGTTCCTCGCTGGAATAGAACATCCGATTGGCGCCATGAGGTTTCCATGCCTTTGTGTAGGTCATTTGCATCATGGGTTCATCGGGGTCAGCCGTCGGGACGCCCCAGGACAATAGGGACATATCATACTTTGCCTGAGTGGGCCCGAGTTTCATGGCTGAACTGAAAGTCGCAGACTCCATGACCGTCAGTTTCACTTGGACGCCGATTTCAGCTAGAAATGCCTGGATGAGCTGCGCGACTTGATGATCACCCTTTTTATTACCTTTTCGGGTCCACAAGTTCAGTGACAGCTTCTTGCCCTTTACATCCTCGATTACCCCGTCCCCATTGCGGTCCTCGTACCCTGCATTCTTAAGAAGGCGCTTTGCACGCTCGGGATCGTGTTGGAAGACAGTCTTCTCACCGGGCTTGCGCATATCTGTGAACCCATATACTCCCTCGGAGATGGTCGGGGCTTTTGAAAGCACAGCCCCACGGTTGTCAAACACACTCTTGACCATGCCCACCTTGTCGATGGCATAGTTAAATGCCTTACGTACGTTCACATGATCCAAGGGATGCACCATATGATTCAAAACCACATAGTACTGCCGCGTGCTAGGAATCAGACGGACGTTGATGTTCTCGTCCTTCTCCAGGCGGGGAAGGTCGAAGTCACTCAGTGAGATCGCGCGATCTACTTCTCCCTTCTGAATCATGGCGGTGCGGACCGATGTGTCAGGAACTACGATGATTCTGACCCTGTCAAGATAGGGTTTGCCCTTTTGCCAGTAATTGGGATTCTTTTCAAAAAGAACGTACTCCCCTTTCACATACTCCTTATGGATAAAGGGCCCGGTTCCCACCAGATGGGTGGCTAGCCATTGCTCGCCATGCTCTTTGTAGGCCTTCGGGCTGAAGATGCACAGGGGGCGATAGGCCAAGTTCGGCAGCAATGCTGCAAACGGTGCTTCCAAATGGAAAGATACCGTATACTCGTTGTCAGCGGTGGCCTTTTCAAGGCCTTCTAGAAGACTGATGTAAAGGAACTTCTTCGCTTTGGCCTCGTTAAAAACAAAGGCCACGGCCTCGGCATTGAACGGGCTCCCGTCGTGGAACTTGACACCCTCCTGGAGCTTGAACGTAACCACCTTCATGTCAGCCGATACGGTCCAGCTTTTTGCCAGCCAAGGGATAATCTCATTCTTCTCATTCAGTTCAACAAGGTTTTCATAGGCATAGAGCCACACGTCTTGAGCACCAACGTCGGTGTTGCGCCCCGGAAATAGCGTGAATTTCGCACCCCCCTGCGCGTAAATCATTTCCCCACCGTACTGCGGTTTGGTGTCACCGGCGGTGGCACCGTTCATTGCCCCCAATGCTGCCATCAGCATCACAATCACCATTGTAATACTTTTTACCAGTCTCATAACAAATTACCTCCTTTGGTTTAAGATATTCGTTAATACTCCATCATAGATTTGACTGTCTGTACTTGACAGCCAATTTCAATATGATGCAGCGGTTAATAAGTAATTCCCAATGTTCTTTTTTTTGCACTCGTAACATGTTGTTGTAACTCAGCTATGGCTCGGTCTTTATCTCGATTTTTTAATGCCTCAATGATCGCTTTGTGTTCAACCACCGCTTCAAAAAGATTTGCTCCCCTGCGGAGGGATCGGTAACCGGACTGGATCGGTTTATCCTTCAGCCCCTGCATGAATCTGGTTAGAGTTCCATTGTTGGCAAGATTTATGAATTTAATATGAAACTGGTGGTTTGCTCCAAAACTGGCCCAGAAGTCCTCTTTCTTAAGCGCATTTTCCCGCTCAGACACATGTTTTTCCATTTCCGAAAGATCGAACTGGATTTCATTGTCAATCACGAATTCGATCACATACTTTTCAAGGCATAGGCGTAGATCGAAGATTTCCTCGATTTCCTTCATGGTTACAGCCGTTACCAAGAAACCATGATTTGGCAGGTTTTTAACCAATCCTTCTTCTGTTAATCGCATGAGGGCTTCTCTGACCGGTCAGCAATTCCCGCTTATAGCCCGAAGGCAGAAAAACAGGGTATCTTGGAATTTATGTTTCGTAAACTTTTAACATAAAAATAGGCAAAAAATGGCTTGCTATCATACTTTTTCATAAGAAA
>SDBV01013779.1_pt1 | contig 10250 bp, 8 predicted proteins | sample 2277081 | NCBI WGS metagenome assembly SDBV01 (sample SAMN10402039, study PRJNA504765) | marine sediment metagenome | isolation source: marine sediment core GS10_PC15, 223 cmbsf | place: Arctic Ocean: Southern Knipovich Ridge | collected 2010 | reverse complement strand
AAAACACTAACTTCGATGGAAGATCTATTTTATAATTAGAATAATTAAACCAGTTAAATAGATGAGTAAGCGGTGGATGAAATTTTTGATTACTATCTGGATTTTTTAATCTTCTTGCCTCTCTTCCTCTAAAAGCACCTAAAAAAGAAGCTATAATAGAGAGAAAAAAAGCTATTAAATACCTCTTGAACTTTTACTTGGTAATTTATTTTAGCTTTGAGATAAAAAAAAGAATGCAACATCGAATTGAATGCTTTTTATTTTATTTTTGCATTTTTAACTAGAAGCAAAAAAATCAAGCGGCTGTTTTTACCCACTTACCTTTGTCATCTTTATGGTATTGTTTTTTTACAGCAGCCCAAGCAACCCTGCAAGCTGATTCTTCTTGAGAAGTTCCAGCTCTTCTTTTATGTGGATCTGAATATTCTTCCCAAGCATTGTTAAATACTTTCACATAAATTTCTTGAGCATGTTTAGGCAGATGATTTTTAACACTATCTGGTAGATCTGAAATATCTCTATACGGCATAACTTACCTTAAAACTTTCGTTGAACTTTTCTTCAAATTAATATTTAATTGTTTATTTGGCAATGTGGATATCGAAAAAAATTAAAATTAAAGCTAAAAAAAAGGAAAACTAAATGAAAATTGTAGCGCTGAAAGAAGATAAAGAAGAAAAAAGAGCTGCGATAGTTCCTAAATTTGTACAAAAATTCAAAAGCCTTGGTTTTGATGTAGAGGTTGAGACTAATATTGGAGAAAGAATAGATATTTCAGATGAAGAGTATATTCAAGCTGGAGCTCAAATCAAAAAGAGAAAAGAGTTATTAAAAGACGCTGATATCATCATAAAAGTTAATAAACCAAATCCAAAAGATTTAGATCTTTTCAAACCAAAAGCAATCTACATATCTTTTTTAGATCCCTTTTTTGAAAAGGAACTAATCGATATTTTTTTAGAAAAAGATATTACAGCTTTATCTATGCATCTAATCGTTAGAACAACACTTGCTCAAAAAATGGATGCGCTAAGCTCTCAAGCAAATCTTGCGGGATACTCTGCAGTAATTTTCGGAGCTAAACATTTAAATAAAATTTTTCCAATGATGACAACACCAGCTGGGACTATCTCCCCTTCTAAAGTTTTTATAATAGGCGCTGGAGTTGCAGGTCTTCAAGCGATCGCTACTGCTAGAAGACTCGGCGCAAACGTTGAAGCATTTGATACAAGAGCGGAAACTGAAGAGCAGATAAAATCATTAGGTGCAAAATTTGTAAAAGCTGATATTGGAAAAACTAAGAGCACAAAAGCTGGATATGCAAAAGAATTAACAAAAGAGCAATTAAATATTCAAAGAGAAGCTATGAAAAAAGCGATCTCTACATCTGATATTGTTATAACAACCGCTCAAGTCTTTGGGAGAAAAGCCCCTGTAATTATCACGGAAGATATGATTAAAGATATCAAAACCCCTACTCTAATAATCGATATGGCAATAATAACTGGAGGAAACGTTGAAGGTTCTGAAAAAGACAAAGTAATAAAAAAAGGAAATGTCACAATTCTAGCACCATCTAATCTCACAAATGAAGTTGCTTTAGATGCATCGACTTTATACGCTTCTAATATTTTTAGCCTAATAGAGCATTTTTATGATAAGGAAACAAAGAATTTAAAATTTGATTTAAATGATGAAATTATAAAAACAGCAACTCTAACCCACGCAAAAAAATTAATAACACCTATTTTAACTAAAGGAAAATAACTATGGATCCACAAACTATAATTTTTTTAGCCTTTATATTTATCCTATCGATATTTTTAGGAATTGAGCTGATATCAAAAGTGCCCTCTCAGCTCCATACGCCGCTTATGAGCGGCTCTAACGCAATATCTGGAATAACAATAGTCGGAGCTTTAATTGCATGCGGAATGACCACTAACAAACTTTTAATAACGATTCTAGGAACTCTCGCTGTTACTTTTGCTATGGTAAATGTTGTTGGGGGATATTTAGTTACAAACAGAATGCTTAAAATGTTTAAAACGAAAGATAACAAAGGCGTGAAAAAATGATTTTAGATATTTCTATTAATTTTTCTTATCTTATATCTGCTATTTTTTTTGTATTTGGCCTAAAACTACTAGGCTCACCTTCTAGCGCACAAAAAGGAAATTTGATTTCAGCTATCGGAATGTTAATCGCCATATTAGCAACTCTCATCAGCAAACAAATTATAGATTACACTTGGATTATAGTAGGTGGCATAGCCGGCTCTTTAATAGGTGTAATTGCTGCAAAAAAAGTTTTAATGACATCGATGCCACAGATGGTGGCTCTCCTCAATGGATTTGGAGGTCTTGCATCACTGCTCGTTGGCTGGGCAATTTTTTATAACAATTTTCAAATAGATGGTTTTACAGCCTCTACCATCTTTTTATCAATTCTCATTGGAGGAGTAACATTTACGGGATCAATGATCGCTTATGCAAAACTCACATACAAGTTCATCTCAAAACCGATTCTATATTCTGGTCAAATGATCATAAACTCTATAGTTTTAATTGCTATAGTAGTAATGGGAGTAATTTTTTCTATATATCCAGCAACTTCATATGATTTTTTAATCTATATCATTATAGGATCTTTGATCTTAGGAATTTTAAGTGTTATCCCAATTGGCGGAGCTGATATGCCAGTTGTCATATCTTTATTAAACAGCTATTCAGGTCTCGCAGCTTGCGCTAGTGGTTTTGTTATAAAAAACAATGTTTTAATAGTGTCTGGAGCTCTCGTTGGAGCTAGCGGTATTGTCTTAACAACTATTATGTGCAAAGCCATGAACCGATCTATTACAAATGTATTGTTTAGTGGCTTTGGAGCTGTAAAAGCCAAAGCTAAAGAAGGAGAAAAAAAAGAAGCTAAATCACTATCAGCTAAAGATGCTTACTTTGTATTAGAAGCAGCCCAGTCTGTTGTAATAGTTCCAGGTTACGGCCTTGCAGTTGCTACTGCTCAACATGTTGTAAAAGAGCTCTCAGATCTTTTAGAAGAAAATGGAACTGATGTAAAATTTGCTATTCATCCAGTAGCTGGTAGAATGCCTGGTCATATGAATGTACTACTCGCTGAAGCTGACGTCTCATATGACAAATTAGTAGAGATGGATGATATCAATAGAACAATCGATACAGTTGATGTTTGTATGGTAATTGGTGCAAATGATGTTGTAAATACATCTGCTAGAGATGACAAAGACTCTCCAATTTTTGGTATGCCGATTATTGAAGTTGACAAAGCTAAAAATGTATTTATTTTAAAAAGATCGATGGCATCTGGTTTTGCTGGAATTGATAATCCCCTCTTCTATAAAGAAAATTCTTCTATGATTTTTGGTGATGCTAAAAAAACTATCTCTCAAATCGTTGAAGAGTTTTAGTTACCATGAAAAAATTGAATAGCTGCAATAGTTGTCCCTATTAAAAAGCTCATCGTCTTTACTGCCATAATAGTGTTATAAAAATTTTCAGGGTTAGGACATAAATGATCAGAAGTTATATCTGTCATATCTATACCTATAACTTTTAAGATATCCTTTGGCAATAGAGGACACTCTGATATATATACAAAGACAACCAATGACATAATAGTAGAAATTTTTAAAGCAGTACAAAAAGTTGATTTACTAAACTGATAAATTCCGCTTACTAAATCTGAAAATGATCCTCGTACTCTATAATTTTTTAATACTTCTCTTGAAAGTCTTTGATCATCATTAAAATATCTTGGTAATAATTTATTATTTACAGATATCACCAAATATCTTGTCATAGCAATCTCATATTTTTATTTAAAAAAAATGTCTCTATCCCAAGCAATAAAAATAAAATTATTTTCCTGCTTTTTCTAAATTACCTGGACCAAATCCCATTGGAAGCAGTTCATATAGAGGTTTTTCAATAATATTTTCAGCATCTATATCTGACATAATAACTAACATATCTGGATTAAACTCATAGAGAGCTTGTCTACAATTTCCACAAGGAGAACCCCCTCCGCCTCTAATTACAATGGCAACGGCTATAATATCAGAGTTTTTTTGTATTGACATTCCTCTATTCTCAGAAGATACAGCTTTTGCAATAGCTGATCTTTCTGCACAAATAGAATTCCCATAAGCAGCATTTTCAAAATTAGCAGCGCTATATATGTTACCATCTTTTGTTAAAATAGCAGCTCCTACATGAAACTCAGAATAGGGAGCGTAAGCAAAAGTTCTAGCTCTTTGAGCCTCTAGAATTAATTTTTCTTTAATTGAGTCATCTAAATTATCAGGAGTTAATTTTTTGTTATCTGGTAGATGAATATTAGAAATAGTCGTTTGAGTTTTCTCTGCCCATTGTTTTAGCATATTAAAAGACTTGGACGATAAATTATTATTTTGATTTTTTAAATAGTAAAAATCTTTATAAAATCCATCTATAACGGAGAACTTTTCAATCTTTTCATTATCCGTAAAACTATTTTCAATAATTTTTTTTAGATCATCGTAATCTACTTGTCTAGAAACTGGTGGATATTGATTTTCTGATAGTTGAGTTTCATTAATATTTTGTATTTCCATCTCTTGGATTTGAGGAGAAATAGCACTAGCAACTCGGAAAATATTTAAAATAAACAAAAACATTTTAGCCTCCTATAAAAAAATAGTGATATATATATCAAGTACTGGCTATTATAGATACTTAAACATATTTTAATCAAAAAGGTTTTTTTATATGGGTTCCATGTATATTTTTCCAATAGTTTGCTCTCTGATAGCAATTATCTTTGGTTGTTTTTTAGCATATTCAGTTTTATCAAATCCAAAAGGCACAGATAAAATGCAAAAAATATCTAAAGCTATACAAGAAGGAGCAAAAGCCTATTTAAATAGGCAGTACAAAATGATTACGTTAGTTGGTATATTTGTATTTTTATTACTTTCTTGGCAACTCGGTTTGCTAACAGGAATAGGATTTTTAATAGGATCTGTTCTTTCTGGAGCAACTGGCTACATTGGTATGAATGTTTCTGTTAGAGCAAATGTTAGAGTCGCTGAAGCTGCAAAAAAGGGTATTATGCCTGCATTAAATATTGCTTTTAAATCTGGTGCAATCACAGGAATGTTAGTTGTTGGATTAGCCCTATTGGGGCTCACTCTATACTACGTTATTCTAAAAGCAGTTGGTATTGATGAAAAATCCATTTTAGAAGCATTAATAGCGCTCAGTTTTGGAGCATCCTTAATTTCTATTTTCGCAAGACTAGGTGGAGGTATTTTCACAAAAGGAGCTGATGTTGGAGCTGATTTAGTTGGTAAAATTGAAGCTGGAATCCCTGAGGATGATCCAAGAAACCCTGCTGTTATAGCTGACAATGTTGGAGACAATGTTGGAGATTGCGCAGGAATGGCAGCTGACCTTTTCGAAACTTATCTAGTAACAATTGTTGGAACGATTCTTTTAGGATCAATATTTTTCAAAGATCCCGCTGTCTCTAGTAAAATGATGTTCTTTCCTTTAGCTATTGGAGCTGTAAGTATTTTAACATCAATAATTGGAACTTTTTTTGTGAAAATTGGCAAAAGCCAAAATATAATGGGAGCGTTATATAAAGGATTTATAACAACTGCTTTTTTATCTGTCATTGCTATAGGAATCGTAACGTATCTTTTATTTGGGTTTAAAAGTGAATATCATATAATTGATGAGATAACATTTTCAGGTCTCAATCTATTTTACTGCGCAATAACTGGACTTGTAGTCACAGGACTTTTAATGTGGCTTACTGAATATTACACTTCCACGAAATTTCATCCGGTAAAAAGTATTGCTCAAGCGTCCACTACAGGCCATGCAACAAACATCATTCAAGGATTAGCTGTTGGCATGAAATCTGCTGTCCTGCCGGTAATAGTCATATCTTTTGGCATTTTAATTTCATATTTAAATGCAGAACTTTATGGGGTTGCTGTTGCTGCAACTTCAATGTTATCTCTAGCTGGAATGATTGTAGCTTTAGATTCATATGGCCCTGTAACAGATAATGCTGGTGGTATTGCCCAGATGGCTGGTTTAGACAAAAATGTAAGAAAAATAACAGATGCTTTAGATGCTGTTGGAAATACTACAAAAGCTGTAACTAAAGGTTACGCTATTGCATCGGCAGGCTTTGGAGCTTTAGTGCTCTTCACTGCATTTATCGAAGATTTGAGTAAATATTTTCCAAACATAGAGAGTAAATTCTATCTGCAAGATCCCTACGTAATAATTGGCCTTTTCCTAGGTGGTATGCTTCCTTATCTTTTTGGATCTTTAGGAATGACATCTGTTGGAAAAGCAGCAGCTTCAATAGTAAATGAAGTAAGACGTCAATTTAAAGAAATCCCAGGTATTATGACAGGAAAAGAGCTCCCTGAATATGGAAGAGCAGTGGATCTTTTAACAAAAGCTGCTATCAAAGAGATGATTCTTCCATCTTTAATTCCAGTTCTTGCTCCTGTAATAGTATTTTTTACTATTTATTTTATTGTAGATATATCTTCTGCTTTTGTAACTATGGGATCACTTCTTTTAGGAACAGTAGTTACAGGTATTTTCATGGCTTTTTCAATGACTGGAGGAGGAGGCGCATGGGATAATGCAAAAAAATATATTGAAGATGGTAATTTAGGCGGTAAAGGCTCTGATGCACATAAAGCTGCTATCACAGGAGACACAGTAGGAGATCCTTACAAAGACACTGTAGGACCTGCTATTAATCCTATGATTAAGATTATAACAATAACATCGCTGCTGCTACTAGCTATTTTATCTAAGAACTTTCATGCGTCATAAAACAGAAAAAGCTACTAGTCTTTTTTCCTTAAATGGATAAAAAAAAACTCCCGAGTTTCTCGGGAGTTTTTTTTATTTAAATTTATCTGTGAAATATTATCTTAGAGATATTTGAAATTGATTTAGAAAACCAAACTTTGGTTTTCTAAATCATAACTTAAAGAAATTTATATCTTTTTGAACCTATGGATTGTTCCATTATAGTTCACTTTCATACTCTCAATTATATTCTCATTTTCCTCATCTAGATCAAAATTGATCTCAACAGGTTTTACCTTCAAAAAGAAATCTTTTTCAGTTGAAGGAAACATAGGTATTTGAGGATAGTATCCCCATTTTAGCATGAGCATTGATAGATGCCCTTGGTCTTTCATCTGAATTGAGCAAGTTGAACCATCATCAATATTTTGATACTTTCCAACAAATTTATATAACATCATAGGAACTATAATTGATTGTTGACGAAACTCTTTTAAGTACCATTTTTTATTTAAAATATTTTTTCCGATATCATAAATAAATGAACAAGAATTAGAGCAGACAACTACTCCTTTTTTTGTCTCAGGACAAAACCCAATAAAAAGCTGATGACCGCCTGTTGCTCCACCATGAAATACTATCTCTGGTTTATATTGGTAAGAGATATTCCACTCATTACCTACATCTAAATAGGGTAGATCTTGAGGATGCCTTGTTTTTATTGCATCTTGGAGTATTGGATAAACATCAGTTTTATAATGCCCTAGATTTGCTTCTATAAATCTTGCTAAATCTTTAGGAGTTGAATGTAAGCCCCCTGCTCCTTCGAAGAATTTAACAGTCCAATGAGGAACAATTCTATCTCTAATGTGAGCCGCTGCAAATCTGTTTTGCATATCATCTGTAAGATTTACTTTAGTGCTATCCATACCCATTGATTTTAGTAATCTCTCTGATACTAAATCTTCAAACTCTTGATTAGTTATTAAAGATAGAATATGACTAAGCACTACTATACCAACATTTGAATAACGATATTTAGTTCCTGGTTCATATGTTAATTTATAATTTGATAGATAATCATATACATATTCTACCGAGTATTCAGAAAATGGGTTGTACATATCACTCATAATAAAATTCTCTGGCATATAATCAAAACCAGATCTGTGGGTTGCTAGATGACCGAGTGTTATTTTTTTTCCTTTATATTCAGGAAGAGTTATATCTTTTGGAAGATACATATCTATTGTATCATCAAATTTTACATCACCATTTTTTACCATCTGAGTAAAGAGTAGTGATGTAAATATTTTAGAGATTGACCCTGTTTCAAAAACAGCATTTTCATCAATAGGAGTTGGATCATCTACAGACATCTGTCCATATTTAAAAAATTTAGTGCCTGATTCATCGATTAACCCAATAACCATTCCAGGAGTGTGCCCTTCATCTACACACTTTTTCATGATATCTTCTATTTCTACATCTGTCATAGCAAAGCTCAAAATTGGAGCTAAAAGACACGATAGAAAAATCTTTTTTAAAATATTCATAGTATACGCCCTACCTTTTGTTTCATTTAAAGATCAGAGATACTACAAATATTTCCTTAAAATAACAACAAAAGCTTTTGAAAACCGTAAAAATTTAGATCTTTAAAATGATGCAAAAAATAAAAAAACACATCTTTTTTTTAGAATTTTTTATTAAAAAAGATTATAGTAAAATTAAATTAAAAATTAAAAAATATAGGTGAAAAGTGTTCACTAAAAAATTTTGGATTATTATCTTTTTGATGTTTTTTCGAAATATCTCAATGGCAGGAACTGTAACTAGTAATGCAGACAGTGGCTCCGGCACTTTAAGGAGAGTATTAAACAATGCTTCTGGAGGCGAAATAATCATTTTTGATTTATCTAACAAAAACAGAACAATTACATTAAAAACCCACTTGCCAATTATAGATCAGGCTCTGAAAATCGATGGATCAAATCTAGGCGGAAAAGAAGTCATTATAGATGGCCAAAATTCTCATCCAGGATTTTTTGTTGAAAGTGGAAATCCAGTAACAATTCAAAATTTAACCCTTAATGATTGCGTATCAAAAGGTGGTCCGGGAGGAAACGCCTTTGACGGTGGTGGAGGTGGAATGGGAGCTGGAGGAGGTGTTTTTGTTAATGATGGAGCAAACGTAATTTTAACAAACATAACCTTTACTGTATGCAAAGCTAATGGTGGTAGAGGTGGCAGTGGAGTCGATACAGCTCTTATAGCAAATGGAGGTGGTGGTGGTCTCGGAGGAGCTGGTGCTGGTGACAAACATTTCGGTGCCCCTATTGAAGGTGGCGGAGGAGGAGGCTTATATACCAATGCAGATAAAAGAATAGGAGGCGGATCTGGAGGCAATGGACAAAATGCTGTTGGAGCTGGCCCTGACAATGGAGGAGCTTTTGGAGGCGGTGGTGGCACTAATGAAGTTAATGCACTAAACCATAAAGGAGGAAATGGTGGCTTTGCTGGAGGAGGAGGAGGAGCACAGCATGCTCAAGGCGGAAATGGCGGTACTGGAGGCGGAGGAGGAGGATCAACTACTAAGGCTGGGAATGGAGGAAAATTTCCTGGCACAACATCATTCGGAGGTGGAAATGGCGCTTTTGGTAAAGATGCTTTTGCAGGAGGAGGTGGAGGCGCTGGAGTTGGAGGAGCTATATTTGTGAGAGAAGGAGGAACTTTAACTTTTAATTCAGATATTGATAATAGTCAATCTGTCACAGCAGGAACTGGTGGAAAAGGCAAGAGTAGTGGGCAAAATGGTTCTGCAGATGGCGCTGCTATATATATTATGCAAAATACATCAATAACATTGAGTACAAGTGGGACAAAAGGAATTTCAGCTACAACCATTGACCAAGAAGGTGTTATAAGTGGCCAAGGAGGTGTTATAAAAAGTGGAACTGGAACTTATATTTTAACAGGCCCTAATAATTATACAGGCGCAACTCAAATTAACAATGGAACACTAATTGTAAATGGATCAATAAAATCTTCAACTGTAACTGTTGGAGCTTCCGGCACTTTAAGAGGAGCAGCTACCGTAGGACCTTTAACTGTGAGTGGAAAAGTAAAACCTGGAAATTCAATAGGGACAATACAAGTTATTGGGAATTATATTCAAAATCCCGGATCTACCTATCAAGTTGAAATAGAGCCAACCGGAGGATCATCAAAATTAGCTATAACAGGAACCGCGCAAATAAACAATCTATCTACTATTGAGGTTACTGCTTTATCTGGTGAATATGATATTGACCATCAATATACAGTTTTAAATGCAAATGGTGGTAGAACTGGACAATACTCAACTTTTACAATCACTAATCCCAATGA
>SDBV01013778.1_pt1 | contig 10250 bp, 5 predicted proteins | sample 2277081 | NCBI WGS metagenome assembly SDBV01 (sample SAMN10402039, study PRJNA504765) | marine sediment metagenome | isolation source: marine sediment core GS10_PC15, 223 cmbsf | place: Arctic Ocean: Southern Knipovich Ridge | collected 2010 | reverse complement strand
TCTAAAGCAGATAAGGAACCGTTAGAAAGCAAAGAAAAATAGCCTGCTAAAACGGCAGATGCATCAGATTCAGACAAAAAACCCCCTGAACAATAACAAGCACAAGAACAAGCAAAGGATCAAAAGAAGAAGAAACAACCACCCAAGATTCCGGAGTCAAAATTATTGCAAAAACTCGCAAAGCTCTTATTCCCTCCAAAAGACAATGACAGTTCTCCTATGCCAAGTATCCCCATGGGTGGAGCAGATAAGGATCAGGCTGATTCATCAAAGGACCAATCAGACCAGAATCAAAAAACAGAGCCTTCTGCTTCAAGTGGTTCTTCCGGTTCATCTCAGCAAGAATCATCACAAGAAGAATTAAGCAAGGGAACTTCTCAACCTGAAAAACCCGAACCTGCACCTTCCGGTTCGGATGGTAAAAGTATACCCGAATCCCAACAACAGGAAACGAATTCAGGCACTGAAGACAAAGTTGCAAAAAACCAGGAAGATTCAAAAACAGGCCAAGATCAACAGGGAAAACAACAGGAGAAAACAGACAGCAAGTCAAGTGATACTGAACAGACCGCCAAAGATAGTCAAGGCGGTCAAGAAGAATCGCAAACCTCAGGTGGCACTGAAGTAGCATCTGGCAAAGATAAGGAATCTGGAACAGGAATGGATGGTTCGAAAACAGGCCAAGGCCAAAAGGAAAAACAGCCTGGTTCGGATAGTAAAAGTATGCCCAAATCCCAACAACAAGAAACTAATTCAGGCACCGATGGCAAAGTCACAAAGAAACAGGGAGATCTAAAAGGGGAAAGCGATAAAGCTCCTTCTCAAACACCTGAAGGAACGGATACTCCAACTAAAGGGCAAAAGGGATCCGGTGATAACCTTAAAGATAAATTGGCACAGGCAGACAGGAAACCAGGTGGAACGGGTTCGCAGACATCCCATTCGCCTGCTACCAGAGAAGATACGGAACTGCCACAAGAACAACAATCGGGGAAAATAGACAGCAAGTCTATGAGTGATACTGAACAGACCGCCAAAGATAGTCAAGGCGGTCAAGAAGAATCGCAAACCGCAGGTGGCGCTGAGGTAGCATCTGGCAAAGATAAGGAATCTGGAACAGGAATGGATGGTTCGAAAAAGACGGATCAAGGCCAAAAGGAGAAACAGTCTGGTTCGGCAGATAAAAGATCTGACAAACTATCTGACAAACCATCAGATAGGCTAGATACGCAAACCGCAAGCGGCGAAAAGAAAACAGGAGACCAACCTACACCTTCCGGTTCGGGTGAAAAGAATATACCAGAAACCAAACAACAGGAAAGCATGAAGACTGGCGACCAAGTTACAAAAAAACAGGAAGATCTAAAAGGAGAAAGCGATAAAGCTCCTTCTCAAACACCTGAAGGCGCGGATACTCAGGCAAAAGGACAGAAGGATTCCGGTCAAGATATTAAGGACAAACTGGCACAAGGAGATATGAAAGCTGGTGAAGCATCCTCTCAGCCTTCTCCTTCGTCCACCTCCAGGAAAGACATGAAATCACCAGAAGGTAAGCAGGAAAAAGAGGCTTCTGGTTCGGAAAAAGCAGGCAGCGAGTTGATGAGCGGTGCTGAACAGACCGCCAAAGATAGTCAAGGAGAACCACAAACCACAGGAGACACTAAGGTCGCATCCGGCAAAGATGGTAAAGATAAAGGAACAGAAACAGAGTTAGGAGATTCAAAGACAGGCCAAGATCAACAAGAAAAACAATCTGAGAAAACAGACAGCAAGTCTATGAGTGGTACTAAACAGACCGCCAAAGATAGCCAGGGCGAACAAGGAGAATCACAAACTGCAGGAGGCGCTAAGGTCGCATCCGGTAAAGGTGCAGAAGCAGGTACAGAGCCGGGAGGTTCAAAGACAGGCCAGCAACAGGGAGGACAACAGGAAACCTTGAAAAAAGGTATGCAAGAAACCGAGGGTGGTAAAGAATCCGGTGAGAGCGCTGCCAGTACAGGAAAATTGGCAAAAAAACAAAAGCAGGCTGGCAAAAGCGGAAATAAGGGAGAGGGAGAATCTGCCACAGGAACTGGTTCGGATCGTAAATCAGTCGAATCGCCTGGAAAGCATGGAGGGAAGGAAGATGAAAGCCAAACTGCTAAGGTTGCACAATTGGACAAAACCGCAAAGAGTAAGACTGGAGATAGTAAGGGTAACGCACAAAGCAGTGCTGATTTAAGAAATAAAATCGCCAGTCAAATGGAAAGCTTATCCAGACAGATTTCGAATTTAGAAAAGAAAATGGGAGTAGATGTTAGTGATAATCTGGAAATGGAAAAAGGATTGGATATAAGTGAACTAAAACATGAAGGCATTGATAAAGCAGAGCAAAAGGATTCAAATAAGTTACAAAGAGATATCAGTGGAATTGCTGCAGCACCCGGAAGCGAACCGGGAAAGAAATTATACTCTTCTGAACCAGAAAAGATTGAAACACCTGAAAACGCTGAAAAGTTTAAACTACAATTAAAGGGGACAAAAGACGAATCTGGAGCAAAAAGGGAAACTGTATCTACTGGTAAAGGAAAAGCTACGACAAAAAGAAAACTCCCAACAGTAGGCTATGATAGCGCTGCAAGATTAAGTACTCAACAGGCAGAAGACGACACATTAAAAAAGACCTCGATACCGCTAGAGTATGAGGAAATTATTAAACAGATACATTCTGAAAAGGAGTAGCATGTGCCAGACATAGATAAAAACAAAGAAGTGGGTGACATAAAAGTAGAAATAGAAAAGTTCAGAAAGAATTTCAACGACATAAGTGAAGAAATTGGCAATGAAATAGTAGGGCATAAAGATGTCGTACAGAAAATCTTAATAGCTTTCTTTGCCAATGGGCACGTGCTCCTTGAAGGAGTACCTGGTTTGGGCAAGACCCTGCTTGTGAAATCTTTAAGCAAGGCATTAGGTTTTGATTTTAAGAGAATACAATTCACTCCAGATTTGATGCCGGCTGACATAATAGGCACACAGATAGTTGTAGAAAGGAGTGGAGGCAGAAAGGAATTCGAGTTTTCTGCCGGCCCTCTTTTCTCTAACATCATTCTTGCCGATGAGATTAATCGCGCTACACCAAAAACACAATCAGCTATGCTGGAAGCCATGGAGGAAAGGCAGATAACAGTTGCCGGAAATACACACAAATTAGAAGAACCGTTCTTCGTTATGGCAACACAAAACCCTATAGAAATGGAAGGCACTTATCCGCTGCCAGAAGCACAAATGGACAGGTTCTTTTTTAAGTTAAATATTTCTTCTCCAAACTTTAGCGAACTAAAGGATATCCTGAGACAAACAACAGCTAATAAAGAACACAGTGTTAAACAAGTCTTTGATTCTAACACGGCTTTAAAAAGGGTTAATGAAATGAGAAGGCTGGTACGCGATGTGCTTGTTTCATCACAAGTAGAGGATTATATTACGAATATTGTAATGGCCACACATCCAAATAGCAAAGATACGGGTAATCCAAAGTCTGATGGAGGTAATGTTACTGATTATGTGAGTAGATATATAACCTATGGGTCAAGTCCTCGTGGGGCACAGGCTATAGTTTTAGCAGCAAAGGTAATGGCCCTTTTAGACAACAGGGCTAATATAAGTTATGATGACGTTGATAAGACTGCCGTATCAGCATTAAATCACAGAATTCTCTTAAACTTTGAAGCTGAAGCAGACAATATAAAATCTCAAGATATTATAGAGAAGATATTAGAAAAAATAAATAGATAGTGAATCAGCAACTGCCTGAACCCTGCCCCGACCGATGGCAGGCGGGGATGTCGGGCAGTCGGTTGCTGATTTATAAATGTTAGTGGAGTAAAGTTGTAATGCTCGGAGATATTTTTGACGCTAAGTTCCTGCGAAAGCTTGAATCTTTATGTATTGAATGTAAGAAGACATATTCCGGGACAAGGAAAGGCAATTATGAAATGGTTAATAAAAGAGGAACCAGTGTCGAATTTGCCGATTACCAGGCATACGTTCCCGGAGACGACTTCAGATACATAGATTGGAATATTTATTGGCGTTTGGATAAATTATTAGTAAAGACATTTAAGGAAGAAGTAGAACTATCCGTCCATATCTTACTGGATTCAAGTAAGTCGATGTTATTTCCTAAAGAAGACAAAAAGTTTGATTATGCTAAAGACCTGGTAATTGCATTGAGCTATATTGCATTATCAAGTAAAAATAGTGTGCGCATAGCCACACTATCAAATGGAAACAAAACCTCCAAAACGTCTAAGAACAAAACCCCTTTCTTCCAACAAAAGGAAAGTATCTTTACGATGGCTGACTTTTTGAGAGGACTTACACCAGAAGGGGAATTAGACCTTGTTAATTCCGTCTTAAAGTATACATTCGAATTAAAAGGCAGAAGAGGCACTATCGTTGTCATATCAGATTTTATGATGAAGCCGGAGGTCTATGTAAAGGCGCTTAATTTTTTACGTTTTAAGAATTTTGATGTCAAAGTCATTCAAATTTTAGGCGCAAACGAATTAGATCCATTTGCAAAGGTAAAAAAAGGTCAAATAGTTGATGTAGAAACAAAAGAAAAGAAAACTATAAACTTCTCTGCCGCAAACCGTAAACTTTACAAAGATTATTTAGAAAATCATAATAAACAACTAAGACACTTTTGCAGGACAAGAAGAATTGTTTACTCGTTAGCTAAAACAAACGTAAAGTTTGAAGATTTTATCCTACGTGAACTACCTAGAATAGGGTTTATAAGATAATGACGGTATGGGTTTTATAAATTTAATAGCTCTTGGATACTTAGCTTTAATTTCGTTAGTAATACTAATTTATTTTTTTAGTAAGAAAAAGAATGTAATTGAAGTACCAAGCATAATCCCCTGGAAGGTATTAAAAGAAGATGTTGTGCGAAGCAGGTTGTTTAAGGTGGATTTGCTTTTTGTACTGCAAATACTTGCATTACTGCTTCTAATATTTTTCCTGGCACGCCCATACCTTAGATCCAGCATAATCAATATATCCGGCAAGAATGTCATCCTAGTCATTGACTCTTCTGCAAGTATGCAAACCTCCGAAGATGATGGCTCGCGTTTTGATCAAGCAAAATCCCAGGCTCTTAAAATGATTAGTAATTTGAATCAATGGGACAAGATGATGGCTATTTCTGCAAGTTCTTCCTCTGAGATTATTTCTGAGTTTACTAACGACAAACACAAATTAAATAAAGCAATTAACAAACTAAGACCCAAAGATACCGGGACAAATCTTGAAGAAAGTTTAAGCCTCGGCATTTCCTTTCTGAAAAATGTTAAAAGGGGTGAAATGCATGTGTTAACAGACCAGTCACCATCCTCAATAAGCTTTACTAAACTAAAAGCGGAAAACATAAAATTTATCAGATATGGGAAAAATTTTGCAAACGTCGCCATTACATCATTTGACGTATACCAGGATATGTTTAAAGATTACACAGAACGTGAGGCTTATGTAACAATCAAGAATTATTCAGATGATAATCAAAATGTCATACTGAATGTATTCTTAAACAGCGAAAAAATAGAGGAAAAAGAGATAGAATTAAAAAGCGACGAACAGAAGACATTAAAGGTGAAGAATTTTACCACATCCGGTATCTTAAAAGCAGAGATACAGACAAACGATTTTCTTTCTGTGGATAACACCGCTTATGCGATAATCAATGAAATAAAACCCATCAACATTTTATTAGTTTCCAATGATAATAAATTAAAAAGTGAATTGGAGAAGATACGGCGCAGCGCTCATCGAATAAGACTTACGAAGATTGAAGTACCTGATTATACACCCGAAACTATAAAGAATTATAATGCTGCAATCTTCCACAAATTTGTGCCTGAAACTAACCCTGATATAAATTCGTTATATATATTTCCATCGACAAATACATCAGATACCCAAACAAAAAATACTGAAGAAGGTAACAGATTTAGTACTTTGCTAGTCCCCAGGCAAAGGTTAGTTAAAAATGTCAAGTTACTTGACTGGGATAATACACATCCTACCATGAAGCATCTGGATAACCTGGATGAGTTAAGTATTGAGAGTTCACTCGAAATGGAACCCCCGGACTGGGCAACACCCTTAATGAAAATAGCAGGCGATTCAGATAATCCTCCAATTGCCTTTGCCGGCAAATATGCAGGCAAAAGGATTATGGTGCTGGGCTTTGATATAAGCGACTTTGATTTTTCTAAATCTGACAACCTGCAGGCACTGATTATGACTCTAAATATAATTCAATGGTTAAATCCATACGAAATAGAAGGTCATAATAAAATATTAACCGGGGGGCAATACATTCCAGATTATAATGTAAAAGGTAATATAGAAATATTAAATCCTAAAGGAGAGACCCTTAAATACAATTTCAAGGACGGCACTGAAGGCCATTTCGTATTTAACGATATAGAATATGTAGGGGAATATAAGATTTCTGGCGTCGATACCGAAGGGAGATTTGTGGCAAATCTCTTTGATGAAAAGGAATCTAAGATAGAACCAGACGCAACGGATGATGAAGTCTTAGAATTTGAAAGAAAAGAAGCAATAACATCTACAGAAGACAAAAAAAATGAATTCAGCAAATACCTGCTCTTATTTGTACCGCTTATTCTGTTACTTGAATGGTTACTTTACTATAGAAAAGTAAGGGCTGGCACTGCATGAGGTCTTATTATTAAGTTCCTAAAGTGAACTAAAGTTTGAAGTGAGCTAAAGTTAAGAAAAAAGTTATACCTGCCTGTGCGAGTCCGTACACAGACAGGCTTTTTGCTTTTTTAACTTTAGGCACTTTAGCTCACTTTAGTCACTTTCAACTTTCTTTAAACAATGGAATATCAATTCACCAATCCAGACTTTCTGAAACTCCTATATGCATTGCCTGTCTTCTGGGTAACGGCGATCATGGGGATTTATCGCTTATCATTCTTGAGAATTCTTCTTTCGATATTTCTACGTACTTTTGTGTTTCTTCTTGTGGTCTTTGTGTTGGCAGGATTTAGCTGGACGGAAAAATCAAAGAATGAAGTTAGTACGGTATTTCTACTGGATATGTCGGATAGTATCAGCCAGGAAGGTAAGAAGTGGATGTGGAATTATGTAAGAGATGCAGAAAAAAACCTGGATAAAAAAACCAAAAAGGGGTTAGTGATTTTTGGTGGTGAATCCAAAGTTATTACCCCAACACTCGCAGAAGATTTAAAATTGGATGATATACGCGAAAAGATTACGGAATCAAACACCAGCTCAGACAGAACCGATGTCGCAAGTGGAATAATAGCTACCCTTGGCATCCTGCCGGAAGATTCTTCAAAAACAGTCATTCTTCTTTCGGATGGAAATGAAAACTTAGGAGACGTCTTAAAGTCTGCTGTAATGGCAGCAAAAAATGATGTCAAGATTTTTACAGCAGCACCTCCCGAGCATAAAGAAAACGAAATCTTAGTAAAGAAAATCAATGTTCCTAAAGAAGTCAATGAGGGAGAAATGTTTAATGTAAAAGTAGTAATCGAAAATAGAAACAATAAACCAATCGGAGGTAATTTAAAACTCTACCAAAGAGATAACCTTTTAAAAGAGTGGGATACTGAGTTTAAAAGCGGTATAAATGTTTTTGAAGTTCCGTATAAAAGTGAAGAAAAAGGCTTCGTTAAATTCATAGCAAATTTAAACGTTAAAGATACTGCTTTTGATAAGGATGAAAGGAATAATAGCAAAACTATATTTGCAAATGTATCTGGAAAAGCAAGGATATTGTATATAAATGGAGCCAAACTACAAAAGACGTTTTTGCCTGAAGCCCTGAAAGGCAAAACAATTACCATTGATATTAAGAATCCGGATCAAATACCAAAGTCCTTGCAGGAATATCTAAAATACGACTGCTTGATTCTTTCCAACGTCTCAAAAGATTTTTTGGATAATGAACAAATGAAACTAATCAAAGAGTACGTAAAAGATTTTGGCGGAGGCTTTGTCATGACGGCGGGCAACAACGTTTATGCCAAGGATGGATACTCAAATACAGCAATAGAAGAAATCCTGCCCGTTAAGATAATAGGCGGTGAACCACCAAAAAAGGAAAAGCGTACAAGACTCTCCCTAATCCTAATAATTGACAAATCGGGAAGTATGCTTGGAAAGAAGATGCTCTTTGCCAAAAAGGCATCGATAGAATTAATCAAACAGCTAAAAGAAAATGACAAGTTTGGCATTGTAGCATTTGATACCAAACCATATAATATTGTTGACCTTAAGCCTGTCGAAGACGCCAAAAAAGATATTATAAGAAAACTCAGCATGTTAAATGCAGATGGCGGAACTGATATATTTCCTGCCATGGGCGTTGCTTACGATCAACTTGCAAAAAGTGGCGCAAAGACAAACCATATTATTTTGCTTTCTGATGGAAACACAAGAGCTGTATATTACTACTATAACGCATTAATAAATAGATTTCAGCAAGCCAACATAACAGTTTCGACTATTGCTCTTGGTTCATGGCTCGTTAATACAAAATTACTAAAAGATATAGCAACGAAGACTAAGGGGCAGTTTTATCAATTAACAGATATAATAAAATTGCCAAGATTAGTGATACAGGATTCGGACATATTTGTATCACAATCAGACTTTCACGAAGAACATTTTTATCCAAGAATCAACCAGAAAAGCCAGATATTGAAGGGTATTTATGAAAAACAATTCCCACCACTTAAAGGATATACCATAACCGAGGCGAAGGAAAAGGCTGAAGTTCCTCTTGTAACAAATATTATGGGAAAAACAGACCCTATCCTGGCAAATTGGAGATACGGCCTTGGCAAGGTAGTAATTTATACGTCTGATGCAGATGCACGATGGTCATCAAAGTGGATTAATTGGATGAAGTTTAACAAGTTCTGGTCTCAAGTTGTACGCTGGTCTATGAAGGACATATCAAAAACCGATTATAATTTAAAGGTACAAACAGAAAACAATATAACTTCTCTATTAATAGAATCATCCACAAGACTCGAAGATGACACGAAATTAAAGGTTAGTCTGTTGCAACCCGAACCTGATAACGGCAGCCTGGAACTTACACTAAAGCAAATTGCACCACAAAGATTTACTGCGGAATTAAGAGACATAAGCCCAAACGCTTACACTGTGAAAATATCAAGGATAAAGGACGAAAAAATTGTAGACTTAAAGACAAAGGGACTAATAGTCCCGGAGAGTGCAATTGAAAAACCACTTGAGCATTCAAATCGTGGTAACAATGTTTCTCTCCTTAAAAACATTGCAGAAATTACAGGTGGAAAATATAATCCGGGCAGGGAAGAAATGGTAGTAGAGGAAAAAGAAATTATCAGGACTAAAGATCTTGCAAGTTACCTAATCCCCTTGGCAATAGTATTATTCATCTTCGACATAGCAGCAAGGAAATTTAACAGACAAAACATATAATATTGGAGTGCTTAAATGCAAATTAAAAACAACGCCACAAGGTTTTATTTTCTTTTTTTAACAATAACTATATCTTTGGGTATCTTTACCTTACCGGCCCTTGCTCAATCAATCTTTTCCGGATTGATTTTGTCAGAAAAAAAAGACGGTTTGAAAGTTGTTGACGTTCAAAAAGGAAGCCCCTGTTTTGATGCAGGATTAAAGGCCGGAGATATTATTCTTGAAATAGACGGCAAAAAAATAGAATCGTTAGACGATTATATAAAGATATCAAGAGAGGCAAAAGACAAAAAGGTCGAGACCACTTTAACGGTACTCAGGAAAGGTGTTCTTTACGAAGCGGTTATTAGAATTTATAGTATTCCGGTTCATCAACACTGGAACCAGAAAATTACTAAACCAAAAGCACTTCCGCGGGGCCTGACAAATTCACCATACGAATATTGGATTGGCAAAGGAAACAGGACTTTAAGAATATCAAAAATAACAGCCTCCTTTGAATCAAAGGTAAAAACTTACAACGAAGCCATAAACTATCTTTATTACGGACTGCATTATCAACCAGAATCAATAGATACAGCCCTCCAGATTGCCAAAGCACACCATGAGCTTGGCAGTCTTTATCTGAACAATGGAAACATAAAAGATGGCACAAAAAATTATAAAAATTCTATTAAACTTTATGTTAATTGCCTTAAAAAAACACAGAAAGAAGACTATTTAAAACCCAT
>SDBV01013777.1_pt1 | contig 10251 bp, 10 predicted proteins | sample 2277081 | NCBI WGS metagenome assembly SDBV01 (sample SAMN10402039, study PRJNA504765) | marine sediment metagenome | isolation source: marine sediment core GS10_PC15, 223 cmbsf | place: Arctic Ocean: Southern Knipovich Ridge | collected 2010 | reverse complement strand
ATCGAGGGCTATCAACATGTTCTAGATACCATTTACTCCCCCCGGCATTATTATGAGCGGGTCAGGACATTTCTCGAAGAGTATAAACCCAACAAAACGAGAGGGATATCTAAGTTGAGGTTTCAATATCTCATGGCGTTTTTCAAGTCCCTGTGGCTCCTGGGTGTCAGAGAAAAAGGGAGGTGGTATTACTGGAAACTGGTTATTTCAACCCTGCTGAGGCACCCGAGGTCTTTTCCTATGTCAATAATTTTCTCCATCTATGGATTCCATTTTCGCAAGGTTGCCGAGAGTTTCAGCAGGGTCCCCATTGAAGACCCCTCCCCCCCGGGGCAATAAGTAACCTCCCGGAGCAACCAGCACTACTCCCCGTTACAGGTACCTGCTGCCTTCATGCCCAGTGGCATGGAATTCTGGTGATCAACCTGAAGGGCTCGTCCCGGTAAAAGCTGTTTTTTGTTGTTAGTTATGTTAAAATATATCAGTCCCTGTAAGGTGGTAATTCTAATGGGGGTTGAAACTGGGGGTGAGGGCCGGCTGAGAAACCCGGGGAGGATTCTCACAGCAGTCTTTAGGATTAACGAGTAGCCAGGAGGCATGGTGAAAGAGGATATTAATCGCTTTCTAACTTATCTGGCTGTAGAGAAAGGCTTTTCAGATAACACCTTGGCGGCTTACCGCAATGACCTTTCGCAATTAGCCGAATTTGTTGAAGAGGATGCTGCCAAGGGTAGCTTAATTCCATCGTGGGCTAACTTCAGTCGCCAGGGGATGCTAAGCTATCTACTCAATCTGAAGGAAAGGAACTACGCCGCTACGACGCAAGCCCGCAAGGTAGCGGCAGCCAAGTCCTTCTTCAGCTTTATGGTAAGTGAAGGTAACCTGAGAGATAACCCGACCGAGAATGTGAGTTCACCCAATGTGGGCCGGTCATTACCCAAACCTATTTCGTATCCTCAGGCTATGCAGTTGCTTGAGCAACCATCCAAATTGTCTACGCCGGAAGCAAAAAGAGATACGGCAATGCTGCATCTGTTATACGCCAGCGGTATCAGGGTAAGTGAACTGGTGTCTCTGAACCTGGATGATATTGTAGACGGTGGCTATATACGCTGCTTTGGCAAGGGACACAAAGAACGCCTCATCCCGATTCATCAACGAGCCTCGTCAGTCGTGGCAGAATATGTGAAAGAAGCTCGCCCCAACCCGGCCCATAATAGCGATGAGAAAGCCCTTTTCCTCAATCGTCGCGGGGAGAGACTGACCCGGCAAGGCTTCTGGCAAATACTCAAGGGTTACGCAAAAGCGGCCGGGTTGGATGTGGCGATTACTCCGCATACCCTGAGGCACAGTTTTGCCACCCACATGCTGAGTGGCGGAGCAGACTTGAGGTTAGTTCAGGAATTGCTGGGCCACGCCAACATCTCTACCACCCAGGTCTACACTCATCTTACCTCCGAGCACGTCCGGCGTGCCTATGAGAAAGCCCACCCCAGAGCCAAGTAGTATCCTGAGCGGGGATGAAACCGGAGTCAGCCAGAAATTCAACGGGAGTTTAGAAAATGCCTGGTAAATCACAGAGCCGGAAAGGGCAGTATACCAACCAAAGTAAGAAGAAAAGGAGCCGGTCGGGTCGTCCGGCGGTGCCTGCCCAGCTGTCAGCGATTACTCAAGCTCGCCAGCCCGTTTCACCCCCTAACCTGCCGACTGCCCCGGCAAGCGCACCGGTGCCGACGGCAAAACTGACGCCAACCCAGTATCCCCACATCGCTGGCGAACTACGAACCATCGGTGTCCTGGCCGGGATAATACTGATTATTCTGGTTGTGCTGGCCCTGGTCTTATCTTGAGGTCACCATGGACTTTGAAGCGGCAAGAGCCAGGCTAATCAAGCACCTTAGAACTGAAATCAAGGATGAGCGTGTATTAGCCGCCATGGCCCGCATACCCCGAGAGCACTTTGTACCACCAGAGGAGCAGCACCTAGCCTATGAAGACAGGCCGCTCCCTATCGGGCTAGGCCAGACAATTTCACAACCCTTTATTGTTGCCCTGATGACTCAGGCACTAGAACTTACCGGTAGCGAGAAGGTACTAGAAATAGGCACCGGCAGCGGATATCAGACAGCTATCCTGGCTGAATTAGCTCACCTGGTGATTACAGTAGAACGCCTGCCGGCTCTGGCGGAAGCAGCTAAGAAAGTATTGGATAGCCTGGGCTACACCAACATCTGCTTGCATCTGGCCAAGGATGTCCTGGGGCGGCCCGATGATGCCCCCTATGATGCCATAATAACTACCGCCGGTGCTCCCCGGGTGTCGCCTCACCTGCTAGCTCAGCTAGCCATCGGCGGACGGCTGGTAATTCCGGTGGGCTCGCGTTATATGCAGGAGTTATATCAAATTACCCGGCAGAAAAAGAGGAACAGAATCCAGAATCTGGGGGGGTGCTGTTTCGTCTCTCTGATTGGTGAGGATGCCTGGGAGGAAGAATAGATATGCCTGGCTGCCGGGTAGCTTTTCAGTGACGGAGTTTACCGCAACTTAGCCAGTATTGTCTCTGATCTCGCTACCCGAAGGGTCTATCGGTAAGAGCCTCCGCTATCTTAATCTGACTACGCAGGTCAGCCCCCGGAGCCATCCCCGCATTGGGACTCATAATGCCCGATCCGCCGTCATCGGAACCCGCCGCCGCCAGCTAAGCATTGGCAATCCAGGTCATCCCCCCCCTTGAATTATGGGATACTCAATAGCCAAAAGATGGCAAACCCCGGGCGTCTTCACGATCCGCAATCTACCTTGCCCGATGGCTGGCCTTGGTCATTCAAGGTGAGGGGGCCGGGTGGTGAGTTACCGGCCGTCACCCATCTAAAGGAAATAATCATCTTTTTGATGATGCCAACCAGTGCCGTTGATACTGTCGTCACTTCGGGGTATAATATCAAAGCTAGCCGGTAAATATTCTAGTTTCTTCCTCTTTGGAGGAAAGAGAAAAGGAGGGACAAAATAGATACTCTAGAGGCAATCAAGAGTAGGAGAAGCATTCGCCGATATCAGACCACCCCGGTAGACGAACAGACCGTAGAGACCATTCTGGACGCTGCCCGATTGGCTCCATCCTGGGCCAACACCCAGTGCTGGCGATTTATCGTGGTGCGTGACCCGGCAATTAAGGCTGAGCTGGCAGATACATTAAGCGCTAATAATCCGGCCACTGAGGCAATGAAAACCGCCCCGATAGCAATCGCCGCCTGTGCCGAACTGCAGCAGTCGGGCTGCTATCAAGGAAAACCGGTCACCGATAAGGGTGATTGGTACATGTTTGATGTCGCCCTGGCAATGCAGAACCTGGTACTGGCTGCCCACTCGCTTGGTCTGGGCACGGTATATGTTGGCCTTTTTGATGCCAAGAAGGCCGCCAGTATTCTGGGGGTACCGGATGGCTCTTGCGTGGTGGCGGTTACCCCGCTGGGTTATCCTGACCAGGAACCAAAACCGAGACCGAGAAAAGAACTCTCCGAGATTGTTTGCTATGATAAATACGGGAGCTAAATAAGAGTTCTTCTGAGATGGCCCGGACCATCTTTACCCGGAGACTTCGGCTGGAACGGCGAGAGAATACTTTGTCAAGTAGTTAGTTTTAATGAGCTATAGACGATGGCTACTGGTGGCTATCTTTTTATTCGGTATCGGGCTGCTGGCGGGCCTGACTACCCCGATTGGGACCGATGACCTTCTTACCGAGGATACTGCGGCCCTAGGTGAGCTTATTGATTTCTTTGGGCTGCTTCCTCAGTCATCCGCCCTGGTTTTCATCTTTATTAAGAATGTTACGGCGGTACTGACCAGTTTTGCCTTCAGCCCGATTTTTTGCCTGGCACCAGTGATGGCGCTGAGTTTCAATGGCTGGCTCATTGGCCTGGTATCAACCGTAGTCATTGAGCAGGAATCCCTGGGCTATTTATTGGCCGGCCTACTACCTCACGGCATCTTTGAACTCCCGGCCCTTATTATGGGGGAAGCGGCCGCTCTCAGCTTCGGCGCCGCCGTGGTTATGGCCGTATTTCGAAAAGAAAGAAGAAAGGAACTGCTGCCCAATCTCAAGCAGAACCTGAGGTATCTGGTAATAGCCGGCGCCTTATTCCTGCCAGCAGCCATCATTGAAGTCTACGTGACCCCACGATTTCTGGGTTAATTAGCAACCTACCCCCGGAACTGTTTTTCAGGGAAAAGAGCCGGGGAAGAAAGGGGGTGCCCAGGAGAATCTCTGGTGCTGGGTGACGAAACAACCGATAGCCCTGTTACCTGAGATATAAAGGTTCATTTATCAGTAGATTGACAAACCCACGGTACCAGACTAGACTTGGGTCTAACAGATAAGGCAACCTCATACGAAAGAGCAAAGCCAGTATCAGTATGCTGGAATCTCTCCTTCACTGCTCCTCTCCGGTTCACGCCCACAGCTACACCGTTGACGAGGTCCACCCCACAACATGCTGGGCAATGAAGCTACCGATAAAGCAGCCCCGGCGGGCAATATCGAGCCCATGCTATGGCTGAATCTTGAGTCAACATAAGGAGGCAGTATGGAAACAAGCAACGCCGCGGATGCAGCGGCACTGGATGAGTCAATTAAGACGGTGCAGCCGGTAGACGTCAAAGCGGCTACGGAGCTCCTCAGGGAAGCCAAGCAGATACTGGATAAACAGGGAATAACCTTCGCCCTCGTCAGCGGAACCTGCCTGGGCGCGGTCAGGGATAATCAACTGATACCATGGGATGATGATATCGACCTGGGATCCGTCCTGGGACTTAACGGGCTTACCGAGGAGAAAATCGAGCGGGGCGCCAATGCCTTCAGAGATAACGGGTTTATCGTCGGGATTGCTCCCCAGGACTATTGCATATCCGTGCTATTGCTGAAGAACTCGGTACGGATAGATTGGATCAGCTTCCGGATTATTGACGATTGCACAGTCCATTATCCTGCAGTCAGGATTCCCGCCCGCATGTTAACCGATTTGAAAGAAATCGATTTCATCGGTGAGAAATTTCAGGTGCCAAATCCACCCGAGGAATATCTGCGTCTTAAATACGGAAAGGACTGGACAAGCCCCAAAAAAGCGGGCCAGTACGAGGCAGGTGTGTTAAGCCGGATACCCGAGCGCGCCGCGCCCGGACGTGCCGGAAAACTGAAGCAATTCATGGTCAAGTACTTCCTGCCGTGGCGAGCCACCAGGATCAGGGTTCTGGACTCGAAGGACAACCCTGTTGCCGGGGCTGAGGTAGTCGTCGCCGGATTAGGTCGTTCCAGGACCAATAACCGGGGATACGCCAGGCTCTACGTACCGCGTAATTATGTCTATGCGCTTCTTATCAGGTTTACGAACCATGAGGAAGTGCTTTATGAGGAAGAACTTGGCCCGGGTGAAACGTATCTCTACAGGCCGGACGGTCAATCCAACGCGGGGCGGTACTTCACGCTAACCCCCGAAAGTCAGCCGTGAACTACGGTAACTGTCAGATAACCGCAACCACCCAGAGATTACCCACTGCCTGGTGCCGCCCTGATCTAATCACAATTTCTGGCGGTCTGTTACGTTGAGGATCAGGAAGTTCGATTTTCCTGGTGTTTAAAGGAGCGCGGTTAACCACTAATCCGCACGGCGATTACTTGCCGTATCTATTCAACTGCGGGTATAATAGTGCTGAAAAATCTGGAGGGTAGGTGATTAGATGGAGCAACATGGATTGGAGACCATTCGCAACCTTGCTTTGCTGTCCCACTGTGGTGCGGGCAAGACATCCCTTTCAGAGGCCATTCTGTTTACCTCCGGGGCAATTACCCGGTTGGGTAAGGTTGATGATGGGGCTACTACCTCAGACTATGACCCGGCTGAAGTGAAGCACAAGATTAGCATTAACCTATCGGTTCTTCCCTGCCAGTGGCGGGACACAAAGATAAACCTGCTGGATACCCCCGGTTATTCTGACTTTGTCGCTGAAGTCAAGGCAGCAATACGAGTAAGCGAAGGGGCACTGATTGTGGTATGCGCCACCTCCGGCGTTGAAGTTGGTACTGAACAGATGTGGGCCGATAGTGAGGAGAATCACCTGCCTCGTATTATCTTCGTCAATAAGATGGACCGTGAGAATGCCGATTTTTACCGAATTGTGGAGGAGCTTCAGGCCAAGTTTGGCTCCAGATGCCTGCCACTACAGTTACCGATAGGTACCCACAATGATTTTCAAGGGGTAATTGACCTGCTGACATTGAAAAGCTATACCGGTTCTCCGCCCCAGGAGGGCGAAATCCCCTCGTCATTACAGCCCCAGGTAGAGTCTTTCCGTGACAAACTGGTGGAGGCGGTGGCTGAAGTCGATGATGACTTGCTGGAGAAGTATCTCGGTGGTGAGGAACTGAGCCTGGAAGAGCTGAGAGATGGCTTACGGCGAGCGGTAATAGCTGGACGCCTGGTGCCGGTCCTGGTGGGATCAGCCCTACAGAATATAGGCATTAGCCTACTTCTGGATGCGATATACGATTATCTGCCAGCACCCAAAGAGCGGGGGGTGACCATCATCGGTGATTCCGGTGAGCCGGAGACAGTCGAGCCAAGTGAAGATGCCTCATTGGCTGCCCTGGTGTTTAGGACCAGTGCTGACCCGTATGTCGGCAAGCTTACCTACTTCCGGGTTTACCAGGGTACTATTGACAGTAATTCCCATGTGTGGAATACAACACGAAGTGATACAGAACGGATAGGCCAGCTGTTTATGCTGAGGGGCAAGACGCAGGAGACAGTATCTCAGATCAGGGCGGGAGACATTGGGGCAGTCGCCAAATTAAGCCTGACTGGCACCGGAGACACGTTATGTGATCGGGCTAAACCGGTAAAGCTGCTCCCCATTTCCTTCCCGAAACCGGTCTTCAATGAAGCGGTGTATCCTAAGACCAAGGCCGACCTGGACAAGCTGGGAGCGGCCTTAACCCGGTTAACTGAAGAAGAGCCTACCCTGCGAGTATCCAGAGATAGTGATACCCACGAAACCATTCTATCCGGGATTGGTGAGACTCAACTGGAAGTGGCCGCGGAGAAAATGCTCCGCAAATTCGGTGTTGGTATCGAGCTGGAAACCCCCAAGATACCATATAGAGAGACGGTGACGGTAGCAACCAAAGCTGAGTATAAACACAAGAAACAGACCGGGGGGCACGGTCAATACGGGCATGTCCTATTGCAGTTGGATCCGCTACCGCGCGGCAGTGGCCATGAGTTTGTCGATAAGGTAGTCGGCGGCCGCATACCCAAGAACTATATTCCGGCGGTAGAGAAGGGGGTCAATGAGGCCATTCAGGAGGGGGTTCTGGCTCACTACCCGGTGGCTGACATAAGAGTGACGGTCTATGATGGTAGCTATCACCCGGTGGATTCTTCAGAAATATGCTTCAAGATTGCCGGGGCGGGAGCATTGAAGAAGGGGATGTCTCAGGCACAACCTACCCTCCTGGAACCGATAATGAATATCAAGGTAAGGGTTCCTGAAGACTACACCGGCGACATCATCGGTGACCTTAATACCAAACGAGCCCAACTGCAGGGCATGAACCCGGAGGATGGAGCCAATGTCATCGAAGCTCAGGCGCCATTGGCCGAAATCATGCGCTACGCCATAGACCTGAAGTCAATAACGCAGGGCCGGGGGAGCTTTACCATGGAGTTCAGCCACTACCAGGAGACACCGCCCAACGTTAGCCAGAAGATCATCGCTGAGAAGCAGGCCGAGAAGACCTAGGCAAGTGATATTGACTGCTGGCACAGTGTCTTTGAGTAACGGCGCCTCGCTCCCCAAAGAAATAACGACGTTCCACATGGTCAAGGGTTCGTGCTGCATTACATAGCGCGGCAAAGGAATACCGAACGTAGCACTTCTTGGGACACGTTTAACCTGTTATGGGATTAAGTCAAGGAACTGCCTTCTAAGAGTGCCTTGATGATTTGAGTTTGGCGGTTTATACTTAGCTGGTTCATACCTTTTACCTATTTCACTAAATCATACCATGCACTCAAGCATTTGCCAAGAGGGATATAAGCAAAAACTTATATTATTATATCATAACATCATACTTGACGATATAAGAAAATACTGATATTATGGGTATAGAATACGCTTTTTATGACTATATTGATGCTGATGGAGATGGAAGCAACGTCATAAAGACATGGCTCAATGGTGATGGTAAACCAGCTAAGGCAAAATATTTCATGCGGATAAATCAACTGGAAGCTTCTCCGCCACGTGGTTTTCAAGATACTGTTTGGCAACATCCATATGCGGATGATTTGCAGGGAGAATGGAAAGACTTTATAGAAATTCGTGTAGAGAAGGACAAAATTCAGTATAGATTAATTGGCCAGAAACAAGATAGGGATGTTTTATTGGTTACATGGGGTTATCACGATGGCAAGGGGTGGAATACTGATATTCCACCTGGAACTGCCAAGATAAGAGTAAAGAACATGTTGGAAGACCCCTTAAGGTACAGGAGGGAACATGAAATCTAAACAGGAACAAATGTGGGAAAGTCTGAAAGACAAAGACTTCCGGCAACAAATCATAGATGAACATGTCAATGAAGGTATTGCTTTCCAGATTCGTTCGCTACGAAATCGGCAGGAGCTAACTCAGTCCGATCTTGCCCAGTTACTGGATGTGAAACAGCCTCTAGTTTCATCGTGGGAAAACCCAAACTATGGTAAGTACACATTGAAAACGCTGAAGGAATTAGCAAAGAGGTTTGACGTAGGGTTATTAGTTCGTTTCGTGGCGTTCAGTACATTGGTTGATTGGACAGTGGACCTGACTAGCGATGTCATTACACCTCCTAGTTTTAACGAAGAACAGCTTCCCGTCCCAACAGCAGGTGCGATGGCATTAAATCTTATGACTGCTTTGGAGGCGAATAATCTTAGCCTTACTGGCTTTGATAAGGTACCTAAGAATGTCAGTGCATCTACAGTAAACGCTGCAAGAGAGGAGGCTTTGGTTTAATGCGTGAAGAATTACGGCAACGTCTTGCTACAGAATATCGTTATGCTGCGGCCAAAATGCAGGAGGTAACGCAGCCAACAAACAAACTGTTCTATTTCAGTGTCTTTTTTGGAGAGGCCCAGCGTGTACTTAATTGGGAATGGAACACTAAACTCGCCCTCATATACACAGTTACCCAGCACACTCATACGCAATTCAATACTACGATACAAGTGCCTGGACTTGGGCAAGCACTCCCTATTGATTGGACAAACGTTTATGATAAATTAACTGAAGTTTCCTCTGACCTTGCCGCCTATTTCGAGAAGTCAGAGAATAGCAATAGCGAAGAAGAACTGCACCGAATATTAGGACATTTCGCCGAAATTGCCTTTGCCGTTTCAGGGAACGGCAGTTACCTGCACGAGAAAGGGTCTTTCAAGCTTTAGTCTGCCAACGATCCTGAGCCGCTTTCTTGGCCATCTCACTCCGGCGTTCGGGCGATAGTTTCTCCGCTCTGGCTTTACCGCCCTTGCGTCCTAAAGCCTTAGCATCAAACTCTTTAACTGGTTTTTGTTCCGACTCTGTTTCTCCAGTGGCCTCTTGAAACACACGGAAGGCATTGACTGCAAAATCGTGGTCATTGTCAGTTGTGCCGGAGATTCTTCGTAGCCTCTTCGCTACGCTCAGAGCTTTGACTCAGAATGACAGTGGGGGTAGTATTGACCAACCCTCCAGAGAGGGCTAAACTCTAGCTGCAATATGTTAAGTAGCTAGAAACAAGGGGCTACTTTCAAAAAGTAGCCCCTGTGGATATAACCTCGTCCAGATACTGGTCTAATCAGCCAGCAGTTCTTTGACCTTTTCGGTGAAGGCGGGTAATACCTTCTTCCAGTCCCCGACGACGCCGTAACGGGCTTCCTTGAAGATATTGGCATCAGGGTCTTTATTAATGCACACGATGGCTTTGGAGCTAGAGCAACCGGCCATGTGCTGACTGGAGCCGGAGATGCCAATGGCCAGATAAAAGTCAGGGGTGACAATCTTGCCGGTAAGCCCTACCTGTGATGTGGTTGGCATCCAGCCGCTATCGCAGGCAGGCCGGCTGGCACCCACCGCCCCCTTCAGTAGCTTGGCCAGTACGGCCAGTTGTTCAAACCCTTCCGGCCCACCAATGCCTCTACCACCGCTGATTACGACCAGAGCGTCTTCCAGCTT
>SDBV01013776.1_pt1 | contig 10251 bp, 17 predicted proteins | sample 2277081 | NCBI WGS metagenome assembly SDBV01 (sample SAMN10402039, study PRJNA504765) | marine sediment metagenome | isolation source: marine sediment core GS10_PC15, 223 cmbsf | place: Arctic Ocean: Southern Knipovich Ridge | collected 2010 | reverse complement strand
GTTCGATTATCTCATCTCTATTGTTCAAGTATTGTTTTCATCTTTTCTGGATCAAGATAAACCCAAGTGGGTTTTCCTCCTTTATTATCAGCACGAGATAAATCTTCACTTATGTCTTCGGTAATCTTTTTTGTTCGATATAACCAATTCCAGAAAAATTTAGTAACTTTCACATAATCATCAACCCCTCGAAATTTCTTTCCAGAAACTTTTTTTATCTTTTCTTCAAACATATCTTTGAATAACTTATGAAGTTTTCGTTTAGTCCAATCTTCTATTTTTACTTCTGAATGTTGTCTCAATATAAATCCAAGTGTTCCAAAAAGTTTAACCAGCGTCGAGGGAGCTCTTCTTCCTCTATGTCCTTTAGGCATATTCATTCCAAGCTCACAATCCTTCAAGAACTCTTTGACAACCTTCTCATTGTGAGAAGTTATACCAGAAATTGTTTCTTTCTTTCTTCTGCTCCATTCTTTTTTTCTACTATCCCTTATTATCATGATTAATCATCTCATTGTAAATTAATAAAAGGAGAGCTTCTTGATATAAATCTACTTTAGTCGCTTGGCGACTAAGGTCAGTTCTTTTTCCTTGAACCCTTTCTTTTATTCCAGTTATCCAATCACCCCATATTTGAGATACTCTACCTTGTGTTATTCCATAATTATTAGCAATATCTGACTGCTTGTTTCCTGATAATAATTCATTCACCGACGATATATTAATTTTATCACTAAGTGATTTTGCTAATATTTTATTCCTTTTTATCCTCATGGCAATCGCCGATTGTCCTATATGAAATATTTTACCCATTTCTTCCTGTGTTTTACCTTGTTCAAAGAGTTCTATAATAATTCTTTCTTCTTCTTCATTTGTTAAACTAACCCCATGTTCCACATTTTGTTCAACTGCTTTAGAATAAATATCTTTATCCAAATATCAAAGCGACCAATCCAACAACAACGAGAATGAAGAAAAGTTTTCTTCCATGTCTTTGTATTAAATCCTTTGCTGATTTTGTTTGATAATGTTCTTTCATTCTTCCTTTTCTAACCAAGAAACCAATTCTTTTAAAATTATCTAAAAACCCTAATTTTTTGCGTTTATCGTCGATAAAGTGGTTATACGAACTTTCTATTTGTCCATAGGAAGCACACACAGAAGAGTTTTTCTTTCTTTTGATATATGGCTCAACTCAAAAAAGGAGCAATCGATATTTATAAGCGTAGAAATCAAATTGATTTCAATGAAGAAGCAATATCCTTTAAGAATGGAGAAAAATATTTTTAATGAACTGCAATCACAAGCAAAAGAAATGGGTGTCAGTTTGAACTCTTGGATGAATCTCAAATTGAAAGGTTTTGAAATAAAGAAGGAGAAGAAAAAATAATGGGTGAGGGTTATGATAGAATACAAAGGATTGCAAAAGAATATGTTGAAAAACATAAAAATGATAATCCTAAAACTAAAAAAGAAAAAGGCAAAGGAAAAAGAAAATCACGAGTAGGAAAAAACATTGATAGAATTCTAAGTAAGATGGCTTCTCATAAATTTAAAGATAGAAAGTTAATGAAAGATTCTCGAATAGTAGTTAATATTCCAAAGTTAAAGAAAGAGAACCCTTGGAAGCATGGAAGTCATTTCTTTAATGAAGAATGGAATAAAACAATAAACGAAACAATAAACGAAACAACCCCTCCTAAATCAAAAGAGAGATTGTTTTGGGAGTTTTAGAAAATGAAAAATAAAATAGTGCAAGAAAAAATAAACGAGCTTAAAGAAAAGATTTCAGAGAAGAGGTTTATCCCAGCTAAAAAAAGGGATTGGGTTATTAAAATGTGTAAATTTTGTAAAGAACATCATGAAGATTGTTTTTGTGATTATAATTCTGAATTAGAATTAAAAGGAATGGCGTTTGTGATAAAAAATGAAAAAGAAAATGAAAACATTCAAATATGAAATACAAATGAAGGACAAGATTTATGGTCTTGTAATTGAGCCACATAAAGATAAAAAGATGTTAATAGTTCCATTCAAACCAGAAACATATTCTCAATTTTTAAATAATATTAGGAGTATAAAATGAATAAACATCTTACTATCTTTCTTGTCTTGATTGTTCTCGGAGGAATATTCGCTGTTGTTCCTCTTTTTCATAATAATAAAATAGATTGTAACGAGATAGGAGGGGTTTATCTTAAGCCATCTGAAATGAATTCTGTTTCTGGTTTGGCTAAGAAAGGATTGATTGTTATAATTCCAGAAGAAAATCAAGTTGTAGCAGAAACAGAAATTCTTGATTGTCCTAGTTTTAATTATAAAAATTATATAAGAGGTTTTGAATAATGGGAATATTTAGCTTTTTGAAAAAGAAAACATCGATAGATGTTGGGACTAAATATTTAAAACCTTCAGAAAAAGAAAAAGAAACTGGTGGTTTTGTTTCAAGAACAGACCCAAGTATCCCTGCAACATATGACCCCACAATTAAAACTTATTCTGGTGGAGGTGGAGGAGGAACTTCACTCTCCGAATATTCAGCAAGGTCAGGTCTAACAACTTCCCAAGCTATTACAAGAGCAGAAAGTCAAAGAACAATTTCTCAACAAGAACTAAGAAATATTTCTCCAACAATAAAGGATTTATCTCAATCACAGTTAAGGGAAATCTACGACCCAAATAGTGGGATGTATGTTCAATCGGATGAGTCTGGACAATTCTTAGATGTAACACAACAAAGAAGACCACCAACACCCCAAGAGCAATTCATAATTGATGAAGCACAGAGAAGGGGAAGTTTTGAAGGTTTAGGAGAAAAACTTTCTGATTTTGCTAAGGAACAATTAAAAAAGAAGATTGAAAAAGACAAAGAAAGATTAGCACTATTAGGAGCAGGTGCTTCTTTTGTTTATAGTAAAGCTAAACCAGTTATTGAAAAAGCTTATGATATTGTTTCGCCATTTGTTAAGGAACAACTTAAAGAAAAGATTGAAAAAGACCAAGAAAGAATTAGAAGGGGAAATATATTTTTTAAGGAAGTTATCAAACCAACATCCAAAAAGATTTATGAGATTGTTTCTCCAAGATTAAAACAGCAATTAAAAATAAAATTAGAAAGAGATAAAAGAAGACTTGAATTAGGAAATATATTTATTCAAAAAGCGAAACCCTATGTAGAAAAAGTTTATGATGTTGTTTCCCCTATTGTTGGTAAGGAGTTAGCTAAGAGAGGAGAGGGTTATAAAGAAAAATTATCTTTATTTGGGGCTGGGGTTTCATGGTTGTATGGAAAAAGAGATATTATTTCAAAAGGTAAACCTGAGATATTACCTAAAGAAGTATCTGCAATAGGTTTCGTTGGGAAAATATCAAAAGAATCAAGAGAGGCGAGAGAAAGGGGAGATAAGACTTATACTATTTTAGGAGAAGAATTGCCAACCTATCCCGCTAAGGGAGAAATTTATAATATTTACAAAGGGGTTTTAGATTTTTCTGCAAAAGGTTATGAGGATATTGCTAAAACAACAGGTATAAGTAAATTCGGATTAGAATTAAAACAATATCAAGACCAACCATTTATTTCTGAAATGACAGTGCCTTATATGCCTCCTCCGACTCCCGAAGAAATCCAAGCACAATCAGAAAGATTTGGAAAGCAAGTTATTGGTGCGGTTGAGTTTGGAACTTATTTCACTCCAATCGCTGGTGCAAAAATAATTGCTGGTGCTGTGGAATCACAATTTTCTCCGTTTAAATTACCCGGAGCACCTCAAAATATAGTTGAATTTGTAAAGGAAGAACCGGGAGATGTTTTATACTTAGGAACTTTGGGAGCAATAAAAGGGTATCAAGTATTAAGAGGAATTCCAAAAGTATCTCCAGAAATTATTTCAATTTCAAGATTAGATAGAGAAGGGATTGGGATTGTTGGAAGAGCAAGTAGGCAAGTTAGGGGAGGAGGAAAAACCATAACAGAATATCCTTTGCTTGGAACAGGAAGAACATTTAGAGAAGGGAGACAAACAATAGTAAGAACAAGAACTCAAGAAATTTTAAACAAATTATTCGGAGGGGATAGAAAAATTTATGGAGGGTCATATCAACTTGACAAAAAAGGATATAACTTAGCATTAAAAAGATTAGTTAAACAAGGATATTCAGAACCCCAAGCAAGAAATATTCTTAGAGAAGTTAGTCCGAAAGTTTCTGAAAGAGTTTTCTCTGGAATTGGTAGAACTATCGAAGGAGAAAGTGGGGTAAGGATTCTTATTAAAGGTGGAGAGAAAACAATCCCCATTAAAACAATTATTGATGGAACTAAAACAAAATTGGGTCGTGGAGAATTTAAAGCTATAACCTCTGTTGGAAAACAAATAGAAGTGAAAGGTGTTGAAGGAGGATTGTTTAAATTTAAACAAGTAGAAAGCAAATCATTTTTAAGAATAAGTAAACCAACAGAAGAGATTGGGAGAGAAGGTGTAATTAGATTTGCAAAAAGACAACTAATAAGAAAAGATTTAATTCCTTTTTCAAAAATTTCTCAAAAAGGAAAAACAATATCTGCTTATGATATTATAACAGGTTCAAAATTAATAAAAGAAATTCGAGTTCCAACCAGAAGATTACTCAAAGATTATGATTTATTTGAAATTAAAGATGTGGAAGTGTATAAAGTTCGAGATGTTGTTAAGAAAGTTTTTCCTAAAAAGAGAGGTATTCAAATAAGTGATTCAAAAGTAATTGTGGAGAAAGGAGAACCCAAGATAGTTTATGATTTAGATGAAGCGTTGGGAATAACTGATGTAAAAGTAATGCGTGGTGGTGGAAAGCCAAGTTCCCAAAGATACTTACAAGAACTATCTCAAAAAGAAGAAGGTTTGGTTGGAGGGTTGAAAGAGATAATTAAACCAAAAACAATTCCAGTTAAAACCCCAAAGGTCTTTATGCCTTCACCAACGGTTGAAACAAAACCAGCAAGTCTATTTGCTGGAACAGGATTATATGAGAGAACTGAAGAGGTTAGTGTTCCTTCTATCCAAAGAGATGGTAATATATTAAGTGTTTCACAAGGTTTAGGTCAAGTTATAGATACAAAAGAATCTACTTCTCAAAAGTTATTCTTAGAAACAAAGATGGGGGCAAAAGAAACTGATATTCAAATGCCTTCATTAATATCTTCTCAAAAAGAAGGGATGAAAGAAAAACAAATGCAAGAAACAAGCCAAGCGTTAGCCCAAGCATTACAATTAAAACAAACTCAAAAGGGAACAATTGCTCAACAACAAAAGTTAAAAGAGGAAAAATCAAAAAAAGGGAGAGGTCTATTCTTTCAACTACCATTCATAAAACTTTTATTAACTGGAACAAAACCACCTGTTAAAATAATTAAAGAGGAAGCTTATGATGTGGGAACTATTAGAAAAAATAAGGCAAAAATAATTAAGCGAGGAATGAACTTAAGAGATGCTCGAGACTATGGAGCGAGAAAAGTTTTGGACACTCTTAGAGCAACATTTTATTTGATAAAATCAAAACAACGAGCCGTTGATGTTCCCGACACAAATGTTTTCTCAAAAAATAGAGACTTATTTCGATTGCCTAAACAAAACTCAAAATTATATCAAAAAATAAAGGATGTTGAAGAAATTTATGTGCAACGGAAACATAAAACTCCAAGTGGGCGAGGTTCACGATTGGGAATGAGAAGTGAGGTTTCTGAAATCTTAGGATTGAAAGGTCAAGTGGATAAAAAAGTGAATAATAATATTGGAAATGAAGGGGGATTCCCAATCTTATCAAATAAGAATCTTCCAAAGAATCGGCTTACCGCAATAATAAAGAAAAAGAAATCTGGATATACTCCAATTTATTTTAAAGGGGAAATAAAAGATTGGTTGTTTTCATAAATTAATTGAGAGTTGAACAACTCAACCTTGCGATTTTTTTAGGAAATCTCAAAGAAAAATTCTACCTATTTCCATGAACGATATAATGAGGGGTTTTTGGCGATACACCTGTCCTTTAATACAACCCTCTTATTCTATAGCAAATAAGTTTAGGAATTTGTCGTGTTTAATTTAATTAATTAAAATACACTTAAACATAGGAAGGTCGCTTAGTATTTTGTGGGAAGTAACTATTCCAAACAATCCAACCAATCTCATTAAGTTCTTCCATTGTCTTACCTCCACTTTGGAGTTCGATAGTTCTACCTGTTGATTTGTCGCTCACTATCAAGACTTCGGAGATTATTTTATCAACTGCTTCTTTGATTGCGTTCTTCTTGAGCTCTTCCAAATCTATTTCTGCTTTCTTTTGTTTTTCTTCTTCCATTTTGTTTTTTTTTTGAGAGGTGATTAAAAAAAGCCCCTTATTTCTTCTCTACTTGGGGAGAGCCGAAATTATTTTGGTTATAACACTATTATATATATTATAATGTTAATTGTTAATACCCCAATTCACCATATAGCCACTAAAAACCCTCCCATGTTCGCAAATTTATATATTCCCTCCTGAAAATCTTAATACATTACCACACTCTTTACAGTTTGAACTAACTAATATCTGTTTTTTAACTCGATTTCTCTTTTTCTTAATTAAGTATGTTGGATTAACCACCTCTCGCATCGCTTGACATTTAAAACAGAGTGTTTCTTTTCTACTCAACGCTTTCTTTATCTTTTCTTCTTCCACAAGTTGTTTATTATTGATTCCATCTAACCACTTCTTAAATTTCCGATAATCTCTCAGGTATTGTAACTTTTCAGGAGAAGATTTCGGTTCTACTTCTTTGTAGATTATTTTTGAAGGAAAAAGCTGTTCTATCATGATTAAAGTTTCCTCGGCTGAAACTTTAGACTCTTCAGATTCCACTATTAAAGTTTTTATTTCTTTTAACTTTTGTTTTGGGTTTTCATATACCATTATACCTTAGATAATTCTTCATAAGCCAAGAATACTACGAATTGATTTGGACTTAATCCTTTTCTTAATGCTATCTTGGAAAACTTTTCCTTATCTTCTTTCTTCCTAAACGATATTTGTAATCTTTTATTGTCTTTCATTTATCTCACCCCCTTTCATTCTTTTAAATCTTAATCTTCGTTCTTCTATTCGTTCTTTCCCACAAGTAGAACAATAAACACTAGCACCAACTGAAAAGAAATTCTTTTTACAAGTTTTACATTCATGTTTACTAATATAACATCTGCCCGTCATTTTATTTTCACCTTAAAGTCATTTACATTATCCATCAGTTCAAGAATGCAAGATTTACAATAAATCAAGCTATCTCCAATAAGAAAATAATATTTTTGAAGTTTCTTATCACACTCTTTACACTTTTTCATTTGTTCCTCTCCTTTATTTTCTGTTCTAAACATTTACTGCAATATAATCTTGACTTATACCTAAAGAGTTTATAAAAAATAAACATAAACTTACATTTTGAACATTGGTGTATCATTTTGAATCCTCATCAAATTTAATTGTCTCAATATCTTCTTCTTTTATTAATTCCCTTTGAGATTTATCTTCTTTTATTGATTTACCTACCTTACCTAGGGTATTTACACTCTTATAGTGAATTTTATTATTGTATATAGGGTCATTTACCCTAGGTAACATAGGTATTTCTTTAAATTTTATACCTTTCCAAGCATAATTTCTATCCATATCTCTAAATTCTTCAACAAAAAATTCATTCTCAAGAGTATTTTTCATAGTTTTTTCTCCAACCTTAGATTTTATTTTATGTTTCTTACAATATTTTCCATATTCTTTTTTTAGTGTGAGTTTAACTATAGAATGTGTTTCATCTTCTTCAATACAATCTTCACAAAAAGCCAAAATACTATTTGTTCTTCTTTTCCAAGTTTTTTTTATGTAATCTGTTCCTTTAGAATTTGAAAAGTCATTATTTTTAAGAAGTCGGTCAAGACCATCAAGAGCTTCATTTAATAATCCATTTAATTCTTCTTGAGTAGAAATTTTATTTAGTATATTTGGATTAATAACTTTTTTATTTTCTCTTTCCTCTTCTGGAAGATTATCAATTTCTTTTTGAGTTTTAAATTCATAAGGAAAATCAATTAAAATCCATCTGCTCCAAAATCCAGATGTGTTATCATAAACCAAAGGTAACTCATTACAAGCAAAAATATGTTTAGCATAATTAACAATCCTAAGAGTTCTTTTAAATTTCCTTTTTAGATTAACCCCATCTCTACCAGTTAATTCTTTAAAACAACCTGTATCTTTCAAAGAAGTTCTTCCTGAATCCCCTCCAATATTTATTAATTTTCCAAATAAATCTTCTAAATCAAAATTATCTTTTTGCATTGAGTTAATTCCAACATTACAAACATTCGAACTTCCAACAAATTTTTCCATCAACTTTAATGATTTCCCTTTTCCATTTCTACCAGAACCATTAAACATGATTGCTTTCTCAATAATATAATCTTTCAATAACAGAAAACCAAATATTTCAAACATAACTTTCATATCCTCTTTATCTGCAAGAACATCTCCAAAGAATTTTTTTATTCCTTCACATTTCTGTTTAGGATCATAATTTAGAGGTAATTTATTGAAAAATATTTTCTTTGGATTGAATGGAGAAATCTTTCTTGTTTTTATATTGAGAACACCATCTAAAATTGGAATGTCATAAATAAGTCTTGATTTAAAAAATTCCTCTTGGTCTATGTAAGTTTTAACCCTTATCTTTTCAACAACTTCATTCGCCATAGTTGTTGTGAATACTTTTCCCAAAACTTTCCCACAAAATTCGTAAATAAATGTTTTTCCTTGTGGGATATAAATACCATTATCATAAATCCATATTTCAGATTTATCATCATCTCTTGTTGAGTAAATATAGTTTGTTTCTAAAAAACAATCAACTATTTTTTCAGTAGCATCTCTTGGTTGTTTTAAAGCAATAAGAGTTAAAACTTCTTCTTTTATTTCGTCTAAGTTTGAATATAATTCTTCTGGAGAAGGTAAATCTTCTTTTGATTCATCTTCTATGACTTTCTTTTTTTCTTTTTCATCATAAGGAGCATGGTAAGATTGCTCAACAGGGATAGGAGTTTTATCTTGATTTATTGTTATGTATTGTTGGTCTTCGATTTTATCATAATGGTAACCTTGCGATTCCGATTCTACTTGATGACCTTCCCTTATTCTTTTCTTGTCCTCTTCGTTCATTTTTTACCACCTCTTTTGATTTCTGTGATAGTGTTGAGAGTTGATTTTAAGCATTTCATCGCATTTTCCAAGTGTTTAATGAGTTGGTGTTCATCTTTCGCCCTCGACCCCTTAGGATTCTCGTTAAAATACCAATCCTTCAAAGCACTTTCAAGAGTGCAATAAAACCATATAGGTTTATCATTTTCAGAAATAGTCCAGTTATTAGAATCCGAAGTTAGTGTGTGAGTTTCATTTAATTTAATATTAACCATTATAAAATTACCTCCATAGAAATAATTGTGTTTTTACCAACGCTTACTTCTTTTCCAAACTTGTCTTTTATTGTGATAAGGGAATCCGATTCTTCGAGTATAACCCCTGTATAATACCTATCGCCGATAAGAATAAATCTGTATGTCTTTCCTGTCCTGTCTATCATATTTAAAAAAACTTAGAAGTTTTCCCCCCAGTAATTTTGATTAGATTTAATCAGTTCTCTTTCTTCTTTCTCTTGTTCAGAAATAGGTTCTGCTAAAGATGGTTTTACAACATTAAGTTCTTCATAAAAAATCATTCTCACTTAGCAAAATAGCCAAGTAGTTTTTCTTTAGGTTTAACATTTTTTATTAGCTAATGCTGTAAAAATCGCCCCCTAAAAAGTTGTAAAGTATTAAGTATCATTTTTTTCTACCTCTTTTTTTCAAATCTTTTTTATAATCCATTCCTAAAACTTCTGCTTCAACTTTTACCATTTCTGGCTTTGAAGTTTGAATTATTATCTTTGCCTTCCTTCCTATGTGTTTTGAAGGAACAGCAATATGGGCAGAATTTCCAAATTTCTTAATATCTCTTTCCAAGACTTCCTCTATAATAATTGTGCCTCCAAGTAAAGCCATTAAACTTAAATCCTTTCCTTGCCCTTTTTTCTTTTTCATTATGTATATATTATAATATACTTCTTTTAAATACTTTTATGTGTTGTAGTATATATATTAATATACATAAATATTGGTAATCTCAAAGGAATTTATTATAATATATTATCATATTTTGAAA
>SDBV01013775.1_pt1 | contig 10251 bp, 6 predicted proteins | sample 2277081 | NCBI WGS metagenome assembly SDBV01 (sample SAMN10402039, study PRJNA504765) | marine sediment metagenome | isolation source: marine sediment core GS10_PC15, 223 cmbsf | place: Arctic Ocean: Southern Knipovich Ridge | collected 2010 | reverse complement strand
CTTGAAAACCCGTGAACGGTTACATTGTGACCCATCCTGGTCCAGGGGCTTGTCAACGTAAACAGTTTTAACTAGAATATCGATCATGCCGTTCAACGGACAATCGACTCAAAATGTTTCTGAGACCCGTGAACGGTCACGTTTGCTTTTTTGTCATGGTGGGGATTTCCTTCCTTTGGTCAGCGCGGGTGGTGAGGTGATCACAATCTCCAATCCGTCTCCTGCCGATGACGCTACGTTGGGCTCACCAGTCCGGCTTATCAGTCGAATTTCATATTGCCCGGTCGTTAGAAATCCTTTGATTGAAGGTGTGAGGAGATGTGTCGACGACGTATGAGTGTTGTTTTCTTGGTTGGTTTTTTCAATTTTCTTATGAGCAGCATGCTGCCAATGGAAACCGCGTTGGCAGCCCCGCAACATGCATTCTACGTGTCGCCCACAAGCAGCGATAAGAACGTGGGCACGGAGTCGAAGCCGTTTGGGACGATTGAAAGGGCACGCGAGGCTGTCCGACAAGTCAACCGGCAGATGACCGGGGACGTCGTGATCGTGCTCCGCGGCGGGACTTACGCGATCGATCGAACGATCGTGTTCGATCATAGGGACTCTGGCACAGGCGGCCACAACGTGATCTACAAGAACCATCCCGGCGAGACGCCGGTCATCAGCGGCGGAAAGTCAATCACCGCTTGGCAGCCTGATTCGGAGGGTCGTTGGAAGGCCAGCACGTCGATCGACGATTTCCGCCAATTGTACGTCAACAACGTTCGGGCGGTTCGGGCACGCGGAGGCCCGCTCCCTGACGCCGAGTTGTTCGGCAAGGACGGCTACAAGACGACCAGCGTGAAGATGGCCGACTGGGGCAACCCGGGTGAGATCGAATTCTGCTACTACGTTATGTGGGGGGAATTTAAGGCATGGACGCACACCCGCTGCAAAGTCGAAAGCATTAAGCGTGACGCGTCGCACGCGATTGTGACCATGCAGCAGCCATATTTTACTATCGCCCGGAACAAGCGTGGCGTCCGACCGAAGCTACCCTCGTATGTCGAGAACTCGCTGGAGTTGCTCGACGAGCCAGGTGAGTGGTATCTGGATCGGGCAGCGCACACGGTCTACTATATGCCCAGACCTGACCAGCAGATGAGCGACGTTCGCGTGATTGCGCCTGCCTTGGAGAAACTGGTCGAACTGCGTGGGACGCTCGATCAGCCCGTCCACAATATCCGGTTTGAGGGCATCACCTTCGCTGATGCCTCTTGGCTGCTGCCCAACAAAACCGGACTGATTGATACGCAGGCAAACTTCCGTCTTGATCCGAACAAACTGGTTAAGTACGTCGATGGGACACTGAACATGGTACACAACGAGCACCTGAAGAGCCCGTCAAATATTGTTTGCCGTGGGTCCAAATCGATCACGTTTGATCGCTGCACGTTCACCAGGCTTGGCAGCGGGGGGATTGATCTGGAATTCGGTTCCCAGGACAACGTGATTTCAGGCTGCGAGTTCTACGACATCTCGGGGACCGCGATCCAGGTTGGCGATGTGCTCAAGGTTGACCATCATCCGGACGACCCGCGAGCGGTGGTTAAGAACAACACAATTGTGAACAACTACATTCACCATACGTGTGTGGAATACCAAGGCGGGGTGGGTATCTTCGTTGGCTACACTGACAGCACCACTATCGCACACAATGAGATTTGCCATTTACCCTATTCAGGCATATCGGTCGGGTGGGGGTGGGGGCATGAAGATGCTGGCGGCGGCGGCGAGCCGCCGGGTTATCAGCCATTCGTTTACGACACGCCCACGCCGGCGAAGAATAATCGCATCGAGAAGAATCACATCCATCACGTGATGGATGTCCTTACCGACGGTGGGGGCGTCTATATGCTGGGCAACATGTCGGGCTCCGTGATCCGGCAGAACCATATTCACGACAACAAGGGTGCGTTTGGCGGCGTCTATCTCGACAAAGGCAGCGGATTTATCGAGGTGACCGACAACTTGGTCTACAACGTCAACAAGGCGATGGTTTTCAACAACCGCTACCAGAACCGGATTGCCACCTGCAACGTGCACGACAACTTCTTTGATATCAAGCCGAGCAGCGAACCCCTTCGCCCAGGGAGAGCTGGCAAACTGGAGGCGGTCCAAAAGGTGGTCGTTGAGTCCGGTCTCGAACCGGTCTACAGGGACCTGTTGAAAAAGCACCAATAGAGCGATATGGATGTTCATGTTTCACTGGAGACGCTGGACTGGTTGGTGGTTGTAGTGTACGCCACGGTCCTGATTGGAATCGGGTTCTGGGTGAGCTTCAGGCGACGCGGAGCCGAGGACCTGTTTCTCGCCGGCCGAAGCCTGAGCTGGCCCAATGTCGGTCTATCGATCTTCGGGACAAACATCAGTCCGGCAATGCTGATCGCTTCGTGTGGGATAGCCTACAAATCGGGTATGGTGGCGGCGAATTTTGAGTGGCTTGCGTGGTGGTTCATGATGCTTCTGGCGATGCTCTTCGTGCCGCATTACCTGAACACGAAGATAAGCACCATGCCCGAATTCATGATGCGCCGTTTTGGCCAGCCGACCTATCGATTCCTGTCCTGGTACGCGCTATTCACCACGATCGCTCTGTGGTTGGGGGCAACACTCTACACCGGCGGGATACTGTTCGGACAGATCATGGGCTGGCCTGTGTGGTTGTCGGTCGTCGTGTTGACAGTCATCGCCACGAGTTTTACCGTTGCGGGAGGGCTGGCGGCCGTGGTGATCACGGATGCCTTTCAGTCCATCCTCATGATCTTTGGCGCGACGGTACTGACCATCATTGCGTTGGCGGAGGTCGGTAGCCTTGACAGGCTGGTCTACGGGGTGCCACCAGACTATTGGAAGCTCATTCGCCCCGCCGCGGATTCGCAATACCCTTGGCCTGCCGTGTTCCTCGGCTATCCGGTGATGGGCATTTGGTTCTGGTGCACGGATCAGACGGTTGTGCAGCGGGTGTTGGGGGCCAAGGACTTGCGTCACGGGCAGCTTGGCATCGTTTTCGCCGGGTACCTGAAGATTCTGCCCCCTTTTCTGTTCTTTCTCCCCGGGATTATCTGCTTCGTGCTACACCCCAAATTGGCTAGCTCGGACCACGCTTTTATCACCATGGTCACGACGCACTTGCCGGTCGGAATGGTCGGCCTGGTCGTTGCCGTGCTGATCGCCGCGCTGATCAGCACCGTGGATTCCGGGCTGAATTCCTTCAGCACGATCTTCACGCTGGACATCTACGTCAAGACGCTTCGCCCCGAGGCCACGAAAAAGGAAATCAAATGGATCGGGCGCGCGGCCACTCTGGCCGCGGCGGGTATCGGTATAGTTTTCACCATTGCGATGGGGAGCGCCAGCAAGGATATGTTCGACCTCTTTCAGTCCGTCATCGGCTTCATCGCGCCGCCGATGTCCGCCGTGTTCCTTATTGGGGTCCTGTGGAAGCGAGCTACCTCGACAGCCGCAATCTCGACCCTGATTGTGGGTTCCATCGTGTCGCTCTCCGTTGGTGCATGCCATATTTGGGACTGGCCCAATGCGGAGTTCTGGCCCCACTTCCTGTTGCTGTCCTTTTATCTTTTTGTCGGAATCTGCGCCTTCATGGTTGTGATCTCGTTGTTGACGCAGAAGTCGCCAGAGGAGGAGAATCTGCCGACACTGAAGGAAACCTATACCAACCAGGGTACGCAGCCCGGACCTGTATGGACTTTCTGGGGCCTGCTGGCGGTGATCATGCTTGCCCTGTATCTTGTGTTTAATTAGTCGCTGTGAGTCGCGGAAAGAAGAGTAGCCCATGTACAAGACGAGGGAGAATGAAACGCATGACCAGCCATGATCGCGTATTGAGAGCGCTGAGATTCGATTGCCCTGACCGTATTCCGTTGGCAAAGGGAGACGAGGCGGACATAGCCATCGTTGACTATACCACGCCCCGCGACTTCGTCTGCAAGAGGCCGGGTATGGACGAATGGGGGTGCGTGTGGACATCTCTCAACCCCTCGGAAGGTGACCAGGGCCAAGTGGTTGAGCATCCCCTGAGCGATTGGCAACAGATTCGCAATTTCCATTTCCCTGACCCCTTTGCTCCGGGGCGCATGGACGGAGTCAGGGAGAGAATCCACGCGTTGCGCAGCGACCGGAAATTCGTTTGCGCTAATTTGGGTATGGGGCCTATGCATCTTCTGAACGATCTTCGGGGATTCGAGGCATACCTAATGGACTTAATTGTCGCGCCTGCGCGAACAGAGTTGCTGCTGGACGCCATCTTCACGTTTCTTAAGGGATTGGTCGAGCAATTCGGAGACCTCGGCGTGGACGCCGTCATCTTTGCCGACGATCAGGCCATGCAGAGCGGTCCCTCGTTTTCCATGGACATATGGCGAGGGTTGTTCAAGCCTCGCTATCGCGACCTGTGTACTCTCGCTCACGAAATGGGGTGCAAAGTGTTCATGCACACTTGTGGCGATCTGAGTCAGCATCTGACGGAACTCGTGGATGTCGGTGTGGACGCTATCGACAACAAGCAGCCTGCTCTGTGGATGCACAGTCCTGCTGTCGACCAGGTGCGGGGGAGGATGGTATTCTGCACCTGTCTGGACATCCAGTCGGCGATGGGAATGATCAACTCGGATCGAATTCCCGAAGAAGTGTCCCGTTTGATTCGCAGGCTATCCGTGCCTGCGGGTGGGTTCATCGGAACGTACTACCACCAGGCAGACCTCCACATTGCGCCTGAGAAGAACGTGCTGATGGTCGAGGCCTTCAAGGCATTTGTGTGGGAAAACACGTGAAACTCCAAGATCGGGATTCCAATACAAGAGGGGGATGCACTGATTGGCGATCACGATTCACGTTGGCAGACCTCGAACGTTGCGTCTCGAGGCGCGAAGCGGCTCACGTGGTTGCGGTGGACGGTCCAATAGACCGGCTCTTCCGCCTCTTCGGCGGTGAGGGAGGCATACGGTGCCAGATGCGGCCAGTCTTTGAACCGATAGAAGCCGGGCAGCCCTGGGTCTTGCCCGGTTCGAAACTCTTGCCCCTGGTCTTGTAGGATGCTGTCGAGCTTTGCACTGGTGTGGAGCACCTTGACGTGTGCATCTTCGTGAATCCAAATCCGCCCGCCGGCTCTGATGAACCCGGTCATAAGGTCGACCAGCGACTCGGGGATATGGCAGCTCGCCAGTAGCAGCAGGTCGCTCTTGTGGCGGAGATAATCCTCGCTAATCATGATCGTGTCGCAGAGGTCGTAGTCTGCCCATGCGCGGAAGGAGGCGCAGCGTCCGATAAACTGCTCGATATCGAAACCGGTTGTTTCGAGCATTTCGGCTTCCATGGGATAGTAAACGGCAATGGGTGAAACCGGAGGATCGACGATCAGCTCGGGTCGAAGGCGCCGATGCACGTCACTTGCCCGAAGGATGTTCTGCGGATCATCATGGATCTGCGACGCGCCATTCGCCAAGCCCTCGTATAATGCATTTGCCGCGTTTTCCTTCTCCAGGATCAGCGCGGCCTCGGTGCCGAAGGACGTCCCGTAGAAATGGGCGGCGCTAGCGACGCGTCGCGCCAGCACATTCGATCTGGGAAAGGAAAGAAGGTACCCGCAACCTGTCCAGCGGGCCGTCATGCCATGTTTGGCGGCGATTTTGGCCGCCTGGCTCTTGACTTGGCCGAGGCACAAGTGCTCATTCGGATGACCGATGGGGAGCGAAAGCTGCGTATTGCGGAAATGTCGCCGGTAGATGGCACATACCCGGTCGGTAAAGGACATCACCGAACCAGTATACCAACTCATGTAGTCGTGGCGGTGCCGCAGGGAGTTGTCCGCCAGCGGCATTTGCGGCATCAAGTCGTCGCTCCAACTACAGAATCGCGATCCCCAGGTGCGATTCAAATCGTCCAACGAGGCATAACACTCTTGCATGGTCTCCGAGAAAGATTTCCGCGCGCAAAGATCACCGGACCAAAAGCCCCAATGCCCATGAGCGGGCGAGAACTTGTAGTGTTTCTCTCCGGTAATAGTCGAGACTTCGCCAAAATCGCCGGAAATTCCGGCGTAGACCATGTGCAGTCTTTCGCCAAGCCGCTCGGCGATGGCACCCAGGATCCGGTCGTAAACGTCGAGAGTCTTCGGATCCCACAAGGACAGAATAGTAGAATCCCTGTGGTGTTCGAGACATCGGTAGCGGACATGACCGGTGCCCGGTTTGTTGTACCAGTCGGGTGGATGCTGAGGCCAGGGAAACAGACCCACTCTCATGCCTGCCGTTTCGATCTTCTCGACGTCACGTTCAATCCGCGACCAATCGAAGCGATTCGGTTCTGGTTCGAAGTCCCACCACGCCAAACGGGTCTCGATCAGATCAACACCGTGGTCTCGAAGCCGTTTGAGAACGTCCGGTTCAAGGGTATCGCACAGGCCGTTGCGACGGACGTCCTTGCCCCTCGGCGTCTCGAAGTTCACTTGCTCGGCAGGAATGTGTCGCGAATGAAAAGCCGGAATTCGAGCCATATTTCTTGGTCCGGTTCACTGAAATGGGAATGGATTGCAGGCATGATCACCGCCAGCACACACCAAGGATACCAACATGAAGCCCCGTCCGGAAGTGCTAAGTCCAGAACTTTCAAGCTTTCTCTTCGCGGCTTGTTTCATCCATGTTGAGCCGGGATGTTGACATCACCAGCAGTCTTCAATAACATGTCAGTTGCACCTTCGCTCATTTTGGGATAAAAACAATGTGGTACTTGCACTCCCATTTGGTATGGTTTAGGCTTAGGATAATAATACTCCTGTCAATCGGTTCTGTGACTATTGCGTCAATCATGATGAAGCCAATCTACAGTGAGTCCTTTCAGGACGGCCCGGGTGGTTGGTACGGGTGGATCAGCAATGCCGGCGGCCCCAAGCCCCTGGAGTTGCGCCAGCACTGTGCCGTCTCGCGGAGTCCGTGGTGGATCGACTATAACCATGCACCTCCGGGGGTGGGATATCTCCATCTGCTCTATGCGCTACTAACGAAGGGTCCCGGATTTTCAGAGGTATACCTGGAAGCCGGCGGGCCAAACCGGTTCGTTGAGGCGGGATTCCCCACTGACTTCACCGGAGCCAAGGTGACCACGCGATTGCGGGGCGAACTGCTGCCGCGCGGAGCAAAGCTCCATCTGCTTGTGCAGAGCACGGTGGGGACCTTGTCTTCCGGCTGGATTCTCACGGGGCAGCCTATAGAAGTACACGACCAGTTCACCGAGCAGACGATAACCTGTGAACCCGACGAATCGCAGTGGACATGCCTGGGCTCGCGGCATGACCGCACGATGACCTACGGCCACCTGCCGTTGGAGACCGTCCTGTCCGACGTCAATGCGAACATCATTCTGGTTCTGTTCCCTCTGACGATACGGCCGATGGGACCATTGGACGGGGATCCCCACCTGTTGCGTCCGGAGAAAGACTATCCCGTCTGGCGGTCTGAACTGCCGGAAGGTTACGTGATGTTGGACGAAATCCAAATCGCGTTCCGGTAAAACTGGCCCTCACTCCCTATTCCCGCCTGTCGCCCAACCTAGTCAAAAAACAATCTGAGTTTGACGCGTATCCGGTCGACTGATAAAATAGCCGTATGAATTCGTCGGGAAAGACAGACGCTCAGTGGAAGCCTAAAGGGCCGTCTTGGTAAGGACGAAGGTCAATGCGACTAATAAAAACAACCCAAACCGATGAGTCGATCTACGCCAAGGAAATAAAGCCTTTCTTGCCAAAGCGGATATTCGACGCACACACGCATTTGCTCAAGAACGAACACCACGGCGACCTCGATATGTTGATGGAGGTTGACGATAATCCAGTTCTGTTCAACGTCGATCTGCTCCATCTGCGGCAGTGGTGGAAAACCTTGTTTCCGGATTCCGAGACTACCGGTCTTACAATGGGCTTTCCTTCAAGGGAGTGTGATATAGATAAGGAAAATGAGTTTGTGGCCAAAAGCGTCGAGGGCCAGGATATGCCTTTTGCGATCATAACCAAACCAACAACTCCAGTTCGGCATCTTCGCAATCAAATCGAGCGATTCAAATTAAACGGTTTCAAACCCTACTATTGTTACGCCCAGATAGAAGATCAAAGCCAGGCACGGATAACGGATTTTATAAGCGAAGAGCAAATCGCCCTTGCAGATGAATTTGGATTGTTCATCATGCTACACGTGTCGAAGCCAAGAGGGATGGCAGACGAAGAAAACCTTAACGATATAACGCGGCTTGTGGCTGATTACCCGAACTGCAATTTCATTCTTGCCCATTGTGGACGGTGTTTTATCGTTCCCAATATGGAAGATGCCCTGAAGAAGCTTCCCGTCGCGCAAAACCTCTGGATAGACACCTCCGCTGTCTGTGATACGGGCGTGTTCTTGAATCTGCTGTCAAAATATGATCGCAGCCGAATTCTCTTCGGTACCGATCTGGTAACAGCGACCGGTTTTCGAGGTTCCTACATACGTCTTGGAATGAGTTGGCATCCCTGCATTCATGCAATGGTACGAAGGAAGCATGTGATCATCGACGATATGACAACTTTTGCGGCATATGAAAACCTTTGTTCGTTTTTCTGTGCGGTAAGATTCTGCAAACTCAGCGACGAAGATATCCAGAGAATCTTTTTTTCCAACGCCGCCGAGCTGTTTGGGCTTGGAGCGGCAACGTAACACTACAATTGCCGCCGTTGATTGTTGAGGTTATTGCCGTGACAATGAGTCGTAATCATAAACTCAACTCGATCCGCTGCCCTGTGAGGCTCGATTTTCGCATGGCGTCGATGATCACGGCCACACGGTAGCTTCGCCAATAAAAGTCCCTTATATCGGCTATTTCTGGGTGATTTGAGGGAAATGCAATCGCCATGACAGCAAAATCACTTGCAATACCCGGCAGAAACATGTACGCTGTCAATCAATGTGTTAGTAATCTATCAGACAAGGACATTATATTATGAAAAAGTAGAGAAATCCTGGGATAGTGAAATCTGTGTTGCACACACGGACAAGTATGCGCTGAAGATCATCGTGGTCAACAAAGGCACGCGATACAATCCGTAAGCTATCCCCGCGCGAGCGTCTCGTCGCGCCGGCCATGTTGGCTGTAGAATACGGGCTACCATTCGAAGCAATCGTGCGGGGAATTGTCGCCGCCCTGAAATATGAACATCCCTCCGATAAGCAGTCATGCCAACTACAGTCCATGATCCGCGAAGACGGCTTGGAACGCACACTCGAGCATATTTGTTCGATCCCATCCGAGTCGCAACTGGCTGCGGCCATCCTGCATGGATGGCAGAAATGGCCGGAAACGTTGAATAGATAGCTGAACTTTCGCAAAAAATGGGGCCCAAAAATCCTGGAAAAATGAATATTCGCGAACTGCGGTCGAATTAGCGTATATCGGGATGAATCTCCGAGGTGGCCCTAATTCCGAACAGCCCGAAAAAAACAGATATCTCACGCTGGGAAAACTGCGAAAGTTCAGATAGTCAATAGGTCGAAAAACGACATGCCGCAAGGGCAAAGCATCTCTTCGCCTTCGCTCCCCATTGACCAACCTGCAGATTGCGTGGTACGCTACTGGATTATGGTCGAAAAAGGAGACCATACACCTGGACCGGCCTTTTTTTCAACAGAGAATACACCCAGCTTGCGGCATTGAAACGGACAAACGCGAAAATGAAAAAAAATGAAACGCCACTCACGGCCGAAGCGATTTCCAAGATCACCAGCGGACAAGATCTATACGAAATCGCCAAAACGATCATACCCGGAGGCACTCAACTAGTGAGCAAACGCCCGGAAATGTTTCTGCCCGATCAGTGGCCCGCCTACTATCGCGAGGCACGCGGCTGCGAGGTCGTTGGACTGGACGGCCGCCGCTATCTCGACATGTCAATCATGGGCATCAGTTCTTGTCTGTTGGGCTACAACGATCCGGAGGTTACCGAGGCCGTGGTCCGGCGGGTGCAAAACGGATCAATGTGCACGCTCAATAGCCCCGAGGAAGTCGAGTTGGCACAGTTGCTCATCGAACTTCACCCCTGGGCCGACAAGGTGCGTTTCGGGCGTTGCGGCGGCGAGACGATGGCCATGGCCGTGCGGATCGCCAGGGCGAAAACCGGCCGTGATCTGGTCGCCATCTGCGGATACCATGGCTGGCACGATTGGTATC
>SDBV01013774.1_pt1 | contig 10251 bp, 11 predicted proteins | sample 2277081 | NCBI WGS metagenome assembly SDBV01 (sample SAMN10402039, study PRJNA504765) | marine sediment metagenome | isolation source: marine sediment core GS10_PC15, 223 cmbsf | place: Arctic Ocean: Southern Knipovich Ridge | collected 2010 | reverse complement strand
GTGTGACCCTGAAAAGTTGATTATCCTAAAAAAAAATGCACCTAAAGCGGGTCTATTGTCCATCGATGCCTAGGAGGCAATGGAAGAGGAGCTGGAGGATTTGAGGCTTACCGCCCTTGCTTTTGCCCGTTTGAAAAATTTTAGGCCAGGAGATGCGATATCTCATAAAAAGATGATGGAAAAGTTCGCCGAATGATCTGGACTGTACAATACCACCACGATGTTGAGGAAGACCTTAAGCGTGTGGGACCCGCCTCAGCCAGGCGCATCATGAGGGCGATAGACGAGAAACTAACCACAGCGCCTCTGCAATTTGGCGTGTCGCTATCTGGAAATTTAGCCAATTTTCGCAAACTACGCGTCGGTGATTGCAGGGTGGTTTATCAAGTGAAAGAAAGAAATGTGATTGTGTTTGTTCTGGCAATCGGCTTGCGGAGAGATAAAGAGATTTATAAATCAGCGCAGCAACGAAAATAAATCATTCTTAATTGTTATTTTGCTCGAGACCTTGAAGCTGAAATCTGTCTCCACTTCCACTTAAGCCACTTTTGTTCCCAGAAACCCGTCGAAGATCCCGCCCAAAGCGGGGACCTCTGCCTGTCGGAACGAAGTGTAGATCCCGCCCAAAGCGGGGAATGCCGATCACTTGTTCCTTATCCCGAAGGGATGCGTGTTTTTGTCGTTCTGTCCTCTCAATAGAAAGATAAATAAGTTCTCACTCTGCGTTCTCTGCGTACTCTGCGAGAGACAAAAAAAAATCTGTGCTCCATAAATTCTATCAAATGAACTCGCCGCAGGCGAGCACCATAACTTCAGGCACTTTGAACTTCTTATTCTCGACCCCTGTCGAAGATCCCGCCCAAAGCGGGGACTCTTGCTCTTAGCAACAGTCAAAGGCAGACTTGACCCAAAGCTTGTTTAAGTGGGAAACTCTGCTATTTCACCATTATTTTCTCTAAAAATAATGAAAAAAAACAGTAATTTAACCAAGTTATTTATTTACTGAAGGACGTCCCCTAGAAGGTGTAGGCCGTCCCCTGTCCGCCGTCTTTTTGGCGGGACTGAACTTATCACTCTGGATAAGGGATGATAGGTGGTTCTGCAGTAGCCAGTTCATACCGGATAATCGTAACGATCAGAGGAAGGGTTCGCATTTGTGGGAGAATCGCCGAAACTTTGACAAAAAGCTATTAGGAGAAGTGCGCGCTCTTAAAAGTTACAATTATAACTAACTGAAAACATTATATTTAAATTTTATTCATTAAAGACTTGACAGAAAGATTATAGGATGTCCCGGATAGCAGATAATGTCAAAGGATGGGGATATGTGTAAGGAGTATAATATTCCGCCCATGTATTTGTTCCTGTGCATTTATAAAGTGTGCCTGATATTGGAGTGGTTGGGTTCACCCCGACATAATTACTTATATCTGAACAACTTTGGTCCGTCGCCCAGTAAGCCACTCCCTCTTTGCAAGTAGCTGGGCGTGAGCCAAGCGTTCCACATCCTACCCCGCCTCCTTTATCAAAATCACCAGATCCATCAAAGTCTCCCTCCTGCATTATAAAATAGTCCACATTTTCGGTGAGTTGATCATAAGGATCAACCTCATTAAAATTATACGTAAGTCCCTGGCTGCGCTCATTTACAAAAACATAGGTATCAGATACATTTTGGGGCTGCGGGTTTGTATCTTCCGAACATTTACCCGCTTCGTCTCCCAAGTCATTCTCCTCACGGAACTCAATCATAAATGCATTGGTACCTGTCTCGTTCGCATAATTGTAAAATACCAACCCCATACCGCCTCTGGCCTGAATATATGGATCTCCCGGATTAGAACCAGGAGTATAATAATTTCCGTATACAACCATATCCATTGAACTACATCTATTATTTGGCAAAACATAATTTCCATGCCACTCAATCGCCGGTGCAGTTGAGTGGTAAGTAACCGTATTGTACCTAAAAACCCAACTAAACCCAGCACCGCCAGATTGCATATTGGTATCACCGATATCCAACGTGTTGTCTTCAATATACAAGTTATTCCCATCATCATGGGAGCATATTAACGGATCACCCGAGCATTTTTGAATTGCGTTCCACGCCGCAAGCCCACCGTCTCCACCCCCCACGTTTTGCTGGAACTGTCCACCTGTAGCAATGGTATTGTTGTATATTACGCCCCTATAGAGACGGAGAAAGTAAAATGCTATTCCTCCTGCATTCTCAATTACCAGATCATGGATCTTCAGACGTTGCATTACCGAATTACTACCATGCACAAAGGTTATTGCAGGGTCGCTATCATTGTTCATATCCAATGTCATATCAGATATTTCAAAGGTTTCCGTTGCGGACGGTGATGGGTTGTTATATGCAATCAATGTTGGTCCGCCACTGGTTATGACTGTACTCCCAGTTCCAGCACCAATGATTGATATATTTGCTGTTACTGTCACCCCAATCATCCAAGTGCATTCACCTGAAGGAATAGTAACCATGTCACCCAATGAGGCGGCATCAATAGCATCCTGAACATCAGTTTGCCCAGCCTTATTTTCACAAGTTGCTGCGGTGTGAACTGCGGCTAAGACTATCTTAGGTGATAGACTAAACAAACAAATAGTCATTAAATAAAAAATTTTCATTTTTGTTTTCATTTTGGATCGCTCTGTATTTAATATTGATATTTTAAAGTCTCTTGGAAGGCGGAGGTAGATAAAGCTATAAGGCCAAAACGAAGTGAGATATCATACTATTGATGGCATAAGGTCAGCATCTGAATACATCATTTCATCTTTCATTTTTCTCCAAGTATATAGTCAATCTCTTCCGGTTCAAACATAGCTAGGCCCTCACCCGGATAGGGTGTTAATTCCCCAAATGTGATTGTACCGTAAATGTTGCACAGATTGCCCCCATGTAATTGAATCTCTCTGCCAGGGCTTTCGGCACCGGAAGCACTGGTCCATAATGCCTCGGGCACCGACATTACCCACCAGACAAAGGTAACCCCCTATCTTCATTTCAAACGCTTTTCTGGTAAGCAAATTAATTCACCTAAGGCACGTTGGCCCACAGCAGTACAATTCGGGTCTATACAATCAGCTGGTGTAAAGGTCATTTCGCCTATAATGACTTTACCATTGATACGATAAAAATCAATTCGAACAAATGGGAAAGGTTTTGACAACGTTTCTGCAGCAGCAATCATTTCTTCATAGTTTTCCGGCTTTGGAAAATTTTTGTCTGAAAATAGGCTTGTTTTGTCGTAAGGTAATCTATTCTTCCACTTTCTATCATAATGATAATATGTTAAATTAAGCTCTTCAGAGGCTCGACCGGTGCATACCATTGTGCAATGGGCTTTCCCGTAAAAGCAATATACTTTATAATCAAGTGGCAAATTCCCAGTAAAATCATCCAAAAACTGTTCACAAATTATACGCCGTTTTATTGTGCCATAATGGATTTCCCCATACGCGTTACTAAAATTCGTCTTCATCCACGTATCCAGTTTGCGGTTTGTTTCCTCTATGTCCAACTCTCGCTTGTTTTTACAAATAATATTAAAGCCACACCCATGTGTGCACTTTAGAACAAAGCGTTTCGGAAGCGTATCAAAATCGATCTCATTGCTGTTTTCGTATACACCTACCAATTGCGGTAAAATGTGACCCAAGCCGTGCTTTTCTACATAATTGCGCATTGCATACTTATCTGTACAAAGTGTCTTTAAAGGGTGCCTCCAGTAAAGCATAAGCCAGAGCAGCTTTTCATCGAAGCTTTGTGGATGATTAAGATTAGGCCATCTGCCTTTAATTGCAATAAAGCGCAATTTCGCAAGTAAAGTAGGCGAGAGCTTATACAAAACCATTTTAGACCAGCTGCGTGTCTTGCGAACGCAATAAGTTATCAATTGGCTTCTTTTTAGTATGTCCTTTATTCTATACGAGGGTGACATATGTAAGCATCCTTACTAGGACGTCCTCTGGTCTGGAATTTCTTTTAATTTCGGTAGTATAAAAAGTAAGGGCTATTCAATTTATCGGAAGTAAAGCCAAAAATATTAGTAAAAAATCTAAAAGTGGAAAGTGCGGAGTGATTCAATCCAGGCCGTTAAGTGAAGATGTTGGAAACGAGACTGAAATTTCTGTTAAACGACTAAAATTGAATTCACGCTTAATTTTTTCACCTCCATAACTTTGAGATTCTTTTCGAAGGTTTCTATTTCAAACCCACAGCAATTGGGGGGGGGTTACCAGAAATTTTTTTAAGATCTGCCAACAACTTTGCTGAACGACTTGGATTCAGGCGATCCCCGCCTTACTTAGGTAATGCATGATTGTTTTGGCAACCGCCATCACAACTAAAAAGATGCGCTTTATATTCCCCGCTTGCTGATAGTGGACGTTTTGAATATATTTCTTGATGAGAAAAGCCAAGTTTGAAAAACAGTTCGATTAAGTCCTGTCTACTCCCATAATAAACAATATGTAGAGAACGTGGAGCGTTCTTTAGACTTTCTTGGATATTACTGATAACATTACTCATAAGGGAAGCCGAAAAAGGAGTAAAAAAAAATAAAATTAGAGGTACATTAGGTAGTTTGAAAACTGCTGCGTTTGTACAAAAAGATTTTATATTAAAACATTTTTGTTCAGGGCTGTTCCAGACCTCGATGTTTTTCTGGCATATCTCGTTTAATCTTTGAGATAATTCCATCCCAATGATATTTTTATATGGGTATTCCGATGCAAGAAGTAATACACGGCCTTTGCCGGAACCGAAGTCAATAAAAGTATATGCAGAATGATCAATTGTTAGATTTTTTAAAATTGAGCGTGCCGCATTTACAGGGGTAGCCTCATAGCGGACCGCCGTTTTTTTTTCAGCAAATCCTATGTCTGATTCATCACCTTGAAACATGGTTCCACAGGTATCAACACCAAATTTTTTATCAAATCTAAAGTCAAAATAAGGCATAATTCTTAATGTCAGATGATTTATTATCTTGCGAAATAGCGAATATACGCCTTCTTTTTTCAACGTCCTAACTATTTTTGAGCAATATTTCAATTTCGACCTCATTTAATTTTTATTTAAAAGTTCTTCCATTTTCTCTCTGCTATGTAACCATACTCATACAAATGGAAAGAGAAAAACCTCAAGAAAGTCTTCCGGAGAGTTACTTGGAATGTATTTGAAACTAACGTTTCCCTCTTTCTCTAACGCAACCACCAAATACATATCTCCAGTTTCGCGATAATTCGCGCAAAGAACGCGGTCGTCTGCCTTGCTGAATCTCAACGAAAATCTTAAAGTCACGCCCTACTTCAAAAACACAACTAATGCACTATCAAGATTGGCCGAAAAATCATAATAGTCTCTCATCTTTGAATATTGTGTTCAGTATTTCCCGATGGATTTCACATTGTGATAGGTGTAATGCAGTTAGCACTTCCTTTTTCGAATGCAGTATTTTAAGTAACAAGTTTCGACCCTTTCTCATCAACCGATTGTAGCCGAAGAGCTCCGCCAGATATTGTTCTTTCTTTTGTCGACAGAATTCTATCCATCGTTCCTCCATGAACGCACTATCTTTGACTTGTGCGTTTTTCCTTTGCATTTTGTCCAGAAAACGCTTTCGTGAAGCTTCATCCATCTTTTGGGCCCCCAGGGTGTTTTGGGATTGGAAGTAGGGGATAGTTTTCAGACGGACCTGCATCCCTTCAACCGTCAATCTTGCCAAGTAGCCTTCGTACCACCCAGCCGGCTCTTTACCTGTGGACTCAAAAATCAAGTTGCCCAGACCATAAACAATTGGCCGGTTAGCATAGATCTCCCACGGAAGCGGGCAATGGGCATGGCAGCAGATGACAGCGTCTGCCCCCATGTCCACCATGAAACGGCATCTCCTTACCATTTCCGGACTTGGATATGGGTAATTTTCTCTGCCTCCGTGGATGAGCACGATAAAGGTGCCCTGTTGCTTATGCAGTCGGATGGCATTAACGAAATTGATTAGATCCAAAGGATTAGCCCCCGGGGTCTTCTCATCCGCAATGGAATACTCTCGTTCTGCCATTGAGTATATGACGATTCTCTTACCGTTTATTTCTTTAATAAAAGGTTTCTGGGCTTCCTCGATATTCGACCCTGCTCCAACGACATTCAATCCCGCTGTCTTAATTGCACCAATAGTTTCTTGTAAACCGTCAGCCCCATGGTCGAAACTGTGATTATTAGCCAGGTTCAAAACATTCCATTTTGATGCCACAAATCCCTGAATACACTTGATGCTCGCACCCAGTATCGAACCTGCCTTGACGATTGGCGTCGCTGTTGAAATCAAGGGACACTCGAGATTCACGACCGCGAGATCGGCACCGGCTATTTCCTCCAATAAGTCATGAAATAATTCATACGCGTTTCCGGCAACGAACGCATCTTGAACCTTACCCCTTGGACAAACATCACCACCGACAACAATTCTAATCATAAAGCTCTCTTGTTATCACGAAATCCAACTATCTTTAAAGTTTCTCCAGGTGACATCACCATCTTTCTTTACCACTTCGTAGCCGACAAAGACGATGAATATGATATTCATGATTGCACTGACCAGGGAAAACAGCATGATAGTATATAATGCAGACATATACGATCCACCAATTATCAGCACCAGGGTTCTGGTAGCAAGCAAAACTATTTCGAAAAGAAACGTCTTTTTTTGTATCCGAATTATCCGTGCAAAAAGAACGGAAGGCAGGCTACAGAACACGGTCATCAGCCACAGCATCAACCATCTCGCAAACTCGCCGGACGAGTGCCACTGAGAGCCAAAGATCCATGCGAAAATTTGGGGAGCCCACAGGAACATAACCAGCAGAGGGAAAACAATCAAAGCAAAGAGTCCCGAGGTGATTTTCACGTACAAGGGGAAGAGTCGGTCGCCATCATTATGGGCTTCAGCTGCCTTTTGAAAGAGCACCTGTCGAAGCGCTCTCGTTACAAATCCCATTGGTCTCTGCAGGATCCGCGTACCGAAAGAATAGGCACCGGCAACCGCGATTCCGTGAAAGTGAGTCAACATTAAAACTGGCAAACCCATCGACAAGGCACTGATTAAATCGTTGGATCCACCATATACAGGAAAATCCTTATAATTCTTAGCCAGGTTTCCCATGCGGACCCAACGAATTTCCTTGCGCAACTCTCTTAGGTCGCGGAATGCGGCTCTGGCCAGATAAAGGCTTGCCAGGATCTCGCCTATAATCACTCCGAAAATAAGCGCTAATGGCCCCCCCCTCCAAAAACCCAGGCCAACCTGTGACCCATTCGTGGACAGGCTGCGAACGACCTGGGATGACGCCGTTCTCTTAAACGCTTTGACCCGAACACACCAAGCCTGACATGACTCATTTAACCCACTGATTATTGTCGCCACAACCAGAAGCGGCATTAACCAAGCGTTTTGGGCTTTCATGAGGCTCTGAAAAAAACTTGGAAACAAAAGGGAAACAATGAGGCAGCATGCGGCTATGAAGACACTGGATACGCACGAAAGGACAAAGAGGTTTATGGCGTCTTCATTTTTCTTGGGCAGCATCATTGCCTGGGCATAATTTAAAGTCACCGCCGAGGTAAATATTCCAAGTATTGCGTTAAATGAGCCAAACACCCCAAAGTCTGCCGGAGAATATAGCCGGCTGATAATCGGATTCATTGTAAATCCAATCGCCTGTGCGCCAGCCGTTCCAGTCATCACCACAAGGACATTCTTGATGAAGGAGGACTTCATCATCCTGTTAAGGATATTAGGTAAATAAAACCTCAATGCTTTGTTAGCTGAATTCGCTTTCGTGGTACAAAAACAATCCTTTGCGCTTAAAAGTCACGCTTATTGACCAGGTCGATCCCCATCATGGCTAATAACCGGCTCAGATGGTATGCACCCTTTTCGGAATACTTCATCACCGCATGGCTTCCGCCGAAGACACAAAAAGGCAGGACTAACAGGTAAGCCAGAATAGCTGTAATTAACTTCATAGTTACTATCACCTTTGATAATCCTCCTTTCTGGTTAATGAAGTTTCTGTGTGCGTTAGAGCCGTGAAGCAGAGCGCGCTTGAGGTAATAGCTCTTTGTCCATCGCTCAGGCGGCACAATTTCGTAAACCGGCGCTTCTTCAACAGCGACAAAACGACAACCAACCTGCATCGCTTCCTTGAAAAACATTCGGTCTGAACCGCTGGTTTTACACTTTAAGTCAAAACAAATATTGTGCTTATCAAACACATCCTTCTTAAGAAGAACATTCCCGGTGCGGGTCTGGCTCCGGTGCAACAGGGTGCCTGTTCGGTGAACCGGCCGATCGCAGAACCCACCCTTAAGCAGCCAGGCAGGGGGCTGTTGCTCAAAAAATGGATGGACAGGGCCCAGTGCCCCATCTACATCAAATGTATGGATGGCACGGTACATTGTGATCAACCAGTGCTGCGGAGGGAATTCATCATCATCAATGATGCCTATGTAATTGCCCCGGGCAAGCCGAAGGGCGTGATTTCTGGCCGCAGGAATCGTCCGTTCCGGTTCAATGCCGTAAGTGATATCTAAACCGAGCTCTTCCATCAATCGCAGCACGGTTTCTTTGGCAGGGCCTTCTGCGTCATTATCTACCACAACCACTGAAAAATCAAACAGCCCACCGGTTTCCTGCAATGCTACTTTTCTTAAAAGTCGCTCCAGCATTTGGTTCCGGCGGAATGTACAAATACAGATTGAAATATGGTTTTTCATAAATTATCCAACAGATCATTCTTCTTTGGCATCCCTTTTCATAGCATTCCCTTTAAGAAATTTGACGAAATCAAGCAAATATCCGGCCATCCGACCTGTCAAATTAAAACAGCCACGGTACTCGTTTAGGAATGTTTGCTCCCAACCCTTCTTGCCTGCAACGCCCAATTTGAAATGGTATCCCCCAGGATTTCGCTTCGGATTAAATGCTCCAAGATCATAATAGGCGAGTCCTCTTTCCTTCATCCACTGTATCATACGCCACTGCAACAGGTAAGAACCATTTACTTTCAGCGCCTTTTCGTCCGTTGCACCAAAAGTCCATACACCGGTATCGCCAACAGCAGAAAAAACATTTGCACATATAGGCTCATCCCCTGCTTTACAAATCATGATCTGCATTTTGAATTGCTCGGGCAGAGTCACTTGCATACGCCGGTATTCCTCATAAGCATCAAGATGTTTCCGGGGAAGGTTCTTTCTCTCAACCATTTTGTGCGCTATTATAAGGAATTTCCTATAAAGCTCGTCACTTGTGCCCTGGATAATAGTAAGCCCCATTCTTTCTGCTTTATTCAAACCATTCCGCCATTTTTGCAATAAATTTTTACGAATCTCGTCAAGCGAAGGAGAAAGATCAAGAAATAGTGTCCGATACGGCCGTTCCGATAAATTGCACTTAAAGCCCTCATCCTCAAGAATTTGTTTGAATACCGCTTTTTCATTCCCTTTGGTGGCTGGCTCGAATCTGATCAAATACCCTCTTTTGCCTCCGTATTCTGCTTTGATTCCCCGCACTAAATGAAGCAAGACTTCATTACTTACTTCCTTACCTCTCTTCTTATAAAGAGGACCCCTTCGAATGTGTGCAATACCAATTTTATAAAAAGGCGAATGCCTCAATTTTACTTGACAACATCCAAGGACTTCTTCCCCCGCCTTTATAACCATATGGCTCACGTTTTCTTTTCTTCGGGCTGAAGTTCTGTTTGTCCAAACCTGAGATAGGGAGGTGTCGTGAAATTGGGTTAGCAACTTCTCCCAGCTCTTCCTATCGATTTTATCTATTTCAATGTGTAACGGTAAAATTGTCATTTCTATTCACAAAAAGCATTTCGAAACAGGTTGTTGATAAATGTATATGTAAAATCACCGACCACGCCCATAGGACGTGGTATGATGAAGCCCCCTCGAAGGGGGCATTGCTTTAGGGAAAGCCCCTAAAGGGGCTGATTTAGTTTTTAACTCGTGTTTTTATTTATCTGGATCACTTTGCTCTTTAATGTACTTTCTTATCGTCTCTTCATCCAGACCCACTGGGGAGCATTACCGGTTTGTTAATAAAAAAGGGTCAGTCATGGGGTAGATTGGCGTTTTTATATCTCATAAAAACTTTATCATATGTGCCATTATATACTGAGCATCGGATCCGAAGCATTTCA
>SDBV01013773.1_pt1 | contig 10251 bp, 10 predicted proteins | sample 2277081 | NCBI WGS metagenome assembly SDBV01 (sample SAMN10402039, study PRJNA504765) | marine sediment metagenome | isolation source: marine sediment core GS10_PC15, 223 cmbsf | place: Arctic Ocean: Southern Knipovich Ridge | collected 2010 | reverse complement strand
CGATACTTCCCAATGCCTTTCCACGGGTCCTCAAGGCCGGTCGTGACGGGCGATGCAGCGGGGCTCGTCGATGACTCGCTCCCATTGATGGGACCCTGCACAACCCGCATCGAGGTGGGCACAGAACTCGCGCAGGTCTGCCTCTGGTTTGCCTGTGTCTGGACGTGGTGTCGGGGTAAGATTCTTGGCCATATCGCTTACGACCTCGCGCGCCTCAGGCCCGAATCGCTCCTCCATCGCGTGCAATAGCCGTACGCCAAGTGCAGCCGCTCCTTTCATCTTTCTCTTCAACAAGTCCAGAAGAATCCGCTCGTTCTCTTCACTAATCGGTTCCGGCAAAACATCGTTCAGACTTCCTGACATAGTGTTCTCCTCTGGTGCAAAGAAACTGATCCGACACCGCCTGTTTCAATTGTCGAATGCAAAAATTCACCTGCTGGGAATGAACGTTGGCGAATTGCCAGTCAGGTGAAGCGAATTGTTATCTGAAGTCTCTACTTGTCCACGGCCTTTATTATGCCGCTATTGTTCACGTCTGACAATATCTTTTCGCCTGGTTTCACCACCAGAAATAGATTATCATCCCATTTGCCATCAACCATCTTCTGAAGCAGAGATTTATCACCTTTCAGTTCATCGTAATTCCATTTCAAGTAATCTGCACATTCTTTTGTGTATTGGCGATACTTTTCAGAATTTAGAAGACCCCAATCGATGAAAGTTGCCCATGAATATTCTTTGAACCAATTCTGTTCCATTTGCATTAAGTATTCGGCATTATCTTCACCATACTTTTCTTTGTAAGACTGGAGTGTTTCCTCGTAGCGTTCTTTACCTGGTTGAAGTGAGTTTTCAATCCATCCAGCACTGTACCAATATATACCATGGTGGCTATCGAAATATGATTGGTATTTTTCCTTCGATCCAAGAAGTAATGTAATACAATCATGTCCTCGTGCAACAACAATGGGTATCTCGGGTGCCTTAATATCAACAATCCCGTTACTACACAAACCATATCCCAATAGTATTGCATCATAAGGTCGATCTTGTACGTCGACTATCCGATTCGCCTCAGCCTGTACAGTACTACGCAATTTATCCGGCTCGTTATGAAGCCCTTGGGGCATAACGATCACATCAACGACATTAGTGGCCTGAGAGGCACAGTAATAAGCTTCTCGTTGGATGGCTTTACAAACGATGAATTTTAATCTCATGCTTTTCTCATAATGTCAGATAACATATAATAGACAGTGTATTCCCCGCCAGTGGTTCATCTTAACCGCTGCAGGGAATAGCGCCCCCATGATCGCGGGAAGCCAGATCGATGGATATGCAAATACTTTATTCATATCTTCTGTAGCGAACGTCAGGGTTGAGGCTGCCACGCTAGCGCGGCTACCCTCCAACCTTTTGTTCTGCCTGTCCTTCTTCCGAAGCGAAAAGTTCCTTTACCATATCGTCAAACGAGATCGTTTGGTTCTGTGCTTTCGCCCCTGCGTAAGCTTCCATCATACGTTTAAGACTGTGTCCGGCAAGATCGATTGCACACAACGCCTGCCATCGGACCTCCAGTTGCCGCTCTTTGGCGAAAACGAGGGAGTCGGCAAGTTCCAAGGCATGGCCGCCGGCCAGGAAATGTTCTTCGACATGGTAGAGGTTAAGCGGAAGTTGGTGTCTGTGGGACGTAATGATGGCTTTGGTGACCTCCCGGGTGAGGGTTTGTCGGAGTGACATGCCAACCACATGAATAAAGGAAATGGGAACACCTTCACGCCGGAACTTGAGCCATGCAAAAAATGATCTCATCTCTTCACCAAGCAGAACGACAAAAATCAGCGGCGCGCATCAACTCGTTCGCCGCATTGACTTGTTAGGTTTTATTTTGGGTTTCTCTGTCACCAAGGTTGTTGGTGGGTATTCCACCAGAATCAGGCTCTTAATACCAGCCAGAATCTCTACTACAGGGAATGTCACTTGCTTGTTCATCGTGCAGTATTGCGCAATCGTACAGTGTGGAATCCACTGGTTCGGAACGTAGTACTCATAGATTGCACAATCGGCTTGTAAGGCCGCATCATACGTAAGTCTATGGTAAGAAGCTAACTGATCGTCAATTTTTGCGTGAAGATATGCCACCTCTCCACCGGAGAAGAAGCCCAACCCATGTAATCGCACATCCCCAATCGGCGGAGAGAGTTCATCGAACACATTCTGCAAATTGTCATTCCCAACCAGTAATGCCACATGAGGGATAATCCCGTTGCGTAGAACGTAGTCTGTACAGTAGAAGTCAGCAGCAAAATCCCAGAGGGTCTTAATCTCTGATTCCGTTGCTTCGTCAAATCGCAATTCAATCGAGTGTGGCATTGTTTTCCTAGCCTAACGTTGCGGATCAGGCGCGGCTATTTGCGGTCGCCTGCATCCGCTTGTTGGATGTCTGGTCTACTTCCTTCGGCTTCATCGTCCAGCCTTTCGAATGATGTACTCCTGAGCCCTTAGGATAGCTGAGTTCTTCCCCTCCTTCAACTCCTCCGGTACGGCCTCTACCTGGACGTCTGGATCGATGCCGTTGAATTCGATCGGTTTCTTGTCGTTCCTCCATCGACTCCGCACCGGGAAAATGATCGAAGCAATTCCGGAAGGAAAAGACCACGTACGCTTCGCGCTGGAGGACCCAGCGGTCTTGGATCCGAAAAGGCGGGCATTCGCATATGCCCGGAAATCCCTTGCAAGTGTCTCGCCCGCCGACAGACAGCCCGCGTCAATCAGAACCGCCACTGGTCTTGGGAACCGCTTGATTCTCTCAATCAGGTTGCTGTCGTATCCCCCTCCCCCGTTACCCCGAAGGTCTACTATCCATCCGTTTACATTCGGGTGCGTCTCAAAGGCTTCATCAATGCCGTTCGGAACTGAAGTGTCGACTCGGCGTATATACATGTAGCCCACATCATTGGCCAGTCTCGCGTAGTGAAACGAACGACCCACTCGTTTCAAATCACGAGGCAGGTTGTACGTGTGGGGCCATCCGCGGGCAGCTGCCTTGCATTCCAGGCTAAGGTGTCGTTCTTTCCCATCTTCCCGGTAGGTGATCGTGTGCTTCTGGCCTTTATCACCACGCAGCGCCAGTCGGTACTCGAACAGGCGAGCCCTTTGGGGGCTTGAGAAGAATCCCCCCTCCCTCCAAGCCGCTTTTGCCCGCTCCTTAAGGAAGCGCCTTGCATCGGTTTCGTCGATCTTCGTGACGACGGCTCCCGTCTTGAGCGTGCCCGCCAAGGCTTTAGGTGCGTGCATGATCACGACCCGACCGTTCGTCGCGGGCAGAAAACTGATTCCGGGGTAGTGCCGCGGTGGAACCGCAGGAATCTGAGCCCTCGACTGCCGAATCCTCATGTGCCCGTCACGCAGGATGCGGATGACATCATAGATGATCTGCAGGAATTCCTCATCAGAGTCGCAGTTCTTCGCCCTTTGCTTCAGTTCTTTCTTTGCACGGTTCCAATCGCTGCGGATGCCTTTCAACGAGAAGAAGGGGTACTCCTTATCGATTTTCTTCATGAACGCTTTCATGTCACTTTCGTAGACTGAATGAGATGTTTCAGCAACGCTCGATCCAAAGGCCAAGCAGGCGAGACTCAGCACGAGCAGGACTCGGCAGTTCCACGTTTTCCGATACGGCATGCGAACCTCCTTTCGAATGCACACATCCAACGTCGCGGATCAGGCGCGGCTATAAGCCGTCGTCTGCATCCGTCTTGTTAGGCTAATTACCTTTGTTTCTTTTGTGGGAAAGCTACACTAAGGTCGCAGCGTATTTCATCATAGCCATGCAAGAAATCACTCGGTACTCTTAACGAATAGTCTCTAAAATCAACAAGTTTAGAATTACTGTTAAAAGCGCATACACTAAAATCCAGAAAGAAAATGTCACTGTAGGAATTAAATGATTTATGCTCGTTAATCTGCTTCCAAAGCAGGTTGAAAATGTCATTTCGATGATGGGTGTAAAAATGAATGTCTGAGGTGAATTCCCTGTTGCCTAAAACTGAGTAATTGTGGAGCAAGAGAATTTGTTTCGTGTAGCTTCCGGTATATTTGTCTTTGGATAGCTTCTCAATAATTTTGGGTGAAACAAAGTCGTCCAACGGGTGAGAAGGGTTCTTTACCACCTTGCCTTCAGTGACAACGCTGTGGTGCAACTTATATCCCTTATGTTCTGTAAAGTCGGATTGCTTTAATGTATTTACAAACTCAGCAAGCTCATCAATAAAACGCGTAAACTCTTTGCTGTTTGGGTTTTTCGGGAATGTAAGCTCCCGCATTCTTGTTTTTTGATTGAGAACCACTTTTTGATTAACCGTGCCGGTACTATAATGACAAATGAATATGCCATCCAGATACTTTGGGAGATATTTATAGTTCTGAAACGCGGGTAGCGGCGAATGCTGAATAGTGTCCATGTCATCCTGCATGACAAGTTTTATCTGGATTGTTTCTGGAATTTTTCCGGCTATTCTTTGTGTAGCTGCGGATAAAAATTTCTTCTCGTAAACATCAATTTGGGTGTTGGTCCCCTTTAGAACCGCGCCTATTTCGATACCCATGTCTTGATATAGGATATCTGGCTCGCATTTTTGAGGATCTCCAAAGCAAAGATCTCCCGTGGCCAAACATTTTCCTTCCTGAACTTCCAAAAATATCCGAGCAACGTGTGTTTCGATGTGTTCCTTATCGTTCATAAAGAGTGCCTATTTGGTTAAAAATGACGTTCAGTTGTTTAGAGCCTAACGTTTAAGCTCAGCGGTCCGCCGAAGGCGGGTCCGCTGGAGCGTCTTGTTAGCCATCGCTTTTCACCTCACACGGAACAAGTGTGCCGCCACCGGTGGCAGCCAACACGGTACTGTCTGGTCTGTTCAGCACCCAACTTTCGTATCCACATGAATCAGTAATGACCTCAAACCGTACTCGATCACCAAACTGAATAAGAAGGTCACCTGTTTCAGGCGCCACTTCTGCAGCCGTAACTATGCTTGATGATATTATCTTACGAAGATCACGACCCGCATCAATGGCATTCGGAAGCCCAAACTTCTGTTGGTGGTCCTCGCTGGTAATCTCGATACGCCCTTTCCGGATGACGCGCCAAACACCACCTATCTGTAGGCTACAGTTGGTTCCGAATACCAGGCCCCATGACCCTGGAGCGGCAGAGCCGTCAACGGTCGTGAGGCGTTTACCAACAATACACGCCACAGAGAAGTCTTCCGGCTTAGGTTTCTTGATTGGCCCATATGTCGTCATAGGTATCGTTGCCTATTCTTGGCTAACGATGCGGCTCAGCATACGGCGCGAAGCGACGTTCTGCTGCAGCCTCTGGTTATGTGGTGATTGTATCATCCGATCGTGGCGGCGATGCTATCTGGGCCCGCAGCGCTTTGGCTAACAGCAAGTCATAAACATGACGATTCCAATTGTTCACAGTGAAGATGAGGAGAATAATCCCGGAGGTGCCGAGCATAGTTGCAAGGGCGAAATAGAAGGCACTGGAGCCCCACAGACTAGCTGCGTGTTCAGCTTCCCACCTTATCAGAGTCGGGTTCGTCACCTCGGTTTCTTCTGTCATGGAACGCGCGAAGTCATTCTCATGGTCACGGAGCAACGGGTAGAACGTGGCAACCGCGACAATGGCGAGAACTAAAGGCAATGAATACACCAGAAGTAAATACCAGCGAATCCATTTCCATCTCCGAGATCTACGTTCGAGTCTGCGGAGCAACGCCTCTGCTGACTTGACGTCTCGGCGTGTCAATTCCAGCGACATCGTTCTATTTCCTCCCACATAACGGTGGTGCTCACTTGCCGCGGAGGCCGCCAGGCCTACGCGGTCAAGTGCAGCACATTGTTAGATGGTCCCTTCTTGCTTTTCACGGGTAACCTTCCTTGTGGAGCCAATATTCAGGGTCTACGTTTTCAAAACCCCCACCACTGCCTGATGATACTCCGGTGCGCTTGCCATCGTAGTCAAACTCAAACCACCGGAACTTGTAATGCAATTCCTTGCTTGAGTTAGTGTTTTCTGTGTACCAATAGACACGAAAGGTCCGATTGTTGTCGTAGAAGAAGTAGGGAGTCTCAAGGGCATCATCGATCTCGAATTCGGCCCTTAGGGCGGTGGCGCGTTGTCTAGTATGCACGGAAGGATACTCATTGTAAGTCCAGCCCCTGCCTGATTGGGTCAAGTCCTGCCAGATGTACTTCGGGCATCTCATCGGTGCCTTCGAACGGGTGGCGGGGTGCATACAACCAGCAGCACTAAGGAGAACAGCAAGCACGGCAGTAACTGGTAGACTCTTCATCTCAGATTTTTCTCACCCATCTAACATATAATAGACAGTGTTTTCCCCACCTATTTACAGGCCGGGACTCATGTTTTTCAAGCTATAACATCATTCCGTAACAATATTTGCAAATTTTGTATGGTATTTGTTAGCGTGCGTGGATTGCAGAGTGCATAATTAAGCCATGAAACTGCTAGATCAGGTCCGCGCGAAGATCCGAACGCTGCACTATTCCTACCGGACCGAACAGACTTATGTAAGATGGATTGTAGCATTTATCCGGTTCCATCAACTCAGGCACCCCAGCGGGATGAGTGGCCCCGAGATCGAGGAGTTTCTGACCCACCTGGCCGTCAAGAGGCAGGTCTCAGCATCGACACAGAACCAGGCGCTCAACGCCGTAGTTTTCCTCTTCAAGCATATTTTAGGCAAAGAACCCGGTGAGTTCAAGGCCGCATTCGCCCCCCGTTCCAAAACGCCCCCAAAGATGAAAGTGGCTTGTTTCCGGTGGAGGATCGTAGTACACTACATGATTCTAACACCATGGCAAAAAGCAACCGTACATCCTCAAACCCAGAAGACGGGAAAAACGCCAAGATCGCAGCGGGGAAATCTGTTGCCGTCAATCGCGGAACCAAAAAGGCCGCTACGAAGAGGACAAAAAAACACTCCACAAAGGCGGGCAAAAAAAAAGCTCTCCCCAAGCGAAGGAAAACCGCCGCGGGCGAACGGAAAAAAGCCCAGCCCGCCCGGGCGGACGGGGGCGAAACTAAAAAACGGCGGAAGGGGGGGCGTTTGGCGGATAAAGGTGTTGCGACGACGAGCGGCGAGTCTGCAAACGTTTCGTCGCCCGGCGATGGGGGTCGCAGGGAAATCGTTGTCATCGGCGCTAAGGAGCATAATCTTCGCAATATCAGCGTCCGCATTCCTCGCGACAAGCTGGTGATAATTACCGGGTTGAGCGGATCGGGCAAGAGTTCACTGGCCTTCGACACCATCTACGCGGAGGGCCAGCGCAAATACGTGGAGAGTCTCTCGGCCTACGCGAGGCAGTTCCTGGAGCAACTGTCCAAACCGGACGTGGAGCACATCGGAGGGCTCCCGCCGACGGTGGCGATCGAGCAGCGGTCCGGGGGGGCCAACCCACGCAGCACCGTCGCGACCACGACGGAAATCTACGACTATTTGCGACTGATGTTCGCCCGCGTGGGCACCCCGCACTGCTGGGTCTGCTGGCGGGAGATCACCTCCCAGACCGTCACCCAGATGGTGGACGCAATCATGACCCTTCAGGGCGGTACGCGGTTTATGGTTCTTGCGCCTATCGTTCGAGGGCAGAAAGGCCAGCACGTCGATCTTCTGGGGCACGTGCATCGTGAAGGCTACGTCCGTGTTCGAATCGACGGCGAGATTTATGATCTCAAGTCGCTGCCCGAATTGCACAAGTACAAGAAGCACACCATCGAAGTGGTGGTGGATCGGCTGGTGTTGAAGGAGTCGGTCCAGGTTCGCCTCTCCGACAGCATCCAGACGGCGTTGGGTCTGTCCGGAGGGCTGGTGGTGATCTCGCACGAACCTTCTGGGGCGGGGGATGAGGGCGACGAGTCAGATGGTAACGGCAATAGCGAGGTAGATTATCGTCAGTGGACGGATTGGCTCTTCAGCGCCACCTACGCCTGCCCGGAGCACCCGGAAGTGAATCTGGCGGAACTGTCCCCGCGGATGTTCAGCTTTAACTCTCCCTACGGGGCCTGCTCCGAATGCGGAGGGTTAGGAACCATTCAGGAGTTCGATCCCGGCCTGATTGTTCCCGATCCGACCGTCTCGCTGACACATGGCGCAGTGGACGCCTGGCGGGGTGGCGGGAAACGGATGAACATATTCTACAACCGCCAGTTGCGGAAATTCTGCCGAAAATACGGCGTCAGCCCCACGACCCCGTGGGAGGAGCTGCCCAAGGCCACGCAGAAAATCCTACTGTACGGTGACAAGAAAGGCGGTTGGGAGGGAGTGATCCCCAATCTCGATCGTCGGTGGGGCAGAACCGACAGCGAGTACGTCAAGGCTCGACTGCACAGGTTCATGTCCGAGCAGTCTTGCACGGGATGTAGTGGGGCGAGATTGCAGCCGGCGTCGCTGGCCGTTACCGTCGGTGACCACAACATTAACAACATCGTCCGCATGTCCATCCAGGATGCGCTGATCTATTTCCAAAGCCTCAGACTCGATGAGGAAAAAACCCAGATCGCCGAGATGATTCTCCGCGAGATATCCCATCGTCTGACTTTCCTAATGGAGGTGGGGCTGAACTACATTTCCCTGAACCGCACCAGCGCGACGCTCTCCAGCGGCGAGGCACAGCGCATCCGCTTGGCCACGCAGGTTGGCAGCGGATTGGTCGGGGTATGCTACGTGCTGGACGAGCCGACGATCGGGTTGCACCAGCGTGATAATCAACGCCTTATCCGTACCCTGATGCGACTGCGAAACATGGGCAACACGGTCATTGTCGTAGAGCATGACGAGGGGACAATCCGTTCGGGGGACGAGATAATAGACATCGGTCCGGCGGCGGGCAGCCACGGCGGGAGGATCGTGGCACAGGGCAGCGTGGAGGATATATGTCTTTCGGAGGAATCCATTACCGGGCGGTACCTCTCGGGGCTAATGCGAATTGAAACACCTACGCGGCGAAGAGACTTATCTCAAAGGCACTGCCTCGAGCTTCGTGGCTGCCTGGAGCATAACCTAAAAGACATAACGGTTCGCTTTCCGCTGGGGGGGATTATTTGCGTCACGGGCGTATCGGGTTCGGGGAAGAGCACGCTGGTCAACCAGACGCTGCTGCGGGCGATGAGACGAAGGCTTTACAATTCGAAAGACAGACCGGGCGCCTATGAAAGAATTATCGGGGTGGGTAAGGTTGACAAGGTCATCGAGATCAACCAGTCGCCGATCGGCCGAACCCCACGCAGCAATCCGGCGACGTACACCGGCGTTTTCGACCTGATTCGCCAGTTGTTCGCCAAGACGCGCGAGGCGAAGATCCGCGGGTATAAACCGGGGCGCTTCAGCTTCAACGTCAAAGGCGGGCGCTGCGAGGCTTGCCAAGGCCAGGGCCTCAAACGCATCGAAATGCACTTCCTCCCCGACGTCTACGTTACCTGCCACGAGTGCAAAGGCGCCCGCTACAACCGCGAAACGTTGGAGGTCAGGTACAGGGGCAGAAACATCGCCGACGTGTTGAAGATGCGCATCGAAGAGGCCTTGGGCTTTTTCGAGAACTTCCCGAAGATCAGGCAACTGCTCAAGGCCTTAAGCGACGTGGGCCTCAGTTACGTCGAACTGGGACAGAGTTCAACGACTCTCTCAGGCGGTGAGGCCCAGCGAGTCAAGCTCGCCGGGGAACTGGGCAAGACTGCTACCGGGCATACGCTCTATGTGCTGGATGAACCGACCACCGGGCTGCATTTCGCCGACATCCACAATCTGATGAACGTGCTGAACCGCCTGGCCGATCTGGGCAATACGATTGTTATCATCGAGCATAATCTGGACGTCATCAAGTGTGCCGACTGGATTATAGACCTCGGCCCGGAAGGCGGCGACGCCGGGGGAGAACTCGTCACCGAGGGAACGCCCGAAGAAGTAGCTGCCTACCCCAACTCCTACACCGGCCAATTCCTCGCCAGTCACCTGCATTGAGGGGTGGGTCTTATGGGGGGTGGGCCTTCGGCCCACCGCTAAACGGACGTTGGGGAGTCAATGCGCTACGGGTTTACCGAGGATCTTTTCCAATTCCTTGATCTTCTCGGCCATCATCTTGGGAGTCTCGGCTTCGAGGCTCAGTCGCAGCAGGGGCTCGGTGTTGGACGGGCGGACATTGCACCACCAGTCGTTGTAGGTGCAG
>SDBV01013772.1_pt1 | contig 10251 bp, 7 predicted proteins | sample 2277081 | NCBI WGS metagenome assembly SDBV01 (sample SAMN10402039, study PRJNA504765) | marine sediment metagenome | isolation source: marine sediment core GS10_PC15, 223 cmbsf | place: Arctic Ocean: Southern Knipovich Ridge | collected 2010 | reverse complement strand
CAGCTAACCTTTTTACAGTTATTCGCCGCCAGAACGCCTGCTCGCCGCTTGTACTGAGCCGATTAGCTGTCGCATATGCAGCTTCGGGGGTCGAAAAGTCTTCGCCTTCGGGAAAATCCGAGACCTTCTTGTTGACTTGATAAACGCGGAGCAGATTAGAGGCTTGTTTAGCCGTCGAATCCGCTGCGTCCACTGCCCAAACATGGCCACACAGAACTGTCAATACTACTAATAAACTCATCAGTCTGTTCATGAAATCGCTCCTTTTGTTTTTGCAACAAGCGTTAGACACCATTGGAATCGGACCCGACAGGCAAACGGCTGGCAAAAAGGGCCTCGAGTTTCGTTTGCAGCAGCTTGCGAGTCTGCTCGGAAAAACTCATTTCTATATCCAAAGCCCACAGCGGGCAAGAGTCTTGTTGGCCCCAAGTGAGCCCATCGTGCTGAATCTTGACCCAATCCTTCATAGTGGTAACAGCCAAAGAGCAGTCGCACTCACCAGCCAACTCCGCCAACTCATCCAAATCCTGCCGAGAGTAGCGATGATGATCCGGGTAATGTTTCCCCACGCAGAGCCTAGCCCCACTCTCGCTCAAAGTACGCTCGAAAGAGCTCGGCTTAGCAATTGCGCAAAAGGCTAAAACCTTTTTGCCCCGCAACCCCCCCAATTCCATCTCCCCGCTGGCCGATACGAGTCGGGTGGGTTCTCGAACAGCACTATCCTCGTCGGGCTTGTCCAGGGGTGCATAAGTTTTGATAACCATGTCCGCTCTCTTCAAAGCTGAAATTGGCTCGCGATATAAGCCCCTCGGCAACAGACGAACGTTTTCCAAAGGCTCAGCCAGCAGGACGATATCCAGATCTCGGTTCAGACACCGATGCCCGAAACCGTCGTCCATTACCAATACGTCAATATCAAATTGTTTCACAGCCTCTTTAGCACCAGCCACGCGATCGGGATTGACCACGACCGCGACATCGGGTAGCGCTCGATTGAATAGCAGAACTTCATCCGCTGGTTTTTCGACCGTGCCCTTGTAGCCGCGGGTCAAAATTGCCGGCTGATGCCCGAGTTCTTGCAGCATCTTCACCAGAGCGATAACTGTCGGCGTCTTGCCCGTTCCCCCGCAGGCCAGATTACCAACGCAAATAACCGGCACCTCAGCACAATAAGAGCGGAAAACTCCCCACTCATATAGAACGTTGCGCAAACCCACCGCCAAAGAGTAGGGCACGCTCAATGCGCCCAATGAAAAGCGAGCTAGACCAGCCCCCATCCCCTTGCGAGCACCGCTGGTAATGTCCAGATAGCTATGATTCATAGGCATATCGATAGCGTGTCCACAGACAAGGGCCCTTTAGTCAGCCTCAATCTTTGCGATGATAGCATCAGCCATCTCACTCGTGCCCACAGCTGTCGGATCGTCGCGATTGGGCTTCATGTCATAAGTTACATCCTTACCCTCAGCAATGACAGCCGCAACAGCTTTTTCCAAGCGATCAGCCTCACTGGTCATCTCCAGATGGTGCAGCATAAGTACACCGGAGAGAATCAGTGCGGTCGGGTTAACTTTGTTTTGCCCCTTATACTTCGGAGCCGAGCCGTGGGTCGCTTCGAAGATAGCAATGTTCTCGCCGATATTAGCCCCCGGGGCCACGCCCAGTCCACCTACCAAGCCAGCACATAGGTCGGAAATAATGTCGCCGTAAAGATTGGGCAGAACCATGACATCGTAAAGTTCCGGCTTCTGGACCAACTGCATACACATATTGTCGATGAGGGTCCAGTCCTCGAACTCAATCTTACCCTCGTATTTTTTGGCAACCTCGCGAGCCGTGTCCAGCCAAAGCCCATCGGTGTACTTCATGATGTTAGCTTTGGTGATAGTCGTAACCTTTCGGCGATGTTCGCGGATAGCGTATTCAAAGGCGAACTCGTGAATTCGGCGACTATTTTCTATGCTGATGGGCTTGATGGATATGCCCGTCGTCTTTCTGCCGGTCTTGACGGATCGCTCATTATGGGCACTGATCCAGTCGATCAGTTCGATCGTGTTTGGCTTACCCACTTCAAACTCGATGCCCGCGTAGATGTCTTCAGTGTTTTCACGGATCACCACCAGGTCGATATCTTCATATCGGCTACGCACTCCCGGATAGCTCTTGGCCGGGCGGAGGCAAACGTAAAGGTCGAACATCTGACGCAGGTGGACATTTATGCTCCGAAAGCCCGTGCCGATCGGCGTGGTTATCGGGGCCTTGAGAGCTATGCCCGTCCGCTCTATCGAATCGATGGTCCGCTGGGGCAGGGGGGTCTTTTCGGTTTTCATGATGTCCACCCCAGCCTGCTGGACGTCCCAACTGATATCCGCTCCGGTAGCGTCGATGCATCTTCGGGTAGCCTGGGCTAGTTCGGGGCCGACACCGTCGCCGGTAATTAGGGTTACTTCTGGCACTTTGGTCTGTCCTTTCAGAATATTAGAGAATCAAGTCTTGACAGCAGCTTAAAATATCAATTTTTAACGCCCCTGTCAATCCAAGGATACAGACATTTGCCCTTCATGATTGACAGCGACCACAGCTCTGCATAAGATACCTAGCTGAATCTGGATTTGGCGTAATTTGCCGGGTAGTTTTTCAACAAGGGTCTCATCTGTTATACGGAGCAGGAAATTATGAAGAAAATGGTGTATTTTTTTGGTAAGGGCAAATCCGAGGGTCACTCTGGAATGAAGGAGCTGCTTGGTGGCAAGGGAGCCAATCTAGCCGAGATGACTAACATTGATTTACCTGTACCTCCGGGCTTTACCATCACCACTGGGGTATGCGACGCCTATTACAAAGCCGGTCAGAAGTACCCCCCCGGACTCTCAGAGCAGATAGATAAAAACCTCGCCAAGCTGGAAAAGGTTATGAAGTCCAAGCTGGGCGACATTAAAAATCCCCTGCTGGTCAGCGTTCGCAGCGGGGCCGCCGTCTCCATGCCCGGAATGATGGACACCGTGCTGAACCTGGGACTGAACGACAAGTCCATGGTCGGCCTAGCCAAGCAGACCAACGAGCGGATGGCTTGGGATGCCTATCGCCGTTTGATCAACATGTTCGGCGACGTGGTTATGGGAGTAGCTCACGAGCATTTCGAAAATGCCATGACCGCGGTAAAAAAGAAAGCTCGGGTCAAGCTCGATACTGACCTGAAGGTTGTCCATCTCAAAGAAGTAGTAAAAAAATACAAAGCCCTCTACAAGAAACACACCGGCGAAAACTTCCCACAGAATCCCAAACTGCAACTGCGTAAGGCTGTTGAGGCCGTCTTTGGTTCTTGGCACACAGCTCGGGCCGTCAAGTATCGCCAGATTAATAATATTACCGGCCTACTTGGTACTGCCGTCAACGTGCAGACCATGGTCTTCGGAAATATGGGCTCAACCTCGGGCACCGGCGTATGCTTCACCCGTAACCCCTCTACGGGCGAGAAAGTCTTCTACGGCGAGTTTCTAATGAACGCTCAGGGAGAGGACGTTGTTGCTGGCATCCGCACGCCTTTACCGATCGACCAACTCAACGATTATCTCCCGGACTGCTACAAGCAACTGCTGGTGATTAATGACATCCTGGAAAAGCACTACAAGGATATCCAGGATTTCGAGTTCACCATTCAGAACGAGACCCTCTACATGCTGCAGACCAGAGCGGGCAAGCGGACCGGCCTAGCTGCCGTCCGGATTGCTGTGGAGATGGTCAAGGAGAGGCTGATCGACAAGAAGACCGCTATCTTGCGAGTCGATCCCGCAGCTCTGGATCAGTTGTTGCATCCCCAATTCGACCCCAAAGCTCCAAGGAAAACTATAGCCACCGGATTGGCAGCTTCACCGGGCGCAGCCTCGGGAAAGATCGCCTTTACCGCCGAGGATGCCGAAATACGAGCCGAGCTGGGCGAACGCGTCCTGCTGGTTCGGCGGGAAACGTCTCCCGAAGATATCGGCGGAATGAACGCCGCCGTGGGCATTCTCACCAGCACTGGGGGAATGACCTCCCACGCAGCCGTCGTGGCTCGGGGCATGGGAACCCCTTGCGTAGCGGGCTGCGGTATCCTGCACATCGACGCCAAGAGCAAGACCATGAAGGTCAACGGAAAAACTTACACCAGTAAGGATTGGCTCAGCATTGACGGCTCCACCGGCGACGTAATGGCCGATAAGGTCCCCACCGTAGAGCCCGAATTGAGCGGGGAGTTTTCGATTCTGATGAAATGGGCCGACTCTGTCCGCAAGCTCAAGGTTCGCACCAACGCCGACACCCCCGAGGATTCGAAAATAGCCCGAGACTTTGGCGCCGAGGGTATCGGCCTGTGCCGAACTGAGCACATGTTCTTCGAGGGTGAACGAATCTGGGCCATGCGAGAAATGATCCTAGCCGACAATGAAAAGGGCCGACGCAAAGCCCTGAAGAAACTACTGCCCATCCAACGGCGAGATTTCGTGGGCATCTTCAAAGCCATGAAGGGCCTACCGGTAACCATTCGCCTGCTGGATCCGCCCCTCCACGAGTTCCTGCCTCAGGACTCCAAGGCTCAGCGGGAAATGGCCCGTCGTCTGAAAATCTCGGCCAAGGATGTCCAGGCCAAGGTAGCTCAGCTTCATGAGATGAATCCCATGCTCGGCCATCGGGGTTGTCGCCTCGCGATAACTTATCCGGAAATCGCCGACATGCAGGTCCAAGCCATTATCGAAGCCGCCTGTGCCGTCAAGAAAAAGGGCATAAAGGTCTTGCCCGAAATCATGATTCCCCTGATCGGCACCGTCAACGAGCTGACCTTTCTGAAGGTCCGAGCACAGAAGATAGCCGCTGAGGTTATCGCCAAGAAGGGCATTAGACTAAAATACATGATCGGAACTATGATCGAAATTCCACGGGCAGCCCTGACCGCTGGCGAGATTGCCCTTGAGGCTGAGTTCTTCAGCTTCGGGACTAACGACCTCACTCAGATGACCTTCGGTTATAGCCGCGATGACGTGGGAACTTTTGTGCCCCATTACATCGCCGAGGAGATTTTGCCCCGCGATCCCTTCCAGACCCTCGACCAAACTGGCGTAGGCCAACTGGTCAAGATGGGCTTAGAGCGTGGCCGTAAAGCGCGTCCCGGCTTGAAGGTCGGTATCTGCGGCGAGCACGGCGGAGACCCCGATTCAGTCAAGTTTTGCCACAATATCGGCATGGACTACGTTTCGTGCAGCCCCTACCGAGTGCCCATCGCTCGCCTAGCTGCCGCCCATGCGGTACTTGAAGAAAAGAGCTAAAATGGCAAAGTCGGCCCAAGGTCGCGTCGCGATCAGTCAACTGCGAGCCGGAGACCGATGCGATCAGGTCTTCCTGGTCTACTCGCGAGAGCTACGGCAAACCAAGGCTGGCAAATACTACATCCGGGCAGTGCTCCAGGACAGCAGCGGTCAAATTGCAGCAGTACTCTGGGACGCCAGCGAACCCATAGCCGAGGATATGCCCCCGGAAAGTTTCATCCAGGCCCAGGTCCGCGTCGATCAGTATCAAGGCACTTTGCAGATGGTGATCGAGTCGTTCCGACCGGTCGAGACCGCCGCCGTGGAGTTGGCTGATTTCCTCCAGCACACCGATAAGGACGTCGATGAGCTTTTCAAAAGTGTCCTGGGGCATTTACGCACAGTCAAAGACAAGAACCTGCTGCAATTGATCAAGCAGTTCGTAGCGGACGAGCAATTGATGGAGCGTTTTCGCTCAGCCCCAGCCGCCATGGGTATGCACCACGCTTACGTTGGCGGCCTGATTGAGCACACCGAGAATATGTTAGCCAGTGCCTCTCGACTGCTGGAGGGTTATCCGCAGCTAAATGCCGATTTACTGCTGACCGGCATCTTTCTGCACGACATCGGTAAAACCGCCGAACTTAGCTATACCACCAGCATTCAATATACCGATCAGGGACAAATGCTGGGCCACCTGATACAAGCCTCGCTGATGTTGCAGGAAAAAGCTCAGCTAGCCGCTAATGAATTGGGTGGCGAATTCCCCGCCGAAACTTTGAATCAACTCATGCACATCATTCTCAGCCATCACGGCCAATACGAGTTCGGCTCACCCGTCCTGCCCGCCACCGCCGAGGCCGTAATGATTCATTATCTCGACAACATAGACGCCAAGCTCAACGGCCTACAGCAAGCCTTGGAGTCCACCTTGCCCAGCGACGGAAACTGGACGAGCTGGCTAAAAATGTTCGAAAGAAGAATGTACAATCCGAAAGGATAGTATTTAGACGCTGTTAGTCCTCCCGACCAGTCGGGACCGGGAGTCATTCCCATCCTCTTGTCATCCCCGCGCAGGCTCCGGATCCATCTTATCTTTTAGGTTTCTGGATTGTCGCTGGCGGTGTCACCGGAGGGGCGGCTTCGGCCTTGCTGGCCAACGGAGCGTCTTCAACTAAAACTACCAGCGTAACCAAATCTTCCAGCGATACCACCTGAGCCTGATTACTCAGGTAATACAAATGTCCGTTGGCCGGCGTTCTCAGGAGTTTCGGAGAAGCTTCATCCTGAACCGTGGCTAATTTGCTCTTGAGTTCCAGCCCTGCCTTCTCGCCGTCATCCCGCTGGAACAATTCTCTAGGCCTACTAACAGCGAAACCTTGCTGTTGTGCTCTCTGCCCTGCAAGATAACCCAATTGATTCTTCGCGTCTTTGACAACGACGCTGAGCACGACGGGTTTTTGCATCTGGAGCTGACTGACAATATCCCTCGCCTGGCCGCGAGTGGTGCGGACAAATATGCTGTTCTTGATATCAACGTTGGTATTCGTGCCTGCTTGCCCCTGATACACAACCTGGCTAAAGGCCGGGAAGTTGGACTCCCGCGACGCTCGGTTAAGGTCGATGAGGAAGTTACTTCTAGCCCATTGCTGGACGAATTGCAAAGTCTTCGCCGAGTCCTTGGAGACCACCTTAACGTTTAAAGGCTCAGCCTCGAACTTCAGATTCGCAGCCATGCTCTGGTTAACGTAGTTGTTGCTTAGAACCTGACGTCCCAAGGGTATATTCTTTTTCTTGGCCAACTCACTCTGCTCGCTGCTGATCTTATCTGTTCGAGCATCTCCGCTTGGCTCCGCAGGTCTAGAGCCATCCCTATCGTATACCAACGCCCTCCTAGCCTCTTGCCCTGCCACTTGAGTGGCTTCCGTGCGGGGGGTCTTCAAGGCGTCAGCTATTCCTTCTGGCATCTGCTCATTTTTGAATTTCTGGACGTTGAGTTTTCTCGTCTCGGCGCCTCCGAGGTAGGCTCCGCCACGAGATCTGGCCGGAGCGCCCTTAGCGGGGCCACTGCGGCGGGCAATACGTCTAGCGCCCTTGCCCGCGTAGCCTGTCTCGCGGCCACTGGGCAAGTTGGCAGCAATCTCCTCGCCGTCCAGCTCAAGCTTGTCCAATGGGCCTGCTTTGGGGGTGGGCGCCAGAGCCACTGCCCCTGAGTCTCTGACCTCGTGCTCGTCAGTGTCAGCCACAATAGCCGACTCGGAAGCTGCCCAACTCGGGCTGACTTGCTCAACTCGCTCAGGCCAACTATGGTAGCCCAGTATACCCAGCGAAGCACCTATCAAAAGACTGGCAGCCATCGAAAGCGTCCAACGAAATTTAGATGGGCGCGATTGTTCCGGTTGGGTGCCCCCCAGCAATTGGCTGCGTTCGCTGTGAGCCGTAATCATAGCAGCAAGATCAGGCGGAGCCGGAACTCGCGGCAAAGAGCGGACCATCTGAGCTGTCTTATACAGGCCTTCGTATTCACTGCGCAGCGACTGGTCGGTTTCCAGAGCCGCGCGAACCTCCCCCGCGGCTTGCTCGTCCAGCTCACCATCGATAAAACTGCAAAGGATCTCGGTATCGATCTTCATATCATCACCACGTCGGCGTTAAAGTTGAACCATATCATTCTATTAGATCAGCCAGATATTTCCTCAGCGTAAGTCTTCCCCGATGTACTCGGCTCTTGACCGTGCCCACCGGTACCCCGACGATCTGGGCGATTTGCCGATAATCCAAGTTCTCCACGTCACGCAGCACAATCACGGTCTTATACTGCTCGGCCAATTGGTCCAAGGCTGCGACCACCTTGATGTTTTGCTCAGCCTGGGCTGCTCGTTCCGAGGGATCCGCACAGTCATTCCCGCCCAAGCCTCTAGCCTGAGACGCCAGCTCGAGTGTCCCGTCTGGCTGATCCAGTGACTGCCACCTCCTCTTGCCAGCTCGGCGGTGGTGCGAACGCGTCAGATTCAACGCGATTCGAAACAGCCACGTATAAAACTTCGCTTCCATGCGAAATCCAGCCAGCCCTCTAAGCGCTCGCAAAAAGGTTTCCTGGGTCAGCTCACACGCATCCTGGTAATTTCCGCACAGCCGATATGTCGCATTGAACAGCCTATCCTGATATTTCTCCACCAGCAAAGAAAAGGCTGTCATGTCACCTTGGCGGGACTGGGCAATCAACTCACGCTCGTCCCCAGCCCTCCCAGCCCAGGACTTCTCCTCACTGGGTTCAAGCCCCAAGGTCCCTGTCGCAATTTCTTCCGCCATGAATTTAGACTCCCCAACTCCCGGGGGGTTCCCTAAAAAAGTAATCCATATGGTACTGCCCTTTGGCTATAAATTCAACCGGGCTCACGCACCTGTTTATCGATCCCCCAAGCCTAGCCAGCAGCGAACCGCCTGGCTCCTATGCAAATCATGTCTTTTTCGCCTTTTTCGACCTGAAGTCGCTCATAATTTGGGCAACCTCGTTATCGCTCAAGTCTCGCCACTGCTGATAAGCCCCCGCCACGGCGAACTGATAACCGCCGCGAATATTGGGGCAGTACACGGCCTGGATCTCTTGGCCGCTGATCAAGCCTTTGATCGAATCATCATGAGCCGTCGGAACAGCCACTATGATTTTTTGCACTCGAGCTCGGCCAAGCCCTTCGATAGCTCCACGCATAGTGATCCCCGTAGCCAGCCCGTCGTCCACTAGAATGATTTCTCGATCCCCAAGCCTCTCAGCCAGTCCCGCAGCCCCAAGCAGTTTCACTCGCCGTTGGACCTTAGACCGAGCCGCCTTGATGCATCCCTGCAGGGTTTGATCATCCATGCCCAGCCGGGCTAATGTGGCATGATCCAGGACCACCGATCCGTCAAAGATCACAGCCCCGAATCCCCATTCGCTGTTCCACGGGGGAGTAACCTTATTAACCACCGCCGCCTCCAGCTCCAGCCCAAGTTTGTCAGCGATAACCGCAGCCACCGTCAGACCACCAGCCGGTATCCCCAGAACCAGAGCTTGGCTGTGAGTGTAATCTTTCAGCATCCCCGCCAGAACCTCACCAGCTGCTCGGCGATCATAAAAAACACCAACTTTCTCTCGCAAGCTCTCCTTCTCAATTACCGGAATGTGGGTTTGTGTAGTCATTGAATACCCCTCCAATCGGGCCTCATGGTAACCTTCGGGCCATTAACATTATATCGTCATTAAGCTAGACAAATGCACAGCAGTGCTGAAAAAAAACGCCAATTTAAGCATATTCGCTCGATGATGATTGCCCCAAGGGGTCCATGCCAATACAATCGGTACTAGAGATCAGTCTATTGCCCAAAAACCCCGGAGAACTCAAATGAGCGATCAAGCCCTGTTACAGACCGACGTAAAGGATTTTCCCGTCACCCACGGCAAAGTCCGAGACATATACGACCTGGGAGACGAACTATTCATCGTCGCCACCGACCGCATCAGTGCCTTCGATGTAGTCATGCCCAACGGCATACCGGACAAGGGCAAGATTCTTACGCAGATGTCCCTCTTCTGGTTCGACTTTTTAGCCCATAAAGCCAAGCATCATCTCATCAGTGCCGATATCACCGATTTCCCCCCAGCTTTTCGCGACCAGCCCGAGGTCTTCGCTGGCCGATCTATGCTGGTCCACAAAGCTCAGGTTTTTCCCGTAGAGTGCGTCGTCCGCGGCTATCTAGCCGGCTCTGGTTGGAAGGATTATCAAAAAACCGGCCAAATCTGTGGAATTGAATTACCCGCCCAGATGAAGCAGTGCCAGCAACTCCCCCAGCCAATTTTCACCCCAGCCACCAAAGCAACCACCGGCCACGACGAAAATATCCCCTTCGAAGAAGCTGTCAAGACAGCTGGTCAAGATGTAGCTACTAAATTGCGCGACATGTCCATCGATATATACAAAACCGCCGCCGAATA
>SDBV01013771.1_pt1 | contig 10251 bp, 5 predicted proteins | sample 2277081 | NCBI WGS metagenome assembly SDBV01 (sample SAMN10402039, study PRJNA504765) | marine sediment metagenome | isolation source: marine sediment core GS10_PC15, 223 cmbsf | place: Arctic Ocean: Southern Knipovich Ridge | collected 2010 | reverse complement strand
GTAAACAGAACGAGTAAGTTCGGTTTTGATGCGGCGATGGCTTTTGCAGCCGGATTCAACGTGAATGCCAGTGATGTCGCTCCAAAGCTTTTCATGAAATCACGTCTCTTCATATTTCCCCCCGATGGTCATATGCAGTATGTGAATGCAAATGTATTGATTAGCGTAATGATCAGTCCCCTGATGTTATGCCCCGATTGTATGTCGTCAGAACATTCTGGACACATTGAGTTAAAAATTAAGGTATACTTTTCACAAGTAGCAAGTGTTTTTAAAAATCCTTTCCCCAGGTTATAAGTTCGTCTCAGTTTCATAGTTTTTTGTTTAATAATTTTTCTCAAGGACAGACATTCTCTTTTCATACCAAAGTACACATCGACAGGAATCAGGGGGGTAAAGTGGTCCACATTGTTCTGACGGGGTACAATATAGGGCTCAAACTAATGGTGTAATTTTCTGAAAATAAAACTTACTTATATTGGTCCAATATTAATGTTATATCGGGAGAAGCTTTCGGGGCCACGGTTTATTTCGCATCCCATATAATTTTTATTGCCTCTTTGTATTTTAAGGTTTCTTTTTCCAATAATGCTTCAGCAAGAGCTTTTACAGAAGCCCAATTATCTTCTTTTAAAAGGATATTTTTTGTTCTCTCAAACAACCATTTCCAATAATACTTCAATTCGTTAGGTTCATTCGGATTAATTAAAGCTCTTTTTAATAAACCAAGAACATCCTCGTGCTCTTCCCTACGCTTAATAAATACTCTTCTTTTCAAATATATATCTTCTGCAATCATGCCGGCAAAATAAATTTGCGTCATAATATTTATACGTTGCTCTCTTTTAAAACAGCGTTCAACGTCACGGTAGTATATTGGGTGATTAGGGATTAATAATTTTATTTCTTTATGCATAGTCATAGTTCTTTTGTCGGGTCGAACACGTCCCCAGTCCAAAACATCAGGTTTAATGCTAACAAATATGAATCTTTTATTAAATATTTCATATACTACAGCGTGACCTGCCTCATGGTAAGCTATTCTAATCTTATCTATCATTTTCCCCCACTCTGTTTATTTGAAAAAGATGTATGTGGTTGAAACAAGCTGGACACTCTGAATTAAAGTTAAGATATTATTAGATAAGTGCAATTGATTTTCTATAGGAGGAGATATTTGCGAATGAAGATTAAAAATGCGATGAAACAATTCCGTGAAAAGTAACGGAATATCCCGGAAGCAGATGCCTATCCTCTGTTTTAAACCAAAAGACTCTATGTTAAACGGCACAGCATCGTAATCGTTCTATCCGAGACAATATCTCGGCAAACAACCTTTTGTCTATCGCAACCTCTACCATCTGAAACTTGATATATCTACTGTGACCTAGAATGTCAGACAAGCCGTACTCACGAGCGTGTTATCGATGTAAAAAGTCTGGGGAATAGTAAAGTATGCAACGAGATGAGATAGGATAAAATGCGTGCTGAGATGGGGTATTTATACACTTACACCCGACACAATAACTGGACCAGTTTTCCGGGGCCAGGTCATCCATATTTTATACGAACATAGTAAATCTATTATTTCACCAACACCATCTTCCCATACTTAACAAATTCACCATATTTATAACCTACTATTTCACTGTGTTAAAATTAATTAGAAATGTTTTTTTCTCATATGCTTATAATAATCTGGGATTTTCCATTTATCCGATATTCCCCAGCTATGATAAAAGTCAAGGGATAATATGTTAAAGATCCTTCCCTATCAATCGAAATCTATCAATTTGTCAATGAAGCTACTTTTCCTGGACCTGATTATATGATGTTTTTGACAGCGTAAAATACTTGTAAAGAAAAGCCCTGTTACTAACACAGGGGTTTTATTTGAGGAGCGTCATTTTCATGGTTCTGTAGAAATCGCCTGACTTCACCATGTAGAAATATACACCGGCAGAGAATCCGGAAGCATCCCAGACAACCGAGTACTTTCCTGCATCCATGAAATCATTAACCAGAATATCAACCTTCTGACCTGCAACGTTATAAATCTCAATCGTTACATGATCTGCACCAGGAATCGTGAAACTGATAGAGGTTGTCGGATTGAATGGATTCGGCGAGTTCTGGCTGACACTGAACGCGGTTTGTGTATCTTTTTCTACTGCAGTCGGTTTGTTCGTGATAATTCCATGTGCAGAATCGAAAGCTTCAAACCATGTACATGCAACATCTCCCCAACTCCCTGTTGTTGCTATTTGTGGGCCACAATAGTATAAACCATCATATTTTGAACCGCTGTCACAGAGAAGCCCTCCACCTTTTAAATTAATATTATCGCTTATGGTGTCATCAGAAAAGGACATATAGCCGATTCCCGTACCGTCCTGCGTTGACACTCCAAAGGAAACCAGACTAAAGCTGCTTGTGCCAATAATATTAAACCCATTTGAATCAATACTTATGGAGACACGTCTCATACTGGTAACCATTTCACCATCAAGACAGTACCATCTAGGCTCAACATCAGACTCATACGCAGTATCCAGGAAATAATCCCCGTTTCTATTCTCGAAGACAACCATGTCTGTTTCATCATCGGGATCGGAAAGAAGTCTTGAGGTGTTAATCATCTGCATCAAGCAGGCTGTGTAGCCCATAAGAAACCAGTAATTGTTTTGGCGTGAATATAAACTATTGAACGCACCGTTGATGAAACCATCCGGGTTGGGATCATCTGGCATATACCAGTCGTGCATCATCTTGTCAAAGATAACATAGCCATCAAAGCTCACACATCTCAGTCTATTCCACTCCTCATTTTTTTGAAAGAGACCGGGAGAGACAACATAGATATAGTTGCGGTCTGTATATGCGGATGGTTTCTGGTCCCATATTCCAATGGCATCACCTTTCTGTTCCCATATCAACTCATCCCAGCCTAACCAGTCTTCATCCAGGACCGCATCACCATCGGTAACAAAGGTCCACTTGAGCATAGTACTGGTCTTTTGTGGAATATTTACACAACAATGATAGAAACTACTGTAATCAGATGGATTAAAAACGGGCCCACCGTAACTAAAGAAACTATTTCGAACATTATCTGAATCATAGAGAGGGCATCTAGTTGTTTGGAGGAATGATAAATCGTTTGGATCACATCCTAATTCCCATTTATAATGAGTTCCGTGTTGTTTATAATGTATCTCACTTCTCGATGCCCACCATACCTGACTTCCAATTATCAAAGGGTTGGCAAAAGGCATGCCGTCCTCATTTAATTCATACATATGTGAGAATTGTGACTCCCAATCGTAACCAGTTATTACAAATTTACTGGCTAATTGTCTCTGAGTATAATCATCATAAGCCCAGAGATAATAATTATATGTACCAATAGCAACAAGATTACCATCCTGATTAGTACCATCCCATACGATTTCGTTTAAACCTATTTCTTTGTGGTACCATTCCGACACATAAACGGTTGTGTCTATTTTATTTACATAATGCCAGCCTAAGTATCCATTGCGGACATTGACAATATTCTTAGCTTGACCCTTTGTATTTATGACAAGCCATACAGACGCAGGAGTTCCCATAACGGTAAATGGAACAGTCAGTTCACTGCCGTCAAACTTATATTCGATTTTCGCTGGAGTTGTCAGTGTCATAACTGTCGGTACAAAATCGGCTGCAAATGACCAGGATGTTGAAAGAACCAAAATAAATGCAACAAAAAAAGCTTTTCTCATAAAGATATATACCCGATATTTCTCATATCAAATTCATGAGTAGTTAAAATTCTCAACAATCTTATTGATAAACGAATATTACCCATTCCAAGTACTTTTGCAAGTATTTTCTGAAGCATCTGCTATTTGAAACGTGATATATCCAGAATGCCCGAGAATGTCAAAAAAGCCGTACTCACGTGCGTATTTTCGATGTAAAATGTCTGGCGAATAGTAAAGGTCATGTCTGGAGGGATAGCTTGAAAATCATGCCATGAGCGATGTTTTTAATACGCAATGGGAACAGCTGACATTTCTGGGCGGGCAGTCTTGGTAATATATCCCCTGAAGTGCACAGCAAGAGCAGAATAATTTGCATAAATATACCCTCCCAGTCAATCTGTAGGGGTGTTTTTGCATTTTAAATGTCTGACGGATAGTAAAGTATGCACCGAGGTTAGATAGCGCGAAAAATGCATGCTGAGATGGGGTATTTATACACTTATATCCGACATAATAACTGGATCAACTTTCGGGGCAATGTCATCTGAGTATCTTTCTTGCGAGAGAACTGATATTGAAGTTGAAAGTAATATACAGCCCGGTAAGGCTGCTTTTAGGGCCATCATTGACATTGCTTTGCTCAGTCTTCCAGCCAAGATATAAAGGGATATACCGATAGCCGGCTCTGACACCCCAGGAGTAGTTTCTTCTCTCACGTCCTTCTCTGTTATCATAAGCTTCCTTTAGTGAATTAAATTGAATGCCGATATCAATCATCAAGCCGTTACGGCTGAGTTTGGTACCGCGGCCCGGAACTTCGAGAACGTTATCGAACGATGTGTTGCCGGTTTCATGAATGGTGAGATCGATTGTCTGCAATCCGATACCAATAAAAGGGAACATATGTTGGGTGTTTTTAGAAAACATAATGTAGCCGAATTCAATTGAACGTGAACTGCCGTAAAGAGACGTTCGATAATATTCGCCTGTTTTATTTTTTTTCATCATGCGCTGATAATTCATTCCGATTATTAATTTGGTCTTTATAATAGCCTGCATACCGCCGCCAATCGAGCCGAACATATTGTTGAAAGATGGATAGCCATTGTTTGATAAATCCGTGTTCAGGTTTGAAACATTAATTCCTGACAATCCGAAAGAAAGATAGCTCGTCAAACCGAATTCTCTTCGCGCAATGTCTTTAAACTGACATTCGCCATGATCTGGTGCAAGAGTGAAGAGAATGAAACTCATAATAATCGTGATAAAAAAACGCAGGCGCATATTATAGATCCTCCGGTGTTATTCTCTCTTTGTCAGAAATCGAGAAACAGTCGTTTGAATGTCTTCAAAACAAGTTGGACCTTCTGAGTTAACAGTGGGTGTACTTTTTAGTTAAAAGCAGCTGTTTTCTTCCAATTCATTCTTATCGATATCCTTATATACTATACTTATTTCCCAAATATCACCAAACCACTACTCAACACTTAATAATATTACTTGATTCTTAATATAAATCAATATATTGTTAAAGCAGAGTGATTATATGTAGGATAACGGTGAACAAGGATGAATTCCAGACATTAGGGAATAACTCTGTAACATGGAATGCAACAGGTCTTTCGAGCGAACTTTACTTCTCCACATTTCAAGCGAATGGCTTCATTGAGACGAGGAAGATGGTGTTGGTGAAATGACAGAGGCAAAATCCCGGGGATATACACATTGTTCAAGATGTAAGCCGGAGATTTGAGACAATAATTATGACCAAACAAGACGACCTTTACGAATGCGAACACTGCTGGCGGTGTTTTTATATTAACCGGATAAACGGCAAAAAGGGACCAGTCCAGTATAAATGCAAATGTGGAAAGATGGCGGACAGATGGCCAGAGATACCGGAGGGGAATAGGAAAGATGTAGAGGTGGAGTTGAAGGAGGTGAAGTGAGGGAGAAATGGGCCAACTGCTCATGATTTTGACATGGGGAATCCCGGTTAAATAACTGGAATTTCATACAATATTATAAGTTTGGAATGGGCGCGAGCCTAAAATGAAACGGATATTGACATGACATCAAGAGAACGGTTCAGGGCAGCACTTAATCATCAGGAAGGTGACCGGATACCTATTGATGTGGGGCAGGATTTTCACAACGGGATTCATGAAGTTGCCTATCGAAATCTGCTCGCTCACCTTGGACAAAGCGATGAGATACGGATATATGACCAGATGCAGCATCTCGCGGTTGTAAAAGAGGATATACTGAATCGTCTTCACGCTGACACACGGTATGTGTTCGCCGGAGCAGCCGATGGATTTGAGCTAAAGATAGAGGATGACACCAGTTGGCTTGATGAATGGGGTGTTAAAAGAAAGACCTGCGGCTACTATGATGAAAATATGGCCCCGCCCCTTAAGGAGTTAACGGCGGAAAAGCTTAAACGATACCAGATGCCGGATCCCCGTGACCCGGCCCGGTTCAAGGGTTTAAGGACAAAGGCGAAAGCGCTCACTCGGGATACGGAGTATGCGTTAGTCTGCGGCAATGCCTGTTCCCTTTTCTTCCTCTCGTCCGAGCTGACCGGTTTTCAGGAATACATGGAAAAACTCCTCGCAGAGCCGGATCTGATCGCTCTTCTTGTGGATAGCGTTTTTCAGTGGCAGATGGCATATTTCGATAAGCTTCTGGATGAAGTAGGGGATCTTACTGAAATTGTGTGGATGGGTGATGACTGGGGTACTCAGCTGGGGCCTATTATGAATCCAAAGATATTTAAGGAATTGTTTATCCCGCGCTACAAAGAATTTACTTCTTTTGTGAAGAGGAAAACCGATGCGAAAATTGCCCTCCATTCCTGTGGTTCTATTTTATGGGCAATGGAAGACCTGATCGAAGCAGGTATCGAAGTACTGCATCCAATCCAGGGGGATGCCCGGGAAATGAAGGATCCCGGAGAGATAAAAAAAAGGTTTGGCGACCGACTGGTGTTTTATTCCAATCTTAGAAACCAGTCCGTAATTCCCTATGGGACACCGGAGCAGGTGCGTGATGATGTACTGTTAAAGGTGAAACATCTGGCTCCGGGAGGAGGATTCATCATATCCGGAGGTCATAATATTCAGGCAGATGTTCCTCCGGAAAATGTCCTGGCGTTATTCGACACTGCTTTTGAAAAGGGAGAGTATCCGATAACGATCTAAGTGACCTTGCCCCCGAAAAATGATCCAGATGTTTAGTTATGGGCTCGCCGCAGTTTCATCGTCCCACGCTTGATCCCACTCCCGCCACGATATCCCCATGACTCATCCTCGACCGGGCTGATGCCCCTGTGCCCCCTGTGAACGCCCGTAAACGCCCCACAATCAACGATCTCCCTGTGAGATGACATATTCCCCTATGCCCGCTGTTATAATGCCGTAGAATTGATTAAAAGCCACAATATAGAGTATGGCTGAAGCGATTGGACACTGTATATTGAAGATTTTACTTGGCAATACGCTATCGTACAGCCTATCCGCCGGGTAGCAATATGGTAGCAATGATAGATGTTAATTTCTGTAAATTGGTGGAGCAAAGTGAACGATTTGAGACAGTATTGCCTATTTTGTGATGGGTATGGAATGGCATTACTTGCGTTTCGATGAAATGGTTGAAGTGAATACTATACGCAGCCTTTTTCCGCATTCTGCATTGAAGAAAAGAAACACCCATAATAACTTTATCTTGATACTACTTTATATTTAGTTAAATTAACAGTAGAATATTCATGTGTTCATAACGCATACATGGAGATTAAAATGTATCGAAAAACTCAATCCGTAGTTTTAATTATTATGCTCACCGTGATATGGACTCTCCCGCCACGTACTTCCTTTTCTCAGGAAACCAAAACATATACTATTGCAGTACTCAATTTAGATGCTAAGGGAGTATCTCTTACAGAAGCCGAAGTAATATCCGAACGATTGCGTTCACGGGTGTCCCAGACTTTAAGATCAGGTAAATACAGGGATTCTGACAGGGATCAATATAAAATTATTGAGCGCACACAAATGGATAAAATTTTTGAGGAGTACGATGTACAGAATACCGGTTGTGTTACTGATTCATGCGCAGTTGTGTTCGGGAAAATGCTCGGTGCGGAAAGAATCGTTATCGGTTCAATTGGTCTTGTCGGTAATACCTATTCTGTTTCAGCCCGTATCGTAGATGTAGAAACTACAGAAACGATTGGTGTTGCTGATCACCTTTATCCTGGATCAATAGATAAATTTATCAAAAACGAAATTTCGAAAGTTTCCGATAAGCTCTTATATGGCAAAGTAATGAAATCCTACAAAAAACTGTATATAATAACCGCAGCCACGATTGCTGTCGGAATAGCAGCATACTTTTTATTACAACCCCCAGAAGATGACGACATGACTATTTCCATTGAAGTACCAATACCTCAAGATTAGGACTCTAAACATGAAAAGAATCGCGATACTTTTTTTATTTCTTATTATATGTGCATGTGAAAAAGATCATTCGCCTACGAAGCCTGGATTTTCAGATTTGTGCACTATTCAAATAATTATTGAAGAAGCAAAAGAGGCAAATAAAAGTATACCTGATTCGTTGAAAAATGAAATTCAAACAAACAAACCCGCTATAGTTGATAAGCTTGAAGCACGTGTCCTAAAAAGTGACAATTCCTTGCTTGCTTCCAAATCATTCACTCCTTCCAGCGACTATTTCAGAGGTACCATAAAAGTAAAAGCTCAGAATGATCTTAAAGTGCTTTTAATCGGAAAAAACAATGGTGTCGTTGAGCGGTTCGGAATCGATGAAGATGTTGATGGACAGGCAGGCAAAACGACCACTGCAGATATTTCCGGATGGAATGAATTTTATCATTCTGAAATTGGAGAAATTACTCCCAATCCAAGCACAGACGGCAGTTATACTGTTTCCTGGACACAGGCTCCCAATACAACAATCTATGTCCTCGAGGAAGCCACTAATGATAAATTCGCCGGAGTAAAAACAGTTTATTCTGGTTCCGATTTACAGCAGAGCTTTTCTGACAAAGTTTTAGGGACTTATTATTACCGCGTTCAGGCATCAAATATTTATAATGTAACCAGTTCATGGAGTGCAATTGATTCAGTTTCTGTACAGAACTCCTTTACAATTTCAGGAACCATAACCGGTGCAGACAGTGTGCAGGTTATTTTAAGCGGTGATGAGGCTGACAATCAAATAGTTAATGATGGTGGCAGTTATTCTTTCATTGTATTAGAAGGCAGTAATTATACGGTAACACCCACAAAAACCGATTATATTTTTAAACCTGAGAGCCAGACATATGACAATATCACAGCCGATCTCAAACAGAATTTCATAGCTACTTATTCACCAAAGCATACCATTTCCGGTACAGTCAAGGGCACGGATGGCGTCATAGTAACCCTGAGCGGCGACGCATCTGACAGCCAGATAGTGAATGACGGTGATAGCTTTTCATTTACGGTGGAGCATGAGGGTAGCTACACGGTAACACCTTCTAAAGACGGTTATTCATTTACTCCTGCGAGCGAGACATTTACTAATGTTACATCCGATGCTACCCGGGATTTCAGTGCAACACTTAATACTTATACTATTTCAGGTACAGTAACCGGCGCGGATAGTGTTATGGTCAATTTAAGCGGTGATGAATCTGACAGCCGAGTAGTTAACAGTGGTGGAAGTTATTCGTTTATGGTTGAATATGGCGGTAATTATATAGTGACACCATCTAAAGACGGCTACTCGTTAACACCGGAAAATCAAACATATACAAATATTACTTCGAATCAGACTCAAAACTTTACAGCTACAATAATTCAATATACATTAACTATGGCAGTTAACCAGTCAGGCTGGGGTACAACGACTCCGTCAATCGGTTCACATACATATAATGAAGATTCGGTTGTAACTATTACTACCACTACAGGAGATGGTTATCATTTTGTGAATTGGACGGGTGATGTTGCAAATTCAACATCTTCCTCGACAACGGTGACGATGACCGGTGATAAAACCGTAACCGCAAATTTCGAATCAATCACTTATACTATATCAGGCACTGTTACAGGCGCTGATGGAATTACGGTGTCCCTGAGAGGAAATGCATCGGATAGTCAGACGTTAAATGACGGAAGCACATACTCTTTTACAGTAGTAGAAGGCGGGAATTACACCGTAACACCTTCTAAATCAGGCTATACATTTACCCATCCCATCCAAACGTTTAATGATGTTACCTCTGATCAGACTCAGAACTTCACAGCTACTCAGGTTATCGTTCCTACAGATATTACAATGGTTTCCATCTCCAGTGGCAGTTTCCAGATGGGTTCGAATGATGGTGATAGTGATGAACAGCCAGTTCATCCGGTTACACTTGACGGTTTTGAAATGAGTAAATATGAGATTACGCAAGGACAATATGAAAAAGTTATGGGGGAAAATC
>SDBV01013770.1_pt1 | contig 10251 bp, 12 predicted proteins | sample 2277081 | NCBI WGS metagenome assembly SDBV01 (sample SAMN10402039, study PRJNA504765) | marine sediment metagenome | isolation source: marine sediment core GS10_PC15, 223 cmbsf | place: Arctic Ocean: Southern Knipovich Ridge | collected 2010 | reverse complement strand
GGCGGAACGACACAGGCTACTCCGACTGCGACTCCGGCTGCTGCCACGTCTACTGGGTCGAGAATCTGGGCCGGGGTGAGCAGTGGACCAGGCGCAGACTGCCTGACCCGCCGGGTGACGAGCGTACCGGGTCGTTCCATTCTCTGGGCGTGGCCGATTTCAACGGCAATGGCTGGCTGGACATATTTGCCGGAGAGCAGGAAGACGACTCACCGGCGGAGAAGATCGCGCAGGGCGTACTGCCGATGAAACCGGAAGGGCTCAAAGAACGGGGCGTGATCTGGGTGAGCTCCGGCGGCCGGGAGCCGACGTTCGAGCCCGTGGTGATCCATAAAGGTCACCCCGGTTGGAACGACGCCGTGCTGGGTGACGTCGATGGCAACGGCGCTGTAGATATCGTCAGCAAGGTCTGGAACACCGACTGGAACAAGGGCCAATCCAACTACCACGTGGACTTCTGGAAAAATGAGATCGCGGATCGCTGAGTCCCTCTATCTTTCAATTTCGCCTTGATCATCAGGAACGCCGCCAGGCCGGCCAAGTATACCAGCAGGCAAGCAAGGCACAGCGTTCTTCGAGCATGGTGGGGCGACGGTTCGTTCACGGGTGCAACCCAGGTCGTCGCTCTCTGCATCAGATTCCGTCCGGCTCCTGATTCATCGAGGGCGCTAAAATTCAGCCCGGTAAGGAAAGCTCTGCCATCACCGAATTCGAACGTCACCATGCCTGCACTTCGTGTGTTTTCGTATGCACCGATTACGGTCACATCCGCCTCGTCATCGGGGAAAAGGCGCAGCGGCATGGTAGGCAGCGTTTCACCGTCGCAGTAAACAAGCTTGCTTGCAAAGGCCGCCCCTCTGCCCACAGCTATGAATCCCCCTCCACTGCCCACGAAGCTCCAGATGTTCCCATACCCCTTCAACCTTAATTTCCGAGCATAAGCATAAGGATCACCGTCCGGGATATATAGCACGTCGCAACCTGCGAGCTTGCCGCTGCGTATTTCCGAGGCATTCAAGATTCTGGCCTTGTAACCCATACGCCTGAACATGCTCGAGCCGGCAGCTGCACTTTCCCGGCTCGTGCCTTCATCTCGGTATACGGCGATGACAGCCCGGCAGCCGCCAAGGGCCAGCATGGCGCCGATCGCTATGTATATCGCTGCTTTATCGATCATGACTTCCTCGCTTTCCAATACATGATCTCGGCGAGGAAGCACTCTATGATACGACCGTTGCGTGATAGACATTGACTCGTCAAAGATTCGTCAAATTGAGGAACTTCTGTTGGAATTAGCGCTTTGAATCGAGGGTTTTCTCTGATACCATCGACGTGTGGATCGCATGCGGGGCATTCAGACGACGAGCGTGCGAATCTGAGTTAATAACTGGTATTTCGGGAGTGGAAAATGCCGTGCTCGAGTCTTTTTCTGCTCGGCGCCCTTCGCCTCGAAAATGACGGGGCGCCCGTCAGCGTTGAAACCCACAAAGCCAAGGCACTGCTTGCTTATTTGGCCGGCGCCACAGCCGGGAATCTCTGGTCAATCTGCTGTGGCCGGAAGCCGATCGAACCCGCGGACGGGCCTCGTTGCGCACTTCCCTTTATTTTCTGCGCCGAGCGCTGAAGGGGGACTGGTTAACAGTGGACAGGCAGTCCGTGGGTTTAGAATCTGATGGGGATTTCCATGTGGATGTTCACAAATTTAGGGATCTGATTGCAGAATGCACGGCCCATGGACACGCAGCAAATGAGACCTGTGCCTCCTGTTCGAACCTGTTAAGTGCAGCGATAGATCTCTACCGCGGGGATTTCCTGGCCGGGTTCAGTCTGAAGGACAGCGCAAACTTCGACGACTGGCAGCTGGCCGAGACAGAGAGCCTGCGATCCGAAATGGAGTTGGCCTTCGATCGGCTCGTTCGCTGTCATATCGAACAAAAAGAACTGGCGAGGGGAATCGGGTGCGCGCACCGGTGGCTGAAGCTGGACCGATCGAACGAGACCGCTCACAGGCACCTGATAGATCTGCTCGCCAGGTCGGGGCAGAGAACGGCGGCGTTGCGCCAGTACGAGCAATGCGTGCTGGCGCTGGATGAAGAACTGGGAGTTGCTCCCGACAGGGCGATGGTGCAATTATATGAGGACATCAAGGCAGACCAGGCTCCAGCGATTGAGGCCAATCGACCAGGCAATCTGCCTCGACAGTTGACGAGTTTTATAGGTCGGCGATACGAAATGCGATAGACTGGAGCTACAGCCTATTATCGGATAGGGAAAGAATTATTCTGCGCCGGTGCTCCGTATTCGCAGGGGGCTGGACGCTGGAGGCCGCCGAGGGAGTCTGCGGGGATCGGTCAGAGACGGGCATCCAGCCACGCGGTGTCCTGAACATCCTCTCTCATTTGATAGACAAATCAATGGTATTGGGGGACCAAAGAGATGGAGAAATAAGGTACCGCCTGCCGGAGACGATTCGGCAGTACGCGCACGACAGGCTGGAGGAATCACGGGAAACGAAGTCGCTGCGAAGCCGACATAGGGACTGGTATCTGGCTTTTGCGGAACGGGTCGAGCCGGAGCTCATCCGGCACGATCAGATCGAGTGGATGGACAGGCTGGAGAGGGAAATAAGCAACTTGCGAGTGGCGATAGAGTGGTGCTTGACAGCCGGAGAATCGGAAGAAGGGCTGCGCCTGCACAAAAGATCAGGCGACGACAGGGGTATAGCATTGGCACTCTACGCCACGGGATTTGTTGCGTTTGCATTCCGCGAAGTCAATCAGGCCAAAGCTGCGTTTGAGGATAGCTTAGCACTGTCCCGAAAGCTCGACTACAGATGGGGCATTGTCAATGCTCTCCGGATGCTTGGAAATATTGTCCGTTTTCAAGAAGATTACGAGCGGGCACAGACACTGCAGGAAGAAGGATTAGAGCTGGCCCGCAAACAAGGGGATTTGGCGAACGTCAACTGGTTGCTTCATGATCTGGGTCTATTGGCTCTGCAGAATGGTGATCTTGATCGGGCAGAGGGATTAGCCCAAGTAAGGTCGACGTATTTCGAAAGAACTGGGCAACAGGCAGGGGACCGGCAATTCATTAGTCCTTCTAGGGATTGTGCGGATACGGCAGAGCAACTTTGCGAATGCTAAATTACTTTTTGAGAAAGCTCTGACTCTTTATTTCTACGAACTGGGGATCAAGAGGAATATGCCCTATTGTTTGGAGGCATTAGCAGCTGTCGCCCATTCCGGCAACCGGCTGAAACGAGCAGCCCGGCTTTTCGGGGCGGCACAAACATTGCATAAAGAGATTGGGTCCGTCACATCGACCAATGGCCAAGCGGAATATGAACAGACCAGAACCGGCGTACGCGCCGTATTGGGGGAAGAAGCGTATGCGGCGGCGTGGGCCGAAGGACAGGCCATGCCATTGGAGGAAGCCGTAGAGTACGCTTTGGAAGAGGATCGGGAAGAATAGTGACTGCCGGCGTTGCAGTGGCGAAGGATCGTGCGTTGCGTAGCTCAACCCTTGAAAATCACTTGACGCCTGAATTGCCAGCCTTTAGACTCGAGAGAAGAGAAGTTTCATGGATGCCAGAAAAATCGCCCTCAACATTCGCGCAGAATGGGAAGCGGAAGAGATACTCATCGCCCAAAGGACGGCCAGAGCTTTGGCCGAAGCAAATAGGCTGAAAGCCGATTTTCTGAAAATCGATCCCAATATGAAACGTCTCGTACTATTCGGCTCCCTGGCCGAAGGCAGAGCGAATACGCCTCATTTCGACATCGATCTGGCTGTCGATTCCGAGCTCTACATGAAACTCGTGTCCAGAGCTCTGGACAGCGAAATCACCGTCGATCTCATAGATCTTAACAACGTAAGGCCAAACATCCTGGCAGAAATCGAAAGATACGGAAAGATACTCTATGAGAAAAAATAGACAGGATTTTGCGCGGTTGATTTCCGAACTAGATGCGGACGTCGATCTTCTCGAAGAACTGCTGGACAAAAACAAGAAGTCTGGTGCGAAGCTCGAAAGATTAGTGCCGGACGAGTTCGACTGGGCGGGATTAGGCTACACCATCCACAATATATACAACTGCATGGAGAATTATCTCCTTAGAATCGCCAAGTTTTTCGAAAATCGCCTCGATTCCACAGAATGGCATCGGGATTTGATACATCGCATGATCCTGGAAATAGAGGGAGTGCGCCCCGCTTTTCTGACTAGAAATCTCGAACCGCAGATTCAGGATCTGCGCGCCTTCCGGCACGCGTTCAGAAATATCTATCAGTCCAGCCTGGACGTCGACAAGCTAAAGCTGCTGAATGTGCGCGTTCCGGATGCGGCCTCGGGCTTTATAAAGTGCCACGAAAGCTTTCTTGCCAAGCTCCGCGAAATCATCTCAGAGATCGACGCGCTGTGATGTAAGGCCGCAGGAGCGCGTATTACGCTTCACGAACGCTGAAAGCCGCCTTGCTCTCCCGGCTCTCCCTGTACCCGATTCGGATGGCCCTGGCCCTGATCGTCGTTATACCGGCGGGCAGTATCAACGGCTCGGAATAGAGCAGCCAGTGCGGATCGTCGCCTTGCTCAAACGTGTAGGCAATGGAGCCGCCCTGGGTGGCGCAGTGCAGCTGGAGCAGCACCGGTGACGTGAACGTACCGCCATCGGAAGCCGTCTGCTCGCCGGGACTCTCTTCACAGATCGGCACGAAGAGCGGCGGCGCCGTCTCTGGCTGCTCACCGTCTGGGTACCAGCGGCGAACCATTTCAGACTCGGGCATGGCCCCCAAATCTCCCACCTCGCGAATCCAGTCGTCCAGTGCTCCACGCAAGCGCGTCATCTCGAGTGCGAACGCCGGGTCGCCGGCCGCCGCATCGCCGGCCAGGTTATTGATCTCGAACGGGTCATTCCACGTGTCGTAGAGCTCTTCCGGCGGGCGCGCCTGAAACATGAGCAGCTGCGGGCCTGTCAGCTCTCCGGCCGCAAAAAGGCGCCACATCTCCTGCAGTATCGGGTGATGGTTCCTGTACGGAATCCAGGACAGGTAGGGCTTCCCCGGACAGTAGTGGCGCATGTACTTGTAGCGCTTGTCGCGAACGGCACGAACCATATCGTAGGACTCGTCGTGACGGTCGCGGCTCATGTACACGTACTCGCGAGGCGGAGCGGCCTGATCGCCCAGGAAAGCGCGTCCCTGCATGTGCAGCGGAACCCTGATGCCCGCCAGGGACAGCAGGGTCGGTCCTAAATCGATCGTACTGACCAACCGCTCACTCTCGCTCCCGGGCTCTAATTGCCGCGGCCGGCGCACGATCATGGGAATGTGCACGCCCGAGTCGTAAGGCCAGCGCTTGCCGCGGGGAAGCGGCCCGTGGTCGCTCCAGTGGAAAACGACGGTGTTATCCGCCAGCCCATCGTCTTCGAGCTGCTTCAGAAGGTCACCCAGGATGCCGTCGTTGTGCTCGATGTTGGTGTACATACGCGCCATGGCCGCGCGTACCTTGGGCGTGTCCGGAAAGTACGGCGGCAGTTCCATGGCGTCGGGATCGAATGTCGGTTCGGGACACTTCTCAGGCCACATGCCGCTCTCATGGGTTTGCGTCGGATTGAATACGGCGAAAAACGGTTGGCCGGGGTCCGGCCGGTTGCGCCAGTGGGCCTCGGCGCTCAATTCGTCCCAGGCCGTGAGCGGGGGGGCGAACTGGTAGTCCGTCTTGACGTTGTTGGTGCAGTAGTAGCCGTCGGCCCGGAGATACTCCGTGAAGCATTTCACGTAGTGCGGCAGCACCGCCGAATACGGGGTCGGCAGCTCAGGAGCGTTTTCATTGGTGTGGGTCGTACGCATGTGGTGCGTGCCGATGGATATGGGATACATGCCGGTGTTGACCGCCGAACGCGCGGGAGCGCAGACCCCGGCCGTGGAAAAGGCGTTTTTCCAGATGCAGCCTTCGGAGGCCAGCCGGTCGAGATTGGGGGTACGCGCGACCGGGTTACCGTAACAGCCATAAAAAGGATTGGTGTCCTCGAAAGACACCCATAAAAAGTTGAGCTTTTGTTTGCCCGCCATCAGTTCCTCCGCTCCAACGGCAGCCTTCACGCGGTGGCGCCGGTTGTTAATTTTAAGGAGAATAGCATGACAGGGCACTCCCGTGAAGCTGGCCTCCGGACCTCCGGAGGGTCGCATTGCGGGCCACACCATAAAACTGATAGATTGACTACTAAAGCAATCCCCCGCCCGGTGACGCGGGGGAGAAACCCGATCTAAAGTGAGAAGGAACAGTATATGACCTCTCGCGAACGCATGTTAGCCGCCCTCCGCTGTGCGGAGGTGGATCACACGCCCTGCAGCCCGGTTTTTTGGACAGGGGCGCCGCTCAACCATGCCTGGCAGTTCAGGGGCAGAGAAGGGCAGCTCGATTTCATCATCGACAAGTTAGGCGCCGATGCCGCCCTGACCGTGAACGTTCCTCTGCCCCTACCGCCCTACAAATCCAACGTAGAGCATCAGCCCGGCGAGCGCTACGACTTGCTGCGGACCGAGCTGCAAACGCCCAAAGGGCCTCTCATCGCGATGATCCGCAAGACCGAGGACTACCCGGACGAGCACGCTCCTCTCACGTCCGACTGGTGCGTGTCCCGTTTCGTTAAGCCGTGGATAGAGACCATGGAGGACGCGGAGAAGTTCGCCTCTGTATACGTGCCGCCGGGAGATGCTGAGTTTCGTCGGCTGCGCGAGACGGTGGAAAACACAAAGAAGCTGGCCGATCGACGGCAGATTGCCGTTGTCGGCGAGCAAGGTCAGTCCCTCGGCGCCTTGATCCAACTGGCCGGAGCGGAGCAGGGTGTTCTGCTAGCGGTCGACGAGCCCGGGATCATCGACGTCGTGGTCGATGCCATGCACCGCAGCCACGAGCGCAAAATGGAGATGTTGCTCTCTCTCGGTGTCACCACCATCCGGCGCAACGGCTGGTACGACAGCACCGATTTTTGGTCACCGCGGCAGTTTGCACGTTGGGTAGTGCCCCACCTTCGGAGCGACGTCGAAAAAACGCATCAGGCCGGCGGCCTGTTCATCTACCAGATGTGCACCGGAATGGGGCCGCTGCTGCCTCAACTGGCCCAAGTCCCGTTCGACTGCCTGCTCGAGGCCGAGCCGGCCCTGGGAAGCATTCCAATGCGCGAGCTGAAGCACGCCCTTCCGGGCAAGAGCTTCTGGGGCGGCGTGAGCGCGCCGGTGGATCTGGAATGCGGGAGCGTCGACGGTGTCAGGCAGGCCGTTCGCAGAGCCTTTCACGAGGTCGGCAACACCGGTCTGATCCTCAAGGCGGTTCCCTCCATCCGGGCCCATCTGCCGCGGGAGAACGTCGACGCCTTCTTCGACGAGTGGAAGAAGCTCAGGTAGACCATTAGAGAAAGGATTGGCGTAAATGGCACTTCTGAATGCAACGGGCATCTGGGACGGCGCCTCCCTTGGGTCCACGGCCAACTTCTGCGCGGCCGTCTCAAAAGAGGAAACCCATATCTCATCGGAGGACAGAGCAGCGCTGCGCAGTCTGGCGCAAGAGGTGGCTTCCTACGCCGCGCGTCCCATCGAGAAAGAGAAACGCGATCTCTGGACCAGGCACAACGATCTGGAACCTACGCGCCCGATGGGTCACGGTGAAAACCGTGCCTCGCCTACGCCGCGTCTCGGTGTCGGCATGGGCCGGCCTCAAAAAAATGGCCGAGTTGCTGCAGGGCGACTACGTCTTTTCCTACAAGCCGGCGCCGGCCGATCTGGCTGTGGCGGCTATCGATGAGGAAACCACCCGCAAGAAACTACGCGAGACAATCGCCGCTGCCCGAGGGTGCCGGCTCGAGATCATCATGAAAGACAATCACACCATAGGCCGCAATCCTCAGAACGTCATCCGATGGTCGCGGATCGCGCGGGAAGAGGCAGAACGATGATGAACAGCAAGTCCCCCGATCGGCCCAACATCCTATTTTTTTTTACCGACCAGCACCGGCTTTCGGCACTGGGGTGCTACGGCGAGACGCCTTGCCTTACGCCCAACCTCGACCGGCTTGCGGATCAGGGCGTTCTTTTCGAAACCGCCTACACCTGCTGTCCGGTCTGCAGCCCCGCGCGCGCTTCGATTATGACGGGCAGGCACATCCACGCCCATGGGGTCACCTCCAACGTCGGCAATCTCGGCTGCAACGTGCCCGAGCTTCCGGATAGTGGGCAGCTCTTGTCCAGAAAACTGCAGGCCGCGGGCTACCGGTGCGGCTACACGGGAAAGTGGCACCTGGGCACAGGCGAGAAAGAACACTTTGGCATGCGCTTGGACCCGGCGCTGCCGGAGACGCGCGGTTTCGAAGGCCAGAATTTTCCGGGTCACGGAGGGGGCGGCTTCAAGTATCCCGAATACCGAGCTTATCTTCAGCAGAACGGTTTGCGCCACGAAATCGACCCGAGCTCCGGATGCCTGATAGGACCCACGGAGTCCACGGTTCCCTACTTCCTGGCCGAGCACACCATTCGGCTCATCGACCGATTCAAAGAAAAGAACGAGCCCTTTTTCATCTGGCACAACAACTGGGGTCCCCACGGCCCCTACCTGGCGCCGCGCGAGCATTTCGAGCTGTATGAAGACAGGGATATCCCACCCTGGCCCAGCTATTCATTCCCTGCCGGCGCTGTCAACCGCCCCCATCGGGTCAAGCTGCAACCGGGGGCCGAGCATCTCGAGTGGTCCTATTGGGCGAACAGAATCAGGCACTACTACGCCTTTACAACGCTGATCGACGAGCAGATCGGCCGCATACTCGACCATCTGGAGCATACCGGGCTGTCGGAAAACACGATTATCATCTTCACGAGCGATCACGGCGAAACCTGCGGCAGTCATGGCGGGTTGACCGACAAGGGGTGGCAGCATTTCGAAGAAATTCAGCGTGTCGGCATGATCTTCAGGCTGCCTTCTCACGTCGTTCCCGAGACACTGCAATCCGGCCGCCGTGAATCAAAATGGGTGTCCCTGGTCGACATATACCCCACGATCTTGGACTTTGCGGGCGTTGACTGCGCCGAGGAACGTCTGCACGGACGTTCCCTGGCGCCGGTGCTTCGCCAGAAGGAAATCGCCTGGCGGGACTCGGTTTTCGTGCAGTTTCTCGGCGTCAACAACCTGGTGGGAACGTTGCTAACCTGCCGGCACGACAACCTCAAGTACGGTTGGAACTGCAGCAACCTCGACGAGCTCTACGACCTGGACCGGGATCCCCATGAGCTAAATAACCTGATAGACGATCCCTTGCACGCGCGGGCAGCCGAAGACATGCGCTGGCGTGTCTGGTCCTTCATGATCCAGACGGAGCATCCCGGAAGGCTGATGTACGCCAGGAGCCGCCTGGGAACATCCGGCGATATTCTGCCGCCGGACAGAGTGCCGGTGCGGATATAAAAAAGGCGGATTGCCGGCCCCTATTGCAGCGAACCAATTATTCCAGCGGCTCCGCCATATCAGTAAGCTCTTCCCAATAGACCTCTAATTCGAGGGATTTCACCCACTCGACCAAGTATCCCTTGTCCAGAAACTCGCCTTGCAGCTCGTAGACGGCTATGGCGTCAAGGAGCTGTTTATGGCTTCCACCGGATTGCTTGGCCCATAAGAGTTTCGCCAGGATCGTATCTTCCGGGGATGAGACACATATTTCAAAATTTAAAAATCGCACCACTTTTCGACGGCCGAATCGCGACTTGTCGTGGGTAGATCGCGGTTGGCCCTGCAAGCTGGAGACATAAGAGCCGGTCAGCATGTAGGGAATATTACTCGATTCCAGAGTTCGCACCAGCTTGACTAATAGCTCCTGCTCCAACATTTCTTCAATAGCCTCATTCGCAAGCTTCTCAACTCAGCATCGGAATAGTCTGGAAAACGGCTCTTCAAGCCCTGCCACCATAGTTGTTTCGTGAACGCTGACAGATCGAGCGCCTTTAACAGCCTTTGCTCCGGGGTCATACTTCGCAGGATGCGCAGATAGGCTCTATGGTTCGGTCGGGCTTTCATATACACGCGGTTTCTGAAGGAAATACTGCATCCCTCGAGCATTGATGTCAACCAGGAGCCGCGTATGTGAAGCAGTTCTCAATTTGGCTCCGCCAAATTGAGAACTGCCGCCTAACATTGATAAAACCCTGCATTTTCGGGGCGATTCGCCCAATATTTGCCTGCGAATCGCTAGAAAATGAAGTACTTGA
>SDBV01013769.1_pt1 | contig 10252 bp, 8 predicted proteins | sample 2277081 | NCBI WGS metagenome assembly SDBV01 (sample SAMN10402039, study PRJNA504765) | marine sediment metagenome | isolation source: marine sediment core GS10_PC15, 223 cmbsf | place: Arctic Ocean: Southern Knipovich Ridge | collected 2010 | reverse complement strand
TTGGACAGCGTCTGCTCGTAGTACGAGGTTTCGCCTTCCGCCACGGGGTACTCGACGATGCGGCACCAGCGCGGCCGGTAGTCGCCGGCGCGGAAGTCCCACTCGTCGTAGAAGAAGTACTTAGGCTCGACAGGTAGCTCGTGCTCATCGTCGCCGGTGCTCATGCCGGTGACGGGCTGGCCGTCCTCCATCGGGACCGGCTGCTCCTTGCCGGGCTGCTGGTCCTGCTGCTGGTTGAGTTCTTTGATGAGGTTGGTGAGGAACAGCTCGGACGACTGCGTAAGGTCGGCTTCGGCCATGTCGGCGATTGTGATCTCGACGCTCTTCTCCAGCATCTGCTTGAGTTGCTCGGGAGAGATCGGCGAGGCCTGTCCCTTCTCGTGCCGTTCCTGGCGCAGCTTCATCAGCATCTGCACCGTCTCCGGCTTGAACTCGCCACGGAAGTCCACTGGCTGCGGGCTCTCGTACGGCATCGGCTCGCCCTGCGGCATGTCGAGCTGCGCGTTGTCGCCGAGCGAGTCGGCCGTCATCGGCGAGACGTTCAGGTCGCCCTCGCTCATCTCGACCCAGTCCTCGAGCATCTCCGGCACGATGTTCTGGATGCTTTCCGCCAGCCGGTAAAGGCGCAGCGTTGCCTCGGCGGAGTCCTCTACCAGCGCCTGCGGCTGACGCAACGTCTCCAGCACGCCGAGCGCGTCGGCCATGATCCCCATCAGCTGCTGCGGCCAGAAGATGCGGTCCATCCCGCCGAGGCTGGCGCGCACGAGGTTCTCGACGAACGCCTGGCGCACGGGCAGTTGGTTCGCCTCCGGGCGCCGGTCCAGCTCGCGCGTCTGCCGGTCGCCGTAGGGGCCGCGGATGCCGCCGTACTCGCGGCTGATGAGTACATCGATGCGGGCGTCCTCAACGACGGCGAAGAGGTCGGATGCCAGCTTGCGGTCGGCGAAGATGTCGAAGAAGCGTTCCATGTCGGTGAGTGGGCCGTGCGGCGGGGTCACCTCGCCCGGAGCGTCCACATGGCCGTCGGTGTCGATCGGTGGCGCTGGTTCGGGTGCCGGCCGTTCCGCCTCCGCCCTGATCCGCTCGGTCGGGAAGATCGCGCCGTCGCGCTCGAACTCGAAGAGGAAGGTGCCGAACTCAAGGTGGCCGGCCTGGTGCGTGCAGTAGACCTTGTAGACGCCGAAGTTGCGGGTCTTGTCCTGGAACTCCTCGACGTGCGGCGGCAGGAAGATCGCGCTGCCCTCGGTGGACGGTGCGTCGCCCTCCACCCAGCCGATCCCCTTTTCTGCCAGCGCCTCAGACGAGTGAACCGCGACTTCGACGCCGGTGAGCGCCTTGCTGTACATGCGCAGGATGTCGGAGATACGGCTCAGTTCGACCCGTGACGAGAGCGCCTCGAGCATATCCTCGCCGCGGCTGGACTCCATGCGGAAGTAGGCCTCGCCGCCGTCGGCGCTCTGGTCGAGCAGCGCACTGCCTTCGGCGTGCCATTCGGCGATCGTCTCGACGGGGATGCGCTCGAGCGCCGTCGAGGCCGTCTTCAGGAACTCCATCGCGGCCAGCGGCGAGCGCTCCACGAGCTCTTCGGCCAGCGAGAGCAGCAGTCCATGCGACTCCTGGTCGACCTGCGCCAGCGCCCGTGAGGACTCGGCGAAGAAGGCGAACGCCTGCCGGCCCTCGCGGCGTGCCAGTTCGCGCGCCAGGTTGAGGAACCGTCCGCGCTGCATCGACTGTATGTTGGCGAGCAGCGACGGGCCTTTCTCCAGGTAGGAGCGCGCGTCCGCCCAGCCGGTGGAGGCCAGCGATTCGGCGAACGTCAGGAACGCCGAGCGATCGTCGCCCTCCAGTGGCTCAAGCGCTTGAGGGGCGATCGTCAGGCAGTGCGAGGCGAGGTCGTACGAGCGGTCGCAGAGCGAGTCGACGAAGCGGACGAGGATGCGGGCCTCTTCGGCGGTGAGCCTGGCGAAGAGCGTTGGGCTGCCGTCGAAGAACTGCACGGCAAGCGACGCCGAACGCCACGTGCCCTTGTAGAGCAAGCGGCCCAGACCCACCCAGTCGCTGATGCGTGCCGGTGTGATGGCGGGCAGGGTGGCCGGCGAGGCGCGAAAGAAGGACGCGGCCAGCGCGGAGGATAGCTCAGCCAGCTCGCGGCCGTGCTTTGCCCAGCGCTTGAAGCCGGCGCTGCCCAGGAGCGGCAACACCTGCGGCGTGACGCGATAGTACTCGCCGGCGGCTTCCCACGAGCGCCACGACTGCCGCGCCAGCTCCAGACCTTCTTCGGCCCAGGCGCGCAGCTCGTCGTCGCTCATCAGATCGCCGACCTCGTCGGCGGCGCGGCGGAACTCGGCGACGAGGCTCGTTGAGAAGGGCGTCAGCTTCTTCTCGTAAGAGGAGTAGATGCGTTTGCGTCCGCTAGGCATCGGCGTTCAGCCTGTGGATTCGACGGGGTGTTTCGCTCCCGTTGCGTATTGGGGCTCGCACGGCGCCCGCTACTCGAAGATCGAAGAGACGACCTCTTCGATGCTCCGCTGGACGTCGGCGTCGTCCGTCAGCGCCCACGTGACGGCGACCTGGCAGGCGCGGCGTGGGCTGATGCCTTCGTGGATCAGCTTGCCGGCGTAGATGAGGAGGCGCGTGCTGACGCCCTCCGCCAGGCCGTGCTCCTTGAGGTGGCGCACCTTCTCGCCCAGCTTGGCCAGCTCGAGCGCGATAGCCTCGGAGACGTTCGCTTCTTTGGCGATGATCTTGGCCTCGAGGTCGCGGGGCGGGTAGCCGAACTCGATCGCCATGAAGCGCTGGCGGGTGCTGTGCTTGAGGTCCTTGAGGGCGCTCTGGTAGCCGGGGTTGTAGGAGATCACGAGGACGAAGCCGTCGCGGGCCTCGACGATCTGGCCGAGCTTCTCGATCGGCAGCAGACGGCGGTGGTCGGTGAGGGGGTGGATGAGGACGGTCGTGTCCTTGCGCGCCTCGACGATTTCGTCGAGATAACAGATCGCGCCGACCTTCGCCGCGCGAGTGAGCGGGCCGTCCATCCAGCGCGTCGAGTCGCCCTCCAGCAGGTAACGGCCGACGAGATCGGACGCGGTGAGGTCTTCGTGGCAGGCCACCGTCACGAGCGGCATGCCGGACTCTTCGCCGTTCTTGGAGCCGTCGGCGGAGTTGCGCATCACGGTCACCGGGCGGCCGAGCTTGTAGGCCATGTACTCCACGAAGCGGGTCTTGCCGCAGCCGGTCGGGCCTTTGAGGAGCACCGGGATCTTCTCCGCGTAGGCTGCCTCGAAGAGCGCCACTTCGTCGTTAAGAGGCTCGTAGTACGGCTCCTCCGTGACGATGTACTCTTCGATGGCGTACTGGCGGTGAGTTGATTCGGTCGTCATTGGTGTCCCCTTAGGCGATTATTCTTGTTCTAGCATACATTAGGTTAGCGTCCTAACAGGCGGAAGGGCGGCGTTCCCAGGCCGCCTCGCGCTACGAGCCCAGCCTTGTTGTGAGCTTCTCCCAGGCGTCCAGAGCCTGCTGTTTCGTGCCCTCGAGATCGCAGTCCGTGTCGATGACAACTTGCGCGTTGCGAGTGCGTTCCTCGTTCGACAGCTGGCTCTTGATGCGCTCCAGCACCTGATCTTCGGGCAGGCCGCTGCGCTCCGACGTGCGCCTGGCGGCGATTTCGGGCGCCACCGCGGTCACCCAGACCTCGTGTGCCAGGTCGTCCCACTTTGCCTCGAAGAGCAGCGCCGCCTCCAGCACGGTGATCTCGACGCCCTCTCGCGCCAGGGCCGCGAGGCGTTCTCGCATCATGCCCTTCATGCGCGGGTGCACGATTGAGTTGAGCGCCGCCAGATGCTTCGGGTCGGAGAAGACGATGGCGCCGAGCTTCTTGCGGTCGATCGTGCCGTCGTCCGCGACGACCTCGCGCCCGAACTCGTTGACGATCTCCTGCCAGGCCGGGCGACCGGGGCTGTAGACCTCGTGGCCGATGATGTCGGCGCTGAGGACAGTGGCGCCCTGCCCCTCGAGCACTCTGGCGACGGTGGACTTGCCGCTGCCGATGCCTCCTGTGAGGCCGATGACATACATAGCGTTCGCCTTTACGTAACGGAAATTTGAGAGCGCGCCCCCACGTGCGCGCACCCCAATTTTAGGTAGCGTGCGGCGTGCTGGTCAAGGAACGCGTTCGGCGTTAGTGGGTCAGTTTGAATCCCACGTTACGGCGAACGCCAGCAGAAGCAGAATGATAATGGCGGCCACAGCGTTCAGCAGGACGCGGAGAGAGATGCGCGCCATCCGATTCTGCGTTCGTGAGATGCGCCGGTTGAGCCGCCACGCAAAGACGCCGGTTGCTACAGCAAGGGCAATTTCAATCAGCGATACAATCAGCGACAGGATCATCTATAGCTTCTTGTATGGTAGCTGACCCTATACCCGTCTGGCGACGGGCGGTTTGGGGTCGGCTGGCTACTGGTTACTTCTTGGCGGCTTCGCGAAGCTCGTCAAAAAGCGTCTCCACCGGCAGCTCGCGCTCGGCAGTCTCGCTCTTCGCGATGGCGCCGTCGAACGCGTATGCGTCTTCAACGAGCCACACCCCTTCAAGGCCCGGCGAGAGCACGACGACCGCCTCGCCGCCGGGCGTAAGCTCATCGGCGTTGACCATGCCTTCGACCTTCGTGACGTAGCCGTTGAGGACGCCTCCCCAGAAGATCAACTCCAGGCTCTTGCCCTCGTCACCCTTGATGTACTCGATTACTTCTACGCGGATTTCCGTCGTGACGAACGACCGGCTCCCTGCTGATTCGGCGAGATCGTCACACTCGATGATCCGGTCGGCCGGGATCTTTACGTGCGCGACGACCGGGAAGGTTCGTACCACGTGTTCCAGCGAGACGTACGGGCCGACGTTACCACGATGAACCACAATGCTCGAGTAACCGTCGGCGGCGCTCCAGTCCAGGCCGGGGTCCCGGATAGACGCGCAATCGGCCGGAGGCTCCGATGGAATGACCTTCCCGGGTCCCCTCGTGAGGTCCACGAGAAGCTCGGACGGCTCGTCCGCCCCGGATCCTCTCGTGAGGCCCACGAGCAACACGGCCACGGCTGCGCCGGAGACGATCATTCCAACTGCAAGAACCCTCTGCAGCGTTGCCGGTCCACGGAGTCGTCGGCTCATCTCTCACCCCGCTAACAGTATGCACCCTCCGTAAAGCCGGTGCTGAGCTATTCGCCGAGCCGCAGTTCGTAGTTCATTTGCGCGGCCATGCCTTCACGCTCGTAGAAGCGGTGCGCGTCCTTGCGGCCCCAGCCGGAGCTGAGTGCCAAATGCGTGCAACCCCGCTGGCGTGCCCAATCGGCGGCGGCCGCGAGGAGCGCCTTGCCCACGCCGCTGCTACGGGCCGCACGGTCGACGACGAGGTCCTGCAGCCACGTGCGGCGTCCGTAGCGGATCGATTCGATGTCGCGATATACGGACGCCAGGCCGACGAGCGAGCCGCCGTCGAGGGCGAGGAGGACGTCAGAGTGCTCACCTTCGATCGCCCAGCGGAAGCCGTGGCTGCCCCGCTCGCGGGTGTAGCCCGGCGCCGGTGCGCCCGGTGCGTCGAAGAGTTGCTCCAGGAGATCGAGGAACGCCGCCTCGTCGGCGAGCGCAGCGGGCCGGATGTCGATGTTCATTCCCGGATGCTATCACCGGGAAGCCGGGCGGCGTGTAGGTCAGGCTGAGAGCCTGACCCCCCGAAACAGGAGCTTGACCCCTGAAATAGGGTCCCGCCCCCGACATGAGAGCCTGACCCGCCCCGTGCGTCAGACCGTTGCGGGAAGCTTCTCGAGTTCCAGCGGCTGGTAGCGCGTGATGGGGTCGAAGAGGTCGAGGACGGAGCGGTCGTCGCTGATGCCGCGCAGGGCGCCGGTGCCGCCGAGGCGTTCCCGGATGAAGAAGCGTGCGACGGCTGCCTTGCGCGCGTCGCCGTTGGCGTCCAGTTCGCTCTGAGCCGCTTCCAGCAGGAGCGCCGCCTGCGCCAGGTCCGAGAGCGCCGACGTTACGCGGCGGGAGTTGAGCTGGCGGACGTCGTTGTCGGCGCGGGCCGTGAAGGCGATGATCTCCTGCGCCTCGCGGCGTGCCTGCGCCACGGCGTCCTTCATCGCTGACAGAGATGAGTGCGAGACCGCGGAAAGTGCGGCGTCCACGCGGTTGAGGAGCGCGTCGTGGGCGTTCTCCTTGCCCATCGCGCGCAGGACGTCCAGACAGATGATGTTCTCGGTGCCTTCCCAGATCGTGTGGCACTGCGCGTCCCGCAGCTGCCGCGCGGTCGGGAACGTTTCGATGTAGCCGTTGCCGCCGTACATTTCGACGGCCTGGCTGGCCAGTTCGAGGCCGCCGCGAGCGCCTCTGAACTTGGTCAGCGGCACGAGGATGCGGTACAGGCGCCGGCCCTCTTCGTCGCCCTTGCCGGACGCCAGCGAGGCCGCCTCGAAGACGATCGCCGAAACGGCTTCGACGGCGACGACCATGTTCACGAGCGTCTCTCGTACCATCGGTAGTTCGTCCAGCCGCTTGCCGAAGGCGATGCGGTGCGCGGCGTAGATCGCCGACTCGAGGAAGGAGCGGCGCATGATGCCGAGGCCCATCGTCGCCACGCCCATGCGCGAGCCGTTGACCATTCCCATCATGCGGTTCAGGCCGCGTGCCTCGGACTCGGTGGCCTTTGGGTTGCTCATAATGTGGGCCTCGGCGTCGACGAGCTCGATCTCAGCCGTGGGGACCGATCGTGTGCCGAGCTTGTCCTTGAGGCGTTTGATGTGGATGCCGTTGCGGGTCCCGTCGGAGCGCTCGCCGGGGACGAGGAACAGGGCCAGGCCGCGCAGGCCCTTGTCGGCGCCTTCCGGCCGGGCCAATGTGGCGATCGCCCTGGCGTCGACGTTGGAGCAGAACCACTTGGCGCCGTTCACAACCCACTTGCCGTCGACCTGCTTCGCCGTCGCCTCGCTGGCCGCCAGGTCGGAGCCGCCGCGGACTTCCGTCATGAACATGGCGCCGTCCCACGAACCGTCGTAGGTGGGCGACTGTAGCCGCGCCAGGACCTGCTCGCGCACTTCGGGCGGGGCGTAGCGGTCGACCAGCGCCTCGACGCCGCCGGTCATGCCGGTACTGCAGACCATGCCGGTGTCGGACTGGCTGAGGAGGTAAGTGAACGCCGAGCCGAGCACGGTCGGGATCTCGCGGCCTTCGCGTGCCGCGACGCCGGTGGGACCTTCGTTCCAGATGTCGCGCTTCTGGTCGATGGCCGACGGGTGGTGGACGACGCTGGCGATCTCTTCGCCCCAGCGGTCGTAGCGTTCGAGGCGAGGCGGGTTCTTGTCGATGATCTCTGCGCGCTCGGCCACTGGCCCCCCGCAGAGATCGCCCCAGCGCTGCAGGATGCCTTCGGCCCAGTCGCGGTCGGCGGGCGGGACGTAGCGGTCCATCAGCTTGCTCAGGTTGGGGTCGATCTCGTACCAGTTGAGGCCGATTGCGGATTCGATCTTTGCGTAATCGGTCCCGCCGTTCGCTTTCGTTGTCATAACGTATCTCCCTCGGTCAGCTTTCGCCCCGATTGTACTCTTACGGCGAAGCGTCTGCGGTTGGTGTCGGCGTTGCCGTTGCCGCTGGCGCCTTCGTCAGTATGTCGACGAGTATGATGTCGAAGATCAGTGTTGCGCCGGGTGGGATCTTGTCGCCGGAGCCGACCTCACCGTAGGCGAGTTCGGACGGGATGATGAGGCGCCGGGTGCCACCCTCCGCCAGGCCGGGCAGGCCTTCGTCCCAGCCCTGGATAACGCCGCCGGCGCCGATCGTGACACCGTACGTGGAAACTCGGTCGATCGAGCTGTCGAACCTCGCTCCGGTGTCCTGGAGCCAACCCGTGTAGTTGACGGCCACGGTGTCGCCGGTCTGGGCGACTTCGCCGGCGCCGGGAGCGAAGTCGATGTAGACGAGTCCGGAATCGAGCGTAATCTCTTCGCCGGTGACGTCGGGCGGGTTGTCGTCCGGCACGCCGGGCGTTTGCGCGGGTAGGGTCGGCGCGGGAGTGGGCGTGATCGTCGGGTTCGCCACCAGGTCGTCGCCGCCGCCGGTGATGCCGCCGACCACGATGATGACGATAAGAATTCCGATGACGCTGGCGATCACCGTCCCGGCTGCGGCGAGGACAAAGCGGTTTGACAGGACATCGCTGGGCAGGACGGAGCCCGCGACCTCGCGCTCGCCGCTCCGCAGGCTGCGGTCGTACTCGCGCCGTTTCTCGCGGTCGCTGAGCACTTCGAACGCCTCTTTCACCTCGGCATGGCGTTGCGCCGCGCGCGGCTTGCGGCTGGTCTCCGGGTCGTAGGTGCGTGAGAGCCGCTCGTAGGCGCGCTCGATCTCGTCCAGGGTGGCGTTGCGGTTCACCTGGAGTATCGCGTAGTAGTCTAGGTTATCTGCCACGGGCCACTGGCCTCCTGTCTGGAAGGCGCCCGCCATGGGGCAGGCGCGTGGAGACAATTGTAGGCAAACCAGCAGGGGCGGGACAAGGATTGGCGACAGGGGACGAGTGACAAGTGACGCGTTTCCTTGTCCTTAGTCCCGTTTCGGTGCTTGCGCTAGGCCTCGTGCGAGTTCATCAGCCGTTGCCAGCGCTTCTCCGCTTCGGCGGAGAACGAATGCATCTCGGCGGGGTCGAGGACGCCCTGCTCCGTGATGTAGCTCGTGACGAGGTGCGCCGGCGTCACTTCGTAGTAGACGTTGCGAACTTCGAGCCAGTTTTCGGAGCAGACCTCTTTCGCGGGGCCCTCTTCCGGGGCGAACGGCATCGGCTCGCTGGGCGCGGTGACTTTCAGCGTCTCGGCGGCTGTGTAGAAAGGGACCTCGGCGTCGCGTGCGGCCAGTGCCAGCAGCCGCGTGCCGATCTTGTTGATGAAGTCGCCCTCGGGCAGGATTGAGTCGGCGCCGACCATGACGGCGTCGGCTTCGTTCACGAAGAGCGCCATCTGCGCCTCGGTGATCATCGTTATCGAGATGCCGGCCCGCACCATCGTCTTCGCGACGCGGATGCCCTCGTTCGTCGGGCGCCCCTCCGAGATGATCACGCGGCGCGGCTTCACGCGCGTCAGCAGCTCGATCACCGTGGATGAGTAGCTGTACGACATCACGGTTCCGGTCGGGATCACCTTCCGGGCGGCCAGCGACATCCCTTCGGGCGCCGTGCTGATCGATTCGATCGTGTCGGCGACGGCGGCCGGGCCGTCGCCGGTCTCCAGGTAGAGGCTCCAGGCAGCGGCGACGGCGTTTTCGATCGCCGCCATCATTGGCCGCGCCAGGGCCAAGGTCCGGCAAGAGTCGCGGAGCTCCTCGCCCGGCATGCCGTCGGCGACGCCGCGCAGCGCTTCGAGCGCGGTCAGGGCGAGCTGGCGGGCTCCCTTGTCTCTATCGGCACGAATTTCGGCGACCGCGGACTTAATCTCTGCCCTCAACGGTTCCTCCAGTCCTCATGAAAACAACAAATCGGGGTCGTGTGACCCCGATTCTTACTTTGCAGATGAAAGACACCCATAGGGCGACGTGCCTCCGCTTCTAATATGCCGGCTGACCGGCGGCGAGTTCCTTCTGGTGGCGCCTAGCCTACACTACGGCCGCCATTTTGTCGCGCGCTCGTGGCTGTCCTCTGCACACACCTCACTCATATACTGTCCCCGTGCCCGCATCCGACCTTCCACCCGTCATCCAGGCGCTCCTGAGCGCCGCTCCTTATCCCCACCCCGCCGGCCGCGTCCAGCTCGTCCAGACCCACATCTCGTACGTCTTCCTCACGCGCGATTACGTTTACAAGATCAAGAAGCCGGTCGACTTTGGTTTCCTCGATTACTCAACGCTCGGCAAGCGCCGCTACTATTGTCAGCGCGAACTGAAGCTGAACCGCCGCCTGTGTTCGAAGACGTACGTCGCTGTCGTCGCTATCCGCAAGACGCGCGACGGCTACCGTATCGACGCGGTGGGGCAGAGAGGGGCCAGGCCGAAGGGGCGCATCGTCGAGTATGCGGTCCTCATGCGCCGGCTGCCGGAGGAGCGGATGATGAACCGGCTGCTGGAACGCAACGCCGTGACGAAGCCGATGCTGCGTTCCGTGGCCGAGAAGCTCGTCCCGTTTCATCAGGCCGGCGCGGCGACGAGCGCCAGGATCGCCGCCTACGGCGACTGGGCGATCCGCTACAACGTGCGCGAGAACGCCCGCCAGTGGACGCCGTACATCGG
>SDBV01013768.1_pt1 | contig 10252 bp, 14 predicted proteins | sample 2277081 | NCBI WGS metagenome assembly SDBV01 (sample SAMN10402039, study PRJNA504765) | marine sediment metagenome | isolation source: marine sediment core GS10_PC15, 223 cmbsf | place: Arctic Ocean: Southern Knipovich Ridge | collected 2010 | reverse complement strand
CTTTAGCGGAGCTTGCTATTTACTCTTATCCTCGTGGAACGGAAACCGTTACCGGGCCGACTATTCGTTTGATGGAAAGCATTGCACGGGAATGGGGAAATATCCATTTTGGCACTAATGAAATTTCCCGCATCAAGGGTGACTCGGGTAACCCGGGTTCCTCTGTAATGGAAGCGTGGGCATGGGATTTACAAAGCAACACCCGCTCCAACTCCATTTTTACAGTTTATCATGTCAGAAACACTAAATACAAAACTAAAATCCTGACAGATGAACGGGATATTTACGAGACGAACGCTAACATGGCCGCTCGCCGCTTGCGTGGATGCATACTCAAATTAATTCCGGGTGACATTGTTGAATCGGCCGAAAAGCAATGCAATGCCACGTTAAATGAAAACTACAAGGTCACGCCCGAAAATATTAAAAAGCTGGTGGAAACCTTTAAGATGTTCAACGTTACAAAAGAACAACTGGAAAATCGTATGGGGGGGAGACGCATAGATAGCATTACGTCACAACAGATTGTAGCCTTGAAAAAAGTCTACGTCAGCCTCAGAGACGGGATGAGTGTGGCGGCAGATTGGTTTGATATGCCGAAGAATGACCAACCTGCACTAGGTAGTGCCGAGGCCTTTACAGCAAATCGCCTCCCGCCTGTCAAAAGGGATGCCAAGCCTCAGCAGACACCCGCAGAAGAGACACCCCCACAGGCTAGCCTGCCACCGGAAAACGAGACTGGTGAGGTTCACGTTGTCAAACTCCCACAGGGTAGCACTCCCCCCAGTGTGCCATGTGATAGTGTGGCGGAAGCAGCGAAAAAAATGGTGAAGGCGATCGAAGCGCGCTATCAAAAAGGTAACCACGAGGAAATCACATGGATTGTCGAAAACAACGCCGAACTTCTTGTGCGGATTCAGCACGAGGAACCTGATCAATACAAGACGATTATTGACCTATCTGGTGTGTCCACTGACACACCAGAAGAGGGAGGGCTGATATGACCGACAATGCTTATGATGAGGATAACTTGCCGCCTTTTTCTGCATTACTGGGTCTTGCACCTAACGCAACGCATGGTATGCCTTCCGAAGATTTTATAGCGATGATCAGGGCTGGTGGGATGCTATGCGCGACAGGAGAAAATGATGCGTTGAAAGAAGACCTGCGCGATGTACCAATAGATGCATCGGATTAGGAATTTTAGGGCACGTCGATATTTTTACTTACTCCACCATCATTTGTCCAGTTTGTGGCCAGCACAAAGTCATCTTCGAGCGCAACTATATCATCTGTATTAAGCAGGCTATGCAGTCCTGTAAGGCCTGTTACATCTATTGCACTTCCTGCATCAGATACTTCACTAATATCGGGCAATGAACCTGAGAAAAATGCCGCCTGATACAGCTTGCCATTGAAAAAGTTACCAACTCCAGCACTATCAGAGCCGATAACTACGCTGGAGGCGGAGTCCTGTACAGGAGCAGTAGGGTTGGTATCGGTATCAAAGGCCGTAATTTCTGCACCATCATGCCAGAGGCGCATACGGTCACCAGGTGTCCCGTTTGCGGCATCAAAATGATACAGGATATGATGCCAACTTGTCGTATCCGTAAACGTTGCCGTAGACGTAAGCTTGCCGTCAATACTGGAGGGTGCATCCAGTGCAAACGCCTCTAGTTTATCCGATGCATTAAATCGTAACTGAAATGAAATATTACTTGCGGTATTTCCCTGAGTCCACATATACCGCTGCGCCCCCGTAGTGAACAGCTTGTACCACACACTGATAGCGAACTTGCTACGATCAAACACGCCGAAATTGGCATCGCTGATGTTCAAATGCTTGCTGCTAGCAAAGTCCATGGAGCGGTTGGCGAGTGTGACCCCTCCGCTGGAGGCGATGATACCAAGACGTGCCCCGATCATGCCAAGGCTCCAATCAATGCCCAGGTATCAGTATCTGTTTTCTTTAAAATCACTGCCCCAAACTGTGCGCTTATGTCGCGGTTAAATGCTATAGAGTTCAACGTTACACCCAAGTTAAGAGCAAAACTCACTGTACCTATACCTTCCTGATATATCTCGATTTCAGTACCAATGGGAAAAGCCACTTCCGTATTAGTGGGTATAACGAAATCAAGGGCACTCGCACTCGTGGATTTCTGAAACGTATTAGCATCCGTAAGAGCGAATGTTTTACCAGTTGGAACGATAACAATGGGACGAAATATCCGTGGGCTACTCGTATACGCCACTCCTTCAGGGGTAGTGCTCTCCCCTACCAGAACCTGACCATCGCTACCTACACCAAGACGTGTGTTGGTGCTACTATTGCGTACAATAAGATCGCCCTTGTCCGTAGTAGGTGCGATATTATCGAACGACCTGGTTTCTGTGGTGGTAGCAACAACCTGACCTTCTACCTCGACTGTGATGGGTTGCGTTATAATCGTAACAGCGATCTCGTCGCTCATGACGTTACCCCCTCAAGAAATGTCATAGCTCCCCCTATGTATGTTTTTTTCAAGCCCCCGCTATCTGTCACAATAAAATCATAAATAGCTACATTCTCTACAATGGCTCCTGTGGTGACGTCATCTATCACAACCACCACTACACCACTCGCATTCATGGTGATGTCGCCGGCAGCAGTGCTGAGACTCAAAATGGTAGAGGATGATGTGGCCTTGCTTCTGGCCTCCAGCTTCGCAGTAGAGGTCGACAAGTCAATAGGAACCCCGTTTAAAAAAAGTGTAAAAGTAAATGAAATATCATTGCCTTTTACAATGTTGGTAATCGGAACATCGCCAGGGGTGAAACTTATGCCGGTCATGATATTGCGCAATTTATTGACGAGTTTCAGTATGTCGGAAATTCCGACATACTGCTCCATAGCGCGAATACGCGCAACGGAGATCGTTCAGTGATCGCCAGCCTTGTTCATAAGCTCAGATTTTCTCTTCGAACCCTGCGAGCTGCCGAAAAAGAAGTTGCAAACTTGCTCATATCGCCCGTATGCCTCACGGATAATCAGCGTCAGGATTGAAGCCTCCAGCGCAGTCATGGTGGCTAGCTTGCCAAACCATAGCAACGCACCGACTCCAACCGCAACAGTAATGACAATCGTTGCGTTGAAACTCGCTAAACGGTTAATGGTTTTTGTGCCTAAATCCCTCGCAAAGCCCCGCGCATTCTGTACATCCAGCTTGTCTATTTTGATAATATCGATGTCCAGCTTTTTCATCTCCTTCTTAAATTTATTACTGGCCTGCTGCAGTTTTATAATCTGCTCAGGGGTAGCCTTCTCAATCGCGGCTACTATATCATCCTCAGTGTCGCTGTCCTCCAGCCCTAGCACGTCTTTCAGCACCTTCGCTGCCATACCACCGAAGGGGGGTACGATTGCTCCAAGGGCTGCGCAGCCGATGTTGCCTAGTATCTTTTTTAAGTTCACTTATTGCCTCCTCTAAATTTAGTATCATCTCTAATAGACACTCAACACAGCCCTTGGGTGTTTAGCTCCGCCCAATACTTCTTGACAAACCTTAACCAAAAATATCCATATGCTACCGCGATCGCAATAGCAATACCAAGCGAAAAATGGCTTACGAAACCTATCAACAGTCCTGTCAAGAAACTTATCAGAAATCTTAGATACATCATTTGTCAAGTTGAATATGTACTAGATCATTAAAGCTCTGATCCTGAGTAGAAAAATCCCCGTCCCAATCCGCACCCACGCGGATCTTCAGCTTAAGGCCGGCAGCCACTGCTCGGAACACCCCTACGGCCATGTAATAACCCGCATGATCCTTAGGGTCGTAAGTGGGTTTGCCGTTGATGTAGAGGATGAAGTCTATGGCATGCGAGGGCTGCCGGTTGTGCTTGCTATCCGGCCAGGACAGTTTGGCACGCCCCTCAAAAACCAACTTATCCTGCGCTTGCTGCCCACGGTGGCCACACGTGATACCGAAATCAAACAGTTGCATATTCATAGTCGTCTGACACAACTGCACCAAATCGGCGTGCGTTTGTGCCAGCTCATTAAGGGAACGATCACCGAATTTAAACGCCATGGGAATTTCCTATGTTTATGAAAAGATTTTCCTAAAGTAAATCAGTACTCCACCCCATACCGCCGCAGATATTACCCCAATTGCATATAATTTCTTCTCCAGAATGCTCGTTCTTTTGTCTGCTTCTCTGAACCTTCTTCGGTAGTCTTGGGCTGTCTCTTTTAAATCCTCTTCCACTCTGTCCATGCGGGCAACGTGCGCCTGCAACATTGCGAAAGTCTGACTACACATCCCTTCCAGTTTTCCCAAGTCTCTGGCGAAATTTTCTTCACCCTTGTTTGCCATAACAGATCCCTTATCAAAATGGATCCTCCTACTTGGAATCACCTTAAAATATTTATGCAGGTTTTGGATTGCTGGCTTTCACAGCATTCCAATCGCTGAGAATGCTATCAAGCTCTGCAGGAAGTATTTCTCCTCCCGCTTTCAATGACTGGAAGCCTTTCAGCAAAGCATCTAACTGATCGCCGATAGGCGGGTATGCATCTCGCCTTTTGTCTTTGTATGCCTCTTTTTGCTCGTAAAGCAGCCGAGCAGCATCATTGGCATCCCACTCGGCCTGCATTGCATCAGCCTCGGCCGCACCCATTTCTACGCTTATACCGTCTACCATTTTAAACACGGAATCTCCTTTTTATGCAATGAGTTCGTAAAGTGTAAACACCCCTACCGCAATAGTTCCGGAACTTATTAAAAACCGAATGGCATCAACATCAGCCGCAGATCTTCTTGATGCCGAACCACGTAATATTATCAACTCTGTAGAGAGACTGTGATACTGTACCTCAAAGTCTATCTGCGTAAAATTAGCCTCAGAAGGTTTAAAAATACGAATCTCTCCACTGCAGAACTCATTTGCAGCATTGCCGAGCGAAAACACGGAATTCCCCAAATTAATTTCAGGGGCAGCAGTCTCGCCATTAATGCCCGCTGTAGGACTCCCTGACCGACCGAGATTAGCTGCCCGATCATAGTCAGATGCACCTGAATCAAAACTGGAACCCCCATCGGTACTGGTACGGAGCCTTGGTGTCGTGTTATCTGTGGTCGGAGCTACGCCATGAAAGACCACTGAATATATTACTCCCGTGGTTAGTCCTGTGAAATCTATGGTCGCGCTGGCACTGGCAGTTTGCGATTGAATCTTTTTCCATGCACCTGTTTGAGCTGCAAAAGATAAAACCTTGCTTCCATTCGTCTGTAGGAACTCGTTGGCAGCACCGTCTACAGCAGGAAGCTCAAATACCGCATTCGCGGCTACAAGGGCAGGGGCTTTAAAGCCTATATAATTGACGCCATTATCCGTATCCTCCAACCAACGCATTTCTCCAGGCTGTGTAGCGTTCCCCAAAGCACGAATGATAAGGGGAGCTGCTACGGATGTAATACGGAAATTTGTTCCATCAAAGGTAAGTGTGCTTTCTGCCGATGCGGGTAACTGGCCTGGCTCAGGATCGGTAGTACCATCTGCCAGCTTAATGTTCTTCACGCCCAGCGTGGCTACGTTTACAGTGGATGCACCCGTATTTACATTGCCTATAAGAAACCGGACGGACATCCCGTTAAAATACGCAGTCGGGGCTTTTTTCGATCCCACAACCGTCAGCACATAGGCATCCGCAACACCGGAATCTGTATAGAAATCCCCTCCCCCTGCATACGTGGCCATCGCCTTGCTGACCTGATCGAGTATGCCACCGGAGAGGGTTTGCCCCGTATCGGTAATAGCCGTTTCCAACTCAGCAGGGATTTGATTAAATTCAGCAGCCGGTAACGTAGAAACGCCATCAACTTTTGTTGGAATATTTTGCATGGGAAGCCTTTTTGGATAGTCGCAGTATATAGATTACATCGTAAATCGCAACAATAAAATCACATTCGCAGGTTTTATCGTATTGAGAATACACGTGACAATCGTATTCACACTGCTCGCAAACTCAATCGGGAATGGCAAAGGAAACACTGCATTATTTGTATCAAGATCAACCACCAATGTAAACCGTGCTTGCTGAGAATCTAGAAAAAATGTAAAGAGTGGAAACGGCAAAGGGAACACACCAACATCCACACCAGGAGCGAGTGAAACAGTAAATCCCAGAAGTTCTATCACTGCAATGAACTCTTCTGCAGTTTGTACATTCATTTTCGCAAGTTTTATCAAAACATGGGTTCTTCTCTCTTCGATAGTCCCTGTTCCAGGAAAGCAATCATCCGGTATGCCAACCGCTGATTCCCAATTGGTAATAAGTTCTGTAGAAGAATTAATGTCGTAATCTTCAGACAGGTCATTCATCCCGTCATGCACACGTTTTAACTCTCCTGATAATCCTTCCAGGAATTTCCGCAAGACCGCCACCGTCTCATTCTTGGAATCATAACTTTTTCCAAGCGGAAGAAAATGCGCCAGGCTGTTCGTCTGGTCAATAGCTGTGATGAGTTTAAAGAGCTGCATCCTCCTACGATATAGGAAAGATGCCCTGGTGTCCATGGTGGCGTATACCGCTATCTCCCACCGCTCCACACACCCTGCGCCTACCCCCTACAAAACAGCCTCTTAAGAATAAACATTACATTTACCCAATTTAAACTTGACATTGTGTAAACGTAAGGTTATCTCTTGGTCGGGGCAAACTCTTCTAAAGAAATCACGGATACGCAATACTTCCCAGCACGGGGATTTCATCAGCAGCAATGGCCACATCCCCTACTGGTGTAGACAAGTTAAAGTCTATCACAATATCACCCGTTTCTGAATCCACCGTCTGAAATATCGTACCTTCATATGAAAAAGACTTCAAGTCTGCGCCAACACTGGTACCTTCCTCAAACAATGCTGCCAGATTTGCTGAAATAGACGCCTGCATCGTTGAAGTATTTGGCGTCAAAGACGTAAATGTAAAGTTTACGGTATTCGCAGTAGGAGCTCTGACAATCACATCAATATCCGATGTATTGGCAGGCTTGATCTCCAAGATTTTATCCTTGGTCGTGGTCACTTCCGATGCACTAGGAATAATACTGTCATCGTTATCCCTGGTGAAAAATATTACTACTTGTCCTGGTGTGACGGATGACTGCAATACTATAGTGCCCGTTGCAGGAGTGCTTGGCGTGCCTTGCAGAATATAGGCAAACACGGTGTCACTGATAACCAATACTCGGAAAATACCATTGTATTCCGTCTCAACAGCTCCCGATATGGTCACCGTCATACAATCAACCAATGCATGATTGGTTGCAGTCGTAACCGTTGCAACAAACCCAGAACGTGTGATGGATGTCACGGATATCTGATCACCAAAAGCGTCACCTGCCTCTGTCAAAAATACCCTGGTAACTCCCGCAATCTTTTTCGCCTGCGATATGATGGCATTTGTGTTAAATTGTGCTATCGGATTTTGATACTGGTCGATAATCCGTACGCGCAAATCCGCATCGGATTCTATATCCGTACCACCAGCTACCTGACCAAATTGCACGATAACGGTGTCATCCACACCTGCGATAGGGCTGCTGAATGTTAAATTGGTGCCAGAAGCTAAGTTCTGGTCATTGCCAAATCCTACAGACTCCACTGCAATCGTAGCGAGGTCTGCATCTGCTGTAATTGTCCCTGTGGCGGGTGTAGAGGGTGTTGTGGCAATCTCATACGTGAAAACATCTCCTGCTGTTACAGTGACCGTCTGAGCCCCATTATATTCCGTCTCCACGGCTCCTGCTATTGTTACCACCTGATTAGAGGCGAACTCATGATTACTCGCTGTCGTAGCAGTGACTGTCGTGCCTGAGCGCGTGAGGCTCGTTATCGCAATAAGCGTATTGGTTATCGTTGCAGAGGCGGTCGTTACAAACTGATTGCCATTGGCATCCTGTAGCGCGCTCGAAATGGGAATAACTGATGTGGCAGTTCCTGTCGCTGTCGCAGGGCCCGTAGCTTTCGTGGCAGGATTGCGCGTGATGTCTTTATACGAGCCCCACCGTTCCAGGAAAGCATCAGTTGCCGTATCGACAAATAGCTCCTTAATCAGGACGTTCAACTGCAAATAAAAGTCGAATATCCGACCGGCAAAGCTCACGACCAGCGAGCCAAGGAACGAGTTTTTTAAGAATGGGTTCGACTCAGGCAACGCGTTTTGTACGTCCGTACGCGTTCTATCGATGACTTCTTCCTGGTCGTCTGGTATATTGAAAGCCATCGTCTATCCCACACTGCCTGTATTTTCCCATAAATCAAAATTTCGTGTCTCTACACGATTCTGATCTCGGAAGATTGTTACGGTCAATCGTATACCCTGCGAAGTAAATACCCCCGTTACTTCCACACGCTTTGCATGGCCGTCATCCACAAGCCATTGTAAGCTATTCTGCGCGAAGCCGATAGCACTATTAAGCGTGGCCTGCGTCCTCCGCGCCTGGTCTAAAAGCCATAGCTTCGACCCGAGGTCAAACTCCAGGTCATCATCAAACTGATTTCCCCACCAGCCTCGGCGTAATTCCGCAGAGGGAACCTCGCTTGCATCCGCACGTGCATCGGCAAATAGTGACACCGTGAGCGATGTGTCAAAGCTATCGACAAGGGTGAAATCTCCATTGACGATAGAGAGATCGAGCAATCCCGTTATTGGGTCTTTGGCAAGGGCTAAGTCGATTGTCATGGCAATAATTGGTTAGGCGCATCAGTCGGCGCGGGAGCCGCATCATTCTCATCATGCGTATGCGAATTATATGTGGTTTTTATACCTGTAAATGTTAGTTCATTTGGAGCACCAGAAAAAGCAGTGATTTCTCCCGTCACTTTTAACGTACCATTAATAACCGTATCTCCATTTATAGTGACATCACCATTAATAATCGCATTGCCATTTACAGTCATAAGTATCGATGTCCCATCACGATTCGCAATAATAACATCACCATTTGCCAGCACCTTGATAAAAGTTCTAGACACAGGATTGCCAAAGGCTACTTCCCCTGACTGAAAGGGCTCGTTTGGATCGTTCGGAGTATAGCCTATTCCTGTCTTATTCGCCTCATCGCCATTCACATTGAAGGAAATTAGTAATGTATCCTTTGGTAAACGCCCCTCCATACCATAAGGCCAGAGGACGTGAGTACGGGACGTGTTGCCATTGTATTGTATTTGCGCCCGAGGATCATTGACCAGATTCGAATCTACGCTGGGATTGCTGATGACTGCGCGTTTGATGAGGTTAAAAAATTTCATGTAAAAATTATCCGTTAAAAACAAGCGCTCCACCCTGCTCATTCGCCTTTGCTGTCGCCGCATCAATATCTTGCTGCAGCGAATAAGAGTCTAGCGGAACCAGGTGTAGTGTCGTGGTCGACCCTGCTTGCAAATCGAGGTTGTAATCCACTGCTTTGATCAGCAATGTAGCGTGCACATCCGCGAAATCATCCTCTACTTTTACCAGCTCGTTTATAGTCCATACCTTGGTTTGCTCTACATCCTGGTGAAATCCCTGCACCACAACAGAATATGCTGTCTCCCTTGCCCTTCTAATGTCCTTATTCCATTGAGCTAACTTCTGCAAATCTTCATTATTATCGGAGGTCTTTGAGGGTATGACAAGACGTCTGCTTCTGCGTATTTTATCATCTGTTATCGTCCCGCTCTGATTTGCAACAGTCTCTGTGTCAATACCGACAATCCCCTTAATGAAGCTGAAAGCACTGGGATTGCTTTGAGACTGCATAACATACGTATGAAACAAATCTTTACTGTCATACGTCACATTTCCTGACTTGATATTATTGGCTTCCCCTCCACCCACTCTGTTCTGTAATACGGTAGGAACCAATGTATCGCCCGACCTGGCAAGTACGATGTCTCCGTTGCCGTTCGTGGTGAGTAACACTTGCCGCTTTCGTGCGTAGGTTTCAAAGAACTCGAACAGTGTTTGACCGATTTCCGCAGCGACAGATTCTTCTGTGGAGAAATTTTCTATTACTCCTGCCTGATTAATAACATTTATGAGTGCCAATTCCGTTGTCTTCCCATCAGAATCTGCAAAATCCAATGTCGTTCTGATGACATCCTCTAAATTGATGCCAGGGTTAAACGCGCGTTGCACGATAAAAGTGCTGTCAATCACATCCGCAGTGCGGTCTCTCCCTTGCACATCCAACCCATGCGAACCGGCATCATACCTCAC
>SDBV01013767.1_pt1 | contig 10253 bp, 6 predicted proteins | sample 2277081 | NCBI WGS metagenome assembly SDBV01 (sample SAMN10402039, study PRJNA504765) | marine sediment metagenome | isolation source: marine sediment core GS10_PC15, 223 cmbsf | place: Arctic Ocean: Southern Knipovich Ridge | collected 2010 | reverse complement strand
ATTCGTTTTCCCAGGCCTCCGCTTCGCTACTGCCTGGGCTGTCACCTGTCGGGCTTTCAGCCCTGCTGTGTTTACTCAGAAATGATCTATTTAACATTAATTCAATCGTAAAATCTCTAAGAACAACTGTCCATTTCGTGAAAGTTTCTCCCCCCGTGGCAACGCAATCATAAGATTATAAGGAATCGGACTCAGGTCCAATTCACAGGGGACAATCAAGTCTCGTCTTCTAGGATTCAAAGCAAGAAAATCGGGGAAAAAACCAAATCCCACATCTTTTTCCACAAGATTGGCAATCACCTCCCAACTATTAATCTCCAGTTGAGTTTTGAGCTCCCGACCATAGCGGTCAAAAAAAGAACTTTTCATAGAAAAAATCTCCGCCCGCGGTTCTGCAAAAAGACACTCTTCGGGAATGCTTTCCTCTCGACTCACCGATCGAAAAATTTTGAAGGCTCCTGAATAAATCACTTCGCAATCAAGTTCCGCTAAGTCATCATTATCCAAAACCAAACCGAATTCCACACGTCCTTGCTTGATCCACTCCTTAGCAATCCCTGTATGCCCAAGATGAACTTTGATGGTGACAGCTGGAGCCACTTTTTTAAGCTCAAGTAAAGTTTCTTGAATCACAGATTGTGCCATGCTATGCGAGCAGGCAAACACCATTTGCCCATGATAACCTTCTTCAGGTGCCTTCATCACACTTTCAAGTTCTGTCATCGATCGCATCACTTGTTGGCAAGAGTGAAATACTTTTTCGCCCCTCGATGTCACTTTGATCCGATTACGACAGTGAGTCAGCAATTCCGCACCCAAGACTCTTTCAAATTTCATGATCCCCTGACTCACTGCAGATTGAGTGACGAAATTTGCTTTCGCTGCAAGAGAGACACTCCCCAAACGAACCGTATCGTAAAAATAACGAATATGCAGAAGATTCATTATTAGTTCTCCTTATAGCTTCCATAAAAACGTATAATTTTACTAATCATAAACCTTCTGTCAATCTAAAAATACAACAAGGAGGTTTCTATGTTTAGACAAACACTATTATTATTGATCTTGATCACTGGCTCTGTGAACGCGGAGTACTTAAGCAACCTGCATCAGTATGGAGATGGTTTGAATATTGAAGGTGGAGTGATTCCCAAGCGGGTTTTGAAACCTGATCAAATTTGGGTCAATTTTGGTTTTGTTTTGGATCGGCCCTTCCACAATCAGACTGATCTGGATGAAATCACGATGGTCAATCCCTATGTGCTCAAAGAATCTTCGCTTCCAGACTATAATGAGCCTCAAACAGTCTTAGTCCAAGCCCAGGTACTTCGTTACTATCTGACGCAATTTGAGAAACCAAAAAACATTAGGGTTCATGTTCACCGCAACAGTTCAGGTCCTGCGCATCTTGATTTGATCGAAAGAATCATTGAAACCTGTCTTTGGGACCTGGAACCTATGCGGATTGGTGAGCGGGCTTATAAGATAGCGGACAATCTCGTCACCCTCAGCCATGGAGCTATGACTCATTTCGACTTCGAGGATGCGGATATCGTCATCTCGATCAGTTTATATGCAGGGATCCATACTGATTGGGAATCAGGGACACCGATTGTCCCCGAGGAGTTTATTCCACTCGACCTTCACAGCATGTTGCTGGTGACCTCGGCCACGTTTTCCTCAAAGAATCACTTGTTGCAAGTGTTGCCTGACATTGTGAAGCTACAGAGTCTCGAAATCATTGACACCATTAATCGAGAATTTTCTTCACCCAATCTTACGAAGGAGCATCTCAAAGCCAGCCCCTTGGAAGTCGATGACTTCATGAAGAGCCGAATTTTCCAAGCCAACGGAATGTTCTATCCCAAAAAATTGTCTCAACGTATTGAAGTCCACTAAATACGGCCATTTTAATTGTCTAGAAAAAATAAGAGGAGAATTTAAATCCTCCTCTTAACTCAGTGTTTTGAAGGTTTTTTCTTCGATGCCGGAGCGGTCATCGATTCTACATCTGCTGAACGTTGCGCGATTCTCTCTTTCTCTGCAGCCACAACCATTTTCTTAAATCCTTTCTTACCTTTTTTGATTTTTTGTTTATCTAAATCATTGACAGCAAGAAATTCTTCCGGACTTTTAGAAAACTCACTCATCAATTTTGAAAACTCACCAACTGTTTTATCAATATCCTGAAATTCTTTAGGAGTACAATGCAGCCCCTTTGCAGCCATATACAAACCCCCAATCACTTCTCCAGCTGTATGGTACTGCCCCGTCTGCATAAATGACGCAATAGATGTTGCAAATTCTCTGAACTTTTGCCCTTCTTCTGAGTTAAGTCCTGGCTCTTTTCCTTTTCCTTCTAAATGATTGAGAAGAGGAAGTAAGAGCTCTTTGACTTTTTCTTTACCCATAATCGAAGTTTGACCCAGTATGACATCTACGGTTGTCCCAGAAATGCTACATATCGCCCGAATATCATTGTTATACATGATTTGAGCGACAGAATCCATCTCTGCAAACTTTTGCAACTTGATTTTTTGCTTTGTGAGTGAATTGAATGGGATGTCTATATTACCCACAATCTCTTGAAACCCTTTTTTAAATTCAGCCGAGCCCACATCTTCCCCAGCTTTTTCTAAAGTCATTACTTTATCTTCCAAATGCTGAATTTCCTTAAAACTGAAGTATGGATCACCTTTTAGTAGATTTTGAGCCGAAATCGTATCCTCAATCGCGCCACGTAATAATGTGCCTGGATCCAGCACTTCGGCAACACTGGTAGCTAAACCACTTCCATAACGCAAAGGGCGCAAAGGGCCCGGTTTATGTTTTAAAATTCCATGTTTACCTTCAGTAGCTTCAAAAAAATCGCTAACCTTTAAATCATCTCCAAATGTTGCTTTCGTCCAATCATTGGAAAGCTGATCGTTTGCCCGGTTGGGCTGATCAGCCATGGAATAATGAAGCCCTCTTTCCCCCGCAAGCGTTTTACCTAAATTTTTTCCAAGAGCAGACCCTCTCTGGAAGGGAAGTCGACCTCTTGCTCCAGTCTTAAATGTCTTGTGTTTTATGTCTACCACCCGTGAACTAAAATTATCAAAAACTTTGTTAGATAATTCATTCAATTCTTTATCACTGAGCTTATTCCCTGTATCTAAAGTCTTCAGCTCTTTTTTAATTAAACCGACCAACCTGTCTTTATTTTTTTGAACATTCAACCTTTTTGAGATTTTTTCGTTATATACACTATTTTTTATCTCAGCTAAAAGAGGATTTTGCCGCATACTGTCTTTAACCGAATCAATTGAATCCATATCAAAATCACTATGGATTAAATTTTCATCCGACATGATTGATGCTAATTGATCTCGAACGTCCGAAGAATAAGCCTGTTCTAATACATAATCATTTAATAACATTCCAACCGTACAAGCGGTTTGAATGCAGGCAAATTCGCGACCTCCTACATGACGCTCCCCTCCACCAAATTGATCCGGGGCATTAGCTTTAAAATAAGTCAGCATTTCTTTAAAGGACTCCTTGACTTGGTCATTATCTGGACTATCAGGCGCAAACGCATCTTTACCACCGATATCATTCCATTCTGAATTCCATCCAGGCTGACTAAAACTCCCCACACCCCCGTTTTCATAACTAAATGTAAAACCTAACTGATTTGCAAGCTTATTCGCCATTTCGCAAGTAGACTCATCCTCAAAGTTTCCACTATCCAATAACTTTTCAATCGTATTCATAACCCCAATAAATTGTTCCTGAGGAGATAAAGTCCCAGCAGATTCGGAAACTGTCGAAAAAACAGGTGATTCTAACTTCGCCATATGACTCACAAGACATGCATTCACAGTGGCAGAGAACACTTCAGCATTAATCCCCTGCGCCGTTCTAATGTCAGCCCCACGACTTAAAATTCTATCCCGCTCATCTGGGCTATAACCTCTGGGGGCTTCATGACTTATCCCTACTTTTCCTGATGGTTTTTTTGGAGCCTCTCGAATCGAAATATCATCCCTGATCCCCAGATTTGCTACTCTAAGTACATTTTCTGCTTTCCCAAGACTCCTGTCCATTTTTTTTATTTCTTTTGCTGTCACATTCTTGTTCTCCTTTGCGGCATCTAAGTTTTTTCTTAGACTCTTAATCCTTCTTTGTAAACCCCGTGGATACTCCTTCTGCGAAGTTTTTGCCATCTGCTTTTGCGGAACATACTTCTTCCCTTGGGGTCCCTCTGTTTGCTCTGTCTGTTGAAAGACTTTCGTCTCCAACGCCTTCACTTTTTCATCGATTTGCTCTAAATTAGCCTGATTCTCAGTCCCACCTAATTTCCCTGGTTCTTCTGGAATTGATGGTCTACCTACTCCTTCTAAACCCATGATAATCCTCCTAAAAGCGTTTAAATCATTAATAAATAAAGATCCGAAATAAGCGCTTTGTATAATTATGACTTAAAAAAAATTAGTACTACTTACTATTCTATATAATATTTATTTTAATGTAAATTATTTTAAAACAGTCGTTTTTTAATAATTTTGTTATTTTTTAATAAAAATAACCTAAAAAACTTAAAAAATCTGTTAATAAGTGTTTTTACATGAATCCACTACAGAGTTCTCTCTTTGCTCTGTAGTAAACTTTTGTGATGAGGCCTTGCTAATAACCGATTATATTAGAGATAGCCATAGGCTGTAATTCCAAATACTTTAAAATAAGTTACTTAAATAAACTTATTTCACCACCTTTAATCCAGGTGGTTTTTCTGATGCAAACGTATCAGGTAAAACTAATGATGAGCACCAGCTTATTGTCAGCAGTTTCATGCTTTCCGGAAGAGGAAATGGAATCGTGACAAGTGCATCACACCGAGAGACATCCAGATCTTCTAAGTTATCCGGTAATGCCTTGATGTTTTTGATATTTTCACAATCACTCATTTCAAGAATTTTAAGAGAACTGGGCAATGAGGGCAAGTCTTCTATTCCACACCCAGAGAGTTTAACCGAGGTGATTCCTTCGTGAAGTTCAGGTATTGTTTTTACGTAGGGGTGATCGACGCAATGGAACTTTGTTATGCTATTAGGTAGAACTGCAGGTAATGAATTCAGCCTTTCATTGCTGAAACATGAAAATTGTTGCAAACCTTCATTCAATGACGACACGCTGATGAGTTTATTGCTAAATGCCAAAGTAAAAAATTCCAATCCCCTGGGGAGTTCGGGTGTTGTTTTAATTGAATCCGTTTGTAAATCTAACTGTTTAAGGTTATGACAATTTGAAATGATCTCTTGAACGTCTTCTTCTGAAAAGTTATCCACATTAAATTCTAATACCGTTAAATGAGGTGCAACCATGAGCCACTCTTCCTTAGAAAGGTTAAGTTGCGATGCACTCATCCCAGAGTATTCCATCCACTCAACAAAAGACTCGACAGCGTTTGGCTTTTCCTGTTCGATTAAATTTCTAAATATCTGGATAGACTCTTGTATTTCTTCGTCTGTATCCGACGGAAGGCGTTTCAGATCCACCACCGAACTTTCCCCACGAATGACACTGTTTAATTGACCGATTGTTTTTTTGACCACCGCACTCTTGGTATCCATGGCTGTCAAAGCATCGATCAGTGTAATCACAGAAGCTTCAAAGGCCTTATGAGGGCCAGTATCTCGTGAAGCATCAGAAATTAACTCACGAATTTTCATCGATAAGTCATTCTCATGACCTTCCCATTTCCCTTTTTGAACCTCTTTTGCAACTTGGTTTAGTTGATTGACTACTTTTGGGACGACACGCCCTACTGAAGATGATGGGTCCATAATACCCCTCCTTATTTTAATTAAGTGATTAACAAATAATTTATTTAAACTATAATTATAATAATAAACTTAATGAATTTTATTATCAATATCTAGTTTTTCTACTAATTTGCTAAGTCTTTGATTTTAAGTGATTTAAATTTTTTTAAAGGTCTTTTTATGGCTAGTACCCTATCAACTTTATTTTGCCAAGTGGGACTGCGTCAAAGCTCCCGCGGCCCCACTTGGCAAAATAAAGTTGATAGGGTACTAGTTCCACCTCAGAGGAAACCCCTCATTTAGGATAGAGGTGACAGTACACTAGAATACTCCAACGTAAATATACTATCAAAAATATCCAAATGATACAGAGTACTAGTACCCTATCCACTTTATTTTGCCAAGTGGATAGGGTACTAGCTGCGAATTGATTCAATTAAATAGTCCCGAGGCGTCAAAATTCTCCCCTTTATGCCAAGCTCTCTTTCGGCATGAAGCAATGCCCTCTCCTCTCGTTCAAGAGTCTTAGCGTCACTCACATCCCAAACAACCTGAATCAATTCCTGTGCCCCTTCTCGGTTTTCCGCAACAAAATCAATTTCATACCCTTCCTCAGTTTTATAGTAGTGAATTTTTTTCCCTTGTCGCCTCAAATCTAAGTAAACTTGATTTTCAAAAAGATGACCCATTTTTAAAGAAATCCCTAATCGATTCGCACAAACCAAACCATTATCAACTATGTAAATTTTCTTAGGATTTACTTGCATTTTCCGAATAGACTCAGAAAAAATTGGAACCTTAAATATTAAAAACGCATCTTCAATGTAGTCTAAATATTCATAAACTGTGTCCTTGGCGATTTCCATCCCTTGACTTTTCGCATCCCGGTAAAATTTATTAGCCGTAAATGGCGTTGCCACATTTTTAATCAATGTTTTGATCAAATATTTTATCAGGGATGTATTTGTGATTTTGTAGCGTTCGACGACATCTCTGAAAATCACTGCATCCACGTAACTTTGCAAAACGGTCCGACGTTCATTCTCATGCAAGGCCTGAATAGCAGGGAACCCACCTATTGAGAAATATCGACAAAGATGTTGGTAAAATTGGTCTAACTTTTTTTTTCCAATCGGAGGACGGGCACGAGAAATTCCTTGAGCCTCCCAATATTCTCGAAAACTATATGGCCACACATCAGTGGAGATAGAACGACCGCGTAAGGAAGTTGAAATCTCTTTACTCAATAATTTAGCGGATGAACCTGTTAAATAAATCCGAACATTTTTAGTGTCAAAAAAACGCCGGACCACAAGCGGCCAACCATCTACATTTTGAATTTCATCGAGAAAAAGATAACATTCACGGTCATGGTTTTCTGGATAAAGTGTGTAAAATGTCTCTAAAAGTCCGACCAACTGCTTCTGACTCATAGGCAATAGGCGATCATCTTCGAAATTGATGAAAAGAATTTGTTCTCTCGATACTCCTCGTCCAAGAAGTTCTCGTATCTTTTGATATATTAAATAGGTCTTTCCTGAACGACGAACACCAATGGCAACATTTATCATACCAGGGACATCAGGAAACTCCATCTCCCTCTTTACACTATCAGCCTTTCCCGGCAATTGATCAAAAAACTCTTCTAATAAAATAGTAAGGATCGCTTCCATAACCTTATTTATATCAAAATGTGTCCTTATCTGCAAGGAAAGATTTTAAATTTATGTCCTTTTTAACAAGGACAAAATAGAAAAATATATCCTTTTACAGAAGGACATATTTACGATATGAAATCATTGTCGACTGTTGAATTAGAGCGGCCTATCAAATAACCACTTGATAACCACTTGATAACCACTTGATAACCACTTGATAACCACTTGATAACCACTTGATAACCATTTCAGAGGCCGCAGGAGACCGAGAAATGAGAACATGACCTTGGTTAGGAATCACACTCATATGATCATCATCAGTAAGTTTTACTGAAATTTCCAATTTCTCAGATTTTACCGCCTGTTTTTTTTTAAACTTGATTTGTTTCTGTATTTTTTTTAAATTTTGGAAATTAAGTAAAAAGGGTGCTCATTAAACTGATCAGACATATTGCTCTGCATATCTTTAGCAACTACCTAGCGTTGAGCTAGATTTTCCGATGGCCAGGGATTTGAACTCATAAACCATTACAAGAAGGATCAAATTTATGAAGATGAAAGCTGCTGTGATTAAAGAATTCGGTGATTTCGATGTTCTCAAATATGAAGATATCGATACTCCAAAACCGCGGGCGGGACACCTCCTGATTAAGGTGCTGGCCGCTGGCGTCAATCGTCTTGATCACTACATTCGCAAGGGAACGATCGTACCTGAACTTTCTTTCCCTCATATTTTAGGTGCTGATGCTGCGGGAGAGGTGGCGGAATTAGGTGAAGGAGTTACCGGATTTAAAATTGGTGAACGAGTCCTTGTGGCACCGGGATATCCTCAAAAAGAAGAAGAAACTAATGTTCGGCCCACCATTGCTGCACCAAGCTTTGCCTTACCAGGATTACACATATCAGGTACTTATGCACAATACATGGAAGTGCCAGTATACGCTGTCGTCAAAGATAATACAGGACTACAGCCCGAAGAAGTGGCTACGCTTCCGGTTGTTTTATCAACGGCGGTACATGCTCTTAAACAAATCGGGAAAGTAAAGGCTGGAGATAAAGTACTGATTCACTCAGGTGCTTCCGGCTCAGGGAGTATGCTGATCCAAGTGGCAAAGGCCATCGGTGCAGATGTCGCCACGACCGTTCGTAGCGATGCCAAGGGTGAAACTGCTAAGAAGGCAGGCGCTGATTTAATTATCAACATGAGCAATGAAGATTTGGTTGAACGTGTGAAAGAATGGACTGGAGGCCAAGGTGCTGATGTCGTCATCGATAACTTGGCGGGAGATGTTTTGGCCAAAAGCATTGAAGCCGCAAGGCCAATGGGGATAATTGTTGCCTTTGGTTTTGCTGCTGGCCATGAGGTTAAATTTGACATTCGATCCCTTTTCTTCACTCAGAAAGAGTTACGCGGCTCAATGGCAAGCGACACTGAAGACCTTGAATTCGGCTTAGAGCTCATTCGTCAAGGCAAAGTTAAGGCTGTGCTTGACCGCACACTTCCTTTAAGCCAAGCTAGCGAAGCCCACCGCTTGATTGCAAACAACGAAGTATCCGGCAACATAGTTTTGTTACCTTGGGGAAATTAATCTGGGCGTAATTAAATCTGAGGGAAAGCAAAATAGTAACTATTCAGGTGTAGAAATTTTCGTTCTATATTTGCTTAAATAGCTCTAATTGTATGACATGGAATAAAATTCGAAAAACGTGAGACATGGGACGGTCTTCGAACTTTTCCATGGCAGAAATTTGATAATATTCTTGGTGAATTCCTACCTCTTTCTGCATAAGATACTGCATGTGAGAGGATAACAATCAATTGTAAGTTAATCCCGCTTGTTGCTTAAATTAACAAACTAATCAAAAAGATTTTCTGGTATTTCTATTTCTTCTTGAACGAGAGCATAATTATGACAAATCATGGCTTGGGGGTGCTTATTTTTCCAACCTTCATAATCAATGCTATTCCATGCAAGCTCTGCGATCCAATGGTCTGGAAACTGCTTACTTTGAAGATTCAAGTCATAAACAAGAAAGGTAAGAGGAGGATCGGTACCAATCAAAAATGGAATTTTTTTATTAATCAGTTGTATCATTCTTTTTAAAAAAGATTCGCCAATTTCACTATCAAAGTTTATTCCGATGACTTGGGTTGTTTGTGATATATAAGATTTTTTCTCAGATATATTAAATTCTGGCATTAATGATTTGAATCCTTCACAAAGGGGTGTCCAAAATAAAGGTACTAGGCTTCGAAAGCCGATACCTTTCATTTCAATATGTTCAAAGAGAGGGGTGATGCTTCTCAGGGGAACGCAACAAGAATCAAGCCATAGAGCCTGATGATAACCCATGTCTTTGGCCTCTTCAAAAAGAAATGTTTTAAATGCATAAGGAACATCCGCATAAAGTAAACGCCCTCTATTCAAGCCTGGGTACCCCCCGATATAATAAATGAGATGGCCTTCAAATTTAATTTTTTTAAGAGCTTTTTTCAGATACTTTAATCCTCGAATGTAGTTGCGCTCTCCCTTTTTATTGCATGTGACATAGCATATCACACATTTATCTTTAATACTGGGATCATTTCCTAGATAATCAATATGAAGCCCTCTTAGATCTTCGGGAGCGAATAAATTTTTTGGGGAGCGATAAGTAATCCAGGCATAAAACTCTTTATTTAAGTAATCATTTTTGAATGGTCTAAGATGATGTGGAACAGCAACTAATTCATTCTTTTTGTCTTCAAGGAATTGGTCAATCATTAAATAATCTTCTGTAGTGGGAT
>SDBV01013766.1_pt1 | contig 10253 bp, 13 predicted proteins | sample 2277081 | NCBI WGS metagenome assembly SDBV01 (sample SAMN10402039, study PRJNA504765) | marine sediment metagenome | isolation source: marine sediment core GS10_PC15, 223 cmbsf | place: Arctic Ocean: Southern Knipovich Ridge | collected 2010 | reverse complement strand
GCATCGGGGAAAATGTGGATATCATTCGCTATTAATATTGGCTGGGCTTTAATATTCATTGTGAGCACAATACTACTGCTTGACCTCGGTTCCCTTGGGTTGGCTACTGCGAGAGCGGTAAGTTATGCTATTCAGAACGTATGGATACTTGCAATTGCTGTTTGGATTGTTCTCAAGGCAGGAAAAGAATGAATATTCTCCAAGAGAAACATCTAAAAAGAATTATGTATATGGCGAAGAAATGGATGATGGGATTATTCTGAAATGAGAAGCAATTCATTATTCCTGATATTCCAAGCATTTAATATTGCAACATTTTCACTTTATGCCGATGGTGTCCACTCTGTTCCCCTTGTTTTAAGTGGAATGGCCAATCTTCTTTTATATGGTTCATTTATTTACGGGTCAATTCTAAGGACGGAATGGTCAGTTAGCCCGATTATACTATTTATGACAACTTCGCTGTTTCGTTTAGGTATAGCGCCTATATTTCTCGCTGCTGCTTACCAAAAAGGTTTTAGCAAGGAGATGTTTTTTGTTTTCTTCGATCCTCAAGAATATATTGGAAGGGGATATTTACTTCTTCTTGCGGGAGAATGGGTTTTCCTGGCTGGTTATTTTTTCGTTGAGTCTAACTTCAGAAAACTCTCAAGGAACTATTTTTTCAGTATTACGGGAAATCCACAATGGGTATTAAAAACAGGCTTAGGCCTCATTGTTTTAGCCTGGATATTGCGCCTTTTATATTCTTTTGATCTCGATATTAGCAGTATTGGCAGAATATTTAGTATATTCCGTAACTTTTCCTCAGCAGCAGGCATTTTTTTTATATTACGGTCATTGAGGGATCAAACAGGATTTAATAAGCAGAAAATAATTCTTATCGCAACACTCGTGATTATCGCAGAACTCACTTATTCCCTTCAGAGTTATATGAAATCAGATACGATCATTGTGCTATTACCAATATCCATTTACTATATCAATCAATTTGCCATTCGTGGCCTCCGGCCCAGAATAAGTTTGAGGCGCATCTTGCCGATTACCATTATAGCCTATTTTTTAATAATGGTACTATTCCCTTATTCTCAAATCAGACGAATGGAGTCGTGGCATGGAACAACTCGCTTAACAAATATTGAAGTCAGCCCTTATCTTACCGAAGCACTTTCTGCTTCCGTCCCCGGCACGGCAGCATTTAAAGAAGGGCACGAGTTTCCCAGGAAAGGTGTCTGGTCTTTTTTTTCTCGCAATGAGTGGATCACCATTGCAGCTTGGGCGGTCAGACGGGTGGAGAGGGAAGGAAATATAGCTGGAAAGACGATAAAAAATGGTCTTATCGCATTAATTCCCCGCCTCTTCTGGCCAGAGAAGCCGCTTATTGCCACTGGTCGTGATTTTGCTGTGGTTTTGGGCCAAGCTAAATCATTTGAAACCGCGACTACCTCAACGGGATTAGGGCTAGCAGCTTCATTTTATTGGAATGGGGGAATACTGTTGTTTGTTATTGGCATGTTTATTAATGGCATGTTGCTCGGTAAATCTTGGCAAATATTTCAAGCTCATATTTTCAACAATCCTATCGCAATGATTGTATATATCATGTTATTGCTTGAATCTCTCAGGCAGTTTGAAGGCGCATTCGATGGAAGTATAGGTTATTACGCCTACATATTTATAGTATTATATCCTTTAATGCGAGTATTCGATGAATTTAGAGGCGACCGAATCAATTCGAGACGTGTAGACACTGTAAATAGGACTATCCCTTGATAACCGCGATACCTTTCCGGGTTGGCTGAACAGGATTAGAAAAAGATAATGGATTATCGTACCCGCATGTACAAGGAATATGCCTCCTACTTCCAGGATATCCAGCAGGAATTTGATGCTGCCGTAGCGGAGCGTGCGGGAAAGGTGTGGGATTATTACTTCCGTGGTTGGTTACCGGAACGAAAAGACGCTTTTATCCTTGATAAAGCATGCGGAAACGGTAAACTGCTCCACTTCCTCAAGCAGCGCGGGTATGCCAATCTCATCGGTGTTGATATTAGCCCGGAGCAGGTTCAAATTGCACGGCAGGTACTCACAAATAGGATACAAACCAACGCTCCGGATTATTATGGATAACTCTTTACGTATCCTGTATATAGGCGCGCTCCGGAGTGGTAGCACATCATTGCAACGCATGAACGCCTTACTTGATTTGAGACATCATGTAATGGGAATTGATTATACAGCCCATCAGCCTGTTACAGGAGTAAACCGTTTTTTATATCGTTTCAGGGGAAAGCTATATAGAATGGGATTAAATGCCTTCAGCAATAAAGAACTGGCAAACGAAAATTTCAAGATCATTGAGGCGATACAGAAGAAGCAGTGGGACATTCTTTGGATTGAAAAGGGATTAACAATCGAGAGGGATACTTTGCATACTGTTAAATCTTTGCAGCCTGGATGCGTGATAGTAGGTTACTCCCCTGATGATATGGCTCTGAGACACAACCAGTCAACTCAGTTTATTAAACATATGATATATTATGATATTTATTTTACCACGAAGTCTTATAACGTTTCAGAACTTAGGCAATTGGGATGTCAACGAGTATACTTTGTCAATAATGCCTTTGACCCAAGCACACATAAGCCAATTGATATCTCTGATGAGGATCGTAAGCGGATTGGAGGATCAGTAGGGTTTATTGGAAGTGCCGAGCGTGACCGTGCTGAATCCATGCTTTATCTCGCTCAGAACGGTATTGAAGTTCATATCTATGGGGGCGGGTGGGAAAAATATCAAAACATCCATAACTTGCTAAGGATAAAAAATCAGGTTGTTTTTGGTAATGAATATGCCCGTACTATTTGTTCGTTTGATATTGTTCTTGGATATTTAAGAAAAATTAACAGGGATTTGCAAACCCAGAGAAGCATAGAAATACCTGCCTGCGGGGCCTTTATGCTGGCCGAGCGTACTGATGAGCATATGGCTCTATTCGAGGAAGGTAAAGAGGCTGAGTTCTTTTCTTCAAACGAGGAACTTCTTGAGAAAGTCCAATACTATTTAAATGATCCGGATGAGCGTAAACGGATTGCTGCCGCTGGCCGCGAGCGGTGCCTCAAAAGTGGATATCGCAATCATGATGAACTTGCCAAAATGCTAGAGATTGCAGTTTCGGTCAAATAATGCAACATATAATACATACTAATCAGTCATTTCCTTTGGAAGAAAGAGAGCTTATCCGGTTGGCCGGTCATGAGCGGTGCATCGCGAAGAACAACATTGAGAAACGAGCTAAAATTATTACAGATCACTATGATGAACTCATGGGCTCTAACGCTTGACCAAATATAAATAATTGTTATGAAATTTCTTTGTAGGAATTACCGATGAATCGAGCCCCAAACAGGCTAGGGTTGTATCGCATCCAACACCGCCAGAGAGTGGTGTGCACACTGTGAAGTCGTTTCTGAGACATATCATTCCTCGCGCCCTCATCGATCTCTATCGCGGGTGGAAGTTGGCCCGTCTTCGGAAGGCGAACCAGGCAAGGTCGGTCAAGCAAGTGTTCACCCGCGTGTATGAACAACACCAATGGGGAGGGACGGATGAATATTGTTCGGGCAGTGGCTCAAGCGAGCTCAACGCTTCCCGCTATGCAGCCGTAGTGAAACTGCTGATTAAGGAGAAGGGGATCACCACAGTGGTGGACCTTGGGTGTGGGGACTTCGTGATTGGCAGGGCGCTCCAGATGGATGGAGTTAAATATATCGGAGTTGACGTAGTCGACGGTTTAGTGAGTCATCTTGAGCGGGAGTACGGAGATGCAAACACTGTGTTTATGTGCCTGGATATAGCAGCTGATCCACTGCCCGATGGGGACTTATGCCTTATCCGACAGGTTCTGCAGCACCTTTCCAATGATCAGATTTCGTCGGTTCTCCTAAATACCCGGAAATACAGGTACGTTCTCATAACTGAGCATTATCCCGCCCCTACCGTGGAATACGTACCGAATCTGGACAAGCCCCATGGGCCTGATACTAGAGTCTTCGATAACTCTGCTGTTTATCTGGACAATCCGCCATTCAACATGAATCCCCTATCAATGACCTTGGTATCCGACACCCCCTTGGAGAAAGGGGAGAGACTCAAAACGTTTCTCGTAGAGAACCGGCGTATAGCCTGACGCTTACCCATGAAAGTTCACGTCCACAGTTGGCACCAGATCCTCAGAGAGTTGCGTTGGGCAAAGCGGCCGTTGATGGCTTCCACTGCATGGGGGCAAACGAGTCTCGATCATTTTCTATCGGTCGATCAGGTGAAGCCCGATACCTTAGCCCGCTAGCCACTATGGAACATCTTGCATGAGGATAACCTACTACCACCGCCGTCCCAAAGTTGGTTACGATAGCATTGAGCGAATATTTCGGCAGGTCCGCCGGGCGCTCCCGGGTGGAGTTGTGGCCACCGTCGCTAGCTCCAAATTCATCAGCGAAGGGCTCGGTCGGCGACTTTACAACATTCTGGAGGCCCCGTTCAGGCAGGGGGATGTGAACCACATCACAGGCGACGTGCATTATCTCGCCTATTTTCTACGCAAAAGGAAAACCATCCTGACTATTCACGACTGCGGCAATCTTACGCAGCTGAGAGGAATAAGGCGGAGTCTTTACAGATTCTTATGGTTCCGGCTTCCAATGGCACGGTCCGCCAAGGTGACGGTGATCTCCCATTCGACCAGACAGGAGCTTGTGAAGCACATGTGTTGCGATGAGGACTCTATTGAGGTCGTTCCAGACTGTATCCCCGACGACTTTCAGGTTAGCCCCTACACCTTTAACAGTGTCCAGCCACGGATTCTACAGGTTGGCACTGGTCGGCATAAAAACCTGATCATGGTAGCCCAGGCCCTCGCTGGCATACCATGCCATCTGAGGATTATCGGCGAACTTTCGGCGGAACAAACCGAGGCGCTCTCCGCTTACGGTATCGACTATTCCTCGGCAGCCAACCTGGGGGACAATGAGCTCGTCGCTGAGTATCGCGACTGTGATATGCTGGTATTCGCCTCCACCCACGAGGGTTTCGGTCTCCCTATCCTGGAGGCGCAGGCCACAGGCCGCCCACTGGTGACCAGCAACCTCATGTCGATGCCGGAGGTGGCCGGGAAAGGGGCCATACTGGTCGACCCCTACGACGCTGTCTCAGTGCGCGATGGTATAAAGGAAGTGATCGCGTCGATCTCTACCCGGGAACAGCTGATAGCCGATGGACTGGAAAATATTCAGCGCTTCACTCCTGAGATAATCGCCGACCACTATTTCCAACTGTACAAACAGATGATTGGCAAGGTGCAGTGATGGCTCAAAAACTACGTGAGCACAACAGGGAATTGTCCGCCCCAAATAAAGAATTCTATGACAGGAGGCGCCACGAGACATACGGTAATGACCACAAGCATTCGCAGGCCGAGGATCATGCCCATTATGGGCGTCTCTACGCATTCATATCCCGGTACAACCTGGAGGATAAGAAGTGCCTCGAAATTGGCTCCGCAGGCGGATTGTTTCAGGACATGGTTGACGACTACTACGGGACCGACATTGCCGTATCGTTGGCGAAGTACTATCATAAACCGTACCAGGTAGCGGAACAGGGACACTACCCCTTCGACGACGGCCTGTTCGACGCCATCTGGACTTTCTCGGTGTATGAGCACATTCCCGAACTCGACGATGCACTACTGGAAATAAAGCGGCTCCTGAAGCCCGGCGGAGTGGTTTGCTTCGCCCCTGCATGGCAGTGCCGACCTTGGGCGGCCGAAGGATACGCCGTGCGCCCCTACAGCGACTTTGGGCTAAAGGGCAAATTGATCAAGGCCTCCATCATTGTTCGGGACACTGTGCTTTGGCGCTCACTCTTTTTGTTCCCAAAGCGTATTGTGAACCTCCTAAGGTTTCTCCTTGGCCACAAATTCAAGCACATCCATTATAAGCAGTTGAAGCCGAACTGGGACACCTACTGGACGAGCGATTCGGACGCGTGCAACCACATCGATCCCCATGATGCCATCCTCTGGTTTCTCAGCAACGGCTTTACATGTCTTACGCACAAAACAACCCTAAAAGCGCTGTTTATCCGCTATGGAGGTTTGGTATTCAAGAAGTACTAAATAGTGTCTTCCCGCCCGGTTGTGCAATGCCGACTGGCGGACAAGTCCGATGAAAATTGTATTCTGTTGGACCGGTATCTCCGGCTACATGGCGGCAAGCTGGCGCGAGTTGTCAAGGCGACCAGGGGTCGGTCTTTTCGTGCTGGCAGCGGGGCCGCAGGAGGCCGAGAACGCCCCCTTTGACAGCACCGCCATTATGAAAGGTATCCCCCACCGCCTCCTGGTGTGGAAGGATCTGAAAGATACCAAATTGGTCCGGAAGATCGTTCGACAGCAAGTGCCGGATGTGGTCATCCTCAGCGGATGGAATGTTCGTGCCTACAGGCGGCTCCCTTCCGATCCCGCTCTGGCCTACACCCGATTCGTCCTCAGCATGGACAACCAGCGGAGGTATAATCTACGCCAAGCGGCAGGTAAAGTTATTCTTCGACGACTCCTAAAACGTATAGAGCTCTTATTTGTGCCCGGCGAACGGAGTTGGCAGTTGGCGAAATATTTCGGCGTGGATGAAGCCCGGATTATGCGCGGCTGCGCTTACGGCTACGATCACGACCAATTTTCACCTCTGTGGCAGGAGCGGTCTGCTGGCCCCGGCGGCTGGCCGCGGCAGTTCCTTTATATTGGCCGATATATCGCCACCAAGGGCATCCCTGACCTCCTTACCGCCTACACTAGCTACCGGAATGCGGTGGATGTTCCCTGGCCCTTGGCCTGCTGCGGGATGGGGCCGCTGACAGCAGAGATCGAAGCCACCCCTGGGGTGAAAAACCTCGGCTTCGTCCAGTCAGATGCGATTAGGCAGGTGTTACTGTCGAGTGGCGCCTTGATTCTTCCGAGTCGGCGAGAGCCGTGGGGTATGGCTATCCTGGAGGGGAGTGCCGCCGGTCTCCCAGTAATCGTCACAAATGAGTGTGGGGCAGGAACTGAATTGGTGCGACCGCTGCACACCGGCATTATAATCCCCTCGGCCAATCCGGCTACCCTTTCCGAGGCGATGCTTTGGATGCATCACAACCACGGGGCGCTGGCCGATATGGGGCGGCGCGCAATAGACATGGCGGCCCCTTACGCCGCAAAGCCTTGGGCTGACCGAGTCATCGCCGCCCTATCCAAAACCGTAGGCGCCGGGCTGGTATGATCCTATGAGGTTAAAAAAAGTACATTGGGCGAGGGTAGTCATTGATGCTGTGGGAGCACCTTGACATGGCGGTGCCGCGGTTCTGGGTGATCTGCTTCACTGGCTTTGTATGTTCTGACTGGGTATCCATTGATTTCGAGCCGATCGAGAAGGATTGACGCAGATGACAATTCGTGCTGAGCATGTTGTACCTTACATTGGCAACGAGTCCAGCGGCCCAACCTGGTCGGTGACGAATTTGTGTACCGCTCTGTTTAAACACAAGGCTCAGGTCAGACTGCACACCTTGGGTCCGGTACCAGAGCGATACTTTGAGTTCGAGGTAAGGGGGTATCCTTGGCATCTGCTTCCTCATAGACGCTTAGGAAATTCTCCCGAAATGAAACGGGGACTCCGCGAGGCAGCAGGCTCTGCGGATATTCTGCATAACCACAGCCTGTGGATGATGCCCAATATCTATCCTGCCAATGCTGTTCGAGGAACTGATTGCCGATTGGTCGTTTCACCCAAAGGCACGCTCTCGAAATGGGCATTGTCACGTTCTCGATGGGTTAAGCGAATTGTTTGGGCAATAGGACAGAAGAATGTTCTGGAATCTGCCGATTGCTTAGTCGCGACGGCGAATTCAGAGTATCACGATATTCGGGCATTGGGTTTGCAAGCGCCCGTGGCTGTCATTCCAAACGGGATCGATATTCCTCAGATCTTACCGGAGCAGAAGTCGAATGGCGGTCGGAGGCGTCTTCTCTTTCTCTCGCGGATTCACCCTAAAAAGGGTGTCGATCTGCTTATTTATGCGTGGATTCAGATTCAAGACCGATTTCCGGATTGGGAGCTCAATATTGTGGGGCCTCTCGAAGGGCGGTATTCCCGGCAGATGCAATCACTGGCGGAATCTCTTGGAGCAGCGAGGCTCACGTTTCAGGGCGAACTTCGTGGGCAGTACAAGTCGAATGCGTACGTCACATCGGATCTGTTCGTCTTGCCTACCTATTCGGAGAATTTCGGCATGGTTGTGGCGGAAGCCTTGGCGCATGGGACTCCCGCTGTTGTGACAAAAGGCGCACCCTGGGAAGGGCTGGAAACGTATAGTTGCGGTTGGTGGATTGATGTTGGCGTAGGGCCATTGGTTAAGTGCCTGAAAGAAGCAATGTCGAGACCGCAGGAGACTCTGAGTGAAATGGGACGGCAGGGCCGAGAATGGATGAGGAGAGATTATTCGTGGAGCAAAATTGGGGCAATGACAATCAAAACATATGAATGGCTTCTGGGTGGGGGAACTCCTCCTGTTTGTGTAAGACTGGACTGAGTATGCGTAGAATAGAGGGAATTACCGGCCTTAATGATTGTAGGTACCATAAGGGACGCGAGGAAAATGGTTTTAGAGTTTGAAATGGAGGTAAAACTGCACCATCTTAATCCATTACAGCAAAGATGTGTAAATTTGCGGAAGGGAAGTCATAACATTCGATGAAAGAATATTACGAGAAATACTGGACCCGGGACAGTGATGTGTCTGACCATGATGTTACTACACCTGAACGGAAACGCCGTCTGCTGCAAACGCTCAATAAGTGCTGCAAGCCTGGCGAGACGGTTTTGGATTTAGGCTGTGGCGGCGGTCTATTTTGATCCCAGGGACTCAGCTGACATAGCGGAAAATGTGCTGTCTGTGCTGCGCGAGAATGCCACCGCAGAGCGGCTCCGGTCCTTAGGGATCGAACGTAAGGACCGGTTTTCATATCAAAAGATCGCGGGGGAAATGGCCCATGTTCTTGAGCAGGTCACTCTACGGTGATGGCATAACGAGCCAATTGGAATATACTCGGAAGGCTACTCCATCCGGGGCAAAGGGTAAATTGGTCATTGAGAATGGCAACGAAAGAAGCAAACATAGCCCTGGGTTGTCCCGTATGCCGCGATGGCAGCTGCAACTACTGGTTTACCAGAAAGACCCCATTTGGCCGCTTCGACCTCAATCGCTGCAGCAAGTGCCGTAGCGCTTTCGTCTATCCGCGCCCGGACCGTTTGGCTATCGAGTCGTTTTACAACGACCATTCTTACCGTCGCGATGACAACCAATCTACCGAAGAGCGCCTTGCCCAACTCAATGAGAGCGAGAAAACGTATCCCAACTCGACCCTTGACGCCGAACGGATGATTTCCCATTGTAAGCGGCTTTCTCGTGGCCTTCGTTTTTTGGATGTAGGGGCAGGGTATGGCTACTTTTCCCACTCCGCCCTCGCCCAAGGCTTCCAAGTGCAGGCGTTGGAACCCAATCGGTTTGAACGTCAGGTGTTTGGCCTGATGAACCATTTCGCTCCCCACCCCAGCATGCTAGGGCCGGAGTTCGTCGCGGCAAATAAAAACAGTTTTGACGTGGTGCTCTTAAGTCAGGTACTCGAACATGTTCGCGATTTGGATGAGTCGGTCCATTTTTTCAATGACCTGCTTGCCGATGGCGGTGTGGTTGCTGTTGCTGTTCCCCATTTTCGATCACTTGTTTCCAGATTACAGGGGCGCAAGGATATGTTTATCATTCCTCCTGAGCATTTGAATTTTTTCACTATCAAGGGCTTGAGGGAGCTTTTCGAGCGTAGCGGCTTTCACGTTCTCATGACAGAGAGCATCTCGCGCTTTGACCCGCGCAAGTTTAAAAGAAAATTTCGTTTTGGATTTTTCAGCGTAATATTCTCTACTGCCTTGGAATCTGTGCTCCGTGTTGCCGATAAAGCGAACCTGGGCATGTATATAAATATCTACTTTCGCAAAGGACGCCCTGCATTGAGTGACCTAAGCGGAAGAGGGAGACAGTTCTGATCATGATGTCACGACAGTCAAGGGCTATATTTTACTTACTGATGGGTGTGCCCATGCGTTTGAACGGCGCTTTCTATCGCGCTTTTCGCGCCCCGTGCAAGGGTATCGTAAAGGCGCAT
>SDBV01013765.1_pt1 | contig 10253 bp, 9 predicted proteins | sample 2277081 | NCBI WGS metagenome assembly SDBV01 (sample SAMN10402039, study PRJNA504765) | marine sediment metagenome | isolation source: marine sediment core GS10_PC15, 223 cmbsf | place: Arctic Ocean: Southern Knipovich Ridge | collected 2010 | reverse complement strand
GACATATCTACGTCTACAACATATTTTTTAGCTTCTCTGGCAAAACTATGAATATTTCCACCTGTTATACGTCCAGATAATCGTGTTCCAATACCCAATAACAAATCTGTATTTTGAACGCCAAAATTTCTTCCCTTACCACCATATGTTCCAACACGACCACCAAAATATGGATTGTCATCACAAATAATATCAACAGCGTTCCAGGTCGGGAACATAGGGATTTTTAATATTTCGGCAAGTTCTAACAAATCCTCCTGAGCATTGGCTAATTTTACCCCATTACCAATTAAAATGGCTGGTCTCTTACTCTTAGATAAGTCCTCAATATATTGGTCTATTTGTTTTATTAGTTTTGATTGGTCATATGTTGGGTGTATATCATGATTAAACCCAATCAAATCATCAGTTTCAATAGTTTCTTTTTGAATATTTAAAGGCAGGTCTAACAAAACTGGTCCTGGACGACCCTCTTTCATCCAATATAATGCTTTTTCCAATTCATACTTAATATCTTTTGGATTGGTAACCATAGTAGCATATTTTGTTACTGGTTTAAACATGTCTACCATAGCGGCTTCTTGAAAACCAATTTGGCGAATTTCTTCTGTGGGTCTCAAAAAATTACTATTAATTTGTCCAGTTAGAAATAAACAGGGAACGGAATCATAAAAACAATTGGCGACAGATGTGATTAAATTTGTTCCGCCTGGTCCGCTGGTAGACAAAGCAACCCCAAAATTGTTGGTAACTTTCGCATATCCTTCCGCAGCAAAACCCCCACCCTGTTCATGCATAGTACAAACATAGTCTATGGTATCATGCTTAGCAAGAGCATCAATTAATTCTCCATTAGCTGATCCATATACCACAAAAACTTTATTAATATCTAAGTCGGCTAAATAGTTGATTATATATTCTGCTACTTTAAGTTTCATTAATCTGAATTGGGGTTAGGGGATATACGATTGGCGAAACGATTTGTACAGGATGGGGTAACACCATAAAAGTGTTCTTTTGAGGGGAATTTTTCTTGGCGAACTTCTTGGGCATAATCTTTGAGAGCATTTCTTATAAGTTCTCCACCATCTAAATATTTTTTGACAAACTTGCAATTAAATTCAAATGATAGTCCTAATAGGTCATGGATAATAACTAGTTGACCATCTACGCCATTTCCAGCCCCGATTCCATATACAGGAATTTTTAATTCTTTCACGATTTTTTCTGATGCTTCTGGTGGCATAGCTTCTAACAATAGGGCACAACACCCAGCTTTTTCAAGGTCTATAGCTTGACCAACAAGAATGTTAGCTTGTCTGTCTGTTTTACCTTGAACTTTGTATCCACCAAGTTGTGCTTGACTTTGAGGAGTCAATCCAATATGACCAATAACAAGGATTCCGGCATCGCTAATGGCTGCAACACGATTGACAATATTTTGTGAACATCCTTCTAATTTGATAGAATCCATTCCAGCCCTGATAAAAGCTCCAGCATTTTCTATAGCGGATTCATCAGAAATTTGATAGGACATATATGGCATGTCACCTACGAGAAATGCGTTTTTGGCTCCCCGTGCTACCGCTTCAGCATGAACTAACATCTTATCCATTGTCATTGGAATAGTAGAAGAATATCCATGAGTAGTGTTGCCAGCAGAATCTCCTACTAAAATCATATCCACCCCAGCTTCATCTGACAATCTAGCTTGTGGGTAATCATAAGACGTAACCCAAACAACCTTTTGTCCTTCTCTCTTAAATTTTCTTAATGTATTAATTGTTGTTTTCATTTTTAATTCCTAGATTACTGATTTAATTTTTTCGATAATTCGTCCTACAGAAGGTGTCAAATTATCACACTGTGTAGAAAATCCTGCCGTTCTGTCTTCTAACCCCATAGTATAAACTGGTTTGTCAACTCTTAACATTAAATCATGGGCAATATGTGTAGCCACTCCATAATCTTTGAAGTCGGAATCAATAACGATGCCTCGACCACACTGATGGAGCGAAGCTCTGTATTCCAATTTGTTGTCAAATGGTTTTAAATCTACAATATGAAAAATTGCTGTTTTGATTCCTTGTTGTGCCAATTGTAATTGTACTTGTGCAGCATGTAATCGTGCGGCACTAATGGCATAAATTATGCAATCATATTGAGAATAGTCCCTACAAATATCGTCTTCCATCTCATAATCAATATTGAAACTTAATCGATGCTCACTACAATAAACTGGATCATCACCTTTCATAAAGTCTAACCAAACATTTTCCCATTCGTTTGGCGTCATTGGGGCCTTAACTACAATTCCTGGCATCCTACAACACATACTATGATGGGAGTTGCTGGCCACTGGCCCAATATGTCCCTCTACACCAATCGAACGAACAAAAATTGGACATGGAACATCCCACATTTCCTTGCTTTTGGCAGCATAATTCAAGATAGTGGTTAAATTATACCAACCAAGACCCTGAAACCTAATCACATATATTGGTCGTCGTCCTGCTAGGGCCGCTCCAACAGCAATTCCACCATTAGAAACATCTGAGACGGGCAATTCTACAATTCCCTGTTTTTCTGTTAATTCTGGAACCGTTCCATTAATCCAACCTACGGCACTAACACATTGGCCAAACAACAATCCATTATTTTTTAAAAGATGCCATTTAGTTATTTGTTTTATTGTTTGAGCAACTGTTTCCATACGTGTTTCATCCGATTGTCAATTTGCCATTTAATATAATTAACACCACCTGTTGTGTTTCTATTTATAAGGTCATGTTCTTTTGTATAATTACTATAATTAACAAACTCATCATATTTTGGTTCTTCATCTTGTCCAGACCCAGCATGCCAAAAATGTCGATGTGTATTAATATTGATTAGCACTGGTAGTTTACGAATATCATTAATGGTATGCCATATTGTATTTATATTATCTTCAATATTTAAAGCTTCTAATCCAAAAGATTGAGCAATATTCACTAAACTCCAAGATCGTCTAACTTTTTTTCTTGTTAGTATGGATAAATTATTATCCTCACAAATAAATAGAACGGGAACATTTTTAGTGGCTGCATATCCCAAGCTTGCTAAGACATAATCTTCTTCGGCGGCAGCATCTCCCATAACGACAACCGTTGGTTGTTGGCTAGCTTGAGCATACCCCACTCCAATGGGAACTTGATCACCCAACATTCCAGAATGACCAAACACCTTATGTTCTGGCGAGGCCAGCGAGGCTGAACCTCCCATCCCCTTGTTACATCCATCTGTTCTGCCCAATAATTCTTTGGCTATTCCTGCTGGTGACATTCCCCAGGATAAACACCAAGAATGACAGCGGTGTTGTGGAAATAGTGGCCAACCTTCACATAATTCGGAAACTACAGCCGGAATGTGATCTTGTCCTATTGATAGGTAAACCGGAATATTAATGTGTCCATCTTGATGGGCTTTTTGGACCTCCAACTCAAAATATCTATTCAAGCAAAATTTTCTGAAAATATTATAGTGGTTCAATAGCTCACGCCTATGATTTTTGAGGGTTGAACGTCAAATTTGTTTGATAGTCGTTTGAGCGTAGAATTGTCCACAATGTCTCCGTGAGACAGAACGGGATATTCCTTGTACTTCACTCCACCCTCTAATATAACAGATAGATGATATTTGTCAATGGGTAAATTTTCATCAAGGGTGAGTTTACAGTCTCCAAATTCACGTACTGGAGTTTCTTGTAGGGTTGTGATGTAAGTAGATTCATATTGGGATGGATCTTCATATGGAGTTCCCTCCCTCCCATAATAATCTTCTAGTCTAACCAAATCTGTTTTATCTTTGGGTGTTTCGATTTCTAAAACTTCCAAACCCTGTTTTGATAGGGCTTCAGTAGAATGAAAAACTCCATGCCTAATCATTGTTTTGTCCGAAGCTGTCAGTTTGACTCCATGATTCAAAAAAGAGACTTTAGCTACACCAGATAGGATAATCAGTCCGGTTTTTTTGTTTGGATGAGCATGTAGAGAGGTTCTCCCCTTATAATTAATATTAAGATACCAAATTCCTACATTCTTATTCTCGTATACGAGATATTCGTAACCCCAGGGCTTATTTACAATGACGTTATCAAATTGATTCATAATGGATATTGCCAATCTTTAGGAACTTTATCGTCTCGAATTGGAAGGGTTGGCCTATTAAAATCATAATAGGTGTTCAAAATACTTTTTAGAAATTCTGGATTGTCTTTATAATGTTGTGCTGTGATTATGTTATTGTCTATGATAACTCCATTGTCTATATAGATAGCACCGGCATTAACAATATCATCTCTAATGCCTTGATATCCAGTTATTTTACGACCAGAAACAATTTTAGCAGAGATTAAGACTTGCGGACCATGACAGATGGCAGCAATAATGGTTTTATGATTATTGGCATGTTGTAAAAACCTTAATATTTTTTCATCCATTCTCATGATTTCGGGAGCTTGCCACCCACCAGGAATTATAACTATATCATAATTTGACACCAATACTCCATTAGTTGTATATAGATTTGTAGTTGTCTTATTGGACTTAATTGGTATTCCATATTTACCAGTTGGATTAGGATATTTTGGATGTGGGGATAAAATTACATCCATCTCAAAACCTTCTTCTTGTATCCTATAATATGGATATAAAAACTCTTCATCCTGAACGCCTTGGGCTACCAATATGGCTACTTTTGTTTTATTACTTGTCATTTATTTCCTTTTTCTTTGTACTTTTTCTGCCGTATAAAATTGTTTGGGTGGCAAATTCCTGAAGACTATCAAAGTCGTCTACGTTTGGTAGGGAATCTCGTGTTTGGTTACACAACCCTTTAATGAGACATCCACATTCTATATTATCTAAGATATTTATATTTTGACTTATTTTAAGAAAACTCTTAATAACATCATACAAGCAATTATAAAAATAATATTTGTCATAAATAATATCTAGAAATGCTACTTCTTCTGGATCATAATAAATGTTTCCATAATTTAATATCTTCTGACACCTAGGGTGTCCCATGGTAACATTACGTGCTATGTTTTTAAAATTGTCTATTTGTGGTAAATCAGAATTATATAAAAACTCATAAAAATCAATATGTTTTACATTAAAGGTTTTAACTAGCCACTCTACAATATCATAACCGACCTTAAAACTATGAAAAAGTTGTACAATCCACGATATCGTGGCACATTTTATCCAATCTTTAGGTGGCATGGTATTGGTACCAATAACCACCTCTTCAAATTCTTGGATTAAATTATAATCCCTAATAGTTCCGTGTACCTCTGCTAATGGGGCTAATATTGTTTGAATTTTATGTTGGTTTTGATAATTTTTACTTGCAAGTTTCGTATTTGGCAATACTACGCAATGATAAACGAATATATGATTTCCTTGAACCATATTAATTATTTGTTGTAAGGTAATTAAATAAGAATCATAAGTTTCCCCTGGTAATCCCAGAATTATTTCGGTATATGTAGGAATATTCGCCTGTGTATATTGTTTTTGTAATTTCTCGAATGTTTCAGATCTAATATTTTTTCTACCAATATTTTGTAGTACATTATCAGTTGTGGTTTGAACGGACAACGAAATATTTTTCGCTAAGTCTGCCCTAGATAAAATAGACGCAGTTTGAAATATATTATTTGTAGCATTTTTTCCATAACACACTCTAAATTTTTCTGGATATCCGTTTTTATTTTTAATATCAACATAAGTTTGTGCTGTTCTCACATCGTTTTTATACATCCCAAAATTAGCATCTGCACAAAAAATGTATTCAATTTTGTTTTGAGAAATCCATTCGGCATCCCCCCTTATATATTCGTCACTATGAAATCCTATTTTCTTCTTAATATTTGTTACGCCCCAAAAACAGTAAGCACATTTAAAGGGACAACCACGATTAGTTTCTATGATTGCTTTAAACTTAATCTGGGAATTGTCTTTAATTAATTTGGTGTAAACACCACCAGTATATGGAGAAGGAAATATATCTAGGTCCTTAGGACTGTCTTTACACGATATGGTTGTGTGATAAGGTAATTTTCCTCCATTTAATCTGTTAACTAAGATGTCTTTAAATAATCGCTCTCCTTCTTTATAAATAATTAGGTCAACATATGGGTGCTCTTGAAAGAATTCTTGTGATTCTAATGGGGCACTGGGTCCACCAAAAATAATATAGGAGTTTGGAAATTTTTTCTTTAACTGTTTGCCTACTTCTAAACTCAGCCTATAATTCCAAATTGAAATTGAAAATCCCACCACATCAGGATTATCATATTGATCAATTATATTCTTAACAGTATCTCTTTGAAACAATATTGGTTTAAATTCATAGTTGTCGTTAACAACATCAGATTGTTGGGCATATATTTGTAGAAGACCAGACGAATATGGTAAATAAACCGTATTATCTGTTGGCATGTTATATTCGTTGAGGTATACCTGTCTCATTTATTGTCTTTTCCACTATAAATAATGGTTTTTACGGCAAACTCTGATAAATTATTAGTCGGGATTGGAATGTTTTTCATATCTTTTTTTAACAAGGTAGTTATTTTAGGGCTATAGGGTAATGTGTGACATAAAAATAAAAACCTAATCTCCTTTAATAGGTCTTGATAAAACGACTCTTTTCTACAACAAATATTCAGATAGGCCATTTCCTCTGGTTCATAATTCATATTTCCAAATCGCTGGTCAACCTGACTTTCAGGCTTGCCTTCCGTAATTTCTTGTGCTATTTCCCAAAATCTCTCAATTTCTGGGATTCCCGAATACATTAAACAAGAAAAGATATCTATGTGGGATAACCCACAATGTGAAACTAACCATTGAATTGTCTTTTGTCCCACTCCCATACTATGAAATAATTGGGCGGTCCACGATAACACAGCACATTCTATCCAGTCTTTGACAGATAGGGTACTAGTCCCAATAATAACTTCCTCAAATTCTTTAATCATTTCGTCAGAGCGAACTTCTGAATGTGGTTCATTGAGTTGTCGGTTGACTGTCGTCAACTTATACTGTTTTCTATACTCCTTACTATTTAATTTGGTGTTTTTAAATACCTGACAATGATAGACGAATATTTGGTTATCACCAATAGTTCTTAAGGTGGATTCAATTCCGTCAAAAAATGATTGTTTGGTCTCATTTGGCAACCCTAAAATAATTTCTGTGTAGGTAGAAATTCCTTCCTTATCATACTGTTTTTGTAATTTTTCAAATGTTTCCTGCTTAATATTTTTTCTTCCAATTGCTTCAAGCGTTTTTTTATTCTGAGACTGAACGGACAAAGTAACAAGTTTAGCTAGGCCAGATTGTGCCAGTGTGGACGCAGTCCTAAATATTGTATCGGTCGAATTCTTACCATAGCAAACCCTAAATATTTTGGGATAATTATGTTGTTGTTTAACTTGGGAATAAGTTTCTGCCGTTTGAATATCTCTTTTAAACATTCCAAAGTTAGCATCCGTACAAAATAAATATTCTGTTTTATTTTTGCCAAACCACTCTGCATCCTGTTGGATATAATCTAAACTATGGTGTTTAACTCTTCGGCCTAGTTCGGGTTGACCCCAAAAACAATAGGCACATTGAAATGGACAATTTCTATTGGTTTCCACCAATCCCTTAAATCGTATTTCTGGATGAATCTCTATTAAATTGTCAAATGTTTCGCTTGTGTACGGAGATGGAAAGATGTCTAGGTCTTGCTCTAAGTCCTTGCTATGTAAGACTTTATGATGAGACGATTTAATGTTGCTCGATAAAATTAGTCTGTCGATTAGAACATCCTTAAAAATCTTTTCGCCTTCTCCATATACACATAAATCCACATATGGGTGTTTTTTGAAAAACTTTGTTGAGTCTCGTTCAACTTGTGGCCCTCCAAAAATAATCAGACACGAAGGAAACCTATTCTTTAATTCTTTGGCCACGGCCAAACTTAACCTATAATTCCATATTACAGTAGAGAATCCTACAATGTCTGGATTATCATACTGATTAACAATATTCTTAACTGTATCACGAACAAAAATTGTTGGTTTAAATTCATAGTGGTCTTTGACCACGTCAAATTGCTGGGCGTATGCTTGTATAAGTCCAGTTGAATAAGGAAAAAATATGGCATTGTTATCTGCCGGGAGATTATATTCATTCAGATAGACTTGTTTCATCCATCATCTCTTTATATGTTGATGGTTTTTTATTGTTAAATCGTCTCGCCCATATTTCTGGAGATTTTTGCCAATTGTTAATGTCTATTCTGTGTCTGGTGTTGGATCGTGCCCATATCTGATTAAATAACGGTTGGTCATTTGTTTGTCCATAATGAACTGGGGCATGGTCTACAGTTGTCCCTTCATACCAATTGGCCACAAACACATCATAATTTATTAACAAGAATTTACTTCCGTGTTTTTGTAGCCGACATAACAAATCGTGTGTCGAATGATTATTATACTCAAACTGACAATCCCACCCTCCAAACCCATGTATTAAATGAGTGTCAGCCAAAAATAAACAAGTAATCCCCCAATTTGGATTTATTCCTTGTAACATTCCATACGATGGCCCAGCAAACCAGTAAGAGTCTGGATGGCTTTGGTCACGTAATGATGTTCGTTGTTCTGTGGTTTTACCCTCTTTAATTTTCTTATAATGTTCTGGATTTTCAAAAAATCTCATCCCTAAAATGTCTTGACGGCTACAATTCTGATGATATAAATCGATAGTATCAGATAAAGTTTTCGGATAATAAAAACAGTCATCGACTAGGGGGTGTATTAGTTTTCCTTGAGCGTGGATACACGCAATTTGTATTGCTCTTGTCGGAGACCCATAATCCTTAATATATGTGATGTTGTTATGACTTGACAGCGAAGCTGGAATATCAAATGGTCCCACACAAATCAATTCAAAATTATGTCTATCACAAGACCTACAAATAGACTTGTAAAGGTCTTCCAAAAGATGTGTTCTTATGGTTGGCAAAACGATACTAATATCATACATTATTTCGTACACTCCACATTTAAACTCATTAATATTCCATTAACTTTGTCCATATGAGGAAGGTATGCCTGGGAATAGTCGTCCACATATGAATGTTCAGTATCCATCCAATTATATTCTTTGATATTCTTAAACCCTATTTTTTTCAATTGGTCCCGTAAGGACTCAAAATTCCATCCATTCTTATGATAATCATATTCGTTGTGTTGCCCGCCCCATAAAAACGCACGAATGACCTCCAAATCTTGGTAAAGAAAAAAATGAGCACAAACTTTTTCTAGGTTGGGAACAGCAATTCTCAGAATTCCATCTTTAACTAATAGGCTATGCCATCTACCCATCGCCAATATAGAATCGTTGTAGTTTAGGTGTTCTAAAACGTGACTAACATTGATTGTTTGTATAGTGCTTGCCTTAAATTTTTCCAATCTAATAACATCGTCTATAACATCTGGGTCAACTCTTTCATCAATATCTACATTGGTATATCCATGTATTTTTCGGTCTCCACAACCCAAGTTTAATTTAATTTCATTCACCACATTCTGCCCTGTGTTGTATCACACTAATTTGTTGACCTGTCTTACTATATAGAGGAATTGCCCCAGGTAAATGCCAAGCATCACCTTTATATTGTCTATTATCATTCATATTGACATAGCGATCTGTTGATACTCCAGGCATTTCTGGCATAACATAGTCAGTAAATCCGAATTGAAAGTTTTTTGCTAGACAATAAACAGTGTTGCCGTCAGCCATTGAGTTTTCCTGATTTCGAGTTGAAGGCATAGGTTCTAGACGAGCATCAAAACATTCAAGACCAGGCTCCCCCATCAAAGCCAAATAACAACCTAACCATATATCTCCTGCATGATAACGAAGTTCAGGATGAAATAGATAGCCATCCAAGTAGTTATTTATGGTGTTCCGATGGATTACCGGAAACCTCATCATAATTCCTTCTGGCCAAACATCTTCATTAACAGCATGAATGGAAGCATGTTTCCAAGTTTTTTGTGGCAATGTTTGTGGAACTCCTCCCCTACACGAAAATGTTGTAATCTTAAATTTTCGGTTTTTAAACAGGTCAGACTTCAACATATCTATTGCTGGGTCAAATCCTCCAAAATCTGGATGGAAAAACCAATCGTCAACTACACATGC
>SDBV01013764.1_pt1 | contig 10254 bp, 11 predicted proteins | sample 2277081 | NCBI WGS metagenome assembly SDBV01 (sample SAMN10402039, study PRJNA504765) | marine sediment metagenome | isolation source: marine sediment core GS10_PC15, 223 cmbsf | place: Arctic Ocean: Southern Knipovich Ridge | collected 2010 | reverse complement strand
TTAAAGAATTATATACAACTCCAAATATGGAAAAATTACAAAGTATGTTATTAGATGAACTTTATAGGAGATATAAATGAAACATTTATTAATGATTATAGATGAATTATATCCTAATAGAATAATAGAGGGGTAAAATGAATAAATTTACTGTAGTATATACTGATAAAACAGAATTTAGTGGTGATCCTTTTAACCATGATTGGAATAAAATGCCAGTTACCAAACAAATTAGCAAACTCGTATACTTGTTAGGTAATCAAATTATTGTAATGTCAGGGTTTAAAGAATATAATCATTGCATAGAAAAATTAGGATTACAAGCAAAAGGAATATCTAAAATTTTATTGATGGGTAGACGAGAAAAAGACACATTAATTATCACATTTGATTTAATGAAGAATAAAATTTTTCAAAAAATGTCCGTTCATGGAAAAGAATATGGTGTTCAAATTCTTGCTGGATGGAAAGAAGGAAAATTAAATAAACCAAAAGCATACTTAAAAAAATCAGATAATGTTCAGTAAATCCTACCTCAAGAAGTGTTCTGCATTAAATATCTTACCTCTTACACAAGATCAACTAGTTGATCTTTGTAAACAATTACCTAAATATAAAAAAAAGACCTATTTACAGCTTTTCAGCCATTTTAGAATAGGTCTACAAAGGTTATGTTGCGATTCTTATTTAAAAACTCAGAATATGCATGAACTTTGGTTAATTTTTTATATTAAGGAAATTCAAAGCAAAATTTGGGATGAAGGAAGAAGTCAATGGATAAAATAGAACCTAATAAAGATTTTGAGATATCTGATTAGCATTGGTGGGATTAAGATGTAGATTGATAATAAAAAGGATTAAAAATATTAACAAAAAATTTGAATTGTAAGTTTCCAGGAAGACCAGGAGTTTCAGCAGGAAGAGTAGTTTCTCTTAAATAAATAGATGTTCTATATGTAATAGTTTTTAAAGTTTGAGATTCTACTTGTTCTCCATTTATTTCTTCAATAAAAGAATGTATTTCAGTAATTGAATTAATTTCAAATTCTTCAAGGGCTTCATCAAATGATTTTGATGGATCAATTGGATCAGATGGAATAGGAACACTTCCATCTCCTACCCTATAAATAATCTTTGATTCAATATATGGAAGTAATCTTTGATCTATTCCATTTAAAATAACTTCATATTCTTGAAATATATCTAAAATAAAATCTGTATTATTTTTTAAAGTTATTGTATTTGGAGTTATCCAATCACTAGTGAAATTAATAATGCTATTATAAGTCATATTAGTATTATTTAAATCATTAACTTTATTAAAAATAATTTTATCTTGAGTTGATAAATTATCTATTTCAAATTGATTTTCAATAGAATCATTCCAAATTTTAAAAAATTTATTTTTTTCTGTTGAAAAAGTCATTTATTATATTTTCTTTCTTCTCGCCAATAAAGAGGATTTACTAAATATGCTTTAATATTTAAAATTATTTGGTTTCTATCAGGAATCCATATATTTTGAAATAAAATAGTATGATCTTCTGTTGTTAAACTATAAGTTGTTCCAACAATAGTATAAATATCATTATAAACTGGAAATTCTATTAAATCATTTAAAACTATAGATGGAGAAGTAATTAAAAATGAACCTTGTAATTTAAATCTATATGTAGTAATATTAGAAGTTGATAGAGAAGTTTTTAAGTAATTTTTAAATTCTCTTCCTGTTTTTGCAATAGATGTTAAAGTATCACCTAAAATACCTGTAAATACTCCTTCAGATTGTTTTTTTATAATTAGAGGATCATTTGTTCCATCTAAATTTCTTGTAAGTGTTATATTAGTATATGGAAGAGTATCACCATCATTTGTATTTGGTAAATTGCGTAATTCAATTTTAGCAAAATCTCCGTCAGTTCCAATATTTTTAGATACAAAAATCTTTTGTAGTTCTGTGCTATAAAATAACCATCTTCCTGATTTTTCAAATTCTTGAGATATAATACTACCTTTACTAACAGCAATGCTTTGACTAGGTGTATCAATTAAAAAAGTATAATTATCCAGACTTGAAAACTCTATGGTTCTAGTTACATTATTATTTACTACAATATTTTCATCACAACCACCTTCGCCATCATCCGTAAAAGTTCTAATAGTTTCATCTCCAATACCTGTAAATCCAGAAGATGTTAGCTCAGTAATTTTATGTTCTTTAGTACCAAAATGGAAAATTGTAAATATTTTAGTATCATTATTTGCTAAACAACTATTTTCAGTTATTATCTCTGTTGCAGAAACAAGTAAAACCTTACCAGCAATAGTATCAAATCCACCAATGGGAGGATCTACATCTATATCTGCATCCCAAGTTTCTTTAGTTAAATCTAATGAAATTCCTTTTTCTACCAAACTAGCTTCATTATGAATAATAAAAGTAAATGGCAGATTAGTATCAACTATTGGATTTCCTTTCCAAATTAAAGTTCCATCTCCTCTAACTTCTATATTATCTCCTGACCAAGTAGAAGGATCATATTCAAAAACACCATGAACTTCAGTTTCAGGAATAGGACTAACTTCTATACTATATTTAACAAAAGGCAAAAGGATTTCTGGAAGATTTATATCTATATTTTTGGAATATGAAATTAAGGAAGGCATTTTTTCGCCTTTGATTGCTGTAGAAGCAGTGGATATAGGAGAAGATATTGAATTAATATCTCCTGAATCAAAAATTTGAATAGGAACTTTAATATTTTGTTGTTTTAAAAGATTTGTAAAAAAGTCTAATGTATCAGAATTATCTTTATTTTTAATTTCATTATTATTTTCTACAATTCTATTCCATATTGTTTGTAATTTTTTTATAGAAGTATTAAATTGAGACATTTTTATTCTTTATGAGAATTCATAGTTTCATAAATTCTTTGATTAATTATTTTTAAAGTTAAATTTAAAGAAAGTGGGATATTTATATCTGGACTTCCTTTATTAAATTGTCTAACTTGAGCAGAATGGAAAATTTTTAAATTATAATTTGTTTCATCTATATTATTAAACCAATAATCAAATTCTTGGGTAACAATTCTAACACCAAAACCAGATTCCACAATTTCTTGATTAGCAAAACCATCATCTATAGTATAAATACATGTAACTTCAATCATATTAATAACCCATTCAGGAAAATTTTGTAATAAAATAGTTTCAACCTCATTATTAAATACAGCTTGTATTTTATTAATATTTATAGGAATAGTAATAATTTTTTTATTAAAATTAATAGAATTAAAATTTAATGAAAGTAATGGAACTTTATTTATCTTATTTTCATTTTCTTGAGATCTTTCCCAAGATTTTTGTAATTTATTTTTTGAATTATTAAAACTTTCGTAAGCCATTATTCTACATTTAATCCTGTTTTCATATTACTTTTTAAAGCAATTAAGATTCTTTTTTCTTTTTCATTATATTCATCATCATCTTCTGATGGAAATTGTTTATCTAATTCTTCAAGTTCTTTCGTTGATTTTATATTATCTGCTTCAATACTAACTCTTCTATCACCAGATGTGATTGTTATTGATTTAGCACTTACTGGAAATCCATTAATATTATTATAAATATTTGCTTTTGTAGTATTATCTATATTAATTCTAGTAAGTAAAGAAATATCATAATAAAAATATGCATCTATAGTTAAGTTAAATGTACAAGAAGTATCTGGTAAAATATTACCATTACTATTTTTTAATTTTTCATATTCTAATCTTGCAACTTCTTTAGCATATTCTACAAAATTATTACCAGCATCAGTAATATTAGATAATCTATCAGGTTCATCAACCCATTTTGGTTTAGGTACAAAAATTCCATTTCGCACACTTATATCTTGAAAAGGAGCTTCACCTATTGTAAATCCTAATTGTTTTTCTATTTCTTCATATATAGCAGTTTGTTCATTAGCATTGATTCCAATTAAATCTAATTCAGATGAATTAGTTGTTTTCTTGAATCTGTTTGTAATAAGTCCTGAACCTCCAATTAAAAATCCTTTATTTTGCAATTGTAAATGAACACTTAAGGGATTGGATACTAATCCATTAAAATCTGATACTGCAACTGTTCCATCACCTAATTTAATTATTTCATCATCATAAATTCTTTGTCTATGAAAACTTGCTTTAGTTAAATTCCATAACTCTTCTGATACAGGAGCTAAAGAAGTGCCTATATAAAAGAAGGTTTGAAAAGCTGTATCGCCTAATTGCACATCTCCAAAATTAGTAGCACCAACAGTTCCCCAAAAATAAGTCCAATTTTGAATAGATATAAAACTTCCAGATGTTATTTGAGAAGCAACAATTCCAACACTATCATCTATAGTTTTTTTAAGAACAATTTGTTTAATAATTTGACCTAAATTAACTCTAATACCTTTAAACTTTTTAGGATTATCATCATCAGGATCAATCAAAGGATTAAAGATTTTTGGATTTTGTATTAATATATCATAAAGAGATAATCTACTATCTAAACTAGGTAAAGATAAAGTAATATTATTAAATTGATTTGGTTTTTCCTCTGATAATGCATTTACTAAAACAAATTCACTATCTGCATATTGACAATCTAATTCAGAAATATTTCCATCAAATTCTGTTCTTCCTAGTATTTTAATTTCTACTGTATTTTGATTAGTTATTATAGAAGAAATTCCTTTTAATGTTGTGTCTAATTTATCATGTTTTCTAGTTAATCGAAAAGAAGCCCTTGATTGTTCAGATTCAGAATGAGTAATTGATATTGAATCTAAAATAAGATCCGTATCTTCTAATTCTACACTATTAACAAAAACTTGAAAATCTGTTAATTTAATAGGTTCTAATACATCTAATGGACTAACTGTGGGTGGGGGAACAACAACAGGTTTTGTAATACATTTAAAATCTGAAGCCATTTGAAATGTTTGTTGTGCTAAAACTTGAAAATCAGAGTCCATTTTAAAAGTATTAATCACATTAAAATCAGACTCCATTTGAAATTGCATAGGAGCAATAACTTGAAAATCGGAATCCATTGAAAATGTGGTTCTCTCGTCGATAACATATAATTCACCAACTTCATTTTCTGTACCAGCATATGTAATACCAAAATTTGAATTTGTTTCAATAGTTAATAAATCGTCTGTATCACCTACATCTATAATAGTTTGATTATTTAAATCAGCCAATTCTACCTTTACAACCTGTCCTATATTTCCTGCAATATAAACAAAATCATTTGCGGAATTAAAAGACACATCCCTTGCTATATCAATACCAACCAAAATTGCAGTTGTAGCTACAGGATTTTGAGGATCAGTTGTATCTATTTTACTAATTTTAGCTGGTGTATCATCAGTGATAAATATTAAAGGATTAATAGAAATTATTTTTGATGCAAAAGGAGCATCTTGGGAAATAGCAATTTCAGATACATCAGATAACTCAATTGTTTCATTAATATTTAATTCTTTTTTGGATGGATTTATAACAAAATCATCAGAAATAATAACTGATTCATCTATTATTACTGCATTAGAATGAATATCAAAAAGTTCTCCAAGAATAACTGTTTCTTCAAAATTTAGTAATTTAAATGAGTCTATAGAAGGTATTATAATTTCACTTTGATAACTCATTACAGATTCAGCAAAGGAATTTAAACCTGTATTATTTCCACCATCATCACCAGTTAAAATAATTCCATTATTACTATCATCTCTAAAAGTTAAGCCATCTACACTTTGATTATCAGGATAATCATCTAATGGTATATAAGCTAATAAATTTGGTCTATCAATACCTAATACAGTACCTTTAATACCACTATTTAATAAACTTACTTGATCAGTAGATAACTGACTTGACCATACAGCATATTCTGATATATCTACATTTCCAAAAAGGAAACTACTAGATCTTACCCAATGTCCTAATTGTACTCTATTTAATCCAGTTGGAAATGCGGCATTTGTAGTATTTGTACCAATTAAAACACCATCTAAATATAATCTATGATCATTACTTGATGGACTAATTGTAACAAAAGTATGCCAATTTAAATCAGTAGTACCTGCATCTACAAAAGCCTGTGTACCAGCATTATCTCTAACTAAATATCTCCAAAATCCTCCAGCTTCTGCGGTTAAAAATGTATAATTACGATCAGAGCCAATATTAGTCTGAGAAAAAATCATATTAGCCCCTATTGAATTAATTTTAGCTCTACAATATTGAGTAATTGGATAAGAAGATGATATTGCAGTAGTCCTCTGCAATTTATCATCTATACCATCAAAAGAAACTGATCCTCTATTATTTCTTAAAGATTTAGGTAATAATTTATTTATAAATTTAATAAAACTCATATTATCCTTATTATATTGAATATTTTAAGATAACTGCCAAAATCTCTATATCTCCTACTGCTGTATCATCTGCATCATCATGATCTCTATGTAATCTAATAATTACTAAATCCCCTGCTGTCATAGAATCATTATTTGTCAATGGAATATCAATCTGATCGATATTACCAGCAGTACCAGGAACTGTTACACCACCTACTATTTCATTAATAGTATCAAAACTAGCAGAATCTATATCTTGTGCATCTCCATCACTAACAGCCATAATATCTACTTCTAAATCAATTTTATTGGTTATATCAGAAGTCATAGCATAAGTAATCGTTAGAATAGGGGAAGAAGCATAATTATCTGGTATTTGAAATTGCCATAAACAAGATTCTGTTTGAGAATCATCTAAAAGTATTTTCCACATTCCATCAGCATGTTCTATTTGACCGCCCAAAGTAATAAATGATCCAAATATTTTTGCGGATTGAACTGGTAAAATTATATTAGCCATATTATATCTCCCTCCTTAAACTCTATCAACAGTAATTATAGCTGTAGTAATTAAATCAATATCTGTATTCACATCAATACCTGTAAAAACTGTTCTATTAAACATAGTTGATCCAGAAATTAAAGTACTATCAAAAATCCCTGCCTCAGTAATAGTATGAGATTCGCCTGAACCAAATACAAATGTATGTTCAAATTTAGCTTTAAAAGGAGCTTCAAATGTATTAGTTGATGTTTCTCTTACTATCTCTGTTTCCAATTCTGTATCAGATGTTGTTACAGCAGTAGAGCCTGTTCCGATACCTAATACAGTAAAAGGAGTAGTTAATACTCCATTTAATAATTTAGCAACACGTTCAAGTCCATCATCAACAATAGTATTACAACTTACTTGTTTGATAATTTCCCCTGTTTTGTTATTAACTGCTTTAAAAGTAAAATTAACTTTTAATTTAAATTGACTTTTTTGTTTTTCTTTTTTCATTTTATCCTCCATTATAATATTTCTGTGGTTGAAAAATCAAATAATCCACCACTAATTTCAAAAACTCTAACTAATATTGTTGGATCTGTATGAGTAACAATCCAAATATCATCATTATCATCTATTGTCATCGATATTGCATTATTAATTGTTTCAAAACTATTTATTAAATCAACTTCTAATTGAAAAATACCAGAAGTATTATATTTTAAAAGTTTTGCATTTGTACCACTTGCATTTCCTGGTAATAAAAACCATAAATCACTACTATTTACTTTTATATCTACTGGAGATTCAGTAAAAGAATCTTTTGATATTTGTATAAAGCTAGTTAAAGGATTGGTTTTTGATAATCTTTCACCTAAAAGAGTTGAATCATCATAAGCAATATAGATATTAGAAGTATCTAAATCTAGGGCAACAATTTCATCAACATCTCTTTCTATAGAAAAATAAGTTTGTGTGGGAAAGAATTTAGCTTGTTTTTCAAAAATACAATTTCCGTCGCTATTCTGTGCAAATCCCACCCATAAAAAATCTCTTATTTCATCAGCTATTTGAACTGTTATTTGTTTATCATTTGAATAATTAAATCTACGAATTGAAGTCATTTAATATCCTTAATTTTCCAACCATTTAACAACTAATACAGCATTAGCTGAGAAACCAGTTGTTTGACTTGCTGGTACAACAATTGCTAGATTACAATACAGCGTTGTTGCTTCAGTTAAAAATCCATTCAGATTATTAAGATTAAGGAAATTTCCGTCAGAAGATCCAGCCATTCTAGTACCTGTTGTAATCCAATTACTTCCAGGTGAAGCATCAGTAGTACTAACTCCTCTAATAAAACTTGCTGAAGGTGTGCCAGCTCCTAACATAGTATTGTTAATAGTATTTAAATTTGCATCATCCCAATATTCTGCTATTGGTTCTGATGCTGTCGCTCCATCAAAATCAAAAGCAATAACAAACTGTTTATCTACATTTCCCATGTTAATTATATCTTTTAATAAATTTTCACTTGTATCTTGCAATAGATAATCTGTAAGTACAATCTGAGATCCTGTTAATTCAATTCCTGCTGAAATTAACTCTGATTGAGTTGGAATATTTGCCCCATCTTCTACTTCAGGATTTCCCTGAGTATAAATAAATTGATCGTTTCCTTCACTAAATTCTTCATATAAAACTCCTGATGAATTTAATGGAAGATCTTGTGAGTCTAAATTAATATGTACAGTTAAAGACATTTTATTTCTCCTTGTATTTTATTTAAGCCCAAACATCCACACGAAATGTAATAATACCTTCTTGAAAATTTACCACTTTTTTGTTACTTGTTAATGGAAAATTAATAGAAGATAACCTTTTTACTTTTAAAGGCTTTGTTGTACTTACTGTTAAATCAATTCTTAATACATATTGAGTATTAAAATCAATAGTTGTTGGTAAGGCATTCATTTGAGCTACTAAAGCTTCATAATCATCACCAGTAAGTATAAAATTTAATGGGAAATCAAAAGGTGCTTGTGAGCCTTCAGAAATTATTCCACCTTGTCCTCTTAAACTATTATGTTCACTAAATGTTTGTGGATCTTGAAAAGGTGAATTATCCCAATTAATCACATTTTCAAATTCATATACTAAAGTAGTTCCATCATTTTCAAATAATTTAAATCTAGGAAAGCCACTAGCCATAATAAACTCCTTAAATATTTAATGTAAAATCTCTTGCTTCTTTTGCTATTTTCGAATTAGGATCTTTATATCCTTGAACCACAGTATCTTCAATAATTCTTTTAATATTTTCTGGATCACCGCCACTAATATTGTTTGTAATATTAATTGTATTTGTTTGTTGAACTTGTTGAGTTAATCCAAGTCTTGCTCTAGCTCTTTGAAACTCACCAATAGCACCAACAGGAGTAATACCTCTTTGTATAGCTTGTTCTCTAATAGGTATATTAGCTCCGCCCCTTAAACCTGGTTGACCGATAATTGTATCGCCTCTAAAAAATCTTAAAGCTTGTTGTTGTTCAAAAATATCACCAAAGGCTTTTTTAAATACTTCAACATCTTTTCCGCCTATTCTAAGAAAGGTATTAAAATCTCTTTGTCCTGATAAGACATCCCCAATTGCTTTGGCAGTTTCTACACCATTTTCTTTAGCAATACGGAAAAGTTTAACAGATTCACTAGATAATTGAGTTCGTAATCTCTGTTCTTCACTAATTTTTTGCTCAATTTCTAATTCTCTTCTTTTTTGATCTAAAATATCATCATTGACATCAAATTGTCTACGAAGTCTATCTTCAATTTTTAATAATTGTGATTCAGTAGCACCTTGGAATTTTAATCTTTGAATTTGACTTTTAATAAGATCTTGAATTAATTTACTTTGTTGTTCTGTAGTTATTTCGATACCACTAATATTAACTTTAATATTAGGTTCTATTGGTTCTAATTCTTCAAATGATTGTTTAAGTGCTTCTCTTGCTCTTTCTAAGACTACAGTAGGAATATCAAGTTCTAAAGGATCAGCACCAATTGTGATTTTAGCATCAACTTCAGCAATAAGACGTTCTAAATTAATTCTATCTAATTCTCCATTAATACCCTTAACTAATCTTCCGAAAAAGTCTTGCCCTCTCTCATTAATATCTTCAAAAACTTTGGCAGAAGTATCTGAAAGTTTTATTACTCTTTTTTCAATTTCTTCGACGGCTTGAGTACTAGTTCCTGTAAATGTAAATTGTGCAGAAATTGTAAAAGCTCGACCAACAGCTCTAGCATTTTTAATGATTTCTTTTTGAAGATCTATAATTTCTTCTAAACTATCTTTAAAATC